>Ga0208597_1000063_pt1 | contig 36447 bp, 31 predicted proteins | sample LakMenEpi05May12_FD_150673 | JGI IMG/M metagenome (GOLD analysis project Ga0208597, IMG submission 150673) | Freshwater microbial communities from Lake Mendota, WI - 05MAY2012 deep hole epilimnion (SPAdes) | ecosystem: Environmental > Aquatic > Freshwater > Lake > Epilimnion/Euphotic zone ...
CCAAAACCTTTTAGACTTTGTGTTTGAAATTGATTTAACAAAAGCTCAGTACCAAATGCTTCATCAAAAATCCAGCTGTCTAAACCATAGGTATAAAATCCAGCACCAAAATGTTCTTTGAATACGTTTTGGTAATTTTTAGGGTAGAGTATTTCTGCAGGTTGTAAACTTTGCAATAATTTATCTAAGTATTCCAAATTGCCTTCTGCAATTAAGAACTCGCCAGTAGTGATGTCTAAAAATGCGATACCGCCTTGCTCATCTTCTACAAATAATGCGGCTAAAAAATTATTTTGTTTGTGTTCTAATAATTTATCGTTGGTGGCAATACCTGGTGTCAACATATCTGTCACACCTCTTTTTACAATACCCTTCACTGTTTTTGGGTCTTCTAATTGGTCACATATGGCAACGCGATGTCCCGCTTTTACCAATTTATGTAAATAGGTATCTAATGAATGATAGGGGAATCCAGCAAGCTCACTGGAGGAGGCAGCACCATTGTTTCTTTTGGTTAAAGTGATGCCCAAGACCTTAGATGCAATGACCGCATCTTCTCCAAAAGTTTCATAAAAATCACCCACTCTAAATAGTAAAATAGCGTCAGGGTATTTTTGTTTAATAGCCCGATGCTGTTGCATTAGAGGAGTTTCTGAACTTGATTTTGCCATGGGTGACAAACCTACATAATTTTTTAATATTTGAAAAGCTTACTTTTGCACTATGCGTAAATTAAGCATGGATGAATTGGGGAGAAAGTCGGTGGAAGACTTTAAACTAGCGGACAAAAAGCCATTGGTGGTGGTGATGGACAATATTCGTAGCATGCACAATGTCGGAAGTGTCTTTAGGACTGCTGATGCGTTTTTAATTAGTGGTATTTGCTTATGTGGTTTCACGCCACAGCCACCGCACCGCGATATCCATAAAACTGCTTTAGGAGCCACTGATTCTGTGGATTGGTTGTACTATGAACATACCGTAGATGCTGTGTTGGCTTTAAAGGAAAGAGGGTTTAAAGTACTTGCCATTGAACAAACCGAGGGGAGCATCTTATTAAATGAATATCTGCATTCGAATACGCCTACGGCATTTGTTTTTGGTAACGAAGTAGATGGGGTATCCGATGAAGTGCTTCAAGTATGTGATGGCGTGATTGAAATACCACAATGGGGTATGAAGCACTCATTGAACATTTCGGTGGCCGCAGCTGTTGTATTGTGGGAGTTTGTTAGAAAATAAAATTAGTTTTTTGTCTTTAATATTTTGGTTCAATTATAAACATGAGTACAGTTAAAAATTATTTGAGTTTAGTGAAGTTTTCACATACCATTTTCGCAATGCCATTTGCATTGATTGGTTTTGTGTTGGGTATCGCTGCTTTGAAAAATAATAATATTGCTTTACAGACCAACGAGGTCATTCTTCGTTTTTGCTTAGTGCTAGTTTGCATGATCACGGCTAGGTCGGCTGCCATGGGGTTCAATCGTTATTTAGATCGTCATTTTGATCAGCTGAATCCAAGGACTGCTATTCGTGAAATTCCTGCTGGCATTATTAAAGCCGAAAATGCATTGGGCTTTGTGGTGGTGAATGCACTCATTTTTATTATTGCGACTTATTTTATTAATCCAATTTGCTTTTATCTTTCACCTGTGGCCTTATTTGTGATTTTATTTTATAGTTATACAAAACGTTTTACCTATTTATGTCATTTGGTTTTAGGGGTAGGGCTTTCCTTAGCACCTATTGGTGCGTATTTAGCGGTGACTGGATCATTTGATATCCTTCCCTTGCTTTTTTCTTTTGCGATTATTTTTTGGGTGAGTGGCTTTGATATTATTTATGCATTACAAGATGCTGAATTTGATGCAGCACAATCACTTTATTCTATGCCAAGTCATTGGGGCGGAGACAAGGCATTGAAAATTGCTAGAGTCTTTCATTTTTTCTCTGGCGTTTTTTTATGGACTGCCTATTTTTTGGGAGATTTTCATTGGTTGTATTTAATTGGAGTTATTTTATTCAATAGTATGCTCGTCTATCAACAAAGCATTGTGAAGCCAAACGATTTATCCAAAGTCAATTTGGCTTTCATGACAGCGAATGGGATTGCTAGCATTGTCTTTAGTATCTTTGTGATTGCGGCAATTATTTTAAATTTTTAACACAAATCAATTGGCAAGAATCATTTGTATAGATTACGGGGGAAAGCGATGCGGATTGGCAGTGACTGATCCCTTTCAAATGATTGCGACTTCACTCATTACAGTGGATACAAAAAGTTTGTATACTTTTTTAGCAGACTATACCACCAAGGAACCTGTGGAGTTGATTTTGATAGGGGAGCCTTTGAACTTAGATGCTTCTCCTACCCATGCCACACCCTTGGTTAAAAAAGCCATCCTTGAATTAACCGAAAAGTTCCCTGCCATCCCCATTCAAACGGTGGATGAGCGATTTAGCTCAAAAACTGCGGTAAGGGCCATGATCGAAATGGGGATGAAAAAGAAAGACCGTCAGGTGAAGCAGAATGTAGATTTAATTGCTGCGACCATCCTCCTTCAAGAATACCTCAATCATAAGGATCTAATGCCTTAGAGAGGCCGAAGCTATTTACGACCTATTTATTGTAACTTTGCACCCATAATTGAACAACTATGACCTTACCAATTGTAGCCTATGGTGCTGCTGTATTAAGAAAAGTGGGTGAGCCTATCAATGCGGATTATCCTAATTTGACTAAGCTGATCGAAGATATGTGGGAAACCATGTACGATAGCAACGGGGTTGGCCTTGCGGCACCTCAGATCAATCGTGCCATTCGATTATTTGTGATGGATAGCCAACAGATATTTGAAAATGCCGAACCAGAAGACGCATCTTATCCAGATGCACCTGGTATCAAGCGTGTATTCATCAATGCTGAAATTATTGAATTAAGTGGGAATGAATGGGTGTATAACGAAGGTTGTTTGAGTATCCCAAAAATTAGAGAAGATGTTTTAAGACATGAAAAAGTGACACTTAAATACATGGACGAAAATTTTGTAGAACATACTGATACTTTTGATGGCATGACAGCGCGTGTCATTTTGCATGAGTACGACCATATTGAGGGTAAGTTATTCATTGATTATATTAAGCCTCTTAGAAAGAAAATGCTACAAGGCAAATTAAATGATATTCATAAAGGCAAAGTAAAAGTGGATTATAAAATGACTCAAATCAAGTAAACATGCGTTCATTCTTTTTTTTAATTTGTATGAGCTTAATGAGCTATTCTTGGGCGCAGGATACCACATTGAGTTTTGAAAATAAAACGTTTACATTAGCAGATGTGATTATTAGAAATAATTTTGAATATAAAGATATTTTAGCAAGAATTAAGCGGGATACTAGTTTTTATAAAGCCTTCAAAACCTTAAGGACAATTGGATACAGCTCCTTCAATCATATCGAAATGTATGATAAAAATCAGAAGATGGTTGCATCTTTAGATAGCCGAACTCGTCAAAATAAAATAGCGGGCTGTAGGACAATGGATGTACTAGAAGAAAAAACATTCGGAAACCTAAGAGACAGTAAAGGGGAATACAATTATGTCACACCTTCTTTATATGCTAGTTTGTTTTTTACAAAAGGAAAAATTTGTGGCGAAACAAATATTGTAAAAGGTAAAAAAAGAACCATTCAAGGCTCAGGTATTGAAAAAGCGAAGGAGCAATTGAAGATGTTGTTTTTTAATCCAGGTGAAAAAATTCCTGGCATACCCATGATTGGAAATAAATTAGATCTATATGACGACAACGCGCATGAGTTGTATAATTACAGATTGGATTATGTTGACTACCATGGTAAATTGGCTTATGTATTTGAGATCAAGCCCAAAGAAGATCTTGGTTTCTTTGCAAAAGATAGAGTGGTGGTAGATCAAATGATTACTTGGTTTAATCCAACTACTTTGGAGGTTTTAGGCCGTAACTATTCCCTAAGCTACAAAGCAGGCGTCTATGATTTTAATGTTCAAATGGAAGTAGAAATGACTTATACGCCTAACGGATTGTTGGTGCCAAAAATTTTAAGGTATAAAGGCGACTGGGACGTCGTTTTTAAAAAGAGAGAACGTGGACTTTTTACAGCTACACTATTTGATTTTAAAGTAGGAGAATAAACAAAGGAGAATAAACAAAGGGGAATAAACTAGTACCAGTAAAATTAAATTCCCTAGCCTTGTAAGAAGCTTCCTTCAATATATTTTACCACTTCAACTAAGCTTCCGGTTTCTTTAAATACTTTGAGTTGTCTATCTGCGCCTGTGCCATTGGTAAAAATATCTTGTACTTTTTCAATATGTTTTCTGCTTCCTAAATCATCCACCACGCCGTCTACAAATTCAAGCAATTCGTTGATTAACTCCTTTACAGGCACTTCTTTTTCTTTACCAAAGTCAATCAGTAATCCATCTATCCCATACCTACTTGCACGCCATTTATTTTCATTGATCAATGCACGTTGGTAATTGATGAAATTAATATTCTGCCTTCTGAGGGTATAAATTTTAGCACATAAAGCCTGAAACAAAGCAGCGATAGTAGCTGTTTCTTGTACGGTCATGGGCACATCGCAAATCCTAAATTCAATGGTGTTGAACACTGGGTGTACCCTTAAATCCCACCATATTTTTTTAGCGTTGTCAATACAATTGGTTTTAATCAATAATTGTATAAAACTTTCATAGGCTTCGATGCTTTCAAAATAGTCTGGGATACCTGTTCTTGGAAATTTATCAAAAATTTTAGAGCGATAAGATTTATACCCTGTATTACTGGACTCCCAAAAAGGGGAGTTGGTGCTTAATGCATAAATATGTGGGAGAAAATACCTGGCTGTATTGGCAATATGAATGGCCATACGGCGATCTTCCATTCCAATGTGCACATGTAGACCAAAAATCAAATTACTCCTTGCAGCTTGCTGTAATTCATTTAAAAGGGCTTGATACCTGCTTTGGTCAGATATTAATTGAGTTTCCCATAAACTAAAAGGGTGGGTGCCCGATGCACCAATACTATAACCTAAATCCTTAGCGATCTTAGCTACAGAAGTTCTTAGTTCAAATACTTCCTGAAAAGCCGTTTCTGCATTCTGGCATATTCCGGTTCCAACTTCCACCACCGCCTGGTGCATCTCGGCCTTGATCTTATCTTTCAAGGTTTTCTCTCCTTCATTGACAATAGCCTGCTGATGGCTCTTTAATTCCTTGGAAGCAGGGTCTAATACCATGTATTCTTCCTCAATACCAATTGTAAACTGTGTTAAATTTTGCCCCATACCCACTAAAACTACAAATAATATTAAGATCTTACAAAAACCAAGTCAAAAAAAATGCCCTCCAATTTGGAGGGCATTCATATAGGTCTATATTAGATCCTTAAATTGTTCAATTAAAACTTGAAACGTAAACCTAATTGGCTTACCCAACGAGCACTGTAGCTAGGTGCTGTGCTTGAACTAATACCCCATGGTGTATTGTTTGCCACTGGAGCGAAGCTATAGCTAGGTACAGTTGAACCTGTTGCACCTTGGTACTTAATGATAGATGTTTGATCGTTCGACATGAAATAGTTTCTACCCCAGTTTCTATTCAACATATTCGTGAAGTTAAACACGTCATAAGTTAATTGGAATTGGTATTTCTTATTGTAAATTTTCACGTTGAAATCTTGTACAAATTTCACATCAACGATATTCGTAAATGGTAATCTAGCACCGTTACGCTCAGCATATTTACCTCTGTTTTTGCTTAAGTAATTGTCTTGAGCAATATAGTTTTCCAATGCAGCTGCTTGTTGAGCTGGAGATAATGGGAAGGAGCTATTGGTTACAAAAGTCATTGCTTTAATTTGATCAGCAGTAGGGATAAAGATTAAATCATTTGATTCTGAAGTTCCTTGATCTCTAACTGGACCAGTCGCATATACATAACTGAATGGGTTACCAGACTGTCCATTGTATACTAAGCTAAAAGTAGAAGCTAAAGCACCTTTCGCATAAGTGAATTTCTTAGCAATAAAAGCACTTACTCTATGACCTAAGTCAAAGTCTGATCTTGATCTCTGAACATCATTTCTTCCATTTACAGTCTCCATAAATCTCCACTGAGAGTTATTTTGGCTAGAAGTTGGTTCATGTGTTACAAAAGAAGATCCATAAGTATAGAACGCGTTGAATGAGAATCCATCTGACCAAGCTTTGTCAATTGACGCTGTGAAGTTATATGCAAAACCAGAACGACGGTAGTAAGGTTGGTTCTCTAACAAGAACACACCAGTGTAAGGATTAGATCCTGCAGTAATGCCTGATCCAGCTGGGTAACCAATACGCTTTAAGTCATAGATATATCTGTTATCAGGTCCAGATAATCGAGCCACTGGAGGGTTGATGTCTAATCTTCTGTAATAGATTTCATTGATATTTTTACTAAAGCTTCCTTCCACAGTGATAGACCAATTGTCTTTTAATTTTTTGTCAATTGCTAAAGAAGCACGGAAGATTTTTGGTAATCTAAAGTCTTTAGAAACTAAGTCCATTTGACCTTTTGCAGCAGCTGTGCTTAAACCTAAATCAGCAGCAGTATATTGTCCTAATGGATTAGGTCTGAATTTGATACCGAATTTAGCGATATCAGATGCAGTGAAAATAGAAAGTCCACCTACTGATTGACCATTGTTGTTGAATACGCCACCAGGCCATACCAAAGGTACACGTCCTGTGAACATACCCAATCCTCCACGAACTGTGATATTTTCAGTTGGCATCTTATAAGTAAATCCAACTCTTGGAGAGATAGAGATTTTTGGATCAGGAATCGTACCAGATCTTGCGCCATTGAAATCATACAATCTAACCGTGTTGAAGTTGAAATACATATCTTCTATTGGAGTAGATAGGAATTTTGTATAATCTGCTCTGATACCAAAGTTCACAGTTAAGTTGTCTGTATATCTGATTTCATCATTGATGAAAGCACTTCCTCTACCAGTATAAAAACTAGCAGCAGATTTTGTATTATCACCAGTTGTTTGATCTAATAAAGCGAATGAACGGTCATAACGAATTGGCGCTTTTTCAGTTAAGAAATCGTTTAAAGAACCGAATTGGTATGAGCCAAAGTTTTGACGAATGAATACGTTATAAGACTTACTTAACTCATAATCCACACCCACTGTAAATGCATTCTTGTTCACATTGAACTTGTAGAAATCTAAGAAGTTCCAGTTAGTTTGCTTCAATAAATTGGCAGTAGAGAATTCCTCAGAACCAAAAATCATTTGTCCTACTGAACCATCTAAGATAGTTACACGTGGAAACTTGTCGCCAATTGGGTTTCTGTCATCCATTACATCTGTGTAAGTGAATAACATTTTATTGCTAGAACCATTTTTAAATGCTGTTTTTAATTCAGCAGACAATGAATTGGTTTTATTTGGATAAAGCACACCATTGTTATAGAAGTTCACTCTAGAAGAACTAGATGCAGAAGTTGCAAAAGTACTTGTTTCATTGTAACGGTATGATAAACTGAACTTGTTCATTGGATTGATGTTCCAGTCTAATTTAGTCGCCAATCTTTTTGCACTTGTAGAAGCAGCATTGTCTTGGTATCCACCTACATCATAACCATACTTTGTTTTTACAAAGTCAACTAATTTATCAATATCTGCCTTTCCGCTAGCGCCTCTGTAACCACTGATATCAAAAGGTTGTGGTCTTTCGTTCTCAATAGATTCAAAGTTAACAAAGTAGAATAATTTATTTTTAACAAGGGCTCCACCAACACTTCCACCAACTGTTCTAGCTGTGAAAGGATTTAACTTAGTTGCTAATTCTTTAGCACCTGTAGGTGTTTTACCTGTTAAGTTTTGGTTTTGTGTGAATGAGTAAACTGTTCCAGTTACTTTGTTTGTTCCACCTTTTGTAGTTGCGTTGATACCACCACCAGTAAAGTTACCGATAGATGCATCAAAAGGAGAAACCATCACTTGGAATTGGTCTACCGCATCAATTGAAATTGGACCAACGCCTGTTTGTCCACCATTGGTACCACTTGCACTCAAACCAAATTGGTCATTGTTTACAGCACCATCAATATACAAAGAGTTAAAACGATTGTTTTGACCAGCGATAGATACACCAGCTAAGTCACCATTACTTCCAACAAATTTTGCAGTTGGTGTAAAACGCAAGAAATCTTGCACGTTTCTACCTACAGTAGGTAAGTTGTCTAATTTATCACGACCGATGATGGTTTGTGTACCACCTCTAACTGATAAATCTGAACCTCTTTTAGTAGTAGATACAGTAACATCTTTTAATTTGTCAATTTTAGAAGATAAAATGATGTCTAATCTAACCGCATCACCTAATGATACATAGACTTCCTCTCTCTTTTCTGATTGATAGTTTACATATGATATAGTTACGGCATATGGTCCACCCGGTTGCACGTTACTTACATCAAAAAAACCAGTCTTTCTTGTTTGTGCATTGTACACAGTTCCAGTAGGAATATGTAACACAGAAATAGTTGCACCGACAAGGGCTTCACCGTTGTCAGCTTTTACAGATCCACTAATACTACCAGTCGTATTTTGAGCAAATGTCAATACTGGCAATAGCAGCATGGCGAATGTAAAATGTAGTAATTTTTTACTAAGCATAGTTGTTGTTTTATTTAGTGATGCAAAGAAACTAATAATCCTTCAATCAATTTGTGTTTTTATTAACAATTTACAATTAATTAATATGCCAGTGGGTTATATATTATAAAAATGTATCATTTGTATGATAATTACTTAATTTTGAGCCATATTCATTAATAGATTCAAAAAATGCTATCTGTGATAGGAATTTTCAGTTTCATTCTCACGCTCTTTATCATAGGCCTTGATAATCGCTTTTACCAATTTATGACGTACTACATCCTCCTCGTCTAATTGGATATGTGCAATACCTTCTATGTTTTGTAAAATGCGGACTGCTTTATCTAAACCACTCTTTTGATTACGTGGTAAATCTACTTGAGTAGGGTCACCTGTAATAATCGCTTTTGCATTGGAACCAATACGTGTCAGAAACATTTTAATTTGTAAATCGTTTGCGTTTTGTGATTCATCTAAAATAATAAATGCATTGTCCAAGGTGCGTCCACGCATATAAGCTAGTGGTGCAATTTCAATGGTTCTCGAAGACATATAATATGCTAATTTATCTGCAGGAATCATATCATCCAACGCATCATATAAAGGACGTAAATAGGGATCAATCTTTTCTTTTAAATCCCCTGGTAAAAAACCTAAACTTTCCCCAGCCTCCACTGCAGGGCGCGTAAGAATAATTTTTTTAACCAATTTATTTTTTAATGCACGAACGGCTAAGGCGACTGCAGTATAGGTTTTACCTGTACCTGCGGGTCCAATAGCAAATACAATATCATTTTTATCTGCAGAGGTTACCATCTTTTTTTGATTGGCAGTTCTCGCTCTTACTGTTTTTCCATTAGGACCTAAGACTAATATTTCGTTTGGATTTTGGTCCACAAAATTATCTATCACTTCGGCGTCATCGCCGCCTAAAATTTGCTCAAAATAATTTTCACTTAAATGGCCATTTCGTTGCATGTATTGAATGACTAATTCAATTTTTTCTTTTGCAATATCAATTTGTTCTGGAGCACCACTTAATTTAATTTGGGTGCCACGTGATAAAATTTTAAGGAGCGGGAATTTCTTTTTTAAGAGATCAAATTTGTTATTGTTAACACCAAAAAAATCAATTGGATTAACAGATTCTAGGTTGATGATGGTTTCAGTCAATGTAGTAGTTTTTAGAGGTTAAGGAGAAGGGTTATTTCTACCTAACACAATTTAACATACACAAGTTCACAAACAAGTCAAACATTTGCACACTATGTGGATTACTGCTTGTGGGAATTGGGGCTTAACAATTTCTTAAACTAGCGATCATTTGCAATGGATCTGTTGCTTTAAACACAGTGGTTCCTGCAACCAATACATCAGCGCCGGCGGCAACTAATTTTGAGGCGTTCTCTAAAGTAACGCCACCATCAATTTCAATTAAAGTAGATGCGTTATGTTGAACGATCAATTGCTTTAAAGCTTTTACTTTTTCGTAACTGTGTTCGATGAATTTTTGTCCGCCAAAACCAGGATTCACACTCATAATACATACTACATCAATATCAAAAATAATATCTTTCAGAACATCAATAGGGGTGTGTGGATTCAATGCTACACCGGCTTTCATACCCTGTGCTTTTATTAGCTGTAAAGTACTATGTAAGTGTGCGCAGGCTTCGTAATGCACTGTTAAGATGGTTGCTCCTGCTTGTTTAAATGCAGCAATATAATTTTCTGGTTGCACAATCATTAAGTGCACATCCATTTCCTTAGTAGTTGTTTTTTTTATTTGTTCGATGATGGGTAAACCATAACTAATATTTGGAACAAAAACACCATCCATTACATCCAAGTGAAACCATTCAGCTTCAGAAGCATTTAGCATCGAACAAGCTTTACCTAGTTCTAAAAAATCAGCTGCTAAAAGGGAAGGAGCAATAATGGCCATAAATTGGATTTGTTCAAAGTTCTTATTTTTTTAGGGAACTGTCATTTTTTCGTCAAAAAAAATTTCAAATTACCTGATTCTGTGATTTTCCATCCCGTCTTTAATGATTAACGCTATTTTTGCGGCCAATTGAAATCAATATGAAAAAATTCATCATCGTCTTACCAGCCTTATTTTTTGGATTTAGTGTGATGGCACAGCAAGACACGGTACAATTTGAAGGCGAAACGCATTTTAAAAATGTACAACAGTTAACATTTGGAGGGGACAATGCAGAAGCCTATTGGAGTTTTGATAGTAAGCAGATTATTTTTCAAAAGACCAATCCGAAAGAAGGGATTGTTTGTGATCAAATTTTTATGGGGAACATACCATTGAATGCGGTAGATCCTTTTAAATATAAATTAGTGAGTACGGGAAAGGGAAGAACCACTTGCGCCTATTTCATGAAAGACGGAAAACATATTATCTACGCTTCCACGCATGAAGGTAGTGCTGACTGCCCTGCGCCAGTAGATCGCGCAAAGTATGGCAACAAATATATTTGGCCTTTGTACAATACCTATGACATTTTTATGGCAGATACGAATGGGACAGTCATTAAAAAATTAACCACTGCAAAAGGGTATGATGCAGAAGCCACTTTATCCTATGATGGAAAGAAGATGATTTATTGTAGTGATAAGGATGGGGATTTAGATTTATACGTAATGGATATTGCCACTGGCAAAGAAAAGAAAGTCACCAATACTTTAGGTTATGACGGAGGTGCATGGTTTAGCCCTGATGGAAAAAAGATTGTGTGGAGAGCGAGTCGTCCAAAAACAGCAACCGAAATTGCAGAATATAGCAGTCTTTTGAAAGAAGGTTTGGTGGCACCGACCAATATGGAAGTGTTTGTTGCGAATGTGGATGGGTCAGATGCGAAGCAAATTACCAACCTTGGACAAGCTAATTGGGCACCTAATTTCACACCAGACGGCAAGCAGATCATTTTTTGCAGCAATCACGAGTATAAGAGAGGGTTCCCTTTTAATATGTACCTAATCAACCTAGATGGTTCAGACCTAGTTAAGATTAGTAGAGATAAAGGTTTTGACGCATTCCCAATGTTTAGCCCTGATGGCAAAAAAATCATCTTTGCTTCTAACAGAAACAATAAAGGCACGAGGGATACCAATTTATTTGTGGCGGACTGGGTGTATTAATAAGTTTACCTAGATTAGTTGTATTTTAGCAAAAATCTAAAATCAACTTACTATGGAAACAGGTTTATTACACTTACATAATCTTCTAAGATGGGTGGTGTTGATTGCAATTGTAGTTGCAATTGTGCAATTATTACTTAAGAAAGATGCTTTAAAAGCGAGTAAAGTATTGTTAATCAGTGCTCATAGTACTTTAGTTTTAGGATTGTATCAGTACTTTTTTGGTCGTGTAGGCTTCATTTTCATCAAAACCATGGGGATGGCCGAAGTCATGAAGGACAAGCTGCTTAGGTTTTGGGCAGTCGAGCATATTTTCACGATGCTTATTGCCATTGCTTTAATCACCATTGGACATATTAAGTACAAAAAAGGAGGCGCTCCAAAGACCACTTTAATTTTATACATTATTGCTTTAATATTCATTTTTGCAGCAATTCCATGGCCGTTTAGAGGAGAAATAGCAAGACCTTTGTATCCAGGAGGATAATAATATGTAATCTATTGATTTTCAATATATTATAAAGGAGAAGTACGACTTCTCCTTTTATTTTGCCCTTTTTAGAAGAATTACTCGGGATTTTTTCGTTATTCCATTCATTTCCATATCTTTGCAACCCCAAAATAAGTATGTCAAAACAACCGCTGATTAAACAAGATGGAGTAATTATAGAAGCAATGAGCAATGCTATGTTCAGAGTAAAGCTTGAAAATGGTCACGAAATCTTAGCAACAATATCTGGTAAAATGCGAATGCACTACATCAGAATTTTGCCAGGTGATAAAGTAGGAGTGGAGATGAGCCCATATGACTTAACAAGGGGAAGAATTATTTTCAGACATAAATAAGCTGAATCTATTTCTACAAAAAAGTTTAAAAAACATTAGGAATAAATATTTAAAAACAAAAAGATGAAAGTTAGAGCATCTATCAAAAAACGTAGTGCCGATTGCAAAATCGTGAAGCGTAAAGGCGTATTATTTGTGATCAACAAAAAGAACCCTCGCTTTAAGCAAAGACAAGGATAGTAAGGCTTTTAGCGGAGACGCTAAAGTTTTAGAAAATAAAAAAATTAAACAAAAAATCAAGTTTTAGCATATGGCTCGTATTGCCGGTATCGACTTACCAAAAAACAAAAGAGGAGAAATAGGACTACAGTACATTTTCGGTATTGGACATTCTACAGCTCAGTACATCTTAACAAAAGCAAACATCAGTTACGACAAAAAAGTAAATGAATGGAATGACGATGAGCAAACTGCTATTCGTAATATCATCAATGCTGAATTCAAAGTAGAAGGTGCTTTACGTAGTGAAGTTTCTATGAGCATTAAGCGTTTATTAGATATTGCTTGTTACCGTGGATTGCGTCACAGAAAAGGTTTACCTGTTCGTGGCCAACGTACTAAGACGAACTCACGTACTCGTAAGGGTAAGCGTAAGACAGTTGCTGGTAAGAAGAAAGTAGCTAAGAAATAATATTAATTGATAGGTCGTCACATCCGTGACGACCTATTCTTATAAAAATCCGACTAAAATTAGATCCTGATACCAAAATTCAGGGGAGATTTACTCGGTTTCCGCTTCGGCGGAATTTCAATTTAAATAACCCGCTCTTTTTACCTGTATTTTTTACTAGTATTTAGGGCACACCTCAAAAAAAATGGCAAAACCAAACAAAGCACAGAACAGTGCAAAAGCCGCTGCAAAGAAGAGAGTCGTTAAAGTAGACGCTTCTGGAGAAGTTCGTATCAGTGCAACATTCAACAATTTAATTATCGCTTTCACAAACAAAGCAGGTCAAGTGATCAGCTGGAGTAGTGCAGGTAAAATGGGCTTCAGAGGTTCTAAGAAGAATACTCCATACGCAGCTCAAATGGCAGCAGCAGACGCAGCGAAAGTAGCGTTAGATGCTGGTGTTAAGAGAGTAGAAGTATTTGTAAAGGGTCCAGGTTCAGGTAGAGAAGGTGCAATCCGTTCTATCTCTCAATCTGGTATCGAAGTGATTTCTATCCGTGACGTAACGCCTATGCCACACAACGGATGTCGTCCTCCTAAACAAAGAAGAGTATAATTATTCCGAGTTTTAATAACTATTTATAAACCAGGATGCATCATTAATTTTAGATTTTTACTGATGATGCGTCGACATTAAAAAATCAAAAAAAAGCAACATTATGGCACGTTACACAGGCCCCAAAACAAAAATTTCCCGCATTTTCGGCGAACCTATCTTAGGGAACGCAAAATGGTTGGGTAAAAACAGCAACCCTCCAGGTCAACATGGAGCACAACGCAAGCGTAAGCAATTAGGCGAGTACGCATTACAGTTAAGAGAAAAGCAAAAAGCGAAATATACTTATGGTGTATTAGAGCGTCAATTCCGTAAGACTTTTGAAGAAGCATCTCGTTTAAAAGGTGTTACAGGTGAAAACTTAATCAAATTATTAGAAGCACGTTTAGACAATACAATTTTCCGAATGGGATTGGCTGCTAGCCGTCCTGAAGCACGTCAATTGGTTGCGCATAAGCACATCGCTGTAAATGGTGATGTAACGAATGTGCCTTCTTATACATGTCGTCCAGGTGATATCATCACTTATCGTCCTAAGAGTGCACACAATTCTTCTATTGTAAGCAAGCAACGTGCAAGAAACACTAAGTTTAGCTGGGTGGATTGGAACGAAACGACCAACACTGGTACTTTCATTACAATGCCAGAGCGCGAAGCAGTTCCTGAGAATATCAAGGAGCAATTGATTGTAGAATTGTACTCTAAATAGTAGGTAGCACTTAACACAATTTCTTTCTAATGAAAGAATCAAAATAAAAAAAAGTAGTAACATGGCTATATTAAGTTTTCAAAAACCAGATAAGATTGTTTTACAAAAAGCAAATGATTTCGAAGGACAGTTCGAATTCCGTCCATTGGAGCCAGGCTTTGGTCTAACATTAGGAAATGCTTTAAGAAGAGTTTTATTAAGCTCTTTAGAAGGCTTTGCTATCGTAGGTATTAAAATTGAAGGAGTAGATCACGAATTTGCTACAATCAAAGGCATTACAGAAGACGTAACAGAAATGATCCTAAACTTAAAGCAAGTTCGTTTTAAGCGTAAGGCAGATCAAGAAGTGAGCTCTGAAAAAATTACTTTATCTATCAAAGGTGGTAGCGAATTTAACGCAGGTCATATCGGTGAAGCTTCTCAACAATTCCAGGTGATGAACCCGGAATTAGTAATTTGTTTCATGGATCCTTCTGCTAAATTAGATATTGAATTAACGATCCAAAAAGGTCGTGGATATATTCCAGCTGAAGAGAATAAATTAAAAGATATGCCATTTGGTTATATCGCAATTGATTCTATTCACACACCAATCAAGAACGTGAAATACGTGATGGAGAACTATCGTGTGGAGCAAAGAACAGATTACGAAAAATTAATCTTGGAAGTTGCTACAGACGGAACAATTCATCCAGAAGATGCTGTGAAGCAAGCTTCTAGAATCTTGATCCAACACTTTATGATCATCACAGACGAGAATATTACCTTCGACAACAAAGAAGATAAGAAAGAAGATGTGGTAGATGAGCAAGTATTACAATTAAGAAAAGTATTGAAAACTCCATTAGAAGATCTAGACTTATCTGTTCGTGCATTCAATTGCTTGAAAGCTGCTAAAATTAACAGCTTGAGTGAATTGGTACAATATGAGCAAGAAGATCTAATGAAATTTAGAAACTTTGGTCAAAAGTCTTTATCTGAAATCGAGCAAGTATTGATCGAAAGAGGATTGAGCTTCGGAATGGACTTAGGTAAATTAGGATTAGACAAATTAGATTTACAATAGGCTGCAAAGATTTTGTAAATCACTATTTATAACCGAGCGAAAGCTCAAACCTTACAATTCCTGACACGGTGTAAGGATAAAACTTAAATGTCATGCGTCACGGAGACAAAAACAACAACCTTGGAAGAAAAAAGGCACACAGAGAAGCCTTATTGATGAACTTAGCTTGTCAAATTATTACGCATAAGCGTATTGTTACAACTTTAGCTAAAGCTAAAGCTTTAAGAAAATACGTTGAGCCATTGATTACTAAGACAAAGAAAACAGATAGCAAGGAAGAAATCAGTCATAATCACAGAGTCGTGTTTAGTTATTTAAACGACAAAGCTGCTGTAAAGGAATTATTTACAGTGGTTGCGCCTAAAATTGCTACACGTCCAGGTGGATATACTCGTATCATCAAATTAGGTATTCGTCCAGGTGACAATGCTGAAAAAGCGATGATCGAATTAGTTGACTTCAACGAAATCTATGGCAATTCTATCGCTTCTGCGACTGAACCAGCTAAAAAGACACGTAGAAGCAAAGCAACTACCGCTGCTCCTAAAGCAGCAGCTGCTGTAGCTCCAGTGGAAGCTGCTACAGCTGAAGAAGTTGCAACTGAGCCAACTCCAGAAGCAACTGACGAAGCGTCTACAGATGAAACTCCAAAAGCTGAATAATGAATTAATTCATTTTACATATAAGGCAAGACTTTGGTCTTGCCTTTTTTTTGCCTATTTTTGAATAATTAAATCAACCTACCTATATGGCCACACAACCAGCAATTTTAGTTTTAGCAGATGGCAACGTTTTTCATGGTCAAGCTTTTGGAAAAATTGGAACGACCACTGGTGAGATTTGTTTTAATACTGGCATGACTGGGTATCAAGAAGTATTTACTGACCCAAGTTATACTGGACAAATTATCATCATGAGCAACGTGCACATTGGTAATTATGGTGTTAAAGCAACAGATGTTGAAAGTAAGTCTGTAAAAATTCATGGTTTAATTGGAAGAAATTTAGAAGAAAAATTTAGTCGTGCTCAAGCCGATGGAAATTTAAATGACTATTTAATTGAGAATAATATTGTGTCAATCGAAGGATTAGATACAAGGGTATTGGTAGCTCATGTGAGAACAAGTGGCGCCATGAACTGTATTATTTCTTCGGATAATTTAGATGTAGATGCATTGAAAGCCCAACTAGCAAAAGTGCCTAGCATGGATGGTTTAGAATTAGCGAGCACAGTTAGTACCAAGGAAGTGTATGAATTAGGGGATGTCAATTCACCCTTGAAAGTAGCAGTATTAGATTTTGGAGTGAAGCAACATATTTTACAATGTTTAATTGATAGAGGAGCGCATGTAAGAGTGCATCCTGCAAAGACAGACTTTGCAACCTTAAAAGCATTCAATCCAACTGGATATTTTTTATCAAACGGTCCTGGTGATCCAGCGCCGATGGATTATGCAGTGAAAACAATTAAGTCCATCTTAGAAGAGAAGAAACCTTTATTTGGCATTTGTTTAGGGCATCAATTGTTGGCATTGGCCAATGATATCCCAACTTTTAAAATGCATCATGGTCATAGAGGATTGAATCATCCAGTTAAAAATGTCATCACAGGCCGATCAGAAATCACAACACAAAATCATGGTTTTGGTGTGAATCCGGATGCCGTTAAAGCACATGCGAATGTGGAGATTTCTCATGTGAATTTAAATGATGATTCTATCGAAGGAATTCGTTTAAAAGATCGTCCTGCATTTAGTGTGCAGTATCACCCAGAAGCAACCCCTGGACCACATGATAGCCGTTATTTATTTGACGATTTTATTGCATTAATGAAAGCGAATTAATTTTAATTTACAAAAATAAAGTGCATGCTTAATATTACCATCATCAATGGACCTAATTTAAATTTATTGGGTAAGCGTGAGCCGGGTATATATGGCAATGAAAGTTTTGAGGATTGTTTACTGCAATTAAAACAAGCTTTTCCTCAAGTTAAATTCACTTATTTTCAGTCAAATGTAGAAGGGGAGCTTGTGAATGCAATTCAACAATATGGTTTTAACCAAGATGGGATGATCATTAATCCAGCAGCCTACACGCATACTTCAGTTGCCATCGGTGACGCCATTGCATCTATTCAAACACCTGTGATAGAAGTTCATATTAGCAATATACATGCCCGTGAAGAGTTCAGAAAAATATCGCATGTTTCTGCCAAAGTTGTTGGTTCCATTGTTGGCTTAGGTTTAAGAGGGTATCATCTTGCAACAACCTGGTTCGTAGATCAAGCTGCAAGCAAATCATAATTTAATTATTGGCCATGCAATATTCAAAGGTAGATTATCCTAAAAAGACAATCTGGTTAATCGGAATTGCAGTCATTGTAAAAATAGCTTTGTCTTTTTTACTGGAATTGGGCAATGATGAAGTCTATTATTACACTTACGCAGTTCAGCCTGACTGGAACCATTTTGATCATCCGCCGATGGTCGGTTGGATGATACAACTCTCCACGCTTAATTTAAATTGGGTCTCTACTTTATCCATGCGTCTTGGCGCTGTCCTCTCTGCAGCTATCTCTACTTGGATTATTTTTAGAACAGGGACTTTAATTCATAACGAACGTGCAGGATGGATTGCAGCATTATTATATACATGTTCCATTTACACAAGTATTATTGCAGGCTTATTTATTATGCCTGATAGTCCTCAGCTTTTATTTTTTACTGGAAGTATTTATTTAATGGCAAAATGGGTGGTAAAGCCGCATTTATTTAGTGCCATCCATTGGATTGTTTTAGGTTCTTTGATTGGACTAGCCACATTAAGTAAAGTGCATGGATTGTATTTATGGGCAGGTTTTGGTGGTTTTATTTTATTCCATCAAATCAAAACGCTTAAACAACCATTTTTATATATCGCAGTGCTCATCACGATAGCTGCTTTGATTCCTATTGTATATTGGAATTTTGATAATGATTTTATTACTTATACATTTCATTCTAAGCGGGTATTGCATTCTGGGATTCAGGTGGAAAGTTTGTTACAACAAATTGTGGGTGAAATTTTTTATCAAAATCCTTTAGTCTATATCAGTTGTTTGATTCCATTGCTTCGATTCAAAAAATTAAAAGCAATTGTTCAAAATCAAAATACATTGAATCATAACCCGGCTCCAATAGTCGCTTTATTGTTATGGCTTAGTCTTCCTTTGATTCTTTTATTTTGGGGAATCTCATTATTCAATCCAACTTTGCCACATTGGACAGGCCCAGGTTTCATTGCTTTATTTTTATTATCTGGGATCTATTGGTCCGAAATGACTAACTCCCTTTTTCCAAAATTAATTCAATGGGCGCTAGGATTCTTTCTGGTCTTAGTGATTGGATTTATTGGGTTGGTCCATGTATTCCCATTCCAATTAGGTTCTAAAAGCCAAGAAAATTTAGGGGAGTACAATCCAATCAATGATGTAACAGGTTGGACGCAATTTAGCGCTGATTTTAAGGCCCTTGTAGCACAAGACAAAGAGAATACCCTTATGCAAGCTAAAGCGCCTATAATTGTCTCTAAATGGTTTCCTGCGGGGCATATTTTATTTTATACAGCAAGACCTATCCAAAAACAAGTGATTGCGATAGGGGCAATTGAAGATGTACACAAATTTGCATGGCTTAATCAAGACCAACCTAGTTTAGAATTAGGACAGGATGCCTATTTTATCCAGCCCTCCAATCTACCTTTTGATCCGACCAATTTAATCTTACCCTACTTTGAAAAAATGGGCAAAACAGATCGTATCCAAATTCAACAAAAAGGGGTCGTGCTAAGAACTTTTTATGTCTATCGATTTAAAAATTGTCAAAAAATTCCAATGCCAATTTTACCTAAAAAATAAAATTTTCAAAATCTTTTCGATAGGAGATACTTACTCCTTGACGATTTCTTCTTCCCATATTGCCACCAATGATATCTAAACTATTTCTGTTAAAGACAATGGCTCTTAGTTTTCTATCCTTAGTTAAGACGAATTCAATATTCAGGTCTGGCAACCATTGAAAGTTACTGTTTTCAATATTTGATGCGGCACTTAAGTTAAAATCAAAATCACCTCCTAAATTGACGATTACTTTTTCGTTAAAAAAGCTTCGACCAAGTTTTAAATTGACTCTTTGTCGGTCAATTCTATTAGAATTGATTGCAATTCCTGATCCTGTAGGATCTAATAAATTTCCACTGTTATATACTTTTGATCCTATATCAAATCGAAGACTTTGATCACCGGTTACTTTATTTAACAAATTAGTGACAGATTTATTGATTTCCTTGGTCAACAATTGTGAAATGGAATTAATCCCAATGGTGGTTACGTTATAAGCGTTATTGCTACTTCCGGTATTGAAACCAACTGGTGCAAATGAGTTAAATACAATTAAGAATGAAACCTGCTTGATAATTTCATTGTCATCGCGTTCGAGCCTTGTAATAAATTGGGAGAACTCATTATCAGTGCTGATAGGATTTCCGGGAGGGAAAGCTAATGTGAATTGAATATCAGGTTTTGCTAATTTATTTCTTAATGCGGCAATCACAAAGACATTGCCTCGGTATGATTTTACAGCATTGCTAAAATTTGCGTTTCCAACCAATTCGTTTAAACTCACTCTTTCTGCTGTATACCTAGCATCTATATGTATATCTGCCTCATAAGGATTTCCTGTCCATTCAATAAAATTACCTGCTTCTGGAATAAGTTCAAATGGCTTTCTAATAATAGATTGAAAATTGAAATCATATTTTCCTTTTTCAATATTATACTTTCCGCGCATGGTGAGTGGTTCGATATTGCCCGCCCTTATCTTAATACGACCATTACCAACTGCTTTAATGACATCACCTGTTAGTTCGTCTAAGATGACATCTATCTGGGTTTTATTGTCAGCACTCACATCTAGATCAACCACAAGATTATAGGTTGGAGTCTCTGCATTGCTGATGATTGATTTACCTACTTTTTTGAAAACAATGAATTCTGATTTACCTGTTTCTTTGCTTGTGGTGTTTGGAAGATAAATATGTGAACTATCATTGACCTCCGCATTGATTGACATCTTGATATTTTCCTCGGGCCCGCGGATGGTCATAGTTGCTTTACCAACCGCTTGTCCGTAAAAATTACTATTGTCTATGACATCCGTATTTAAAAGTTCAATTTTAGGACTTTGCATTTCCATGTCATAAACAAGGTGCTTAAAACTTTGATGCAAAATCTTTCCTTTAAACTGTGCTAGTCTGTTTAATTTATCTTTGACTTGAATCGTGCCAAAGTCGATGCCTTCATCTGTAAATGCTAAGGTAGCAGTGGGAAGGAAATAATTGACTTTTGTGTAGTCTACTTTGAATGCAGCATCTTGGATGGTGGCAAGACCTCTTAAATCAGGATTTTCAATGCGTCCACCAAAATGAATTGAGCCTGTTGCTTTTCCTTTTAAATCTGTCAAGACCCCTCCAATAAATTCTTCAATCAATCCAAAATTAGATTGGCTTAGCGTTAAAGTCGCATCCAATGGGTTTAGACTGTCTAAAATGGCATAAGTCCCTTTTGCAGCTAAATTGTAGTTTTCATTTGGGCAGTTTAAATCAAATGGTACGATGCCTGTTTTAGCATCGTAAGCAGCTTTAAGGGTTGTATTACCTAATAGTGTTGAGTTGAAACTAAATTGATTGATGGTACTATTTAAATTCAATGAAAATTGGTCATTAATTTGATTTAAATTGATGCTAGCATTCGTAATACCCTCTAGTTTAGGGTAACTAAAAAATAGATTGGTCATATCGCCCAAAATCACATTCTCAAGTGTTACCTGTAATCCATTGACATCTTTTGGGTGATTTTGAACTGCAATTTTTTGTAAACCTTGCGAGATACTAAATCGTTTAGCGTAGGTATTATTTTTTCTTAACGAAATCTCACCTTCATTTTGAATCGTCCATTCCTTTTCATTTAAAATAAAGTAAGAAGGGGCCCATTTGATACTAAGTCCATCGGTATAAGTGTTCACCTTGCCTTCAAATGAAATATAGGATAGGGCAGATTTACTTTCTGCATTTAATTGAAATAAAGATTGATCTTTAGAAGTGGTAATACGTAGTTTGGGGCTTATCAATTTAAGGCTATCTGTTACATTAAATGAAGTGGCTGTAAGGTCAATCTTTAAACTGTCTTTATTACCAGTTCCGCCAACGATGCCATTTGAAATAGCATAGTTATCCCATTGTATATAAGGAAGCTTCGCTTGTAATTGAAGGGATTGCTTATCTGTATTAATTGTACCACTAATGGCCATATTATTGAAGCCTGAAAATTCGTTTCTAAAAATTCTTATATAGGGTTCAAAGTAGGCGGTATTCACTTGGAATGAAAATTGCTGATTGACCGGGGCTTCCTTTAAGTTTTTTATATAATTAGGGAAATACCCTTGTAAAAAATATTGAACACTATTTGGTAATTGATCGATATTGAATTTTCCTACAATGCTAGCTTGGACATCGTCACTGGACAAACTAATTTGCTTGTTACCGTTTGTAATATTGGACTTTAATGCGATCGAATCAAAGTTGATGGTATTGGTAGCACTTTTTAATTTTCCATTATAGAATTTAGCAGAGCCAATAAAATTATCAATATTAGAGCCTGAAAAATTAAGATCCAATAATCCGGTTAACTGAATCGCATTATTTGAAATTTTAAGGGCACTCAAATTGGCGTTGGTTAAATCACCTACTGCATTAAAAGTAGGTATGGCATTTTGAAAATCAACTTCTAAATTGCTTATGAAGTTAATATTAGGGTCTTTGATTTTTATTGTTCCATTATAAGCTTGCTTCTGAAGAATGCCATTGGTTTGTATCTGTGCGTAGGTATATCCATTTAACTGAATAGAATCAATCAGACCTTCGATATTTGTTTTTATCTTATCTAGTTTGAATGAACTACCTGCAATCTTACCCTTGAAATTTAACAGACCTAAGGAGGGGATATTAAATAACTTTCCCGCATTCAATTTTGTTGCAACAAGATTACCATCGTAGATGGGCTCGCTATTGGTTGGAAATTGTAAGTGTATTGTAGTTAATGCTGTTCCAATATCAGAAGCAATAGTACCATTTGTCTTAAAGTCATAGATTGTTCCAGCTAAACTTCCTTGATAATAAAGATTACCAAATGCGTCTAAAGGTATATTTTTTATTTGTTTGATTTCGGGGATCCAAGTACCTAAATCTAGCATATTGGTTTTTGCATTCAATTGATTCACTTGAATCATTGTTTGATTCATATTGGGAAGACCTTTCATAGTCATAGCAGCTTGCACAAAAGACTGGCCAAACTGTGCCCCAAGTTGTTCTACTTTAAAATCATCTACAGTTCCATTGAAGTTAAAACTAGTCGTAATTTTTTGATTGATATTTTTTAGTGCTGGGGCAAAAAAGGCAATATCATCAAAAGCCACTATTGACTTGGTGATAGTAGCGCGCATATTCACCTTGCGCATGTATTTCCTAAAGTCAGGATTAAAATCTTGGTATTCCATGGCATAGTAGTTGCCAATACTACTATTATTTGTTTTTAAGGTCAAGGCAGCAAATTCCATGATTTGCGGGGTCATTCTAAATTTGGTAGCCAATTTTTTTATGACAAAGCCTGATCTTTCTTTCAAGGATAACCGCACATTTGCCCTGATGGTATCTCCAATAAAATTTGCATTATCAATACTTGCATTCAGGTCTTGCATCCGAATGTGTTCCTCATCAAAATGGGGAACAGGTTGTCCAAACCCATATTCAATCCAAATTTTTCCTTGTACAATTTCAATTTTTTTAGCTTGAATATTCAAACCAGTGGGATTAAAATACATTTCCTTTTTGAGTGGCTTAATCTTTTTTATTTTATTGAGAGGGGCCAATCCTGGTTTGTCCAAGAGATAATAAAAGGGTTTATCTAGTATCAGTTTTTCAATGTCAATTTTATTACCTTTAAATTGATTTAAATTAGCGAGTAGATGTTTTGCTTCAAATTTGGTGGTGGAACCTATCCACTCGTCGTCTTGAATAAATTGAATATTGGTTAAATCAATTTTCTTTAAATCAAAGGATTGGTCGGATGACTTGCTTGTGTCTTTTGATTTAAAATGGTCAACTATAAATTGGTAATTCCATACCGGACTTTTTCTGTGTAAATACACTTTTACTTTCTCTAGACCAATGTATCCAAGCACGGGGACCTTGCTAGAAAACAATAGGTCAGTGACTCTTAGTTTAAGTGTTTGTGCAAATAATAAGGTATCTTTTTGTTGGTCTCTTATGAGGACATTTTTGATATCCACTCTATTGAATAAAGAAAAACTTAAACCATCTAATTGAAATTCTGTGCCCAAGGACTGACTCATATTCTTAGCAATCTGACGACCAATTTTTTCTTGCACGACTGGTAAAAGCAAGAGCAAGTAGGAGAGCAAAAGCAATCCTACAAAACTGGCTATCAGTATACGAATATAAATGAGCTTATTTTTGACCAAGGGGGTTTTGTTTATTTATTTTAATTGCATTAATATCCTGCAACACTATCATCACCTCGTTTATCACCTGCAGCAACTCTATTTCCATTAGGTAGTATCATCACCCCATCCATTCTGCCAAAAGCACCTCTTTTAACAATGGTGTATCCTTTTTCTTTTAAGGCATTGATTGTTTGTTCTGGGAAGTCTGCTTCAACGCTTACATTATCAGGAATATGCTGATGGTGGAATCTTGGTGCATCTATCGCAGCTTTCAAAGACATTTTATGGTCAATCACATTCACTAAGCCTTCATATACTTGGTTTGGAATGGTGGTGCCACCTGGTGTTCCAATGGTAATATAGGGTTGATTGTTTTTAGTCACAAGTGTTGGCGTCATTGAACTCAACATTCTTTTTCCTGGTTGAATGGCATTGGCTTCTCCTCCTAATGCACCATACATATTAGGCACACCTGGCTTAATACTAAAGTCATCCATTTCGTTATTTAAAAGGAAACCAGCACCTCCTACAATGGTTTTGTTGCCATAAGTATCATTTAAAGTTGTAGTGACAGAGACCATATTTCCAGCCTCGTCTATTACACTAAAATGGGTTGTTTCCTCACTTTCTTTGGCTACACCTGCAAGAATATTTTTACTATTCCCAGCTACACCAGGTTGGTAGTCTTTCATACGATCCTGTGCATAGGCATTGCTTGTTAATGTTTTGGTAGGCACTTTCCAGAAATCTGGATCACCCATATGTTCTGCTCTATCAGCGTAGGCTCTTCTTTGTGCCTCTACCATTAAACTCACAGATTCAAAACTATTGACGCCCATCACCGTTAATGGATAAGGAGCAATCATTTGCATCATTTGTGCTATTAAAATACCACCACTAGATGGGGGAGCAAAACTGATGATATGGTGTCCTCTATAATCGAATTCAATTGGCTTTCTAAATTGTGGCGTATATTTTTTCAGATCCTCTAAACTAATCAAGCCTTTACTATTTTTCATTTCTTCTACAATCATCGCAGCGGTTTCGCCTTCATAAAATCCTGCTTTACCCTTTTGTTGAATGCGAAGGATGGTGGCTGCTAATTCTGGTTGATACAAAGTGTCACCAGCTTTCCAATTTTCTTTTCTTGTAAATGCACAAGCTTGTGCACTATTTTTTATAAAGTTTTTTCGTTCTCCATTTAAGCCTCTTGCTTCTCTTTCAGTAATTACATATCCGTTAGCTGCTAATTCATAGGCTGGTTGCAAGAGTGTTTTCATTGGTAATTTTGCATATGGATGTGCGCTAAACATGCCCGCTACACTACCAGGTACACCAGATGCAGATGCGCCTGATCTTGACATGCCCTCTATTGGGTTGCCTTTTTCGTCTAAATACATATCTCTAGATGCTTTACTTGGGGCTGCCTCACGATAGTCAATGCCCATTAAAACACCATCTTTGTTTCTAGACAATAAAAATCCGCCACCACCAATATTTCCTGCTCCAGGAAAAACCACTGCAAGGGTGAATTGAATAGCTATGGCAGCATCAAATGCATTCCCTCCGTCTTTCATGATTGCTGCACCCACCATACTTGCTATTGGATGCGCCGAAGTCACAGCTGCTTTTTGAAAGGCTTGTTCCTTCACTACAGTATATTGATATGGATTGATTTGTGGATGCTGCTTAAAAAATTGCTGTGCATTGCCTGAATTGCTCAACTGAAATAGGGCTATAACTAGGAGGCAAAAGACCTGAAATTTCTGTTTCATAGTAGGTAGATTGAACCGTTAAATTACTTAATTATTTAGGTATCAACAAGTCATGAGTGGGGTTGTGTAAAACTATCTAACATTGCTGCCTTTTAGCACCCCTAAAATGACTATTTTTAAGCCCAATTAATATCTATTTTATGCAACAAAAATCTGTGTTTAAATCCATTTTGTGGGTAAGTTTATTGATCCTTCCATTTTCATTGTTTGCTCAAGTACTGAGTCCAGAACAATTTTTGGGTTATAAAGTAGGAACACGCTTTACCAGACACCATCAAATTGTCAATTATTTTACAGCTATTGCAGCTGCTAAGTCTGACATGGTAAAATTGATTCCTTATGGCAAGACCAACGAAGGAAGAGATTTGATGGTAGCAGCTATTGGTACCGCAGAAAATATTAAAAATTTAGAGCAAATTAGAAAACACAATCTTGGGCTAGTAGAAGGCACAGTGCAAGACTTAAATCAACCGGGAATCGTATGGTTAAGTTACAATGTGCATGGCAATGAGCCTGCATCTTCAGAAGCAGCCATGTTGACCTTGTTTGCTTTAGTAGATCCTAATAATAATGAAACAAAAAATTGGTTAAAAAATACGGTGGTCATGATTGACCCATGTATCAATCCGGATGGTCGTGATCGTTATGTGAACTGGTATAACAATGCAGTGGGTTCAACATATAATACAGACCCTGCAGCAAGAGAACATATGGAGCCATGGCCAGCAGGAAGAACCAATCATTATAATTTTGATTTGAACAGAGATTGGGCTTGGCAAACACAATTAGAGACACAACAAAGAATACCACTTTACCAAAGTTGGTACCCTCAAGTGCATGTAGATTTTCATGAACAAGGATACAACGCACCTTATTATTTTGCCCCTGCAGCAGAGCCTTTGCATGATGTGTTAACACCATGGCAAAAATCTTTCCAAGATCAAATTGGAAAAAATCATGCAAAATATTTTGACCAAAATAATTGGTTGTTCTTTACGAAAGAAAGATTTGACCTTTTGTATCCATCTTATGGTGATACCTACCCAATGTACAATGGTGCCATTGGGATGACTTATGAGCAAGGAGGAATTAGTGCAGGCTTAGGTGTGGAAGACAATAGTGGTGACACTGTAACATTGGTAGCAAGAGCAACGCATCATTTTACAACCAGTTTATCTACGATAGAAATTAGCTCGGCGAATCAAACAAAGCTGTTGGAGAATTTTAAAAAATATTTTGACAATAGTCGTCAAGGAACAGTCTCTGAATTTAAAACTTTTATTATGACTGCTAAAAATGCGAGTCAATTAGAAGGATTAGCTAGTTTATTAAAAAAGAACAATATTGAATATGGGACTTTAAAAAATGCGGATACAAAATTTAAAGCATTTGATTATTACACAAAAAAGGAAGGAGATTTTGTCAACGAAGGTTATACATTGGCAGTCAATGCCAATCAAGTACATAGCGTATTGGCACGCGTTTTATTAGAGCCTATTACACAGGTCAATGATTCAAATACTTATGATATCACTGCATGGGCATTGCCTTATGCCTATGGGGTTCATGGATTTGCGACTACGCAACTTATGCCAATTGAGCCTGGATTTAAAGTCAATGCACCTGCTATTACTACAAGTGCATACGGTTACATTATTCCTTATCATTCTTTTGCAACTGCTAAAGCTTTGGCGCAATTATTAAAAAATAAAGTGAAAGTTCGTTACGCAGAAAAGGCGTTCACTATGAATGGAAGAAATTACGGCATTGGGACATTGATTGTACTAAAAACAAGTAATCAAGAAAATTGGAGTGATGTTACAAAGGCTGTTTGTAGCAAATTAAATATCGAAGCAGTGGCAGTGAACACTGGATATGCAGAGAAAGGTGCCGATTTTGGTTCTCCAGATATTGCAATCATCAATCATGCGCCAAGAGTAGCTATGTTAACTGGTGAATATGTGGCGGCTTTATCTGCAGGAGAAATATGGAATTTCTTTGAGCAACAATTAAATTATCCAATCACACAATTAACCTATACTCAATTGAGTAGAATCAATTTAGACAACTATGATGTGTTGATTGCACCAGATGGCCAGTACCGTGATTTAAATTCAAAATCAACTACAGATAAGCTTCAAGCATTTGTTAGAAAAGGTGGCGTCATTGTTGCTTTAGAAAATGCGGCAAGTACCTTGGCATCCAATGTAGATTGGGGCATTAAAATAAAAGAGAATGTAAAAGAAGACAAACTAACTGTTCAAAATCTTGTGAAATATGCAGATAGAGAAAAAGAATCTATTAAAAGTTCAATTCCAGGCGCCATTTATAAAACCTATATGGACGAAACACATCCACTGGGATTTGGTACTGGTGGCATGTATTTTAGTTTAAAACAAGATATGGTTTTGTATGAGCCTTCTAGTAGTGCATGGAACGTAGGTAGCTTTAAAAAAGACAGTTATATCACTGGATTTGCTGGTGTAAAAGCGAAGGCTGCATTATCAGAAGGGGTGCTACTAGGAGTAAAACAAATTGGAGCAGGTAAAATTGTGTATATGGCAGATGATCCAATTTTCAGAAATTTCTGGGAAGGTGGAAAATTAATTTTAACCAATGCAGTTTTTTTACACGGCCAATAAATTAATTGAATTTTTCAACCTACATGCAGAAGTATTTATTGCTTTTATTGTCTACGATTTGTTTTACTAAAATAACTTTTGGGCAAAACAATAGTGCAGCTATTTTCACTCAATTAAAACAGATGGAAGTCTTAGGGTCTGTCTTGTATATTGCAGCACATCCCGATGACGAGAACAATGCTTTTTTGCCCTACCTCACTAAAGAACGTCGGTATCGCACAGCCTATCTGAGTTTAACAAGAGGGGATGGAGGTCAAAATTTAATTGGTAAAGAGCAGGGCATCGAACTTGGCTTAATCAGAACACAGGAATTATTGGCTGCTAGAATGCAAGATGGGGCTGAGCAATATTTTTCAACCGCATATGAATTTGGATATAGTAAATCAGCTAAAGAAGCTTTAGCTATCTGGGATCATCAAAAAGTATTGAGTGATGTGGTTTGGGTCATTCGTAAATTCCAGCCAGATATTATTATTACTAGATTTCCTGGTGATGCAAGAGCTGGGCATGGTCATCATGCTGCATCTTCCATCATTGCACAAGAGGCTTACACTGCGGCAGCGGATCCCAACATGTTTCCTGAACAATTTAAATATGGTGTACAACCTTGGAAAGCAAAACGCATTTTATGGAATACATTTAATTTTGGCACTGTCAATACCACCAATGACAATCAATTGAAGATAGAAGTAGGTGGGTACAATCCAACCATTGGCAAAAGCTATGGAGAGATTGGTGCCGAAGCAAGGACAATGCATAAAAGTCAGGGTGAAGGTAGACCAAGAAGAAGAGGCTCTTATTTTGAGTTCTTTCAACACTTAAATGGAGACACTGCAAAAATGGATATCATGGATGGGGTGGTGACCAATTGGTCAAGACTCAATGCTCCAGGTATTCAATCAAAAATTCAACAAATTATTAGCGCGTATAAAATAGATCAACCTGCTTCAATTGTTTCGAGTTTAGTTCAGTTGTATCAAGAGGTTAATACATTACCTGAAAGTCATTGGAAAACATACCAACAGAATTTAATTCAGTCCACCATTGAATCCGCTTCTGGATTATTGGTAGAAGCTACCACCACTAGGCAACAGGTAGTTCCTGAATCAGAGCTCACGATACAGGTATTGGTTAATCAAAGATCTAATCTAAATACAAGTTTGAAAAAGATGCAATTATTGTCTGATCAAATTGCAATCAAAGATTCATTGCTGAATATAAAATTAGTTAACAATCAGAATCAGCAATTGGCCTATTCGTTTAAAGTGCCTGCTACACAAGCCATCTCACAACCTTATTGGTTGGTCAGCCCAAAAACCGAAGGCATGTTTGTGGTTAAAGATCAAACCATGGTTGGTAAAGCAGAAAACGATGCTCCATTTTCAATTTTGTTAAATTACACAATCGAAGGACAATTGTTTCAAAAGCAATTCCCTGTTCAGTACAAATATGTTGACCTTACAAAAGGAGATGTGTATCAGCCAATTGTTGTTTTGCCTAAAAAAGAAGTTGCACCAATCAAGTCGGTGGCATTAGTACCTACAAATAGCAATTTACCATTGCCTAAATTTGAGGAAGGAATTTTTCACAAAACCATTCAATACGACCATATACCTGCGCAAACATATTTTCAAGAAGCAAGTATTCAGGTGGTGAAAGTAGATATTAAAAAACAAGGAAAAAAAGTAGGGTATATTGATGGAGCAGGGGATGCCATACCCGAAGCATTGGAACAATTAGGCTACGAAGTAGTTCAATTGAAAGAGTCAGATTTAACACCTGCCCATTTAAAAGGTTTAGATGCGATTGTGGTTGGTATTCGCGCATATAATATGTATGCTTACTTATCCGATAAGCAAGCTGTATTGAACGAGTATATCGCAAATGGAGGTAATTTGATTGTACAATACCTTAAAAGTAATCAAGTAGGTACACAGAATATTAAAATTGGGCCTTATCCATTTACGGTGAATTCGGGCAGAAGAGTCACGGAAGAAAATGCCAAAGTGACATTTGTATTATCTAATCATCCTGTACTAAATTTCCCAAATAAAATTAGTGACCAAGACTTTAATAACTGGGTTCAAGAAAGAAGTACCTATCAAGCGGAAAATATAGATGCCCATTTTCAAACACCATTTCAAATGAGTGATACGGGAGAAGCACCAAGTTTGGGTAGTTTATTGATTACGCCATTTGGCAAGGGTAATTTTGCTTATGTAAGCTTGGCTTTGTTTAGACAATTACCTGCGGGGAATCCAGGAGCATATAAATTATTTGCCAACTTATTATCGCTGCCCAAAAATCAATAGCCCATGAAACAACGTAGAAGAATTAGTTTTTTTATGCTACTTGTCATTGGGCTTGGAATTGGATGGATGCTCAAGAATGTAAAAATTGGATTGATCATTGGTATTGTAATGGGCCTACTCCTCACTAGTTTTGTGAATCCATCCAAAACGAGTGGCAAGGGTAAAAGCAATCAATCCTAATCCTGTTACAATCAGTCCACTTAGCATCATCTTAGGCCCTGTAGAGTAAAATATGGCTGCCCAAATAAGGATAGCGATAAATAAAGGGATAGGGAAGAAGGGCATTTTCCATGGGAAAAATCCGCTGCCTTTTCTTTTATATAAAATCAATAAACCAATGGCTTGACCAATAAATTGGATCATGATACGCATGGCAAGTATGCCGTCAATCACTTCCTTTAATCTAAAGAGCAAACTAAATACAAATGCAATTGCACCCAATACCAATAAGGAGCGATGCGGAAAATGTAGTCTCGGATGTAGTTTGGCGAAGAAGGCGAAAAAAGATTTATCCTGTGCTGCAGCAAATGGAATCCTGCTATAACCAAGGGTGGCCGAAAAAACAGAAGCAAATGCAACCATTAAAATAAGAATTGTGGCAATCGCACCTGCATTTTGTCCGTATAAGGTTTTAATATAGTCACTTACTACAAACTTACTATTCACAATCGTTTCAAAAGGTAAAACACTTGCTACACTTACATTCATTGCTAAGTATAAAATAGAAATTCCTGTGATAGAAATAAACATACTTCTTGGAATATTCTTAGTTGGGTTTTTAATCTCCGCGCCTAAATGACAAACATTATAATAGCCTAAATAACTATACACGGTTTTGACACTTGCAAAACCAAGGGCAGCAACCAGTCCGTATTCTATTTTAAGGCCATCATTGATATGAAGTATCGGCTCCATAAAGTTACCATGTGCAATACCACCAAAAATGATCCACAAAAGTGTCGTGATCACACCCACCCATAATAGTACTGATATCCTTCCAATGGATTCGATATTTCGATAGAGTAAACTAATCACTAAAATGACCACAGCGCCACTCACTAATTTCTCTTGTATAAAACTTAAATGAAAAAAATAATTCGCATATTGTGAAAAACCAATGGCAGCAGATGCAATTACCAATGGGGCTTGAATCATTGTTTGCCATACAAATAAGAAGCTCATTAATTTCCCCCATTTACCTCCATAACCTTCCTTTAAAAAATGAAAACTTCCACCTGCTTTTGGCAATGCTGCTCCAAGTTGGCTCCAAACCATCGCGTCCACATAAGATAAAATAGCGCCAGCAACCCATGCATATAAAAAATAGGGGCCACCCATGATCTGCGCCACCACACTCAACACTACAAAGGGACCAATGCCAACCATATCAATCATATTGATGGCAGTTGCATGTAAAAGACTTAATTTGCGATCTAATTTAGGATTCATCTTAGGAACAAGATAATAAAAAAATGCTACAAATATGATTGATTCATTCAAGCAAGTAAGCTGGGCCAACACGGCTTCTATTTATGAAGTGAATATTCGACAATATACAGCAGAAGGTACATTTAAAGCATTTGAAAAACACCTTCCAAGAATCAAAGATATGGGGATTGATATTGTATGGTTGATGCCTATAACACCAATCAGTCAAGTCAATAAAAAAGGAAGTCTAGGAAGTTATTATGCTTGCAGCAGTTTTACAAAAATTAATCCTGAATTTGGTAATGAAGCTGATTTCAAAGACTTGGTAAACGCTGCTCAAAAATTGGGCATGAAAGTAATTATTGATTGGGTGGCCAATCATACCGGAAGTCAGCATGAATGGATGCAAGAAAATCCTAGTTGGTTTGCACAAGATGCAGCTGGTAATTTTACTGAACGCAATGGATGGGATGATGTAGTTGATTTAAATTTCGATAATGCATTGATGCGGATTGCCCTCATTGATGCAATGGAATATTGGGTGCGTCAATTTAATATGGATGGCTTTAGGTGTGATATGGCGCATTTAGTGCCATTGGATTTTTGGATAGCAGCCAGGACGAAATTGCAAGATTCAAAAACGCTTTATTGGCTAGCAGAATGTGAAGACATTGCATATCACCAAGTATTTGATACCAGCTATGCTTGGGCTTGGATGCATGCATCCCAAAAAATGGGGAAGGGGGAGGATGGATTGCATGAAGTGTATAAAATCTTACATCAATATGCGCAATATCCAAAAGGCGCTTTCAAATTATTTTTTACTTCAAACCATGACGAGAATAGTTGGAATGGAACAGAATACGAGAAGTATGGCATTGCTGCAAAAGCTTGGGCTGTATTTACGCTTACTTGGAATGGCCAACCATTAATTTATAGTGGACAAGAATTACCCAATCATAAAAGGCTTGCATTTTTTGACAAGGACCAGCTTCAATGGACATCCGAAACACCATTGCTGCATGATTTTTATAAAACTTTATTGACAGCAAGAAAACAATTTCCGGTCTTAGCGAATGGAAGCATATTTAATTTACCTACCAATAGCGCGGTCATGGCCTACCTAAAACAAGATCAAGGGCAAACGGTGTTGGTGATTTTAAATTTGTCTGCAGAAAGGCAACAGGTGCATGTAGTACATGAAGCATTCACTGGAAAGTTTACCAATCTATTTTCGGGACTTAGTTTTGAATTCAATGGCGATAGTCAATTTGAATTGATGCCTGGAGAATATATTGTGTACCTGAAAGAAAGCGTTTAATCATTTAAAATAAATCTACCCACGTTTTGCCTGTTGGTAGCTAATAAACTCCATCATTTCGGCTAAACTAAAACTGCTTAAATTTTGTGCTGCAGTAAGTCCTGCTTTTTGTGCTACTAAAACACCATAGGCACAATCTTCAAATCCATCAATGGCATGCGCATCTGGATTAATAGAAATCAACACATCTTCTTGCATTGCTTGACCAATATAACGCCAGTCCATATCCAATCTTCTTGGATGTGCATTTAATTCAATCACAACATCATTCGCTGCACAGGCCTTAATGATGGCCTCGTGATTAATTGGATATCCTTTTCGGCTTAACAACAAACGACCTGTAGCGTGCCCTAAAATGCTTGTATAAGGATTTTCAATAGCATTCATCAAGCGCATCATCGCTTTTTCCTCGGTCATTTTTAAATTTGAATGCACAGAAGCAATGACCAAATCAAATAATGCTAAAATTTCATCAGGGTAGTCTAGACTGCCATCATTTAAAATATCAGATTCAATACTTTTGAAAATGACAAATGGGGCCAATTTTTTATTCAACGCATCAATCTCTTTATGCTGTGCTCGAATACGATCCTCTTGCAAACCATTGGCATAGAAAGCAGATTTTGAGTGGTCACTAATCACTAAGTATTCTAATCCTTGCGCTTTTGCAGCGACTGCCATTTGCTCAATCGTGTGCAATCCATCGCTCCAAGTGCTATGAGAATGGATAATGCCTTTGATATCGGATGATTGAATGGTTGGATTTAATCCTTTTGCTTTTGCACGCTCAACGATGGATGGGTCCTCTCTTTGTGCTGATGGAATAAATGGAATTTGTACTTGTTCAAAAATGGCTGATTCAGAAAGGAAGGCCGCTTGAGCATTAAAATTTGGCAGTTGTTGCCATGCTTCCCAAAATTCAGGGCTACAGGCAAGGGTAAAATCTTGGATAAAAAAATGGGATTCAGTAACCATATGCCATCTCAATTCAAATTGATCTGGCCCCTTGCAACTTAAATAATCGTTTGTAGCATCAAGTACAAATCCTTTTAATGCTAACCAATCTGATAGTATCGTTTGAGAGGTAGTGGTTACTATATCTAAAAAATCTAAGGTTTCCATCTGCCTTTTGTAATGGCCAGACACCTGATGCTGGTCTTTTGGAAACTCAAGAGACAAAGCATTTTCAATTTGGGCTACAATGTCTTGTACTTGTTGATATAAGAAACTGCCTTGGTTTTGTAAGTAATAGTTCAAGGCATCCTGAATACTCTGTTGGGTCTTTGCGCCAAAGCCTTTGTAGTTGATGAGTCTATTTTCCTCGCAGGCATATAATAGTTCTCCAATACTTTCAATGCCTAATTCTTTCCAAATAGTAATGATCTTTTTTGGACCTAAGCCTTTGATTTTTAGCATCTCTAAAATGCCAGCCGGGGTCTTTTCAATATAGTCCTCTAGGATTTGTAGCTTTTTTGTGGCCAATAAATCCACAATTTTTTGTGCCAATGCATCTCCAATACCTCTAATTCCTGCAATTTGAGCCGGTGTCATGGCTTCCAAAGGGTCATTCAAGCGGTCTAGGGTATATGCTGCGTTACTGTAGGACTTTATTTTGAAAGCATTTTCTCCATGGATGTCCATGAGTTTAGCTAGGACATTAAAGTATTCGGCAATTTCGTAATTGTGCATGGGCAAATATAAATAAAACTAAGCTGACCATGTTAAAGGAGGGAGAGGTAGGGGCCAAAAAAAAACCCCCGATAATATCGAGGGTCTTTCAATATTATCCGAAGATAATTATTTCTTTTTAGCAGCTTTCTTCTTAGGAGCAGCTTTCTTAGCAGCTTTCTTAGGAGCAGCTTTCTTAGCAGCTTTCTTAGGAGCAGCTTTCTTAGCAGCCTTCTTAGGAGCAGCTTTCTTAGCAGCCTTCTTAGGAGCAGCTTTCTTAGCAGCCTTCTTAGGAGCAGCTTTTTTAGCAGCTTTCTTAGGAGCAGCTTTTTTAACTACTTTCTTTGCAGCTTTTTTTGGAGCAGCTTTTTTAGCCGCTTTTTTTGCAGTTGCCATGTTTTTTAGATTTAATGGTTAGTAAATATGCACTAAAAGTAAAAACTTTTTTAATAACTACAAAAAATATTTTTTAAGCCACTAATTCAACAGGAACTATAGAAACTGTCGTTTTGTTATTTTTACCCTTTTTGAACTCAACAATTCCGTCTGTAAGGGCGAAAATGGTGAAGTCAGACCCTAAACCAACGTTCTTACCAGGGTGGTATTGAGTACCTCTTTGACGAATTAAGATATTGCCATTTAAAGCTGGTTGTCCACCATATATCTTAACGCCTAATCTTTTACTTTGTGAATCACGGCCGTTCTTAACGGATCCTTCACCTTTTTTGTGTGCCATAGTATCTTAGTTTAAGCTATGTTTTCGATTTTGATTTGAGTATAGTGCGTTCTGTGACCGTGTTTCTTGCGGAAACCCTTTCTCCTCTTCATTTTAAAAGCGATCACTTTATCACCTTGAACTAGGTCGTTTGTAATTTCAGCCTTCACTACCGCTTTAGTCGCGAAAGAGATGCTGCCATTATTATCAACGAATATTACATCATTGAATTCAACTTTGTCTCCGGTTTTACCTTGCAGGTGAGGTACATACAAGCTATCTCCTGCTTGTACTTTGAATTGTTGTCCTGCGATTTTAACTACT
>Ga0208597_1000065_pt1 | contig 36176 bp, 27 predicted proteins | sample LakMenEpi05May12_FD_150673 | JGI IMG/M metagenome (GOLD analysis project Ga0208597, IMG submission 150673) | Freshwater microbial communities from Lake Mendota, WI - 05MAY2012 deep hole epilimnion (SPAdes) | ecosystem: Environmental > Aquatic > Freshwater > Lake > Epilimnion/Euphotic zone ...
ACATTTTAATGTACTTGGTATTGTAATACTTACTGTATTGCGCTAAAACAGATTCTGCTTGTGCAGAGTCTTTCAAATTATAAGACCAATAACCCACACCAGGTCCAGTTGAATACACTCTTGGCCCTACCATCTTACCTGCTTCTACTAAATCACTATACGTTAAAACGTCTGTGGTTGCAGTTTGTGGATCACGTGTTGTGGTAACACCATACGCTAAATTGGCAGCATAAATCCATACTTGATTTTTATGAATGCCCCAGCTAGGCCACATATGTGAGTGGGTGTCTATAAATCCGGGCACTACAGTTTTACCTGCAAGGTTAACGCGCTTGGCGCCAGCAGGTACTTTCAATGAACCAGATTTTCCAACAGCTCGAATTCTGTTTTTTACAATTAAGATGTCTCCGTTGTTAATCACTTGATCCCCATTCATGGTGATGATTCTAGCATTGGTCAACAATACTGTAGTGGAAGGCATATCATTTTCATAATATACTTTTACCCAAGTTTCATTCGCTTTATATTTTGGCGCTTCTTTTTTATCGTCTTTTTTAGCAATGTTAGTGCTGTCTTTTTTCGTTGTATCTTTTTTAACTGCGGCTTCTAATTTTTTTGCAGCAGCTAAACTATCATCAAAAGCATAAGCAGCATCTATATCATAAGTGAAATGTGCGGCACCTAAACTCCAATGAATGGTTTTGCCATCTGCTTGCCAGCTAGGAAACTCACCACCAATTTCAGTTAATAACTTACTAGGGAAGGCTGCATTTTTAGCATCTGCCACAGAAATAGAAACTGATTTACCAGATTTTGGAATGGTTACAAAATAGATATTGTTATTCACTTGTGCGATCGCAGCAGATCCTTTTGGAGATAACAAAATATTATTCGCATTAGAAGGTGGATTATTTTCTTTTGCAGCATCATCTTCTTCCATAATTTCTGGAATGATACATGGGTCTGCCAATGGCTTACCGCGATGCTCAGGAATGCTACCAAAAGTTGTAATACCAGAAATTTTTGCAATTTCTTTCTCATCCCCACCATCCCACTGGATTGAAATCAATCTACCACGATTGTTTAAATAAATACGGCCATCATTCATTGCAAAATGTGGATTGTATCTTCCATTCGCTTTGTCAATAATGATTTCGTTTCCTGTTGTTAAATCAATCCATGCCAATTCATCTTCTGCATCATCATAACTTGGTTCAATCGCATCCTTGAATTTTTGAGCATTGGTTTTATTATAAATTAATTTTTTACCAGTAGGGTCAATCGCAAGGCCTTGGTACAAAGCATTTTCTTTTGTGATCGTTTTTTCTGTATTATTATTTAAATCAATAAAACGAATATTGCCACCATCGGGACTCCAAGTGGTAAAATAAATTCCATTGCCGTCCAAATTCCAAACTGGTTGTGCTTCGGTGAAATCATTTTTTGTCAAACGCTTTGGTGTGCCGTTTGGATAGTCCATCACATACAATCTATTCAACACTGTAAATGCCAACTGCTTTCCATTTGGAGAAGGCACTGCATCTCTTATTTGTGTTGCCATTGTAGCAGCCGTATCCTTGATAGGATATTTAAATAACACTTCTGGTCCCATTTCAATTTTTGCCTCCACTGTATATGGAATCGAAGTTTGTGCAGCAGACTCAATATCAATCTTATTTATTTTACCTCCGTAAGATGCTAATAAATATTTACTATCAGGCGTAAAACTCATAGCAGGCAATACACCCATCACAGCAATAGATTCTTGATCATCTCTTTGTACAGGATAGGCTAACCAAGCTTCTTCGCCTGTTGCTAAATTTCTTTTAACCAATCCAGTTTTATCTTCGTAACGAGATCCGTATACCAACCATTTTCCATCTTTAGATAATACAGGTGTAAACGCAGATCCATATCTAGATGCAATGGTTCTGGTGGTCCCCTTTTCTCTATCATACACACCAATACTATATTGTGGTAGCATGGCATTGTAGTTCCATGCACCATTGCGCGCACTATAATAAATATAACGACCATCTGCACTTACGGCTGGGTCAATTGTCTTTAAAGTAGCAGGTGCATCAATCAAATTCGTTCCTGCACCACCATTTTTATGCATCAAATACAATTTAGTATTACGACGCCCTTTTGTGTACACGATATAATTTCCGTCTGGTGTATACACAGCACCTGGATAATTATTATTTTGTTCTTCAGTTAATGCAAGTGTATCTTTTTTCTCTAAATCGATATACCATATATTTTCTGCACCAGAGCGGTCAGATAAAAATAAAATGCGCTTCCCATCTGGACTAAAACTTGGATGGTTATCGTACGCCATACCCTTGGTGATAGCAGTTGCTTTTCCGCCTTCCATTGGGATGCTATAAATATCACCCATCAAGTCAAATAAAATAGTTTTGCCATCTGGACTAACAGCAACCGAAGTCCAAGTACCTTCGTTGGTTGTAAAGTCAATTGACCTAGTTGCTTTTAATGGCAATCCTTTGAATTGACTAAAACTAGTGCTGTCTTTTTTTGGAGTTTTCTTATCCTGCGCTTGTGAACTGATTAAACCAAGTCCCAAGAATAGAGTCAAAGCAATTATTCTCATATTGTTTATTTTTTGAAAGTTACATCAATCCAATAGTTCCCGAAAAAAAATGAAACTATTGCAGATAGCCGTTCATCAAATATTTTAATAATTTTAACTAAAAACTTAGGTAGGAATTGAACATCCTGACCTAAGAAATCGTATCTTTGTATTATGTATAAACACAAATTGGTGCAATTTATTTTCATAAATTGCTTATTATTAATGAGTTATGTTGGATTTGCGCAAAATTTGACCATTCAAGGCAGTTTAAAGGATAGTATCGCTAATAGAGCCCTTAATTCAGCAACGGTTTCTCTTGTATATGCAAATGATTCTTCCTTGGTTAGTTTTTCAAGAACGAATGAGGCTGGGTTGTTCAATTTCAAAAATGTTTCACCTGGAAACTACTTGATTTCTGTTTCTTATGTAGGGTATATCCCAAAATGGGTGCCTGTTATCACTGGAACAGAAAAAACAGTAGACATGGGTTTGATCTATATGAATGATGTGAATACAATGTCTACAGTTACCGTTACTGCACGTAGACCGCCAGTAGTGATCAATGGAGATTCAGTAGAATTTAATTCAGAAAATTTTAAGACAGCACCGAATGCAGTGGTAGAAGATTTATTAAAAAAGATGCCAGGCATGGAAGTAGATAAATCTGGTGGTATTACTGTGAATGGAAAAAAAGTGACCAAGGTTTTTGTGAATGGGAAAGAATTTTTTACAGGCGATCCGATGATGGCTACCAAAAATTTACCTGCAGATGCGGTGGATAAAATTCAAGTATACGATCGTAAGTCTGACCAAGCTATGTTCACTGGCATTGATGATGGCTCAGAGGAAACAGCGATTAATTTAAAATTAAAAAAAGACCGTAACAAATCCACTTTTGGGAAATTGAATGCGGGTGCTGGAACGCCAAGTGTATTTGATGCACAAGGCAATGTGAATGTGATTAATAATGAAGAACAATTTTCTGCCATTGGCGGTGCGAATAATACCAACAGACAAAATTTTTCGGGCCGAAACATTGTAAATTTTTCGGGAGGTGGTGGAGGTAGACCAGGCGCTGGTGCAGGTGTAACTGTTAATTTTAGTGGTGGCTCTGGCGAAACAGATGCCAATGCACAAGGGATTGCAGAGACCTATTCTATAGGAGGCAATTATTCAAATTTATTCAATAGTAGAAAAACCGAATTCAACGCCAATCTTTCTATCAGTGATGTAGAAAGAAATAATATCAGTAACTCTTTTACGCAGAACCTTACGCCTGGTAATGCATTCAATAGAATTTCTAATTCCAATTCCATAGCGGGCAATAAACAACAAAATTTTGGAAGTACGATTGATCATAAAGTAAACGACAATTTTTCATTTAGATTTACACCAAGCTTAGGTTTGCAACAAACGACTAATTATAGCGAAGACTCTACACAAACCTATTTAACCAATGGGAACCTGCTAAATAGTAATACCACAATCGCTTCTAGCGCTTCTGATGCAGTCAATGCAGCAAGTACTTTATTATTAAGAAAAAAGTTTGCTAAAAAAGGACGTACTATTTCCTCTACAATTACACAAAGTTTTAATCGCTCTAATTCTACGGGAAATCAGTTTACAGAACAATTATCTTATATCAATAATAAGCTATCGAATGATTCAATATTAGATCAACAAAATACGCGTAAAGGAGAAAATTCAAGTTATTCTGCTAATTTAATATATACAGAACCATTGGGTAAAAAATCATTATTAGAATTCAATACTTATTTAAGTAAAAGTATTGGGTCCTCTAGCAGAAGAATTTTTGATCGTAACGATGCAACAGATAATTATGATTTATTGAACACACGTTTAACCAATGAGTTCAATAGTGAGTATACCTATTCTGGCGGAGGGATGAGCTACAGGTCCAATCAAAAGAAATATAATTTTGCTACTGGAGTTTCTTTACAAAAAGCAGTGCTAGATGGCGAGAATATTAGTGCAAAAACAAAATTGAGTCAAAGTTTTCAAGATATCTTACCTAATGCAACTTTCAGGTACAACTTCTCTCAAACAAAAAATTTAAATGTAGACTATCGTACATCCACGAATCAGCCTTCTATCACTCAATTGCAACCGGTATTGGATCAAAGCAATATCAACAGACAATCTATTGGTAATCCTGATTTGAAAAGAAGCTATGTACACAATTTAAATATTCGTTTTTTCAGTTCTAAAATATTAGCAGGTAAAAGTTTCTTTTCTACATTAAATGCGTCTACGACTAATAACTCTATTGTTAATTACGATAGTGTTTTGCCTAATAGAACCATTCTTACAAGACCAGTCAATGTCAATGGGGCTTATAGAATCAATGGTTCTATGAATTATGGATTTGGCATCAAAAAATTAAAATCAAGACTGAGCTTTGGATTAAATGCAGGTTTGAACAATAATATCTCTTATGCGAATGGCTTATTAAATACCATTGTGACCAAATCTACTGGTCCAAGTATGTCGTATACCTATATTGTAGATGATGTCATTGATATCAATTTGACGGCACGTTATTCCTTTAGCAATACCAATAATACAATCAATCCAACTTTGAATACCAACTTTTTGACAAAGGTTTTTGGTGCAGACATGACCAATTACCTGCCATTGAATATCGTATTGAATCAATCCTTCAACTATGCCATTAACACTGGTCGTGCCGAGGGATTTAATACAGCAATTCCAATTTGGAATGCAAGCTTTTCTAAATTTTTCTTAAAAAACAAACGAGCAGAGATTAAGATGAGTGCCTTTGACTTATTGAATAAGAATATTGGTATTAGCAGAAACGTATCTCAGAATCAGATTGTAGATAGATCTTATAATGTAATTAGTCAGTATTTTATGTTGACTTTCACTTACAGTTTACAAAAATCTGGTTTAGGCGGTGGCGCAAGAGCAGGAGGCATGATGATTAGGATGTAAAATTTATATCAGACAATAAAGTAGTTATCTTTGATCAATTATTTTCAATACAATAATTATTATAAAGAAATAAAAATAGCTTTTATGAAAAAAATACAATTAGTGCTTGGCATGTTGATCGCATTAACAAGCTTAACAACAGCTGCTACTGCACAAATGAAGGAAGGAAAAATTAGTTATGAGCGTAAAATAAATATGCATCGTAACCTACCCGATCCTCAAATGAAGTCAATGGTGCCAGAGTTTAGAACAGACAAATTTGAATTGATTTTTAATGAGAATGTAAGTTTATTCAGATCAGTGGTAGATGAAGAAGCACCAGACCCGTTTGCAAATGCTGGTGGTGGAGGTGGCGGTATGCGCATGAATTTTAGAATGCCAACTGCAAATACCTACACTGATATGGCAAAACAAATGCAGTATGAAGAGCGTGCATTTTTTGAAAAAGAATTTTTAATTATAGATTCTTTGAAGCAATACAAATGGAAATTATCAGAGGAAACTAAAACCATTGCAAAGCAATTATGTAAGAAAGCCACTACAATGGTTACGGCACCTCAAATGCGTATGCGTGTTAGCATAGGTGGTGCCGGTAACAATACTGATACAACAGCGAATACACCAAGGGCACCTAAAGAAACTGAATTAGTGGTTTGGTATGCAGAAAATATACCAGTGTCTTTTGGTCCAGATAATTACAGCGGATTGCCAGGTGTGATTATGGAGATAGATCAAGACAACGGCGCAACAGTAACAACTGCTGTAGAAGTGAGTGCGAAGTATCCAAAAAAAGAATTGGTTGCACCAACAAAGGGTGATAAAATGAATAGAGCGCAATTCCAAGAAAATATGCAAAAGCTTATGCAGGATATGCAAAGAGGTGGCGGTATTAGAATGGGCGGAATGAATATTCGCGTAGGAGGTAATTAATCTCTATTTAATCATCTCATTGATCAATTATCCTTCGAGATAGACTTTAACAAAGGGGCCGCTAATTGCGGCCCCTTTGTTTATGGAATGATATTCCATCTCCAGCCAATTGCTATCGTTCTGTTATCCCCTAAATAATATGCATAGGCATTGTTGCCTCGCACACTAAAGTTTTTGGTCGCCATGCTGGCATAAAATTGATCGGTCAGGTTCAAGCATTGTAACCAGAATTCATGTTTTTTCATTGTGTAATTGACCCTGAGGTTCAGCACATCAAAACCAGGGTAGCGAGTAGCGTTGATCTCGTCCATAAAATAACCAGACTGGTGTAGCCATTCTAAGGATGAACTTAAAGCACTATTCCATTGACTTAATACAGTGAGGTTACTAAAAAAACGAGGTGCAGCCACCATTTCTTTATTGCTAATATCTGTTCCCTTTAAAATTGTATTCACATAGAGGTGCTTTGCATTGCTGCCATTAAAGTTGATCTGAAATAATTTGCTAAAATTATATTTCAGTTGGTATTCTATCCCATAGTGTTTTGTTTGACCTGTATTTTGATTCAGGTTTACGCCATCTGCTTGTCGGACTGAAATAATTTCATTACGGCCATTCAATTGGTATAAGGACCATTCGAAGTACCCATTGGGTATCCTAACCCAAGACCCAATTTCATAATTCGAAAAACTTTGAGGCAACAAATAAGGAACACGAATGGCATTGTAGATTTCTGTGATTTGTGGCGGGACAAAACCCTCGCTATAATTTATATAACCTCCCCAGTTCAATTGATTGTATGTCATACCAATTTTTGGTGCCCAGTTGGTGAACATGTTATTTGCAGATGGCGTTCCAGTCGCTAATTTATTTTTAAATTGATAATTAAATTGGTCGTACCTCAATGTGGCATTGACACGTAGACGATTGGTAATTGGTTGAATCCAATTAAAGTAGACTGCTTTATTGTAAATGGTTGTTTGATAGTTGGTAATTAAACTGTCAATGGCTTTTCTTGTATAGCTTGTAAATTTATTGATGTTTGTGTCTTTAAAGATATCAATATAGTTTGCGATTAATCCTTGCTGAGTCGCATCCATATAACCACCAATTAGCATTTTTGATTTTAATTTTTTCAAATTAATTTGATGTTGTAAATCAACAACGTAGGCGTCAAAACGATTTGAATTAATTTGTCCTCTAAACTTTGTAGGATTCGAACTTGCAGCAATTAAATAGGCTGGATTTTGACCCATTGTATTGCCTCGGTATAAAAGGTTCACAGTTGTTTTTTGTGTTGCACTCCATTCATAGGATAAGTTTTGTCTAATACGAATCAAGTCCAATTTTCGATAAGTAAAGCTTTGCTGCGTCGTATAATTTCTTGCCTGAAATTTTAAGCTATCCACTGTGCCAGTCATCTGGCCATCATAATGAATGTATTGCAGTTGTTGGTATCCCGTCCATTTTTTCTTAAATGTAAAATCCCTTTTTATGCTCAACGCAGTTTTAGTATAATCACTGTATTCAAGTTGCCCATTTTTTTGTCCAATCTGACTGAGGTTGACAGACCAGCCAGAATTTTTACCAGCTTTGTTCCATACTAAATCAGTTTTTAATAGCCCGTTGTTATTGATATGATTGCTAATAGACAATTGATTTTTGATGGGTCTTGGTGCATGTATAAAATTCACTACACCGCCAATGGCTTCTGCGCCATACAATGCCGATGCAGGTCCCTTTATAACCTCAATTTGCTGAATGGCCGCAGTATTGATTTCGATGAGGGCATTGTTGCTAAATAAACCGCTAGTTCTAATTGGCAGGCCATCCTCTAGGTAGAGGTATAAGCCTTTTAAAGAAACTGGTTGTCTGATAGACATCATATGTTGTTCGTTCCCAATGCTTGGCATAAAAACTCCACTGACCTTATTCAATAAAAAATCAATCCTGACTGCTTTGGCTTCTTGTATCTGTTTTTGACCCAATACACTAATCGCAATGGGGGATTCAATCCTTTTCTCTTTTAATTTATTGGCAGTGACAATCACCGTTTGCAAACTCGTATCAGACAGTTTATTTGATTTTTCTTGGCTTGAGGCTATAATAGGCGTGGAAAGTGATAAAAAAAGAAAAATTTTAAAATGAATTTGCATAGATGCAAATTTAGTAGTTAATTTATTCTAGATTCAATATCGCATCAATATTTATTCATTTTAATGACACTCAATATGAAAGGTTTAATGATTGCCTCCACGCTATTCTTTTTTGTAATAAACACGCAGGCACAAGTATTGTCTGTAAAAGAACAAGCGCATACCATCAATGAGGTATTGACAGATAGAATAGATAATTTGTTGCCTAAGTTAATGGATGAAGCCAATATAGATTGTTGGCTCATTATTGCAAGAGAATACAATGAAGACCCTATCTTAAAAACTTTTTTACCTGCAGAATGGCTTTCTGCAAGAAGAACTACGATGCTTGTTTTTTATAGAGATAAAAAAAAGAGTACCTTAAAAAGTTATGCGATAGCAAGATACCAGGTAGGCAAGCGTATTCAAGCTGCATGGAATCCCGAGAAAGAGCCCAATCAATGGCTGGCACTTTCAAAGCTGATTGACAGTTTAAACCCCAATCAAATTGGCTTAAACACTTCTATGGATTATGGACATGCGGATGGACTGCATTTGACAGAGTTCAATGAGCTTAAAGATGCCATGTCGCCTAGTCAACTAAAAAAAATCGTATCTGCTGAAAAATTGGGTGTTGCTTGGCTAGAAACTAGAACCGAAAAAGAAATGGCCTTCTATCCAACCCTGCTTGCAATCAGTCATCAAATTATTAAAGAAGGCTTTAGCAATCGAGCGATTCAACCCAATAAAACAAGTACGAATGATTTAGTTTGGTGGTTTAGACAAAAAGTAAGTCACCTTGGTTTATCAACTTGGTTTCATCCTTCTATAGAAATTCAAAGAAGAGTGAGCAATGAAAAGGATGATATTATACGCCGCGGTGATTTATTGCATGTAGATTTTGGCATCAGCTATTTAAGACTTAATTCGGATGTGCAAGAGCATGCTTATGTTTTATTACCAAATGAAACTACAGTACCTGCAGAATTAGTTGCAGCATTTAATAAGACCAATAGACTACAAGATATTTTAACTTCTAATTTTAAAACTGGCAGAACCGGAAATGAAATTCTAGCTGCTTCTATTCAACAGGCAAAAGCAGAAGGCATACAACCAAGTATTTATACGCATCCAATTGGATTTCATGGCCATGCAGCAGGCACAACGATTGGTATGTGGGATATGCAACAAGGCGTGCCAGGCTCAGGTGATTATGCAATGCGTCCAAATACTTGTTACTCGATTGAATTGAATGCCACACATACTATTGCGGGATGGAATAAACCTGTAAGAATTGCATTAGAACAAAATGGCTGTTATAATGGAACCAATTTTGATTATCTTGATGGCCGTCAAAAAACAATACTTTTAATTCAATAAAAAAAAGACGCTACTAGGTAGCGTCTTTTTTTTATCATTCCGTTATCACCTACTCGGTTTTTAAATTATCCTAGGAAGAACTTTACAATAAAATAGGTGATTGCAGCAAGTCCAGCACTCACTGGGATGGTTAATATCCATGCCCATAGTAAATTGGTGGTCACACCCCATCTAACTGCGCTTAATCTTTTTGTTGCACCAACACCAATAATGGATCCAGTGATGGTATGTGTTGTGGAAACCGGGATACCCATCTGTCCTGTAAAGAACAAAGTAAATGCACCAGCTGTTTCAGCAGCAACACCTTCTAGTGGAGTTACTTTGGTGATTTTAGATCCCATTGTTTTAACAATTTTCCATCCACCACTCATGGTACCCATACCAATAGCTAAATAACAGGCTACCGGAACCCAATTTGGGAGTGATGCAAAGTCTTGTATTGAACCACTTGCAATTAACGCAGCTCCAATAATACCCATTACTTTTTGCGCATCATTACCTCCGTGACCAATACTAAAAGCAGCAGAACTAAATAACTGTAATTTTTTAAACATATTACCTACTGATAGCGCTGTAGGCGTTTTGATTTTCTCAACATATAAGTAAATCAAAATAAAAATAAGTGCCGCACCAAAAATACCATTTACAATCATGGTATTGTCTGCTTTATCAATTTCCTCAGAAAAAGTTTTTTCAATATTAAATCCGTTCAGTTTGGCTTTAACTTTATCTAAGTTTTTTGCCTGAATAGGATAAATCTGATTGATAAGCGAAACGGTAGAATCCATCGTAATGGTTCCAGCTAAAAATAATTTTACGGGTGCTTTATATTCTTCTGTAATAACCTTCGCTTTATCATATTCTTTTTTCGCCGAATCATTTTCTGGCGCTTTTGCTTCTAATACTAAAAAATCATTCGCATTTCTTACTGCATCTTTTAACTTACTTACAGCAATTTGATCCAACCAGCCACTGTCTTTCGCAACTTTTCCAATATAGCCTGCACTAGTATTATCAAAATTTTCGATGAATGGGTGTATTGAGTTAAAACTTGCAGTTGCTTTTGATAATTTCTCTTCTGTTAGCTGTAATTTTTTTGATAGAATCGTATCTGTTTCTCCATATCCATTTAAATCTTTTAATTCAGACTTTAATGCAGCTACTTCAGTCTTATACTTATCTATACCATAAAACTTTTGTGCATTCTCGTTCATTTTACTATTCTCAAAATAGTCAAACAAAAAAGCAGTCAATAAAGTAGTCACTACAATGATGGCTATACGGTACCAAATATTACGCATAATGGTCACAACAGTGATATACATAGAGGTCACAATTCCAATCAATGGCGCCAAGAAAATAAACAAGACAGTTTTAATAATCGTGTCTGCATCTACAATCTTTGCCCAAGAAAAATTCATTCCTTTTATAGAAAGCGCATGTGCAATCGCTGCTCCTGCAAATCCACCAATTAAGGTATGAGAAGAGGAAGATGGAATACCATACCACCAAGTTAATAAGTTCCAAAAAATTGCCGCTAATAAACCAGAAAAAATCACTGGCAATGTGATAAACTCTTTATAAACTGTTTTACTAATGGAGTTTGCAACTGCATGGTCTTTAAAAATCCAGAATGCCACTGTATTGAATAAAGCAGCCCAAAGAACCGCCTGAAATGGCGTCAATACTTTTGTTGAAACCACTGTGGCAATGGAGTTGGCAGCATCATGAAAACCATTGATATAATCAAATATGAGCGCAAGCGCTATGATAACAATTAGTAATGTCATTGGAATTAAATTAAGCGTACTTGATGATGATAGACTCAACTACATTAGCAACATCTTCGATTTTATCGGTTGCGATTTCAAGTACTTGGTAGATCTCTCTTTTTTTAATGACTTCTTTAAAATCATTTTCTTGCTCAAATAATTTTTCAATACTCATGTCAAAAATATCATCAGCCTGATTTTCAATACTATTGATTTTGATCATTGCGTCTGTCATCTCCTTGATATTCTTCATATTGCGTAAGCCTAGAACAACTTTCTTAGTCTCTTGTGTTCCTTGTAAAACCAATTCTGCTAGTTTATGAATACCAGTATCGTTCGGGTTTACTTTATAAAAATTAATTTTTTTAGCAGAAGCGTAAATATAATCAGCAATGTCATCTAAGGATGTTGCTAAGTAGTGAATGTCCTCTCTATCAAAGGGCGTAATGAAATTTCTACCTAATTCAGTAAAAATACTATGGGTTAAGTCATCGTTCTTATGCTCTAAATTCTCTATTTGAGCTAAAATATTGGCTCTTACATCCACATCTGGTTCATTTACCATTTCTTTCAATTTGATACCCATTTCGTTTACGTGTTCTGCTACTTCTTCAAAAAGTTGAAAGAAAACCCTGTCTTTTGGTAAGAAAATCTTCATGATTGAGTTAAAATCCATAAAATAATGTTTGATAATGTGTGTGTCTGTAAATTTCCTTCAATTTCCGCTAATGAGGGGTATGCCTATATTACGAAATTGTTAACAAAGGGGGATGAGGTTCCTGGTTGTGACCGCAAATGGTACACCAATACACAGTGTTGAAAATCAGTTGGATCATGACCTAAAATGAAAAGGGGAGCTGGTTACCCGGCTCCCCTGTAAAATCCATAGCTTTCCCCCAAAAGCTGAGATAAAATTCTTATTTAAAAAATGAATTAGAAAGTAATAGGTAAATAATTGAGTGAAGTAATAGGTTATTTCTTACTTTTATATGAATAAAAATAATATACAGTAAGTTACTTTCCTATTAATTAATTGAAAACCAATGTTTTATAAAATTTTAAAATTTGTTGCTTTTTTAGCATTTTTACTACAAACTAATACCACAAAGGCTCAATTTATACCTTGTGAAAGGTCCTATACCGTGTTTTATAACCCATTATTGCAAAAAATAAAGGGGTTAAGTGATTTTAATAGCAATATAATGCTAGGTAAAAGTGCAGATATCTTACCACTTTTAGGTACCAGTTTTGCTCCCAATAGACAGGAATTGATCAAGCATAATGGTAAAATGTACCTTTTTTTAGCTCAAACAGGCTTTATTTATCAGATGTCCGAGCCAGAAGGCGATAGTGTGGTATTTAGCAAAATAGACAATACGATTAATATCAACTACAATATTAGTTGTACCAACTTCATTTATAAAGACCAAATCTACAATTACGGTGGATATGGATTCTGGAACAAATATGGGCATGTAAGAAAATACAATAAAACAGATAAGGAATGGGATATCCAGCCAACCAATATTGAAGTGTTCTCTGCCGATGACTATGATTGGTTTTCGCCCACAGAAGGCAGATTGTATGTGCCTTTTCAAAAAATGGAAAACAAGACGCTTAAAGATCCAAAATTTAAGGATGCTGGATTTGAGTATTCAAGTTACTATTTAGATATTAAAACTTTTGATTGGGTTAAAGTCGGAAAACTCTCCAATGAATTAATTAAGTTAATAAATGAAAAGAGTAATTATGGTCATATTCCACATGATAATGGCAGATTTTTCATGATCAATGATGAAGCTTATTTGTTTGATTATAGTCATAATAAAATATACAGGTCAAAAAAAGCAGATTTAAATCAATTTTTTATTCGCAATTCAGGCGACGTAACTATATTTTTTTATAAAGGGACCTATTATAAATATCAACCAGGGTCTCAAAATTTTGTAACATGGGAGATACATTCAAATGATTTACAATTATTGAATTTTCCAATTTGGGGAAGCGACTATACGAACATAATTTTTGTATTTGCGGTATGCATTGTGATCATCATGATTATTTTATTCATCTGGTTATTTAAGCAAAGTGTAAAAAAGAAAATTGAGCAAGCGCAGTTAAAAGTGTTGAAAACAAAAACAGTCAACCAGGCTTTTACAGAAACTGAAATAAGTTTGATTCAATTACTACTAAATGCATATAGCGCTAAACAAAATGTAGAAATTGCTGAAATCAACCGTGTATTGGGTATTAAAGATAAAAATGTAGGCTTGCAGAAAAAAGTAAGAAGCGATGTGATTAATGCGATTAATGATAAATATATATTCATTAATCAGGGCGAAAATAATTTAATAGCCAGCGTTCGAAAAGAAGACGATAAAAGATTCTATGAATATTTTATCGTACCTACTGAGGTGAAGACGGTACAAAAATTGATTGAAAAAAATTAAGTTGTAAGTATAGCATTTAAAAGGATAGAGCTGCTAAAGCTTTATCCTTTTTTGTTTAAAGTTTCTCTAATTAACATGTTGTAAAAATCATCAAATTTAGTTGCATGCAGTATCGCACTTTCATTATGTCATCTGAATGTCAAATTATACGCATTGGGATGCAATAAATAGCGATGGCCTAGATAGAACTGCTAAGAAGGTTTGACCTTTGCGTTCTGAATGAAAAAAACTCGTTATCTACTAATTTTACTAGGGCTTTTTCAAGCTGTGAACTTATCTGCACAAACCCGTTTTGTGAAAGACACATTGGAGTCTAATGGGGATAGTGTGGTGGTGACTGCAACAAGAACAGAGAGAAAATTAAGTAATCTTACTGTGCCTGTTACCATCATTAATGCAAAAACAATCCAACAAAATGGGTCATTGCGTTTGACGGATATCTTGAAAGAACAAACTGGCATCAACTTAACGAGTGGTTTTGGTGCAGGTATACAATTACAAGGGCTTAATCCAGACTACACCATTATTTTAATCAATGGAGAACCATTGGTTGGACGTACTGCCGGTGTATTGGATTTAAACAGAATCGCTTTAGGGAATATTAAAAAAATTGAAATTGTAAAAGGTCCTTCCTCAAGTTTATATGGTAGCGAAGCCATGGCAGGTGTAATCAATATTATTACCGATGCCTCCATGGGTGCCCCATTGACTATTGGACTGAGGTATGGCACCTACAATACAGTAGATGCCAATCTTGAAACGAAGTTCCAAACTAAAAACTTTCAATACCAAGGATTTATCAATAGTTATAATACAGACGGATACAGCATACGTCCCAATAGCAATAGTCGCGTAAGGACACCTATTGAACGATATTCAACCACCCAACAAATTAAATGGGATCTATCTAGCAAAACCAATTTTGTATTGAACACGCGTTATACCAATGAACAAATACAAAATGAAATTGCGGTATCCAATAATGGGGTTACTATTTATTCGATTGGCAAGGAGGCTATTCAAGACCTGAATGTATCAGCCACATTGAATCATCGTTTTTCTAAAGCTTTAAAAACGAGTCTAAGAACGTATACAACGACGTATGATGCTGTACAAAATTTACTAACCATTAATGGGTTGCCATATAGAGATGTGTTAAATCACAACTTTAAAAGAATTGAGAATCAGACCGATTGGGACCTTAGCAAAAATATACAAGCAGTGTTTGGTGTTGGTGCAGTTTTGGAGGGCGTAAAAAGTAGTCGTTATGATAGTGAAAAACTAAGAAAACAAAACGATATTCAATACGCATTTACACAGTGGGAGTGGAAGCCATCGGAGCAATTTACTTTAATTGGAGGTGTAAGATTTGATCAAAATACGCAGTTTGCTTCTGCTTATAGTCCTAAGCTGTCAATGTTGTATAAGTTGAATTCAAAACACCAATTTAGATTCAGTGTTGGACAGGGTTTTAAAGCACCAGACTTTAGACAATTGTTTTTAGACTTCACCAATGCAGCAGCGGGAAGTTATAGTGTATTTGGATCTGCACAAGCCCAACAAGTGATTGCCAAATTAGATGCACTTGGACAAATTGGTAATTTATTTCCCAATTATTATTTATTGAAAGCACTTAAGCCCGAATACTCAAATGGCCTTCACCTTACATGGGATTGGAAAATCAACGCTCGTTCTGCAGTATCCCTTCAATTATTCAGAAATGACATTAAAAATTTAATTGAATCACAACAAGTAGGTACTTATATCACAGGCGCTCAAATTTATAGTTATTTAAATATTGGCCGTGCATTTACGACAGGGTTTGAGTTAGAGGGACAACATAAATTAAATGCAAACTGGTCGCTTAGTGGAGGCTATCAATATTTACGCACGGGCGATAAGGACCAAATTGCAGACATTAAATCGGGTACCGTGTATACCAAAAATAGCCAAGGCTATAGCAGGCTCATGAAATTGAACGAGTATGTTGGCTTGCCAAATACAAGTAAGCATAAACTACAAGCAAAAATAAATTATAATTCCCCCAAGGGTTATTACTTGAATGTAAGAGCCATTTACAGAAGCAAGTGGGCTGTTAATAATAATAACGGCAATGAAGTTTTTGATAATGGTGATGTATTTGCTAGTGGCTATGTTGCAATCAACAGTGCTGCTGGCAAATCATTCAAGAATGGTATAAGTGTTCAGGCAGGTGTAGATAATATTTCAAATTATATAGACGCCGCAAACCTGCCCAATTTACCAGGAAGAACATTTTACACCAGTGTTAAATATCAATTACAGAAAAATAAATAAAAAATAAAACAATAAACCATGAAAAAGAATCTAAGAAAAATTGCGATGGGATTAGGATTGTGTATTGCATTAGTTGCATGTAGCAAAGACGAAGAGACAATTGTAGTGCCTGTGAGCGCTATCACAGTGAAAGATCTTGCTGCAGATACGGTAACAGGTTTAGGTGCTGACGGTAGACCACAAAGTGCTGGTACGACTACTTATTACAGCTTAGTAGACAATAAAATAGTTGCTTCTTCAGATGCTGCATCTACTAAATGGGATATTGCTTTTTCTTCTACTAAAATTTTAGTGAATTGCGGAACTAGTGGTCCGGGTATTGGTGGCGCATTTGTTTTTAAAGGATTGTTTGATGATTTAAAAACGATTCCTGTCGATTCAAGCTTTGCGACAGACAATTCAAATGCAGCTTCTTTTGCAATTCCATTAGGAAGCGGAAGAGCATGGTACACTTATGACGGGTTGACAACACTTGTAAGTCCAATTGCAGGTCGTGTTTTAGTGATTAGAACTGCAACTGGTAAATTTGCAAAAATTGAAATCCTAAATTATTATAAAGGAGGTGTCACCTTGCCTGCTACTGCATCAGTAAGCGATAAGTTATTCAAGCAACGTTACTACACATTTAGATATGCGTATCAGCCAAATGGTGCTAAGACGTTTTAGCTTTAAAACTCCAAGTGATCAAAAACTCCGCAACGGTTTCGTCTGCGGAGTTTTTGCCTTTAGACATACATACAATCGTCTTGCCTTCTCCAGTTTCGATAGATTCATTGATGGCTGCTTGGATTAACGCACCATCTTCACAAGTAAACAATATAGTACCAGTTGCTTTCTTAATAAAATTCACTTCCATCTTCACCACTAGCATACTCACTTTTGGATTGCGTTTGTAGACCTGTCCAAATGCCAACATGCCGGAACACATTTCTGCAGCCATCGCTTCTACTGCGAAGTAAATAGAATTAAATGGGTTTTGACTGAACCATGAATACTTGATTTTAACAGTGCAAGTATTTGTATCAAAATGTGCAATTCTGAGTCCAGAAAAAAAAGCAGCAGGTAATTTTTGGAATAAAAAAAATCTAAAAGAAATAGGGTTGCTAATTAAGGCACTAAATTGCTTAAAATTTGGGTTCATATCCGCTGAATTATCCTTAAATATAATAGATAAACCTTAATTTAGATCACTAAACCCTGCTTTATGAATCAAGGATTGCAAACCTACGACTATATTGTTTTTATATTGTATTTTATATTGATCTCCTCTTATGGCATTTGGATCTATCGAAAAAAGAATTCAGCCACTGCGAATACCAAAGACTTCTTTTTGGCCGAAGGTCAATTAACTTGGTGGGCCATTGGTGCAAGTTTAATTGCGTCTAATATTTCTGCAGAGCAATTTATAGGCATGAGCGGCAACGGATTTAGATTGGGACTTGCGATCTCCGTTTATGAATGGCTAGCGGCAGTTTCCTTGGTGGTGGTGGCTATCTTTTTTATGCCAGTCTATTTAAAGAACAAGATCTATACCATGCCTCAGTTTTTAAAAACGAGGTACAATGAAACCGTGGCCATGATCATGGCTATCTTTTGGTTGTTCTTATACATCTTTGTTAACCTAACATCTATTTTATATTTAGGGGCTATCGCAATTAATAATTTAACAGGCGGCACGCATTTCCATTTGATCATGATTGGTTTAGCCGTATTTGCATTGTTCATTACATTGGGTGGGATGAAAGTGATTGGCTACACGGATGTGTTTCAAGTTTTAGTTTTAACTGTTGGAGGACTAGTTACTACTTATATCGCATTGACAGTTGTCAGCGAGCAATTTGGCATGGGTAAAAATATGATTGCAGGCTTTCAAAAATTAATGCAAGCTGCACCAGATCATTTTAAAATGATATTTGATAAACCAGGTCCTGGTGCTACACAAAAAGAAATCGAAGATTATTCGAGCTTACCAGGCATGGCCATGATGGTCGCAGGTATTTGGGTTGCCCATTTAAATTATTGGGGGTGTAATCAGTACATCACACAAAGGGCATTAGGTGCAGATTTAAAAACAGCAAGAACAGGTATTTTATTTGCTGCTTTTTTGAAATTGATGATGCCAATACTAGTGGTGGTTCCAGGTATTGCAGCCTATGTACTATACCAAAATGGAGGATTGCAAACGCAGATGATGACTGGTGGGGTATTGAATCAAGACAATGCCTATTCTGCAGTTGTAGGATTTTTACCAGTGGGCCTAAAAGGCTTGTCTATGGCAGCTTTGACAGCAGCGATTGTGGCGTCATTGGCGGGCAAAGCAAATAGTATTTCTACCATTTATTCATTGGATATTTATAAAAAATATATCAACAAAGATGCTACTGATTCAAAAATTGTAATGACGGGAAGAGTGATTATTATACTTTCATTAGTAATTGCAATTATCATTAACTGGAAAGATACTTTAGGTATTGGTGGCAAAGGTGGATTTGAATTTATCCAAAAATATACCGGTTATATTTCTCCAGCCATCTTCCCTGTTTTTTTATTAGGATTCTTTTGGAAAAAAGCAACTTCAAAAGCAGCAATCACAGGTATCTTTTTAGGCGTGGCGCTCTCTATTATTTTTGATAAGTTCTTACCTGGATGGATGGGCAACGATACTTTATTGTATACGGCTTATCCCACTGCATCTGGCAGTTTTGAAATTCCATACTTAATTCAAATGGGCTGGGTATTTTGCTTTACCACACTCGCCATTATATTAATTAGTTTATTGGATGTGAAAGGGCAAAAACATGAAAACGAAATCACCGAAGACGAGGGACAGTTTAAATTATCTAACGCGCATTTAGCAATGGTCATGCTTGTTTTGGGTGTGGTGATTGCGCTCTATATCAAATTCTGGTAGATAAAGTTGAAAGAATTGACTAGCACTTTACAACAGTGACTCTAAAAAAGTTGCATACTATAATGTCCTAAGGCAGTAAACAGGGCACAACGAATGAGCACGCCAAGGCTACACCAAAATACCATTTTATTGGTGGGTACATTAAAGCCAACGCCAATACCAATACTAATGGGTGCGCCTACAGTCATGGTACCCAATAAGCCAAGTCCAATAACGCCATACTTTTCCCAAATTTTCAATACAAAGCCAGGCTCTTTTTTTGGCTTTTCGGCTTTATTTTTTCTGAAGCTATTGACTACCAATTTTATTTTATCACCAAGATAAGCGGCAGCAAATACGCCCAATAATCCTCCAACAAGACTTGCTAAAAAAATAATCATTGGGGAGAGTCCAAATGCAAATCCAGCAGGGATAGCGGCGTAAATTTCAAAAGTGGCAAGACCAGCTACAGTGAGGATTTTATACAACATAGGGTGATTTATGAATTGTAAAGCTAACAATTTAAAGCCTCTAGGGTGCATTTTATTTATTAAATAAAACTTAACTTTAAGCTACCTCAAAACCGCAAGTATGGAACGTAGACAACTCTTAAAACAATCTGCTTTTGCAATTGCTGCTTTTTCTTTTTCTAGAGCACTTTTTGCCAATACATCCAATACTTCATTGGGTATTAATCCAGCAGCTTTGAATAGTTCGAATTTGCTAAGTGGCATGATTCGATTAGGCTCAAATGAAAATCCGCATGGGCCATCTACATTAGCTAAAAAAGCAATGATGGATGCAGTAAGTATTTCCAATCGTTATCAATGGGATATGAATGGGGAATTAAAAACAGAAATTGCAAAAATGACTGGTCATACAAAAGACCATGTTGCCCTAGGTGCTGGATCTTCTGAGTTATTGGGTATCGTTTCGTTATGGGCTGCATTCAAGAAAGGCAATGTAGTTGCTTCTGAACCAACATTTAAATTGTGGATGCCTGCGGCTAGACGCATGGGCTTGCCAACCAAATTAGTTCCATTGACAGAAACAAAGCACAATGATTTAAATGGATTAATGAATGCAATGGATGAGCAAACAAGGATGGTTTATTTATGTAATCCAAATAATCCAACTGGAACAGTGAGTCCTACAAGTGTATTGGAAGATTTTATAAAAAAAGTGGCTAGTACCACCATTGTATTATTAGATGAAGCCTATACAGATTATTATGATACGCCATCTATGTCAAAAATGATTGACGCATATCCCAATTTAATCATTGCAAAAACATTTTCTAAAACTTTTGGAATGGCGGGGGCAAGAGTTGGTTATGTATTGGCACACCCAAATACGATCAAGCAATTAAATGAATTTCAAGCTTGGGCAAATGCGGGCCCTTCGGCAGTATCCATGCAAGGTGCATTGGCGGCAATCAAAGACAAGGAATTTGTGAGCTATTGTAAACAAGAAAATATCAAAGCAAAAGAGATTTTGTATAAAGGCTTTGATGCTCTAGGCATCAAGCACATTAAGTCATTTACGAGCTTTGTCTATTTTGATACAGCAACCTATAAAAAAGATATACCAGCATTATTATTGGCCAATCAAATTACAGGCGCAAGGTCCTTTGAGCAAAATAGCAGTTGGCTAAGAATAAGTATTGGCACTGTAGCTGAGATGGAAAAAGTGGTCGCTGTATTAAAACTTGGAGTCTAGACTATACTTTTTTTGGAGGCAATGCAAATGCAGTCGCTTGATGCTCAAACTGACCATTGTGTGCGCCATCGCAAAAAGGTTTGTTTTTACTTAAGCCACATCTGCATAATCCTAACACGTTTCTACCGGCTAAGTCATAGGTGTTTCCTTCTCTATCTACGATTGTAAATTCGCCTTCGACTTTTAAAGATCCGTTATTATTTACGGTGATTTTAGTTGACATAATTACTTTTATTTTAGAAATTTAAAGGTATTGAATTTTTACTTCAGTTCAATCAGGGTAGCCTGTGTTGGATAGAATATCTTTAAACCAATTTGATTGGCTGCTTGAATTTCTGCTTTGATTTTTGTTTCGCAATCATCACAAGGCTTGATATGTGTCACATACAAATGCGTGTTTTTCAATTGTCCATTTGCGAGTTGATTTAGTTTGACCATTTCTTCCATCAACAGATTCGGTGTAAGGTGCCCAAATAAGGCTTTTTCAGAAACGCTATTGTCAAAAGACACTTCAATAAAAATGGCTTTAAGCTGATTTTTAATTACTAAGGGTGCTATGGTCTGCCATAATTGAGCCAGTTGTGTACTTTGTTCAACTCTGTCTGGACCCGTATCGCCAAGGTATAATAAATAAGCATCCTGATTTCTGACAAGAAAAGCAGTGCTCTCATATGGATTGACATGACTTAATACAAAGGGCGTGACAAATAAACCGGTCTTATCAATTGGAATTTCAACCTTGGGTATTAATGTTTGATAACTGTATTTTTTTAGGATGGGTGCTTCCCCCTCATTGCCAAAATTCGCCCAAGCAGACCAGGTAAAATAATTTTTCTTAAATACGTCTAAGACAGAAGCAAGGCCGTATAAGTTTTTTGCCTTGTCATTGGGGGAGTTCATGATCAATCCTGCGGTATGGTCTAAATGTGCATGAGAAATAAAATAGCTATTGATGTTATTTTGTTGAATAATACTTGGGTTGGATGATTTAAAAATCTTTTTTTGAGCAGCAAGCTCCAGGCCTTTGTAAATAGTGCCGGCGTCTAAACAAATAAATTGATTGTTCTCACTGGCAGCAACAAGGTATGCGGAAAGGTTTGACTCGTCTAAGCCACCTTTCACGCCAAGCGGGATGACTTTAAAGCTATTTGACGAGATGGATGCGTTGTTTGATTGTCCTGCAACATGCGCTACCACCATCAACAAAATCGACACTGCTACTAAAAATTTTTGTTTCAATCTTTGATTTTGTTAAAAATATCAAATTTTTCGTTCCGTTTGCGTAATTGGGAACATATTCAAATGATCAATTGCGTTTTTTAGAATTTGCACAAGATATTTTTGGTTCAAATCAAATCAATTAATACTATGAAAAAAATGTTTATATGCTTAATGGCATTATGCACATTGACAGTGACTTCGGTATCTGCTCAACAAATGGATCAGACTGCGAAAAACTTGAAGTTTTACGGTCATGTTTGGGATGTGGTTGTTAACGAAGGAAGAGTGGATATGTTAGATACAGCTTTCGCTGAAAATGTGATTTTACATACAACACCGCTTGTAACTGGTAAGGCAAATGCTAAAGCTTATTTCGCAAATTATGTGACTGGCTTTAGTAACAGAAAATTTACGGTAAGAGAATCTCTTGCTCAAGGTAATAAAGTAGTAAAATACTGGAATTTTAAAGGCAAGCATACAGGTACTTTCTTTGGTATTCCTGCAACCAATAAGGATGTGGATGTGATTGGCTGTACCATTGCAACTATTGTAAATGGTAAAATCACAGAAGAGCGTGACTTTATGGACATGCTAGAATTCTTACAACAGTTAGGCATCATGCCTCGTTAAGCTTCTACTGTTTTAAAAGATTTTATAAAAGCGGAAGGGGTTACTCCCTTTCGCTCTTTAAAAGCGTCAATGAATTTAGATCTTGATGCAAAACCCGCATTTGTAGCAATGGCTTCTATCGTCAAATTTTTTGCTTCTCCGTCTTCGATCAAGGCACATACATGATCGATTCTTAAATTTTTCCTCCAATCACTAAATGTAATTTCAAGTTCTTTATTAAAATAGTTAGATAAAAACCGCTCCGGTATTTTTAAGTCAAAAGACATTTGAGATAGTGAAAATTCTTTTAGAATAAAAGGTAGAGTTTCTAAATAGGATTGAATGATTTGCTCAATATCCTGCACTGTTGCTGTTTCTTTTTGTTTCTTAGGTAAACTCGACTTAATCTCTTCTATAATATTATCTTTCCCTTTCTCAATCGTATAAGACACATTACCATAAAGGATTTTGGGAAATAAGAATAAGGATAGATTTTGCAAGAAAAATCCTCCTCCACAAATTTCAAAATAATATTTCTCGGTAAAAATGGTAGTGGATGGAATTCCAAAGATGCTAAATTGAACACCATATAAGGTACTCATATGTCCAATACTATTGACTGCAATTATAATTTGCATCAAACATAATAAATAGATCCACCTGCTAATAATTGAATGATTAGAGGAGCGACTATTATTTTCTTGCAGCATTTTTTTACTATGCACATAGAAAAATCCAATAGAGAAAAGAGCATAGCATAAAAGATGAATAGACCTTGAATAAAGGATAAATTCAAATGAAACAAAATTGAAATCAAGCGTATAATTCTCGGTCACATTGACTATTTCATGTGCAATTTGCGCCTTTTGATCAAAAGGGAGGGTTGTAAATGGCAGGCAATTAATGATAATAAAAACAGCTGGAAGCAAGTGCAACCAATCCCATTTTTCAAGTTTGCTATTGTCTGCTAAAGTGGTCTTCACATAATAAAACAACAAGGGGCCTAGTAAATAGGATAAGGGTAGCCAATTTACGAAGCTCACGCCTTCCCAAAATTGGTCCTTGGTAAAATGTAGGCCATAGTAGACCAATACCACCAGGTTGCAACACAAGAAAAAAAGCGCTAAGAATATATTCGATCTATTTAAAGAACTTAAATAGTACAAAAGGATGAAGGAGGTAAATATCCCAAATAAAGGAAAAAGTATAGCCATAAATGGGTGATTACTAAGTTAATAGAATCCAATTTAAGCAAATTTGTTCCAAAATAGCTTTTAAGGAACAAATTTTGCTCAGGCTCAGTTGCATTTTCCTATTTGGATGACTACATTGACCATTCATTTTTAAAATTAAATTCTTATGAAAAAGTTCATTTTAGCATGCCTTGTGGTTAGTACCATTATTGCGTGTTCTCCAAAAACAGAAACAGCTAGCACATTCGCGGCTCCTAAAGATTTAACTAGTTACAATCTTGACAGTTCTGCCAATATTGATTTGGTTAAAAAAATGATAGTCGCTTTTGAAGCGATGGATTCTGCCACTTATAGAGCATGCTATGCTGACACTGCCAAATTTCATGACAATGGAAAAGACATGACTTTAGATCAAAATATAGGCAACTTTAGCTATTTCAAATCAAGCGGTCTAACTTTTAAAGTAGTAAGTATTGAGCCAATTTGGGAGATTGTGAATAAAGAAACTGACAAAAATGGCATTACAAATTATGTCATGTCTTTTCAAACTATGGTCTTTAAAAAAGGCGAGAAGGAAGTGAAATTGATTATGAGTGTAGTGAATGGCATGAAAGATGGTAAAATTGTAGAAGAGTGGGGATTATATGATACAAAGCCATTGATGGATTTGATGAATCAAAAATAGATTCATATATAGCAATTTTAAGCTATGCAATAGCACAGTTTTAAGCCAAAAGAGCCCGTCATTGACGGGCTCTTTTGGCTTAAGTAGGGTGTATCGTTATGCCATTAAACCCGTTATCTATTTCATTGTCCAATATCTTATCAAAAAGTATGATTTTGGCGCATAAATTGATTATTTTCAAAAGCGCTTTTTGTGCAATGCGCATTTTAATATGTCAATTATTCGTAATTTAATTTTTATCTTTTTTGTTGGTGTTTTTTGCACAGCAAATGTGTATGCACAGGATTTTTCTAATAAGGGTAAGGAATTCTGGGTGGTGTTTCCCCCGCATCAACCTAGTGGTAATAGTTTAGCAGAATTATCTTTATATATTAGCTCTGATAAAAATACGAGTGGGCATATTGTGATTAATGGAGATTCAATCTCATTTAATATTATTGCTTTTACACCTCAGGAATTTATTTTACCAAGAGCAACAACTTATGTAAGTGGTGCTGAGTCAGCTACAGATGACCCAGTATCAATTCAAAAAACAGTTTTAAATAAAGGCATTAAAGTGATTGTAACCGAAGGTAAGCCTGGTGTTGTGGTATACGCGCATATGTATGCTAGTGCTCGTTCTGCAGCTTCTATTATTTTACCAGTTTCTGTACTTGAAAGAAAGTACCAAGTTTTTTCTTACATCCAATCCCAACCAACTAACACATTTGCTAACGAGTTTAGAAGGTCTCAATTTAGTGTAGTCGCAGTAGAGGATAATACCGTCATTCGAATTCAATTAAGAAAAAGTGGACAAATTTCAGGTGAGCCTTATGATGTAGCATTACCTAAAGCAGGAACTATTTATTCCTTTCAAGATCCGCTCGACCTAACAGGAACTTCCATTGAGTCCGTTTCGGTAGACGGAAGTGTTTGTAAAAAAATTGCTGTTTTTAGTGGAAGTAGTAGTCTTTCCATAGGCGCTGGTGGATCGGTAGATCCATTGTATCAGCAATCTTATCCTACTAATTCTTGGGGGTTAAATTATTTTATCACCCCTTATCGTGGGAAAAATAAATTCAATATCCGTGTATTAGCTAAAGAGGATGGTACTGTTATAAATGTAAATGGGCAGGCTGTTCCAATAAATGCCAATGAATTTAAAGAGTATAGTTATACCAATCAAGCAGCATTTGCCATCAATTCTAATAAGCCAGTTGCAGTAGCGCAGTATTCATTAACACAATCTGCCGATATTGGTGTGGGCGATCCAGATATGGTCATTTTAAATCCGGTGGAACAAAATATCAATGATGTGACTGTCTTTTTAACACCAAAATTTGATATCTCTGACCAAAATATCAATGTGGTGATTAAGGATGAAGGCATTTCAACTTTTAAAATTAATGGACAAAAACCAACTAGCACATTTGTAAAAATACCCAATACCAACTACTCCTATTTACAAGAAAAATTTACCGCGCTCAATGGCTATTTAAGTATTAGATTGACTTCTGACAGTGGATTCAATGCTTTCTGTTATGGATTTGGAAATGTTGAGTCCTATAGCTATAGTGCAGGAACCAATGTGAAAGATTTATTTCAAAAATTATTAATCACCAATAAGTTTACATCGGTAGATGCCAATGCAGTGACTTGTAAGGGCACTCCTTTTATTGCATCCATCACGCTTCCTTATAAGCCAAATGTATTAAAATGGAAAATACCTTCCTACGCACAAGTAGATGATCTATCACCCAAGGCAATTGATTCATCCATAGTAAGTGGCAAGAAAATCTACACTTATAAATTAAGTACAGAATTAATTTATCAAACAGCAGGCACTTATAGCATCGAAGTGATTGTGAATAATCCATTAGGGGATGGATGTAGCGGTGAACAAGAAATCAGTTTTGACTTAGAAGTAATTGAGCCACCCAAAGCAATCAATAAAATAATATCAAGCAATTGTGTTGCTGATTCTGTGAATTTTATAGATGCTAGTATCGTTAACACAAATGATAAAAAAATAACTAATTATAAGTGGGATTTAGGGAATAATATTTTTAAAGACTATTCGGCTAATTTTAAATTCAAATTTGACACTGCTGGTAAATATGATGTCAAATATTTTGTAATTACAGAAATTGGTTGCATTAGTGATACCCTATCCACAAGCATTCAGCTAGATGAAGTGCCTACTGTTAAATTTGATTTTTCATCTATCACCTGTCAAAACAAGGAAATTTTATTTACGGATGCTTCAACGGCTAAGGGCAATACTATTATTGATAAATGGGTTTGGAATTTTGGAGATAGTACGACAATCGATACCCTTTCTTCAAATACAGTTGTGACGCATAGTTATGTGGATGCCAAAAAGTATAAAGTTAAATTATCTACTATTACTAAAAATGGTTGTCAAAATTCATTAGAAAAAGAAATTACAAGTCATCCTAATCCAGTCATTGGTTTTATCATGCCTGAGATTTGCTTAGAGGATTCGTTTGCAAAATTTATTGATACAACAAGCATTGCGGATAATTCAAAAGGATTTAAATATAAATGGAATTTTGGGGACAATGCAAATACGTTATTCCCCAATACGGATTCCATAGCCAATCCAAAGCATCGTTATTTACAACCAGGTGATTACAATGTATCCCTCGAGGTCAAAAGTTTAGCCGGATGTATTAGCGCCGATACGAGTGTATTCACGGTGAACGGGTCCAGACCTAGATCTACTTTTTTAGTTCAAAATGACACCGCTTTATGTAGTAATAAGGAAGTCATTATTATCAATAATTCTGTGGCGGATATTGGATCAGTTGGAAGATTAATTATTTATTGGGACTACGATAGAGATCTATCAGACACAACTGTAGATGAAAATCCAACTATTGGTAAAAGCTACAAACACAATTATACAAAATACAGTTTCCCTAACACTACAAATTTTAAAATCAAATTAGTAGCCTATTCGGGAGGCAGTTGTTTTGATGATACCCTTCGAAGTATTTCAATTGTACCTCCACCAAGTAAGGCAGTCCCTTTAAGCACAAAAACTTATGTCTGTAAACTAGATACCCTTCATTTTAATGCCGAAATCACTGGCGGCCTTCCTCCATTTAATGAAATTTGGTCCGTTGACAAGACGAGTGCCGCTAATTTTTCAGCAAATGTATTAAATGGCTTCATGCCTGATAATATCAATATCTCATTAAAGCTAATTGACCCTAAACAATGCGAATACCTCTATAATAATATTCAAAATTTAAATGTTCGTGCTATTCCAACAGCGATTTTGAAAGCAAAGGATACGGTCATTTGCAACGGAGATCCCATTACTTTATTAGGTTCAGGTGGAAGCACCTATAATTGGATATTGAATGATGTCACAAAATTTTCAACCAATACCATTGACAGCTTTTCAACAGCACAAAATGGTACTTATAAGCTTATTGTAAATGATGGTTTTTGTAATTCATTAAAATCAGATTCGGTATTTATAAAAACATTAAATATTCCGGTTTACACTTTAAGCTACAATCCTTTTAGTTGTATCAAAGGCAATCTAGTTATTAATACAAATGCAACAGATCAAAAAAATGTCTATCTAAATTGGGACTTTGGAGATGGGAAAACATTTAATCTTGCACAACCTGTGTCGCATACCTATGACCAAATTGGCAGCTATCAAATAAAATTATCTGTAAAGAATGACTATTGTCCAAAATATGAATATCAATTAAATGGCGATTCTGTTAAAGTAGTCGCGCCACTGCCACCATCTAAATTCACTTTATTTGTGCTTGCAGACCAGGACACAGTACTGTCACCTAAAAAAACAGATTTGGGCTATATCAATTATAAATGGGCGCCTTCGTTTAATCTTTCAAATCCACTTATTCCTAATCCAATGTTTAGGGCGAATAGTTCCATTGAATATACTTTAACAAGAACAGATCCTGTAACCGAATGTTTTATCAATGATATCTATTATATAGATGTTTCAAATCAGATTGTTGTTGCTATTCCAAAGGCATTTACACCAAATAGAGACAACCTCAATGATGTTTTAAAAATTGAATATGGCGCAGGACTTAAAACATTTAACTTCTTTAGAATCTTTAATCGATTTGGCAAAATTGTTTTCCAAACAAACAGATTAACTGATAGTTGGGATGGTAAATTCAATGGCATTGATCAGGAAATGGATGCCTATACCTATTTGATTGATTATGTAACTTATAAAGACGAACACATTACAAAAACGGGATCCTTTATTTTATTAAGATAAATGAATAAAATTGTACACTTTATATTTGGGGTTTTTCTCCTGTCTCTTGCACAAGATACTTGTGCGCAAACGCCATATTCTTCACAGAACTTTAATTTAAATAATTTCTTTAATCCTGCTACTTCTGGTTTTGGCGTCAATAATAAAGTGCAAACAATGTTTAGAACGCAGTATGAAGGTGTAGGAAGTGCATACAGGACGATTGGAATAGCCGCTGATTTTGCATTGGTTGGGAAAAATAATTATGATAAAAACAACCTTTTTGGATTGGGTGTACAAGCTGTCTCGGAGCAAGTATTAGATGGTGTTTTACAAACCAATGCCATCACACTTAGTTTAGCCAATCGACTATTTTTAAATGGACCAAAGACTAGCAGCATTGCATTGGGTATAAGTTCTACATTAATTACCAGGACCATTGATGCTTCTAAACTTACATTCGGTGATCAGTTTAATTCTGGAAGATTGTTTAATTCAACTAGTTTAGAAGTCATTAATGCTATTCCAAGTAAATTTTCATCTAATGTAGGATTATTATATACCTTATCAAATGATCAAACATTTCTTCAATTTGGCGGAAGTTTATTCTACATTAATCGAAGCTCTTTGGAGCAAGCGGTAGAAAAATTTCAACAATCCTATCAAACCTTAGCACAAATCAATTTTGAAAAAAGGGTTTGGGAAAATAATACGATTGTATTTCACGCCGATTATCAAAATAGATTTGAAAGTGAATTTATATATACAGGAGCTGTATATAGTTTTCCAATGAATTCAAATGGAGAAAATTTAGACCGTTTTTATGTCGGTTGCTTTTATAGAACAAAAGATGCTATTATACCCTATGTTGGTTTAATGTATAAGAAATATAAATTTGGTTTGAGCTATGATGTGTATCAATCCAAAATGGCTTTATCAAGTTTAAGGCCTCAAACAATTGAGTTTACCATTTCAACCAATTTTAGCAATCGTGTCTCAGATAAATTGGTGGGCTTATTTAACTAAATAGGTCCATTCGGCTTTGCATTTTTATCATATTAAGTTTGACTATTTAAGGGAATGAACTAATTTTACGTATACAAACAAACACAAGTTTAATGGCTAAGATTTTAGTGATAGGCGCAGGGGGACAGTTGGGTACAGAACTCACAAAAGCATTGGCGGATCAATACGGGAAGGATAAAGTCATAGCAACTGATTTTCAGGAGTCAGTAAAGAATAAGTTTGACTACTGTACTTTTCAAACTTTGAACGTAATGGATAAAGCCAGTTTGGCTTCCATTGTTGCTAAAGAAGGAGTGACGCAAATCTATCACTTGGCAGCTATCCTATCTGCTTTAGGCGAAAAAAATCCTGTACAAGCTTGGGATTTGAATATGGGTGGACTGTTAAATGTATTAGAAGTGGCCAGAGAGCATTCTGTTGAAAAAGTATTTTGGCCTAGTTCAATTGCTGTTTTTGGTCCAAATTCAGACAAAGACCAAACCCCACAAAAAGCATTTAAGGATCCTAATACCGTTTATGGCATTTCAAAATTAGCAGGCGAACATTGGTGCGAATATTATTTCAATAAATATGGCGTAGACGTAAGGAGCTTAAGGTATCCGGGTTTAATTGGCTATAAGTCTTTACCTTGTGGAGGTACAACAGACTATGCAGTAGACATTTACCATAAAGCTGTGCAAGGAGAAAACTTTACTTGTTTTTTAAACGAGCATACTTATTTACCAATGATGTATATGGATGATGCCATTCATGCAACATTACAGTTAATGGATGCACCAAAAGAAAATATCAAAATTCGAACAAGTTATAATCTTGCAGGAATGAGTTTTTCACCAAAGGAAATACATCAAAGTTTACAAGCGCATTATCCCAATTTTGAAATTGCTTATCAAACAGATTTTAGACAACAAATTGCAGACAGTTGGCCGAATAGTATAGACGATAGTGTTGCAAAAAAAGATTGGCAATGGCAACCTACATTTGATTTAAAAGCAATGACTGAAACTATTGTCAAAAACCTGCCAACCTATTTTAATTACAACGCGCCTAAATAATACATATGTACAATCAATTACAACCCTTTTTAGCAAAGGAAATAGAAGGAATTAAAGAAGCTGGATTATATAAAAAAGAAAGAATCATTACTTCTGCTCAAGGGGCGGAAATTACAATTCAAGGGGGCCAACATGTATTAAATTTTTGTGCCAATAACTACCTAGGTTTATCCTCGCATCCAAAAGTGATTGAAGCAGCAAAGGCCGCCATTGATACACATGGATTTGGTTTATCCTCTGTTCGTTTTATTTGCGGCACACAGGATATACATAAAACATTAGAAGAAAAAATCTCTGCTTTTTTAGGTACAGAAGATACTATTTTATATGCTGCAGCATTTGATGCAAATGGTGGTGTATTTGAACCCTTGTTTGGCGAGAAGGATGCAATTATTTCGGACTCCTTAAACCACGCATCTATTATAGATGGTGTAAGACTTACAAAGTCTATGAGGTATCGTTATGAGCATAATTCCATGGAGGACTTAGAAGCAAAATTAAAAGAAGCCATAGCAGCAGGTGCAGTTCAAAAAATCATTGTGACGGATGGCGCATTCTCTATGGATGGCACCATTGCACAGTTAGATAAGATTGTGGAATTGGCCGAAAAATATGAAGCACTAGTCATGACAGACGAGTGTCATTCTACAGGCTTTTTAGGAAAAACAGGAAGAGGGGTGCATGAATTAAAAGGGGTGATGGGTAGAGTGGATATTATTACAGGTACTTTAGGAAAAGCATTGGGTGGTGCGTCCGGAGGATTTACATCTGGTAAAAAAGAAATCATTGATTTATTAAGACAACGTTCTAGACCTTATTTATTTTCAAATACATTGGCGCCTTCTATTACAGGTGCGTCCATTGCCGTCTTTGATTTATTATCACAAACCACCGAACTCAGAGATACATTAGAAGTTAACACGACTTATTTTAGAGAAAAAATTACAGCTGCTGGTTTTGATATCAAACCAGGTACGCATCCAATTATTCCAATCATGTTGTATGACGCAGTGGTGTCGCAAAAGATGGCGGAAAAATTATTAGAAAAAGGGATTTACGTCATTGGATTTTATTATCCAGTTGTGGCGAAGGGACAAGCAAGAATTCGGGTACAAATTTCTGCAGCACATACCAGAGCTCAGTTGGATCAAGCCATTCAAGCCTTCATAGAAGTAGGCAAGGAATTGGGCGTCATCAAATAAAAATGAATTCGAAAATGTAGAATTGCATTAAAACAAAAAGGGTTTACGACTATTAGATCGTAAACCCTTTTTTTAATCTCTCCTATTAAACATCAAAGCAACTAATCTTTCGATTTGAATGCCCGATCTTATTTTTGAAATTATTTAGGTAAAACAACAGCATCCAAAACGTGGATTAAGCCATTGCTTGCAGCTAAATCAGTAGCAACTACTGTAGCAACACCACCTTTTTCGTCTGTTAAGATTACTTTACCTTCTTTAATAGAAGCAACTAAGTTACCACCACTAACTGTTTTTAAAGTTACTGAACCACCACCATCTGTGATTGCTTTCACAACAGCAGCAGCATTAAAACTACCTGCTACAACGTGGTAAGTTAAAATTTTAGCTAAAGTCGCTTTGTTTTCTGGCTTAAGTAGGTATTCTACTGTTCCAGCTGGAAGTTTTCCGAAAGCAGCGTTTACTGGTGCAAAAACTGTAAAAGGTCCTGCGCTTTGTAAAGTAGCAACTAAGTCAGCAGCTTTAACAGCAGCAACTAAAGTTGTGTGGTCTTTTGATCCTACAGCAACGTCTACAATTGTTTTTTGAGCGTTTACTGTGATTGTGCTAGCAACAGTTACAAAAGCTGCTAGTAATAAGTTTTTCATTTTCATATGATTGATTTTAAACTATAACATTCAATCTTCTTAATTGTTTAGCATATACTATTATTTAATGATGATATTTAGTTAGTGCCTTGAGAATCAATAAGCTAACACCTAAATTATTTATCGTGCATTCTTCAAGTAATATTTATAGGCAACCATCAATTTATTATTTGTATATTTAAATACGCAAGCAATTCATTATAAACCAATGTGGTATTGAATTGTACGTATTGTTTAAACATTCAGTACTATTAATAAGTATCTATGAACAATATTTTACAAATAGCGAGTAATAAATTTGACTCCTACTTTAATGCTAAGGTTGTTAGAAAAATTGAGTTACTTCTTTTAAGAGCAGCAGTCTTTTCGTTTATACTCCACTTAGCTATCATTTATTTGGGTAATAACTTTACGTATTTTCAACATTTTCAACATAGTTATTTAAAGGCCATCTACACCCCTTTTAGTTTTATACTTTTTTATGAGGTTTTTCTGTTGATTATTATCATCCCCAATTCCATATCAGAGTTTATTGGTAAGCAGTTTGAGGTGATTACTTTAATCACATTGAGAAGCTTTTTTCACGATATAGCTGACTTTAATACCAGCGAAGCCATTCATTTTCAAAACCCTGCTTTTTTAAGTTTAGTCTACGATTTAGTGGCTTCCATTTTCATGTTAGGACTGACGATTGTGTATTATAAAATTTATAACAGTAGTAATAATAAGGAAGTCATTAGAGAGTTAAATCAATTCATCAATATCAAGAAAGTAGTTTCATTGAGTATGATATTGGTTTTATTAGTTTTGAGTGTTACTAGTTTATTTAACTGGTCTGTAGATATGCTAGAAGCATTAAAAATAAACAACAATTATCCGAATCCGAATACGGTATTTTATGAAGACTTTTTTTCTATCATGATATTTGTGGATGTATTATTACTTATCATTTCATTTACATTCCATTCCTCTTTTTTCATCATTTTTAGAAATGCAAGTTTTATTATCACAACTATTTTACTAAGAATGTCTTTAACGATTGAAAAGCCTATGAACTATATCATTATTTTAATTGGCTTTTTATTTGCAATCGCCTCCTTCTTCTTATACAGATTTAGGTACATCCACCACAAAAGAGATATATAAAGCCTATTAGCCTGCTTTATAATCATTCAACAATCAGCTTGAATTTTTGTTATATTTATTATTAAACGCAATCACATGACATTTCAAGAACAATTGGACCACTTAATTATAGAAAAGCAGGCAATACCTGAAGCTTTTGCCTTGCCAGAATTGATCGATCAAAGGACCTATCTATCTGATGGTGAGTTAGTTACATGGAATGGTCCAACACATGAAGTATTTTCACCTATTTGTATGTCCACCCCAGACGGTGTACAACGTATTAAGATAGGATCCTATCCTGTATGTACCGAAAAGGAAGCGATGATTGCATTGGACGCTGCTTGCAAAGCCTATAATGATGGCAGGGGCGAGTGGCCAACGATGTCGGTTGCACAAAGAATTAATTGTGTAGAACAGTTTGTTGTTAAGATGTTAGCGCAAAAAGAGATTGTAGTGAAGTTGATCATGTGGGAAATTGGGAAAACCTATGCAGACTCTGAAAAAGAATTTGACAGAACAGTAGAATATATTTATGCTACCATCGAAGCATTAAAGGATGTAGACAGAGATTCATCTAGATTCACTATTGAACAAGGCATTGTTGCTCAAATAAGAAGATCACCATTAGGGGTTGTATTGTGTATGGGTCCATTCAATTATCCATTGAATGAGACTTTCACAACTTTGATTCCTGCAATCATCATGGGTAATACTTTATTATTTAAGGCACCAAAGCATGGAACTCTACTACACTACCCAATGTTGGAAGCATTTAAATCTTGTTTCCCTAAAGGTGTGGTGAATACAATTTATGGAAGAGGTAATGTGATCATCCCTGCATTGATGGAATCGGGTAAGATCAATGTATTAACACTCATTGGATCAAGTAAAGTGGCGAATCAATTAAAAAAATTGCATCCAAAAGTAAATAGACTTAGAGCCATTTTAGGTTTAGATGCTAAAAACGCAGCGATTGTTACTAAGGATGCAGATATTAAATTAGCTGTTCAAGAAACTGTTTTAGGATCGCTTTCATTCAATGGACAAAGGTGTACTGCACTTAAAATAATTTTTGTTCATAAATCCATCGCTAAAGAATTTATTGAATTATTGAAAGAACAGGTTGCCAAATTACAATTTGGATTGCCATGGGAAAAAGGAGTGACTTTAACACCATTACCAGAGCCAGGAAAGCCAGCTTATTTAAATGATTTGATAGAGGATGCAAAACTACATGGCGCAGCTGTGATGAATGAGAACGGTGGAACTATCAAGGAAACATTCTTTTACCCAGCTATCTTGTTTCCGGTGAATCACAAAATGAAAGTATATAGCGAAGAGCAGTTTGGTCCAATCATTCCAATCATTCCTTTTGAAGACATTGAAGAGCCTATCCAATATATCATTGAGTCAACACATGGTCAACAGGTTAGTTTGTTCTCAAAAAATCAAGCTGAATTAGCAAGTTTAATTGATCCATTGGTGAATCAAGTAAGCAGGGTGAATATCAATTGTCAATGTCAAAGAGGTCCAGATAGTTTTCCGTTTACGGGACGTAAGGATAGTGCAGAAGGTACTTTGTCTGTAGTGGACGCTCTAAGATCCTTCTCTATTAGGTCTTTAGTCGCTGCAAAATTAACCGAGGAGAACAAGCATATCATCAATGATATCGTCTCTTCTCATCATTCTAATTTCTTAAGTACTAAGTTTATATTTTAAGCGAGGTTGCTTGAAAAAAAAAGCATGCTATTTTTATAGCATGCTTTTTTTATATAGTGTATTTAAAGAATGAGGCGTAATAGAACTATTATTCAAAAATTCTAAGGCTGTTTCCAGTACGCGTAGTTTTATATTGTTTTAATGGGGCAGCTGCTGGGCCTTTGAGCACTGCACCTGTTGTACTAAATAGGGAGCCATGACCAGAGCAGTAAAAACGATTATCACTTGCTTGGAAATCTAATAAAACTTGTTGGTGGGTGCAAAGAGAACTA
>Ga0208597_1000066_pt1 | contig 35848 bp, 35 predicted proteins | sample LakMenEpi05May12_FD_150673 | JGI IMG/M metagenome (GOLD analysis project Ga0208597, IMG submission 150673) | Freshwater microbial communities from Lake Mendota, WI - 05MAY2012 deep hole epilimnion (SPAdes) | ecosystem: Environmental > Aquatic > Freshwater > Lake > Epilimnion/Euphotic zone ...
TTACTTCCTTAAACATCGTTTCTAATGTAACAAGTACATCCACTTTTGGAATGCCAGTTTTTTCAGAAATTTGATTAATGAGATCAGATTTTCTCATGATGTTGATTTTAGGTTCAGTATTAAAAATAAATCAATTTTTTCCTAATTACAACTATATCCTAATATATTTTATACATTTTTAGACAAATTTAGAGGCTTGTACGCATATGTATTATTTATATATATTAAAATAATAATACATAATGCATCTAGTGATTTAAAAAACTAAGTTTTATTAGGTTTATTTTTATCACTTTTGCTTTTAATGACGCAAGCCTTTACCCAACTTTTATTAAAATGGAATAACAGTTCCAATCATCGACCCATGCCTTGGAAAGGGGAAAAGGATCCCTATAAAATTTGGTTGAGTGAAATCATTTTGCAACAAACCAGGGTGGAACAAGGTTGGGCCTATTATGAAAAATTCGTAAATACTTATCCAACCGTTCATGATTTGGCCAATGCAAAGGAAGAGAAGGTTTTAAAGTTATGGGAAGGCTTGGGCTATTATAATCGTTGCAAAAATTTAATTTTTTCAGCGCGTTATATCAGTAATAAATTAAATGGCGTTTTCCCCAATGATTACGAATCACTTTTAAGTTTAAAAGGGGTTGGTCCTTATACTGCAGCAGCTATTGCTTCCTTTGCATATAATTTACCTTACGCGGTGGTGGATGGTAATGTGTTTCGGGTGTTAGCGCGATTTTATGGAATACACACTCCAACGGATACACCACAAGGAATTACCTTGTTTAACAAAATTGCGGATGAAAATTTGTCTAAAAAACAAGCTGGCATTTATAACCAAGCTTTGATGGATTTTGGAGCGACTGTTTGCAAACCAAGCGCCCCTAATTGTGCTGATTGCATCATGCAAAAAAAATGTGTTGCTTATTTAAACAATCAAGTAAATCAATTACCCATCAAGGTAAAAAGCATTACCCGAAAAAAAAGGTATTTTGATTTTTTCTGTTTTTATAATAAAGGCAAATGGTTGGTTCAAAAACGATTGGAAGGTGATATTTGGGGCGGGCTATATCAATTTTATTTAAACGAAACTAAAAGCTTAGCGCCTGTTACAGTGGGCTATTTAAATGAAGTGTTAGGGCATCAGTTGGGTATTAGTGCTAAGGAGGTAACTGTCCATTTAAAACAGACTAAAGGGGCATATGCCCCCGTTTCTACTATTTACAACCAAGCTTTAACCCATCAGCTTTTACAAGCGCGATTTATACTTGTCAAATTTGACAGCATTCCCACTGTTTTTTCTAATGCATTGTGGGTCAATCAAAAACAACTTAAACAATTGCCTTTCCCAAAAATAATTAACCAATTTTTAGGGGAGGATTTTATAAATTGGTGTAAAACTTAAAAAATTGGTAACTTTCCAAAAATTAAAACACTTAAAACTTGGAAGCGCATTCGGGTAACCCCCTTTATTTGTCCGTTTCATTTATAGCTTCACTCCAACAGGATTCGGGATTAATCTTTTTAATCTGCTTTTTACTTTTCCTTTCCTTTGTCATCGCTGGATCTGAAGTTGCTTTTTTTTCCTTATCCTATAAGGACATTCAGGTATTAAAAACAAAAAGACATATTCCTTTACAACGAATTGTAAAACTTTTAGAAGATCCTAAAAAGCTATTGACATCCATGTTGATTGCTAATAGTTTTATCAATATTTGTATCATTTTAATTGCCAATATTTTAATTGATCATTTATTTGTATTTGATCAAATTGCGATTCCAGGATTTGAATTTATTGTAAAAATAGTTGCGGTAACTTTACTGTTATTGTTTTTTGGCGAAATTTTACCAAAAGTAATGGCCACGCAAAATAACATTCGATTTGCACAGGACTTTGGATTTATCATCCAAGCAGTCTATTTTATTTTTTCTGGATTAAGTGGGCTGATGGTCAAGTACACCAACTTGATGGAAAAAAAACTAGCACAAAAAGGAAATGGGTCATCTTATAGTATGGAGGAGTTGGATCATGCCATTGAATTAACCAGCTCGGCGCATCATAAAGAAAATGAAAAAAATATTTTAAAAGGAATTGTAAAATTTGGAAATATTACCGTGAAGCAAATCATGAAAACAAGGTTGGATGTGCATGGTATTGCCGATGATGTTGATTTTAATACTTTATTGAAAAATATTAATGAATTTAGTTATAGCCGTTTTCCCATTTTTAAGGATGACTTAGATACCATCGTGGGCATGATTCATACCAAAGATATTATCCCGCATTTAAAAGAGCCAGATCAGTTTAAATGGCAAACCCTAATACGACCTGCGTTTTTTGTGCATGAACAAAAAATGATTGAGGACTTATTACAAGAATTTCAATTAAAGCGCGTTCATTTTGGCATTGTAGTGGATGAATTTGGTGGCACCAGCGGTATCATAACATTGGAAGATATTTTAGAAGAAATTGTGGGTGAAATTAAGGATGAATTTGATGAAGAGGAATCCACCATTAAAAAAATTGACGAGTATCATTATGTGATTGAAGGTAAAACAGCCATCACTGATTTGTGTAATTTTATTGATATACCCTCTACTTCCTTTGATACTGTAAAAGGAGAAAGTGATACTATGGCGGGCTTGTTTTTAGAATTGGCGGGAGAATTTCCAATCGTACAACAAGTCATTAAATTTCAGCAGTATAGTTTTACAGTTTTAGAAATACAAAAAAATAGAATTCATAAAATACAAATGATCATCACACCAGTTATTCCTACTAATATAGATCATGCGTAATTTTTTTATTGTTATATTCTCTGTTTTCATTTTGCTAGTCACTGCTTGCAACAGCCCATACATTCCTAAGCAAAAAGGGTATGCGAATTTTAAATTTCCTGTAAAATCTTATCAGTCATTTAATGCGCCTAATTTCCCCTATACTTTTGAATATCCTTCCTATGCATTTGTGGACAATCAAATAAATTATTTTGGCGAAAATAAATCCAAAGATGCTTGGATCAATATTCAGTTTCCAAGTTTGAATGGAACTTTATACATCAGCTATAAAAAAATTAAGTCAAATCAATTAGATACTTTAATTAATGATGCTTACAAATTTGCAAGTAATCATTCCAATAAAGCAACGTATATCGCTGATTCTGTTTTTACCACCCCTCAAGGGGTTCATGGCGTTTTTTTTAATATTGGTGGTGATGTGGCAACAGCGTATCAGTTTTTTTTAACGGATTCAAGTAACCATTTTTTTAGAGGGGCTTTATATTTTAATACCACACCCAATGCCGACTCCTTATCCATTTATAATGATTTTTTATTTAAGGATGTGGCGCATTTGGTCAATACATTTAAATGGAAATAATGATATCTTTATACAACAAATAATATTATGATAGCGATTGATTCTGTTTTAGTGAGTGACGAAGTAATTGAAGAACAATTTGTATGTGACTTAACCAAGTGCAAGGGGGGCTGTTGTGAGGATGGGGATGCAGGCGCGCCACTTGAAAACAAAGAAAAAGACTTTATTAAAAAGTATTATGATCTTGTTGAACCCTACATGACTAAGGAAGGTATTAAGGAAGTGAAACAAGTAGGTCAGTTTTTATATGATCGTGAGTTTGGTTGGGTAACCCCCACCTTAAATGGTCAAATTTGCGCCTATGGCTACAAGGAAAATGGCATCATCAAATGTGCCTTTGAGCAGGCCTATAATGATGGCAAAATCCCATGGAAAAAGCCCATTAGCTGCCATTTATTTCCCATTAAAGTTCAAAAAAGCAAACAGGATCCCGATATTGAATATATGAATTATGAACCTCGTGAAGACTTATGTAAGGCGGCCTGTTCCTTAGGGGTTAAATTAAAGGTGCCCGCCTATGTGTTTTTAAAGGAATCTATTATTCGCAAATATGGGGAAAAATTTTATGAAGCCTTAGATGCTTCTGCGCAACATCTAAAGGATAAATAACTATTTTTGTAATAATCATTATGCAAAGTATTTACGCCTCCTCATTTGACACCAAAAGCAGTGAAAAAGCTGTTGATCTGGAACACAGACGCAAACTGAATTTTAATATCTCCAAATACAATGCGGTTGTTCCAAAAGGTAAAGCGCAATTTCCTGATTTAAATAGAGTGCGTGAGTTAGCGAAAAATAAAAAATGGGAAGCCATTGAGCATTTGGATTTATACCTGACACAATTTGAAGATCAAATAACCAAAAGAGGGGCCAAAGTTTTTTGGGCCGAGGATAGCGAACAAGCACTTAATTTTATTGGGGATCTATGCAAGGAAAAACAATGTAAATCCGTTGTTAAAAGTAAAAGCATGGTGACGGAGGAAATTCATTTGAATGATTACCTAACATCGATTGGTGTGGAAAGTGTGGAAACTGATTTGGGTGAATACATACAACAAATGGATGGTGAAGCGCCATATCATATTGTAACACCAGCCATGCATAAGAGCAAGGAGGATGTAGCTCAATTATTTAACAAACATTTAGGTACTGATATATCACTAACGCCCGAGCAATTAACTTTGGTCGCAAGAAAAAATTTACGTGATAAATATGTGCAAGCAGAAATTGGGATAACTGGCGCTAATTTTATTTTATCTGATATTGGCGGTATTGCTTTAACAGAGAATGAAGGCAATGCGCGTTTGTCGGTGGCTTGGCCAAAAACGCATGTGGTCATAGTAGGTATTGAAAAAACAATTCCTTCCATGAATGACCTGGGATTGTTTTGGCCTTTATTAGCGACTTATGGCACTGGGCAACAAATTACTGTTTATAATAGTATTATTACTGGTCCACGCCAACCTGGTGAAGTGGATGGTCCGGAGGAGATGTACGTCATTTTACTTGACAATGGTCGAACGGATTTATTATCCAATGCAAAAGCAAGGGAAGCCTTGTATTGTATTCGTTGTGGTGCATGTTTAAATGCATGTCCAGTGTATAAAAATATTGGAGGCCATGCGTATGATACCACCTATAGTGGCCCTATTGGAAGTGTTATTACACCTCACTTAAGAGGGATGCATGATTATAAGCATTTAAGTTACGCTTCAAGTTTGTGTGGCAATTGCACGGATGTTTGTCCAGTAAAAATTAATATTCATGAATTGTTATTGGAAAACAGAAGAGAATCAGTCGTTGCTGGTGAAAGTGATTTCGCTGAAAAGTTTGCTTGGAAAATGTGGAAGAATGCGTCCTTGAGTCGTATGATGATGAACCAAGGAAATGCCACTATAAAAAATTGGGTCATCAATAAAATGTTTAAGGGTTGGTCCAATCAAAGGGCGCCGTTAGAATTTCCTAAAAAAACATTCAACCAACTTTGGAACGAATCTAAAAAAAGATAGATCTAAAAAATACAATCCCCAAAAAAGATAATAGGCTTACATGCCATCAGCATCTGCAATAGCTTCCACAGGATCTTTTTGTTTCTTTAAACTATTGTTGACTATATAAACGCCAACCAAAGTACATAGGGTACCTATAATATTGGTTACCGACATTTTTTCATCTAATAATAAGGAGCCAACCCAAATAGCTACGATCGGATTTATATAAGCATATAAGGAGGCAATAGCAGGTTGCAGATGTTTCATACTGTATATGAAACAGATAAATGCAAAAACAGAGCCAGCTAAAACCATATACACAAGTACGCCCCAACTGCGCCCAGGTATACTTTGTAATGGAATATAGTTATTGGTATACAAAGCAACCATTGCCATGACGGCAGCGCTAATGAGCATTTGCCAACCAATAGAATAATAAGCGTTGATATTTATTTTATTTCTCGAAATGATGACGGATCCAACACTCCATGTCACCATTGCAAATAAGGACAGTAACACACCTAATGGATAATTTGTACCATGCATTTGTAAACTATCCTTATAAAAAATAAATACAATGCCTAACAATCCTAACATTAATCCAATGAAAGTTGCAAGCGTGATTTTAATGGCTTTAAAATAAAATCTTTCAATCAATACCACCGATAACGGATAAAGTGCAGCGATTAATGCAGCAAGGCCACTAGTGATAAATTGAAGTCCATACGTAGCTATCCCATTGGAGGATACAAACATTAAAAAGGACATAGGGATTAGCCACAAAAATTGTTTCGGTGTTGGTAAACCTGCGCCCTTCATTAAAAAGAAACATACATAAATGCTGCCGCCCAAAAATTGGCGCATACTCGCAAATTGAAATGCAGGCACATGGGCTATGCCCACTTTGCTTGCCACCCAAGTGGTGCCCCAAACAATACTTGTTACTGCTACAGCAAAGTATGCTTTTTTATTATTGGACATAGGGCTGACTTATAGCGTAACAATGGTAAGCAAAAAACTTACCAGTTATTAATGTTTAAAATGTCTTAATTGGGTCATCACCATGGCTAAGCCATTCTCCTTGCAATAAGCAATACTGTCCTTATCTCTAACAGATCCACCGGGTTGGATATATGCTTCAATTCCCTCCGCATGTGCAATACGAACACAATCATCAAATGGGAAAAAAGCATCCGAAGCAAGTGTCGCTCCTTTTAAGTCAAATTTAAATTGTTTTGCTTTTTCAATAGCGTGCCTTAAGGCGTCAACGCGACTTGTTTGACCACAACCTTTGCCTACAAGTTGCATATCCTTAATTAGGGCAATCGCATTACTTTTTAAATGTTTGCAAATGATATTCCCAAAAATTAAATCTTCTTTTTCTTTATCGCTACAAGGTCTTGCACCTGCTTCATCCCATTGGGTATAGTTGCCAGTATCTAGTCCTTGTTCCAAGTTGCCATTTAGGATTGATTTTTTTTGAACTGGGTTAAAAGTAACCCCTGGTTTACTTTGCAATAAAACCCTATTTTTCTTAGCAGATAAAATAGTTAAGGCGTCCGCATCAAATCCTGGCGCAATGAGTACTTCAAAAAATATTTCTTGAATTGCTTCTGCAGTCGCTGTATCAATTTTTCCATTAGTAACCAATACACCTCCAAAAGCACTTTCTGGATCGCCTGCCAATGCAGCTTGCCAACTTTCAAATACAGTGTTGCGACTTGCAACGCCACAAACATTGGTATGTTTAATAATAGCAAAGCTAATCGTAGGTAATTCAGCGATTAATGCAATGGCTGCATCTACATCCACTAAATTATTATATGACAATTCCTTACCATGTAGTTGTGTAAACCATTGATCAAGGTCCCCATAAAAAGTAGCGACCTGATGCGGGTTTTCGCCATAGCGTAATACTTTGCCTTGGGCTGGATTGAAATAGTTACTTATAGCAATATCATAATGCATCACCACTTCAAAAGCTTTAGCTGCAAATGCTTTACGTTGTTCTAGATTGGTTTGCCCATCCTGACTAATTAAAAGTTGGTTTAATTTTTCATAATCATCCTTTGCTGACAAAACCACTAAGTCCCTGAAATTTTTTGCAGCCGCTCTAATCATAGAAGGCCCTCCAATATCTATTTTTTCAATGATAGCTTTTTCTTCATTGGTATTTTTAAGTGTTTCCTCAAAAGGGTATAAATCAACAATGACAAGATCTAGTTCGGGTATTTTATACTGGGCCATTTCAATTAAATCCTGCTCCTCGTATCGGCGACCTAATATGCCACCAAATACCGAAGGGTGTAGTGTTTTAACACGTCCGCCTAATATGGAGGGGTAGCCTGTAACAGATTCCACGGAAACGCAAGGAATGCCTAAATCTTCTAAAAATTTCTGAGTACCCCCTGTTGAGTATATGGTGATATTTAACTTTTGTAGGGTTTTCGCCAATGGCTCCAAACCATCTTTGTAAAAAACTGAAATGAGTGCTGATTTTATTTTCTTTTCCATACGTAAAGGTACGCGCTTTCCATTTTTTATTTTTTGCAGATTTTCCACAAATGCTACTGCAATTAGGGGAATAACTTTATTAGGGAAATCAGGGTAAAAATGACCAAGCTATAAAAAAGGTATTTGGCTTTTCGCTTATACAGCCATATATAAAGAAACAATAGCCAAAAATAGTAGCCGACCAGCATTTGCCCCGACATTTGAATAAGCATAGGCGTGCCGATGGGTTTTTGGTGAAAGTATATAACCATACGATTTAATAAATTTATATAGGATTGAATTAGGCTGCCTAGGTGCATGCTAAAACTTACTTGATTAGGCATCATCACCAATACAATTAATGCATATAACAACATTGTAGTTAATGGAACCATGATAAAATTACTAATGATGACTAAGGTGGAAGTTTGATGAAAATGAAATAATAAAATCGGCAAAGTGGTTAGTTGTGCGGATAAGGTGATACATAAATTGCTCCACATCCAATTTAAAATTGTATTGTCCATCGGCACCATTTTATAAAATACTGGGTAAAATAAATGAATGCCAATGACGGCTGCATAGGATAGTTGTAAGCCAATATGATATATCGCGTGTAGGTCAAAAAATAATATCACCAGTATGCCACCTGCAATACAATTAAGGGTGTATTTGGGTTGGTTGAAAAAAGTTCCGATAAAAAATAGGCTAAAAAAAATACTTGCTCTTACTACCGAAGGGCTTGCGAATGCTATAAATGTATATATCCAAACTGTTATTAGTACAATGATAAGCTCCAGTAACCGCCAAAACATTTTGCGTGGTAAATGACCTGTGACATAAACCAGGTTTTTAAATATGATATCTAAATGCATACCGCTGATGGCAATGATATGTATAATGCCTAATTGGGTATAGGCTTTAATTATATTGCTGTCTATATCTGATTTTACTCCTATTAATAATGCTTTTGCAAAACCACTGGCTTCCTTATCCATTATTTGTATATCAATTTTTTGAATCATCCATAGTCGCATATCACTAATGATTCCATTGGGATAGGGCAGCCACAATAGGTTTTGCGTATGCGTGGTTATATATATTACACTACCCCAGCTGACTAATATGAATAAGATGATAACGCCTTCCTGCCATTTTTTTATTGGGAGTAGGGGTAAAAAAAATAATAGGCCCATACTTATTCCCAAAATGAAAAAGGCAATGGGGTAGTTTAAGCTAGGATAATGATCGCCATAAGTATTGGCAATAATATAGCCCATACTTATTGAAATGGAGATAAATAAAAGGGGATGCTCGGCTTTCCAATGTCCTAGGGATTTTTCCATCCCGGATGGTAGCAAATAAAAAAATACGATGAACTGCGGGAAATACGCTTATGCACCTAATAAAAAGACCACTAACTTTTTATGAAGTTCTGGCTTGCTATTTTTCCAGTTGGCCACCGACTGTGTTTTTATCCATTCGTTGGGCCCCGTTAATTCCATCGCCACACAAAGTTTGGTGCTGGGATGACAATTTTGAATGATTGCTTCAAATAACTGATTATTTCGATAGGGGGTTTCGATAAAAAGTTGGGTGACGCCTGTTTGTTTAATTTCAGTTTCAAGTACTTGAATTTTTTTCTTTCTGTCAAGTGCATCAATGGGTAAATAACCATGAAAATGAAAATTCTGTCCATTCATACCACTTCCCATTAAGGCTAATAATAAGGAGGATGGCCCAGTATAGGGTTTCACTATTGCGCCTAATTCCTGCGCAGCCGCGACTAAAATTTGACCTGGATCAGCAATACCAGCGCACCCTGCCTCAGATAAAATACCAATATTTTTTCCTTGCTTTAATAGTTGTGAAAAAGCATGTATTTGTTCATTTTCAACTTTGTGTATGGCATGCCAAGTATAATCGTCAATGACCATTTCCTTCCATAATTTTTTAAAATACCTTCTTGCTGTTTTTTCATTCTCTACAAAAAAAGCATCACATTGTTGTATCCAAGTTAATACATCACTAGGCATACTATCAAATCCTTCCTCATGAAGTAGCATCGGTAATAAAAATACTTTTCCTAATGTCATTATTGATTGTCTTTAACTTGTTGGGTATTCAAATGGGCTGCAATTAAAGCATAGAAGGGCGCGACCATCCAACCAATGATCGGCAATAAGTGCAGCAGATAAAATAATATGCCATTACCAATCGGAAGCCCCTTGTGATTAGATACATAGTCAGCAGAAGCTATTTTATTTTTTCTCTCCGTGGCTAAACCATAATCAAGCATGCTAAAACCTAAAAAATAACATTCCATTACAATAGTAAAAATGGGGGTAAACCAACCAATCAATGGAACGGAACAGACAATTACAATCGGGATTAAGTAAACTGTTTGCCATAATAAGTTGGTAAGATTAAGTACAACCGCGCGCGTAATTAATTTTTTATAAACAGTTTTATCTAAAACAAATGGAATTTCTTTTTGTGCTGCATCTATTCTTAAATGCAAATAGGACAACATAGGTGAAAAGAGCATTAAAAAAAGATATTTAAATAATGCAAAATAAAATAGCAGCAGCGTAAACCATAACCAAAAACTTCCCATGGTAATAAAAAAACCCAACCAATCACTACTAATACTATCTAGCCATGTTTTTAATCCAGTTCTTAAAATAATCCATTCAATAAAAGTGCTGGATGTTTCGCTAAAGTAGGACATGCCAATAACAAACATAATGGTGTATAGTATGCCAGGCAATATCATCCATTTCCACAATTTATGTTGCAGTATGAATTGATGTGCTAAAAAATAGGCACGAACCGATAAAATGAGTTCTTTGAGCAAGTTGCTTAATTTGTAATAAAGATACGAACTAGGACTTTAGGATGATGCTATGATTGCATTTTGGTCCCGTAAGCTAGGTCACCTGCATCACCTAAGCCTGGTACGATATAGCTTTTATCATTGAGTACATCGTCAATATCACCACACCAAATTGGGGTATCCATGCCAAGGGCCGCTTGTACCGTTTCAATTCCCTTTTTGCTAGCAATGGCAACAGCAATATGAATTTCCTTTGGCTTTTGTGTTTTTGTAATCGCTTGAATAGTTTCAACCAATGAGGCGCCAGTGGCTAACATGGGGTCGGCTATAATTAAAATTCGATTATTTAAATCAGGGCAACTTAAGTATTCAACACTTATTTCAAAACTGCCATCTGGATGATGTTTTCGATAGGCCGAGATAAATGCATTGTCTGCTTTATCAAAATAGTTTAACATGCCTTGATGCATGGGTAATCCAGCTCTTAACACAGTGGCTATAACAGGCTGCTCCATTAAAATTTTTGAAGCGTGGGTACCTAGTGGTGTTGTTGTGTTCACTAGCTTATGCGCCATGTGTTTGCTCATTTCATAGGCAATTACTTCACCAATGCGTTCAATATTTCGTCTAAAGCGCATCCTGTCTTTTTGAATTTGCACATCCCTTAATTCTGCAATCCAATTACTTAGTAAACTATGTTTTTCACTTAAATGATGGACCATGGCAAGTAATTTTTTTCAAATCTATGGTTCTTAAGGACAATTTTAAAATAATTTAAACTGATCTCCATCAAATAGGCCTTTATCGCTTAATTTAAGATGCGGAATGACCAACAATGCCATGAAGCTTAAGGTCATGAATGGGGAACCTAATGAACTGCCTAGGTCCTTTGACATCGCATCAATGATGGTGTATTGCTCAGCTACATCATATGGGTCAGCGATGCTCATTAAACCCGCAACAGGGAGGGCTAGTATTTTTGTATCGGTTTTGTTGACACAGCTTACCCCTCCTTTTTCTTGAATGACACTATTAATTGCAGTCATTATACTTTCATCGTCAACACCCACTGCAATAATATTATGACTATCGTGCGCTACAGTCGAGGCAATGGCGCCGTGGGTAAATCCGAAATTTTTTATAAATGCAATGCTAGGGGCTGCAGTTTTATATCGGTTGTAAACGACCATTTTTAAAACATCCTTTGCAGTGTTTGCAATTAAACAATTTTCTTTTTCAGTAGGGGACATCCAGATACAGTTAGTAATGAGTTGTCCGTCAATGGCTTCAATTACTGGAATGAGTCCATTTTGATTTGGATAATCCTTGGTATCAATTTTCAATTGTGCTGCTGAAATAAAAGGGGCATCGAACTGGTTGATGCTGGTTTCTTGTACGTTTGCGATAAGTGATTTTCCTTTTTCAGCGACCATCAAACCATTAATAAAGGTGGTGATGACTTCAAAGGAAATTAAATCATTCACAACTATAAAATTTGCAGGATCACCCACTTTCATTTTGCCAGTGGGTAATTTATAATGATCTACAGGATTAATACAAGCAGCTTGCAGTACATTAAATTTATCTATCCCTTTGGCAATAGCCCTTGCACAAAGTTGATTGATATGCCCTTCGAGTAAACTATCAGGGTGCTTATCATCACTGCATAACATGATATTATTGGTATGCGTATCTAAAAGGGGATATAGCGCTTCGAAATTTTTTGCTGCACTTCCTTCTCTAATTAATATTTTCATACCCAACCCTAGTTTGTCTAGGGCTTCGTCTATCGTAAAGCATTCGTGATCGGTACTAATACCCGCTGCAATATATTTTTTTGCTTCTTCGCCCCTTAATCCTGGTGCATGTCCATCAACGGGCTTCCCAGCTTGATGTGCAGCAGTAATTTTTTTCATTACTTCTGGATCATTGTACAAAACACCTGGAAAGTTCATCATCTCACTCAAATAATAAATATCATCAGAAGCTAATAAGTCAGTTATTTGATTGCTATCAATCATTGCGCCTGCTGTTTCAAAAACTGTTGCAGGTACACAGCTAGGTGCGCCAAAGAAAAAATGGAAAGGAACTTTTTTCCCATTGTCGATCATATAATGAACCCCATCTACTCCACAAACATTCGCAATTTCATGTGGATCACTAATGGTGCCAATGGTACCATGTACAACAGCCAACCTTGCAAAGGAGCTTGGGATAAGCATACTGCTTTCAATGTGCACGTGGCTGTCAATAAAGCCCGGCAGTAAATATTGTAAGGGAGCATTAATGCAAGGGCTGATAGCAACAATGATGCCATTTTCCACCTGAATAGTTGCAGGATAAATTTGCTTACCTACAATGTCAACATATTGACCTGAAATGGAAAAAGTGGGTTTCATTTTTATAATCAGTTTACATATTTAGCCAATAACTAAATTTAAATATAAGTGCCCTACTTTTATTTTTAAACAATGGATCTGTATAATAATTGTCGGTGTATACTAAAAAAAAGTCGCTCATCGGTTTGTACCTATATTGCAAACGACTATTAATATTAAAGTTATTGCTTTGGGTATTGTACTGTATAAAAGTAGTCCAAAATAATTGGGTATTAAAATTGTATTCAACACGTGGGGCAATTAATAATAATTTGGTGCTTCCATATTTTCCAGGTAAAACAATATTATTTAGTTCTGCCCTCAATCGGATATTTAAATTAGGTTGATTCCGCCATTGAATACCTGCACTGATTCCTTTAATCGTTCCATTATAAAAATTACCAATTCTGGCATCTCCAAACCAACCTAATTCCTTACGGGTGTCTGACATGAAGCGGATTAAAAATTGACTATACTGATATCTTTGCGCAGGTAAAGGGGTGCCTGTTGTGAATGCCGTGGGAAACATTAAATCCACTACATTGTTTCCTAATTTCACTTCTAAATTTGAGGAGTTTTTAAAGTCGGTTTGTATGCTTAAGTCGGTCGTACTTTCATTCAATGTATTATCGGGATTCAGTACAGTATAGTTTTCTAATTGCACTTCAAACTTTCCAATTTTACCATTGGGCGGTTGTGTTAAATAAGTTAATTGCGCGTAGCTATTTTTATAACCCATTCTTATCATCGTATCTCTTAGGGCATCGTAATTATTAATGCGTTCTACAAAACCCATATCGGTATAATAGTTCTTGCCTAAATTTCCAAATTCAAGCACGCTATTCCAATGCTTGCGATTGGTGCTTATTCCAACGTCAACATAGGAATTTAGGTCTGTAATAGTTGCCTTCATGGATTGGTGATAGGTTGCCCATGAACTAAAGGTACCCGGAACATTGGTGTATTCAAATGTCAATCCTGCATTACGACCATATCTGTCCAATGGATTTTTTAATGCTTCTTCTTTTGAAATGTAATTTTCACGATTTAAAAAGTAGCCTTTAATTTCAGATCTTTTTAATACTCTTTTATGTAAAGTAATGGCAGAAAAATTTTCGGGACTATAATCACCTTGTCTTCCAGTTTGCATGTTCATCGCACCAATTCTTGTTCCTGGTGCTAAATTACCAGACAGTCTGGCGCCGAATAAAATAGGAATTCTATTTCCTTGCCTATCCAAACCAATCGTTCTCGAATAAAATGGACGTACAGGTGGAATACCAAAATTGGCAAAGAGGTCCGAATTTTCAATGAAGAAATTTCTTCTTTCAGGAAGAAAAATATTAAAGCGCGTTAAGTTAGTTACTTGTTGATCCACTTCCACCTGTGAAAAGTCGGGATTGACAGTGACATCTAAATTGAGGGAAGTAGTTAAAGCTACTTTTGCATCAAAACCTGCATTGCCATTGGTATTTAAGGTTTTATTATTTTGCTTATCCTCATTGGCAGTACCTGTGATATAGGGCAGTATAATAAGGTTGCTTGAATTGATGGGTGGCGGCGTTGGCCAATGTATCACGCCTGTATAACCTAAATCGTAGGATCTGAAAGTGGGCGGAACTTTGGCCCAAGTATTGTACTGCACATTTTTTGCATCAATACGAATGAAATTGATACCCCAATGTTTTTGATTGGGATCATATCTTAATGATTTTAAAGGAATCATTATTTCCGCCACCCAATAATGACCATAGTCCTTTGTTGCGGAAAACCATTTTGTATCCCAACTCCAATCGCTCATTCGTTCCGTGGAACTACTTAATTGATCTTCAGATTGCACATTCATAGCGCTTAGCACAAAAAAGAAGCCATTTGTTTTTTGATTCAATGGGTCAAGTACAATGCCAATACCATCATTACCATCGTGTCCCACATCTCTTTTTAAACTTTTGATAATTGCGGTACCGCTATCGTAAACTTTAAATGCAAAGTAAATATTTTTATCATCAAAGGTTGAGCGTACCTCCGTTTTCCTTTTCGCCTCTCCTATATTATTGGGAAATTTTTTATTATCAGCATGTATCAACTTTGTGCTGGTCCAAATCGCTTCATCCAAAATGCCATCAATAGTAATAACGGCACTTGTTTTAATTAGATCAAGTTGATAGTCTTTTTGGAATTCAGTGATGTTTTGTGCTTGACATTTTGTTGCAATAGAAATGGAAAGACAATAAAAAACAAGGTTTCTGATCAAGCGCATTATACTAAATAATTTAAAGCAAATATCACATATGTATATTAATTATCCATAATAGCCGAAAGCTTATCTATAAATAATATTATAAGCGGTCTATTATTGGTCTAAAATGTCGGGACGGCGTTGTTGGGTTCTTTCAAGAGCTTGTTCCTGTCTCCAGGCATCAATTTTTTTTGGATCACCCGATAGTAAAATAGGAGGTACTTGTATACCTCTAAATTCAACGGGCCTTGAATATACAGGAGGCGCCAATAAATTATCTTGAAAGGAATCGGTCAAGGCGGAGGTTTCATCATTTAATACTCCAGGTATAATACGACCTATCGCATCCACCAAAACGGCGGCGGCTAATTCACCACCACTTAATACATAATCACCAATGGAAATTTCGCTGGTCACATATAAATCACGAATGCGTTGGTCAATACCTTTGTAATGACCACAGATAATTAATATTCTATTTTTCAGTGAAAGCGTGTTGGCATCTTTTTGCTCCAGTTTTTTACCATCGGGCGTCATAAAAATGATTTCATCAAATTTGCCCTCCAGTTGTAATTCGTCAATTGCATTGGCCAATGGTTCGCACATCATCACCATGCCTGCGCCACCGCCATATTGGTAATCATCCACCTGCCCATGTTTATTAATTGCCCATTTTCTTAATGTATGTAATTTGATAGTAAGCAATCCTTTTTCTTGCGCACGCTTCATCATACTGTGCTCAAATGGGCTCGTTAATAATTCTGGTAAAACGGTTAAAATTTCAATGGTCATAGTGTAAAGATAAAAGAAACAAAATAGACAGCTATTTTTTTCTATTAATGATGTGTACGCTTAGCGTATTAGCCCAAAAGATCGCCTAAATCACGTCGGTCTTTTTTGGTAGGACGGCCTATTTTACTCAATCGCTTACCGGTATGAAAGCTGGATGCTACTTGACTTACACGCGCTAACTCCTCAATGGGCGTAAGGTCATTGTAATATTTAATCGCTTCTATGTATGCCATGCGCGTTTCAAGTAATTGGGTTACTTTAATGACCCAGTTTTTATGCTCGGTTCTGGCTTCATATTCATCGCCTACTACCACAGCACGTGACGCCTTAACTGGTTCTCCTTTAATTTTAACGCGACCTTTATCAATGGCTTCTGTTGCCTGACTTCGAGTTTTAAAAATACGGATACACCATAAGTATTTGTCTAATCTAACTTTTTGCTTTTCCGCTTTTTTTGTGGTTTCTTGCCCCCGCATGTATTAGGATTTTTTTTCTGCAAAAAACTGATGAAAGTAAGGAATGGTTTCGATGCCTTTATAAAAATTGACAATATCATATTTTTCATTTGGGCTATGCAAGTTGTCACTATCTAAACCAAAACCCATAAATACAATCTTAACATTTAATTCCTTTTCAAACAATGCACAAATAGGTATACTACCCCCGCCGCGCACTGGAATTGGATCTTTTCCAAAAGTAGCAGCAATTGCTTTGGCAGCACTTTGATATTCGTGGGAATCAATAGGTGTAATATAAGGTTCCCCGCCATGATGTTCAAAAGCATTCACAGTAACAAATGCTGGCGCTATTTTTTTAAAATGCGCTAATATCATACTGGTAATTTTTTCAGAAGATTGGTTGGGTACTAACCTGCATGAAATTTTAGCAAATGCTTTTGATGGCAATACTGTTTTAGCACCTTCGCCCGTGTAACCACCCCATATGCCGTTTACTTCAAGTGTAGGCCTGATACCTGTTCTTTCATTGGTGCTGTATCCTTTTTCACCCCAAAGTTGTTGAATGCCTAAATCTGTTTTGAATTCATTTTCATCAAATGGCGCTTCGGCCATTTTTTTTCTTTCCGCGTCGGTGGAAGATAATACATCATCATAAAAACCTGGAATAGTGATATGGTTATTTTCATCATGACAGGAAGCAATCATTTTAGATAATATAGTGATTGGGTTGGCAACTGCACCACCATATACACCACTATGCAAATCACGATTGGGTCCAGTGACCTCCACTTCGATGTAGCTTAATCCACGCACCCCAATATCAATGGAGGGGGTGTCCATACTAATCATTGCAGTATCACTAATTAAAATCACATCCGCTTTTAATAAATCCGTATGCGTTTTTACAAATTCGGCTAAATGTGGACTACCAATTTCCTCTTCTCCTTCGATGATGAATTTTATATTCGTACAAAGTGATTTTGTTTGTGTCATTATTTCTAATGCCTTTACATGCATGTAAAATTGGCCTTTATCGTCACAAGCACCGCGCGCATATATCTTACCGTCTTTGATCGTAGGATCAAAAGGACTGCTATGCCATAGTTCCAATGGATCAGCAGGCTGAACATCATAATGTCCGTAAACCAGCACAGTAGGGAAACTAGGGTCGGTTATAATTTCACCATAGACAATGGGATGTCCTGCAGTTTCATAAATTTTAGTAACAGGTGCACCTGCTTGTTTTAATGCAAGTTCCACTGCTTGTGCGCAAGTGATCATATCACCATTGTGTTCCGACTTTGCACTGATGCTTGGTATGCGTAATAATGCCAAAAGTTCTTCTAAGAATCTTTCTTTGTTTTGGTCTTGGTATTGTTTCCAGGGATTCATTTTTAATTTATTTTAATTAACTATTTTATTTATTTTTCAAATAATATCTTTTTAATGATGCGTGGCTTGATAAATATTGTAATCAATCAAACTTGTTTCATGCATTATACCAATTGGTGTTTCAAATCTGATAATATATTTTCCCTATTCCATATTAGTTTTTGTTTGAAAGGGCTGTTTCTTTTTTCGCAATTTTCAATGGTACAAATAGCACAACTAAATGGCATACAACCATCTGTATGCACAAAAAACTCAACACTATCACCAAATTTATTTTTAATCAATTTGGTAAACTCATCTACCGCAGCGTGTGCTTCATTTACATTAAAATACCATGGCACTGTTAAATGACAATCAATATGCATTAAAGCGCCATACTTAATTACCCTTAAATTATGTAAATCAATCCAGTTGGTATGACGCGATAAATTTAATTCTTGTATAACTGCGTCCAATAATGCCATATCTGCTTCATCCATAATACCCGCAAGCGATTCTCTAATAATTTTATAGCCATTGTAGATGATCCATAAACCCATTGCAACAGCAATAGCTGTATCAATGCCATTATAACCTGTATATAGCACTAGTCCAATGCCAATAACTATAGCGTAGGTGGTATAACTATCAATGAGTAAATGTTGCCCACTGGAAGTAAGTGCCAATGAATTATTTTTTTTACCAATGGCTTTTGCAGTTAATCCAGCAGCCATGTTTAATACGGCCGTGGATAGCAATACCCAAATACCATTGTCTAGGTTGTGTAAACTACTTGGTTCAAAAAAAGTAATGATAGATTCATACAAAATAATTCCACCTGCAGTGATAATTAAACTGCCTTCAAAAGCGGCTGATATAAATTCTGCTTTACCATGCCCATAGGGATGGTCTTTGTCTTTGGGTTTTGAAGCGACGTATAAACTATATAATCCAATGATCCCTGCCATTACATTTACAATACTTTCCAATGCGTCCGATAGCACTGACAAGGAATGGGTCATAAAATAGGCAACAAATTTAAGTACGAATAATACGATACTTAAACTAGTAACAAAAAACTGGATCTTTAAATTTTGTTTTGATTTTTGCACTTAAGGGAAATTGATAAACATTTAATATTACAAATGTATGGTAGGACTTAGTACTTAATTAATGTGTTGCTTCGTCAAATCTTTTTTGTACAAATTCCCAGTTCACCAAATTCCACCAATTAGTGATATAGTCAGGGCGCTTGTTTTGGTATTTTAAATAATAAGCATGTTCCCAAACATCCAATCCTACTAATGGGAAACCTTTTACTTCCGCAATATCCATCAATGGATTATCTTGATTTGGTGTAGAACATATTGCTAAGCCCCCTTCTTTTTTAAGCACTAGCCATGCCCATCCACTTCCGAATCTTGTTTTTGCTGCATCGCCAAAAGCAGTTTTGAATGCATCAAAGGAGCCAAAAGTTTTTGTAATTGCGTCAGCTAAAGTTCCGGAAGGAGCAGTTGCTGGAGCCGGCTTCATTAATTGCCAAAATAATTCATGGTTATAATGACCGCCTGCATTATTACGCATCTTAGGGCTATAGCGTGAAATATTTTTAATTAAATCAGTGAATGCTAATTGCGTGGTGTCCACTTTTTCAGCCACACAAGCGTCTTTCAAATTAGTCGCGTAAGTTGCGGCATGTTTTGTGTAATGAATTTCCATGGTCATCGCATCAATAAAGGGTTCCAATGCATTATAGGCGTATGGTAACGGATGTTGCTGATAAGCCGTGATATCAAAACTATTTGTTGCTATGTTTGAAAAAATTGGCATAGCCGCAATAGCCATACCCGCCTTACCAGATGTTTTAATAAACTGGCGACGATTTTGGGTTGAATTTGACATGATTTTATTTTTTAAAGTACTTCAGTAAAGTTACTTTAATTGGTTGTAAAAGTCGGTAGTAAAATTCCTGGTTAAATAACTGGGAATCACGCATTGCCTTATAAATTAAAAACAAACCTATGGGGACTAAAATCATGGAGGACAACCACATCCCATTAAATACAGACCATTGTCCCGATTTGGCCAATTTTTCGCCAAAATTGTTGAATAAGAAAAAGAAAACGAAAAATATGATTGCTGAAATCATAGGGGTGCCCAATCCTCCTTTTCGAATAATGGCTCCAAGCGGCGCACCGATTAAAAACAATACCAAACAGGCTATCGATAAAGTAAATTTTCGATGCCATTCAATACTATGTATGGAAACTGCGTTTTTATTTTCAGTATAAATTTGCCCCAGCATTTTAAAGTTATTGTCAATAGTGGACAATTGATATCCCGCCGCTTCGTTTACACTTATCGCTATAGAATCAGGAATAATTTGATTTAATTTTTTGATAGGCTTTTTGAATTCTTTTTTGCCAAATAATTGGGTGCTGTCTTTGTATAACAAAAAACGTAAGTAGGGGGTCAATTCTTGTTCTGTCCTTTTTACAAAAAAACTATCCATATTAGCAATAGAATCAATCGCTTTGCCTAGTTGTCGAACACTCAGCATTTTAGGATCGTATAATATATCATTTGATTTATTGAATTGAAAGCTTTTCAAATCAAATACTTTTTTATACTCCTTAAAATAAAGTCTTGTAAATTCAGTATTGGTCGTGGATCTAAGACCTCTTTCTTGGTATCTCCATCCATTATACATAATAAATTCCAAGAATTTTTTATTGGGAGAAACGCGCATTACCCCCGACTCGGCAATTAAGTAATTGTCTTGCAATCCAAATCTTTTCTCAAAAATTACAATGTTTTGTATGACACTATCGTTTGCTTCTTTTTTTCCTAATTTAATTACATAGCCATCTATCTTATCATAAAAAACACCCTCTTTTAAATCAATGGCAGGCTTCGCGATAATAATTTCATACTTTAAATTAGTGAGTTTCATTTGCGTAACTGGAATGATATTGTTCGCAAACAAAAAAGCAAGTCCAGCCAATAAAATAGTCACTAAAAATAAGGGGCGCATAAATCGCGGCAATGGAATACCTGCGGCTTTTATTGCAACCAGTTCGAAGCTTTCTCCTAAATTACCGAAAGTCATAATGGACGAAAATAATAAGGCCAATGGAAGTGCAGTGGTGAAAGTGCTTACAGATACAAGACCAATTAATTCCAGAATGGTGATCAAGTCAAGTCCTTTTCCCACTAAATCATCAATGTATAACCAAAAAAACTGCATCGTCAACACAAATATACAAATGGCCAATGCAGCCAAAAACGGCGCAATGAATGCGCGCAGAATTAGTATGTCTAATTTTTTGAACAATGTTAAAGTACTAGTTAGTTTCCTCCAACGCGATGAAAAAGCTCTTTAATTTGATATTCCCAAAGTCGACTTTGGTCTTTAATTTCATTTTTTTCAGCAAAATCCTTGATGATCAAAATGGTTTGATTTGAGATCTCAGTTTTCTCAATGCTGAATTCAAAGTATTCATTTTTCTCGCTATGCAACCATTTGAATCGGATGAATTTATCTGCTTCTTGGTCTAATAATTCTGCCTTATCAGGTACTCCGCCATTCCATGAAAAACTGAAAACGTTTTCCCATTCGTCCACTTTATCAGCAAACCATTCTTGTAATCCAGAAGCAGTGGATAAAAACTCAAATAATATATTTGGTGAGCATCTCACGGGAAATTCAAGTGTAAATAATTGTTTCTTACTCATATAAAATCGAATGCCGCTTTAATTTGGGCTCGTTAGTTGCAATGATATTAAATAATTGGTAGGTTCCAAGTATTTTTTTTGTTAATTCATACACAGCTTTTTAAGGTGCCTATGAACATTTCTTAAATAGTGCCTATGAATATTTACTAAATATAATATAACTACTTGTAAATCAATATTTTAAGAAAACTTAAAATATGCTTAAAATTCATAAAATAATCGGCAATTGTACTGATTAACTTAAATAAGACTCAAAGTGATGGCCTATATTTGCACCCCATAATGATTTGTGTATGTTTAATAGTTTGAGTGAAAAATTAGAATCGGCGTTTAAGCACCTTAAAGGGCAGGCGCGCATTAATGATTTAAACGTAGCGAATACCTTAAAGGATATTCGTAAAGCATTGTTAGATGCGGATGTCAATTTTAAAATTGCAAAGGAATTTACAGATAAAATTAAAGAGAAGGCCATTGGCGAAAAGGTAATCAATGCCATTAGTCCTGGTCAGTTGATGGTTAAAATTGTGCAGGATGAATTAACTACATTGATGGGATCGTCTGCTTCATTATTGGACTTATCTAAAAGCCCCACGATAATTTTAGTGGCAGGTTTACAAGGAAGTGGAAAGACCACTTTTTCAGGAAAATTAGCGACTTATTTAAAAGCCCAAAAAAAATCGCCCTTATTAGTTGCTGCAGATATTTATCGTCCAGCTGCGATGGATCAATTAACCGTATTAGCGGAACAAGTGGGCGTAGATATTTTTGTAGAAAGAGAAAATAAAAATGCAGTATCTATTGTTCAGAACGCATTGGTATATGCAAAAGCGAATAATAAAAATGTAATTATTGTTGATACTGCAGGTCGTTTGGCGGTGGACGAAGTGATGATGAATGAAGTGGCTGATATTAAAGCTGCCATTAATCCTCAGGAAATACTATTTGTCGTAGATGCAATGACAGGGCAGGATGCAGTGAATACTGCCAAAGTTTTTAATGAGCGATTAGATTTCACGGGTGTGGTGTTAACGAAGTTAGATGGCGATACAAGAGGGGGTGCGGCATTATCCATTAAGTATACTGTTGATAAGCCGATCAAGTTTATGAGCAGTGGTGAAAAAATGGAAACCTTAGATATTTTTTATCCTGATAGGATGGCCCAAAGAATTTTGGGGATGGGAGATATTAGTTCATTGGTTGAAAAAGCGCAGGCGCAATTTGATGAAGCGGAAGCAAAAAAATTAGAGAAAAAAATTAGAAAAAATCAGTTTGATTTTGAAGATTTTTTAACCCAGATACAGCAGATAAAAAAGATGGGTAATATAAAAGATTTAATGGGGATGATTCCAGGTATGGGAAAAAGTTTAAAAGATGTCGACATTAATGATAATTCCTTTAAGGGTGTTGAAGCCATCATTCAATCAATGACGGTATTGGAACGTCGTAATCCAGATTTACTTTCACCGAGTAGAAAGCAAAGAATTGCCAAAGGTTCGGGTAAGGATATTGGAGAAATCAATGCTTTTATAAAGCAGTTTGACCAAATGAAACAGATGATGAAGCAAATGTCTGGAGGAATGGTGCCAGGTAAAATGCCTGGTTTAAGGAGATAACGACTTGATTATCAGTATAATTAATGATTTATTTTAGGAATAGGCACCATTTTCCACCATTTTATACTATCTTCGCGTCCTATTAACCCTATTTGTTAACGCCTATAAATATCTATTTAACATGGCAGTAAAAATGAGACTACAGCGTCATGGTAGTAAAAAAAGGCCTTTCTACTTTATAGTAGTAGCCGACGGACGCGCACCAAGAGATGGTAAATTCATCCAAAAAATTGGTACTTACAATCCTTTAACAGTTCCTGCGACTATCCAATTGGATCGTCAAAAAGCTTTAGAGTGGTTAAACAAAGGTGCACAACCTACAGACACGGTTCACCGTATTTTATCTTTCAAAGGAGTTCTTTATTTAAAACACTTATTACGTGGTGTTAAATTAAACTTATTTGATGAGGCAACTGCGATGGCTAAGTTTGAAACTTGGTTTGCTGAGCATGAAGCCAATGTAGCAACCAAGAATGATGCACACAAAAAAGCACAAGCTGCTAAAAAAGTGTATGTTCCAATTGTGAAGAAAGTAGCTGAACCAATTGCAGAAGCGCCTGTTGCAGAAGCACCAGTGGCTGAAGCTGAACCAGTAGTTGCTGATGAAGCACCTGCTGCAGAAGAAACACCGGCTGCAGAATAATTTTAAATTAATCTAGCTTTAATAAAGCCCCTGGTTCCGTTTATCGGTATCGGGGGTTTTTTGTAATTTATCGGTATTAAATAATCAAGTTTATCCCAATTGTTCTGTTTCGAATAATTAGTTTTGTATTCCATATTTTAAAACCCAATCAATGAGTGAATATATACATATCGGAAAAATTGTCGCTGCGCATGGTATTGGGGGGCAAATTATCATCGAACATGCACTAGGTAAACCTATTAATTTTAAAGGTATCGAAGCCATTTTCGTTGAAAAAAATACGGCAAGTTTTATACCTTATTTTATTACATCGGCTGTTGCAAAAACAGATACTTTAACCCATTTGCAGATTGAGGGTATTCAAAATAGGGAAGCCACCCAAATTTTAATCAGCAAAAAAGTGTGGCTACCACAAGCCGAGTTCCAGCAGCTGGTTGATAAAAGTTCGCCCTTGGCTTTATTAGGTTATATGGTACAGCAAAATGGCATTGATTTAGGGAATGTGATGGAAGTCATTGAGCAACCACATCAATTGATGTTAACGATATTATACCAAGGACAGGAAGCCTATATTCCACTTCATGAAGAAAGTTTAAAAGGGGTGGATCATGTAAAAAAAACGGTTACTGTTTTACTTCCCGATGGATTATTGGATTTATATACTTCCGTTTAGGGGGCCATTCATATAGTAAAAAATTTTTTTCTTTAAAAGTCTACTAATTTAGTAGGAAATATATATCTTTGTATTCTCACTATAAAAAAACAGCATTATGAGTTTAAGATTAGGGGATATTGCGCCCGATTTCAAAGCAAAATCAAGTATTGGCGACATTAGCTTTCATGAATACCTTGGAGATAGTTGGGGAATTTTATTTTCACACCCAGCTGACTTTACACCTGTATGTACCACCGAATTAGGCCGCACTGCTGCATTGCAAGAAGAATTTGCAAAACGCAATGTAAAAGTTTTAGCACTTAGCGTTGACGGTGTTGAAAGTCATCAAAAATGGATCAGTGATATCAATGAAACACAACATGTACATGTAGGTTTTCCAATTATAGCGGACGAAGATAAATCAGTGGCTAACGCCTATGATATGATTCATCCAAATGCTTCAGAAACCTTTACTGTGCGTTCCTTGTTCATTATTGGGCCAGATAAAAAAGTAAAATTATTTATTACCTATCCAGCTTCCACTGGACGAAACTTTGTGGAAGTATTAAGAGTGATTGATTCGCTTCAGTTAACTGCTAATTACAGTGTGGCTACTCCTGCGAATTGGATAGATGGGGAAGATGTGATTGTGGTTCCAGCCATCAAAACAGAAGATGCATTAGTTAAATTCCCCAAAGGCTTGAATATCGTAAAACCGTATTTGCGTTATACGCCACAACCGAACAAATAGTGGTGTGTAATTGCAAAAAGGAAGTTGGGTGATGGACGCTTCAGTAAAAAGTAATTATTTTTTGTGCAACAAACTAAAATAACTTTTACAGTGTGTCACTGTTGATGCGAGTCATTTACCTTTCTTTATAATCCCTTTCTCTGTTAAGGCAGCGGAGGGGATTTTTATTTTTCGCTATTCCATTTGTCCAGCTGCTTTAAAGTGGCAGCAAGATCCTTGGGGATAGGCGCTTCAAATTGAAAGCTCTTCCCATTTAATTCAAACTGTAAAGTATGTGCATGTAATGCTTGTCTAGCTAATAAAGGACGTTCTTCTTCTTCTGTTTTACTTAGTTTGAAATTTTTCTTTTTTATGGAAGACAATAATAATTTTTCGCCGTCGCCATAAATATCATCTGCAACAATGGGGTTACCCAAATGTTGGGCATGTATTCTAATTTGATGTGTTCGGCCAGTATGAATTTGGAAACAAACCCAAGCATATCTTTTATAATATTTTAATACCTCAAAACTTGTTTGTGCTGCTTTGCCTTTGGCATGGGTCACCATTTGTCCTTTTTTACCAGGATGTTCCATGATGGCTTGATCAATGGTGCCATTTTGTGGCGGACGCCCCATCACCAAACCCAGGTATTTTTTTTCTATGGTACGGCCTTCAAACAAAGTGCTTAATTCTTGGTGCGCCTCGGCAGTTTTTGCAAATAAAATTAAACCACTGGTATGTTGGTCTAATCGATGCACCGTAAAAATGGCGGGATACTTTTCCTGTAGCAATGATTTAAGTGAAGCTTCTTTGCCAAATCGATCAGGGATACTAAATAAACCGGCGGGCTTATTGAGTACAATCATGTCGTCATTTTCAAATAATATATCTATCATTAAAGTGCGTTCAATTAAATAGGAGGTAGTAAGATTAATTATCCTTTGCAGATTTCCTTGTAAAGGATTTATTCATGAATTTCAAAAGGCGAACTTCTTTTTCTGCTAAAAAACGCCATTTACCACGGTCTACGTTTTTCTTGGTAAGGTTGGCGAACATAACTCGGTCCAAATGTCTCACATCATAACCTAAGTGTTCAAAAATACGTCTTACAATTCTGTTGCGACCACTATGAATTTCAATACCGATTACATCTTTTGAAGTATTGGATAAATAACTTACTGCATCCGCTGCAATAAATCCATCTTCCAATTCAACACCCTTCGCAATGGCTTCCATGTCCGCCTTGGTGACAGGTTTGTCTAAGGTTACTTCGTATATTTTTTTAATTTCATAGGAAGGATGGGTTAGCTTCTGCGCCAAGTCGCCATCATTCGTTAATATCAAAACGCCAGTCGTATTTCTATCAAGTCGACCTACTGGAAACATGCGTTGTGTAGTTGCGTTTTTGATAATATCCAACACCGTTTTTCTGCCTTCAGGATCACTCGCTGTGCATATATAATCCTTCGGTTTATTTAATAATATATACACAGGGGTTACTTGTAATTGTAACACTTTCCCTTTTAATCTAACGACATCCTTGTATTGTACTTTATAACCCGGCTCTAAAATAGTATCACCATTGATGGTTACATGTCCCGACTTTACCATGGCTGCGGCTTCACGACGACCAGAAATACCCGCATGCGCAATGTATTTATTCAATGGCATTTGTTCATAAGGCGTATCCGAAGCGGCATTTACTTTTCCAATAGAAGCTGTTCTTTTTTCATCCGCTTTGTCCATGGATGCGGGTGTTCTTTTATTCGTAGTTGCTGGACGCGCTGTTGTAGGACGCGTTGTATGAGAAGGCGTTAGTTCACCATATTTTGGTGGCGCATCTGGGAAGCTTTTACGCGTGCTTGGTTTTTTTTCATAGCCTGTTGTTTTCTTGGCATAGGGCCCCTTGCTGTACTTTTCTCTCGGCGGATCGGTTACAATACCTCTCGCTTTATCAATTTTTCTTTGTCGTGCAGCCTCACCCATGGCCCTTGATTCAGCTTTGGCTTTTTTCTTATCCTGTCTTATATTTTCTTTGACAGCGCTTCCCTTTTTTTTAAGAGAAAATTTATCAAAATTATCAGTTCTATTTTTTTTCATTGTGCCGTACTATTAAAAATTATCCTTATTGGCAAGTTGTCCGCAAGCGGCATCAATATCCTTACCACGGCTTCTTCTTACCCTAACATTTACCCTGTTTTTTTGTAATGCTGTAACAAAAGTTTCAAAACCATCTTCGTTGGGTTTGTCAAATGGAAATTTATCAATCGGATTGTATTCAATGACATTAATTAGGTCCGCAGGAACTTGACGATATATTTTTGTTAACTCAACAACATCTCTCTCGCTATCGTTAAAATCTTTAAACAAAATATATTCAAATGTAATTTCGCTACCCGTTTTTTTATAAAAATAATTAAGGGCCTGAATCAATGCTTCAATGTTATTGCTTTCATTGATAGGCATGATTTCATTGCGTTTTTTATCGTTCGCTGCATGTAAGGACAAAGCTAATTTGAAGCGTACTTGATCATCTCCTAATTGTCTAATTCCTTTTGCTACACCCGCAGTTGAAACGGTGATTCTTCTTTGGCTCATGCCCAATCCATCCTTCGCTGAAATACGTTCTACTGCTTTTAAAACATTTTTATAATTCAATAAAGGCTCACCCATGCCCATGAAAACAATATTCGATAATGATTTTTCATGGTGCTTTTCACTTTGTTGATTAATCATCACCACTTGATCATAAATTTCATCATAGCTTAAATTTCTTTTGCGTTCCATATATCCTGTCGCGCAAAATTTACAACTTAAACTACAACCAATTTGAGAGGAAACGCATGCGGTTTTACGCTCACTAGTTGGAATTAATACACCTTCAATCATATGATGATCAAAAGTCTCAAACCTGGTTTTTAAAGTTCCATCCTCACTTAATTGCGTCGTATTTAAGGTTAGGGCAGGAAGCGTAAAACTAGCTTCCAACTGCTGACGAAGGTCCTTGCTTAGGTTGGTCATTTCATCAAAGCTATGCGCATGCTTTTGCCATAGCCATTCGTGAATCTGTTTTACACGAAATGATTTTTCACCTATTTGACCTATAAAACGTTCAATGTCAGCGATTTCGAGATGTCTGATATTAACTTTAGTATGCTCCATAATGCAAAGATACTTGATCGTTTTTGTATCTTTTTATTTCTTTTTTTGGCCCCTTTTTTAAACAGAGATGCCCCATTTCCATAATCGAGGAATTAGGGAAGATGTGTAATAGCGGAAGGGGCTATTAATTAAACTTGTGATAACATGAATTTTTCAAAATTGTATCCTAATTATCCTAAATTTGATATTCAATTTATTAAAATAAAAAATGACCAATTATGAAAAAGATGTTATTGATGGGTATTGTGTTTTTAGGAATATTTGTTTCTGTGCAAGCGCAGGATAGTCCACTTAAGGAGTACCTAGGTAAATATACATTTGCAGAAGGAAGTCCGGTGACTGAAGTTGTATTAACTGTTCAAGATTCTGTTTTGGTTTCCACATCATCAGTAGGTGCTTTTCCTTTAGAGAAAAAAGGAGTAGATACTTTTTATTTGGCTGCTTATGATGCTTTAGTCATTTTTAAAAGAGATGGCAACAATGTCGTAACAGGTGTTGGTATCAATGTGCAAGGAATGGAGTTGATTGGAACAAAAGCTGCAGCTTCTAGTGCCTTAAAACAAGATTTTTATTTTGAAGACCAAATTTGGGCAGATAAATTATACAACTAAAATTGGTAATCCATTAGCGCTTCAAATGTAATTGTTTCCTGATGGCCAGTGGCTAAATTTTTAATAGTACATTTTTTAGCAGCTAATTCCTCGCTACCAATAATTATAATCGTAGGAATATTTTTTTTCTCAGCATATTTAAATTGCTTGTCAAACTTACTTTTCTCAGGGTAAATTTCACAAGCAATTTTTTTATTCCTCAGTGCCAACATCAATTGATAAGATTGCAGCGCTTCATTTTCACCCAAATTAAAAAACAATACCTGCGTAGCTTGTTCAACGGATGCAGGGAATAAATTTTTCTCCTCCATTACATCATAAATACGATCCACGCCAAAGCTAATGCCCACGCCAGGTATATTAGGAACGCCAAACAAACTAGTTAAATCATTATACCTGCCACCACCGCCAATACTGCCCATTTGTGCATCCTTGGCTTTCACTTCAAAAATAAGACCCGTATAATAATTTAAGCCGCGAGCCAAGGTAAAGTCGGCGACCAAATGCTTGGCCATGCCAGTGTTGTTATGATAATTTAAAACATAATTTAATTCCGCAATACCAGTTTGTCCGGAAGCATTGTCACCCAATAGTGCTGCTAATTTTTTTAATTTTTCTTCATTACTTCCTTCAATATTCAAATAGGTTTGAATGATTTCTTGTTGCGCAGGTGTAAATCCTTTGCTGCTTAATTCTACTTGTACTTTTTCCCAGCCTATTTTATCCAATTTATCAATGGCAATAGTTAGGTCAATCAGTTTTTCGCTACCGCCACAAATTTCAGCAAGTGCTAATAAAATTTGTCGATTATTTATTTTTATTTCAACTGGTAAATTTAATTTTTCAAATGCGGTAACATATAATGCAACCAAATCAACTTCATTTAATAAACTTTCACTTCCAACAATATCAGCGTCGCATTGATAAAATTCACGGTACCTTCCTTTTTGTGGACGATCTGCGCGCCATACTGGCTGAATTTGATAACGTTTAAAAGGGAAAGTTAAAGCCCCATGATTCATGGCAACATATCTTGCAAACGGGATTGTTAAATCATATCGCAAAGCGCGCTCAGTAATATTAGGGGTGCTTTTGCCTGCTAAAATTTTATCAAAACCTTCCTGTGTTTGTTCTTTTTTTTGCGGGTTATCTAATCCGTTATTTAAAATCTTAAAAATGAGCTTGTCCCCTTCTTCCCCATATTTGCCCATTAAAGTTTCTAAATTTTCCATAGCGGGCGTTTCCAATGGCGCAAACCCAAATGATTCAAACACACTGCGTATTGTTTGAAAAATATATTGGCGTTTTTGGACCGTTACGGCATTAAAATCACGGGTTCCTTGCGGTAAAGATGGCTTGCTCATGCTGTACTATTTATAGGTAAAGATAAATTTTTAAATTCATCCTATATTAATTGTTTAAATTGCCTTTTCAAATTAAAAATATGGAACACTTTGATCAATCTAGTAACAATACAAGAAATAATACAAGAGAAAAATCAGAAAGGTCCTACCGACTTTTTAAAAGTATCTATGATTTTAGCATGGCGGCGCTAATTTTAGGCTGTGCGGTGTTGATGCTGGGCGCCAAATGGTTCAAATTAGAACAGGTGTTGAATGTTGATACCGAGTTTCGGACCATTTTTGGGGGTATGTGTTTATTGTATGGTGGATTTAGGTTATATCGAGGCTTTCAAAAGGAGTACTAACCTGTCTTTTTTTAAAACTTATGAATTTCAATTATGCGTAAAATATTTACTTTTTTTGCTGGCTTCATTTTGTTCATCGCTTGTAACAGTTCGACAACCAATGCACCCATTGAAACCACGAGTGAAGGGGAAATCAATATTTCAGTGGAAGAAAGTTTTAAACCTATTATCGAAGAACAATTAAAGGTGTTTAATTCTAGTTATCCCAAAGCCAAAATTAATGTGTTGTACAAGTCTGAAATTGAATGTTTAAAGGACTTTACAAAGGATAGTACCCGCATGATCATTATCACAAGGGGGTTGGGAAAAGCAGAGCAAGCAGGATTTAAAAACCAATTAGGGTATGCGCCCACTTTTGGCATATTGGCGTATAATGCCATTGCAGTATTGGTGCATAAATCAGCAAAGGATACCCTTTTTACTTTAAAGCAATTAGGAGATAAATTAAAGGGGGTGGATCCGCAAGAGGTCGTTATGGATGGCAACAATTTAACAGGCATTAATCGTTTTTTAAAAGACAGCTTATTAAAGCAAGCCCCGTTTGGGAAAAATGTACATGGGGCAAATGGATCTGCAGATGTAATTACCTATATTAAAAATCATCCGAATGCAATTGGATTTCTTGGCTTGAATTGGGTAGGGGATAAATACGATCCAAAGCAGGTTGAAAATCAAAAGCAGGTAAAAACCGCTATGCTGGAATGTACTTTGTGCGAGGAAAATGGAATGTATGCCCAACCTTCTCAAGCAACCATTGGTCGAGGGCAGTATTCATTATCATTACCAATTTATTATATTTTAAAGGAAAATTCACCCGGTTTGGGGTCAGGATTTTTAAATTTTTTAAGCCTAGAACGAGGCCAGTTAATATTTAGAAGAGCCTTTTTGGTACCCGCTAAAATGGGTTTTAAAAAAAGAAACGGGCTATTGAATTAGTACCGCTTATAAAAACTAACATTTTGTAGTAGAATTATCCATTAATTTAGGTTGAATTTCAGGTAAAATTTGATATTTTCACCTTCCGAATTTATAATTTGAATTAAATTTAAGGATCAAGAATTTTTAAAAAGTAAAGTGATGAAAAAATTGGTTTTATTATCCGTAAGTGTGGTTTTAGCATTGTCAAGTGTACATGCACAGGTTGTTCCAGTTTCTCCGTTAGCGGAGGGTGTGAAGTTGTTGAATTATGAAAAAAATAAATCAGCATTGGCCTTTTTCAAAGAAGCCTTAGATAAAAGCCCTACCAATACGGAAAATATTTTTTGGTATGGAGAAGCGGTATTAGCAGAACAAGGTTCTGGTATGCCAAGTGATACGACCATCAAAAAAGCGAAAGCTATTTTTCAACAAGCAATGCAAGCAGCTGCAAATGATCCTTGGTTATTAGTGGGTATGTCACACGTTCAGTTATTAGAAGGGGCTGACGCAAATGCGGTGAAGCAAAATTTAGAAGTTGCATTGACGACCACTTTAATAACGAAGGGTAAGTTTAAAGGAAAGCCAAATCAAGATATTGTTAATGCGATTGGATATATATACGCTGAATGCCCTATTAACATAGGCGATCACAGATATGCAATTGACAAATTAAAGGAAACAATTTCCGCATATGAATCATTGGTAAGCCCGAATTTATTTATCAATTTAGGTATTAACTTTTTGAAAGTGGGTGGTGAAAATGGGGGTGAAGCGGTGACTGCATTTCAAGAGGCAATAACACGCGATCCAAAAAATGCTTTTCCTTATTACAGAACTGGAAGGGTGTATCAAACACAAAGTAACAGAGAATCACTTGATGAATATTATAGCAAAGCAATTGCTGCTGATCCCACTTTTCCTCCAGTATACTTCGCTTTATATTCCTACTATGCAGATCTCAATACACAAACCGCAACAGAGACTGCAAAAGTGAATTTAGATTTGTTTTTAAAGTATGCGGATAAGGATCCATCTTTAGACATTTTCAATGCAGATTATCTTTTCCGTGCTGGACAATATGATGCTTCATTAGAAAAAGCAAAAGCATTAGAAGCTTCCATTGGAATTGATGCTTTACCAAGATTAGGGGTTTTGTTAGCCTATAACTATGATCGCAAAGGCGATTCAGTGCAAGCAAAAACATATATTGAAAATTTCATGAGTAAAAGCGCAGCTGATAAGATAGTTTCCAGTGATTACGAATTAGCAGTTAGGATTATATCTCGTTTTAGCGGCAACCAAGTCGCATTAGCTGCTTTATTAGAAAAGGCAATTGCAGCTGATACTGCTCGGGTAAATAAGCTTAAATATTACAAGCTGGGCTATGAAATGTTAGAAAAAGCTAATATGTATGCCGATGAGTTAAAATGGTATGCAAATTATGCTGCTTTAAGAGGCGTAAAGGATGAAGTGTATTATTACAAAACAGCAAGTATTGCGGCAAATGCAAAGGAGGGCGCTACCGCAAAAGCCATTTCAATGGAATATATTACGGCCTTCCCTGATAAACCAAATGGGTATTCATTTAATGTGAAAGCAGCTAAATTATTGGATACAGCAAACAATTTAGGGGTGCTTTTTGAAGCAGTAACGCTTCAAAATCAGTTTTTGTCGAAGGATATGACTAAAAACAAGCAGGCGATGGTCAACAATTTTTATACGATGATGGGCTACTATAATGAAACCAAAGCATATGAACAAGCAATTGCAATGTGTGATAAGGTTTTAGAACTTATTCCTGGGGAGCCTCAAACCATTAAAATCAAGGAAAGTTTAACTAAAAACTGGGAAATCATTAAAAAAATGCAGTCTGGTGGCAACCAAAAAGCAGCTGCAGATACTACGCAAATCAAAAAAGGATAATTCCCGAATTTAGATCTGCACCACTGTTAAAAAATAATTGAAAATTACTCCCCATTTATGGGGAGTTTTTCGTTTTATGAGCTATCCTTTGTGTATTTTTGCAAATCCAAAACATAGTGTATGAATTTGCCACTGTATTTGATGTCGGCTAACGAAATAAACAGCGCTACTAATTACTTACCTATTGCCTTACAATTATTGTTCGCGGGCAGTTTTGTCGGCTTTATGATTTTAGTTTCGAGTTGGGTAGGTCCTGCTCGAAAAACCTCAGATAAATTAGAAACTTTTGCTAGTGGAATTGAATCCCATGGTGACGCAAGATCACCTATGGCTGTGAAGTATTTTTTAATCGCGATACTTTTTGTTTTGTTTGATGTGGAAGTCATCTTTTTTTATCCATACGCCGTTAACTTTAAAGCCTTAGGATGGAAAGGTTTTTTTGAAGTGTTACTATTTGTTGGTTTCTTTTTAGTCGGTTTTATATACATTATTAAGAAAGGAGCATTAAAATGGGAAGACTAATTATTATTAATATTTAATAAAAAATATGCGTCCAGTACGATTTAATTTAAATCCTAAAGAAGCTGAAATTGCAGATGCTATTTCAATGGGTAAGGCACCAGATGGTGTTCCTGGTGATGGATTTTTTGCTACACAATTAAGTTCAGTAGTAGGATTGGCTCGTAAAAATTCTTTGTGGCCATTGCCATTTGCCACTTCTTGTTGTGGCATTGAATTTATGGCAACCATGGCATCTCATTATGATTTATCTCGTTTTGGTTCAGAGCGTGTTGGATTTTCACCACGTCAGTGTGATCTACTTATGGTCATGGGAACCATTGCAAAAAAAATGGCGCCAGTTTTACGTCAAGTGTATTTACAAATGGCTGAGCCAAGATGGGTCATTGCTGTAGGAGCTTGTGCTTCCAGTGGTGGCATATTTGACACTTACAGTGTTTTACAAGGAATTGATCAAGTAATACCAGTGGATGTATATGTACCTGGTTGTCCTCCGCGCCCCGAAGCGATCATTGATGGTTTTATGAAAATACAAGATTTAGTAGGACAAGAAAGTATACGCCGTCGTAACAGTGAAAAGTATCGAGATTTATTAAACAGCTATGGCATACAATAAAATAAATTAAAACAGTACCGCACTTATAATGGCTTTAACCAACGCATATATACAAGAAAAATTAGTTGAAAAATTCAACGAGCAAGTATTTCAATTCTCTACTGATTCAGGAATACTGTCTTTTGAATCGGCTGCTGAAAATAATTTAAAAGTATTACAATATTTATACGAGGAGTCAAGTTTAGGTTTTACTTTTTTAACAGATTTGTGCGGCGTAAATTATCCTGACAACAATGGTGCTGAATTAGTCGTGGTGTATCATTTGCATAATTTTATTGAAAATATTCGTATCCGTTTCTCCATTGGGGTGCCAGTGGCAAAACCTGATGTGTTTACAGCAACCAAATTATTTGAAAGTGCCAATTGGATGGAGCGAGAAACCTATGATTTTTTTGGCGTCAATTTTATTGGGCATCCTAATTTAAAACGTATTCTAAATGTAGATGAAATGGATTACTTCCCATTAAGAAAGGAGTTTCCTTTGGAAGATCAAACGCGTATTGATAAGGATGATGAGATGTTTGGAAGAGGATAGTTATAAAATAAATTAAGAACAGAGAATAAATATATTCATGGAACAACATAGTCATATCACCTTACCAAAAGGGTCAATTGAAAAAACAACGACCACTTTAAATATTGGTCCAACCCATCCGGCTACGCATGGGGTGTTTCAAAATATTATGGAAGTGGATGGTGAGCGTGTGGTTTCCACGGAACAAACAGTGGGATATATTCATAGGGCTTTTGAAAAATTAGCAGAACGCAGGCCTTTGTATCAAATTACCCCAATTACGGATCGTTTAAATTATTGCAGTAGCCCAATTAACAACATGGGTTGGCATGTTACTTGCGAGCGTTTTTTAAAAATTGACTTACCAAAGCGTGTGGATTACTTACGAGTAATCATCATGGAATTGTCACGTATATCAGATCATTTAATTTGTAATTCGATTGTTGGAGTAGATACCGGTGCTTACACAGGCTTTTTATACGTAATGCAATACCGTGAATTGATTTATGAAATTTACGAGGAAGTATGTGGTTCTCGACTTACGACCAATATTGG
>Ga0208597_1000067_pt1 | contig 35539 bp, 18 predicted proteins | sample LakMenEpi05May12_FD_150673 | JGI IMG/M metagenome (GOLD analysis project Ga0208597, IMG submission 150673) | Freshwater microbial communities from Lake Mendota, WI - 05MAY2012 deep hole epilimnion (SPAdes) | ecosystem: Environmental > Aquatic > Freshwater > Lake > Epilimnion/Euphotic zone ...
TTATGGAATGAGTCAAGGTGGTGGTGGAAGTTTAGGAAGCTGGGGGCCTTATGGGGAAGCTTTCCAACAAACACTTAATTGCTTGACAATAGGGCAAACATATTATGTATCATTTAGAGGAGCATTTACACATAGTCCTGGTGTTAACGCAGCAGTGTCTTATGAGACAACACCAAGATCCGCTAGATTTGTCTTATTAAGAAATGGAACGCAAGTTTCACAAGCACAGGATCAGTTGTTAGAAGCAACGCAACGAATGGTTACATTGTCATTTGTTGCAACTGCAACTACACATACCATTGCACTCGCGCATACAGCCGATAGAGCAACGGATTTATCATTAATGGTTATTGAGGCTGGTTCTGGATACTTATGTACTAGTAAGCCCGCTTCTTCAAATGAGTCTTTAGATACCGATGGAGACGGTATACCAAACCGTTTAGATTTAGATTCCGATGGTGATGGTTGTTCTGATGCTTCAGAATCTAAAACAGTTAACTCGTTAACGGCTTCTAAAGTTACCGGTGATTATGGAAATAATGGTTTTGCTAACTTAATTGAAACTGCTACTGAAAGTGGATTGTATAGTGGTACTTATTTTTATTCAAGAGCAACCGATCCATCATTAAAAGCTTGTTTGGATTCTGATTATGATGGAGTTCCAGATATCGATGATGTGGATGATGACAATGATGGGATATTGGATGCGAATGAGTGTAGCGTAGCATTAATGATTGAAAATAATCCTGCAAATCTGGGTCAAGTTTCTCGTAAAAGTTGGACGTTGACCGGTTATAATGAAGCTGCAGTAAATACCTATGCTGGAACAAGTTTTGGAGCAGTTCGTACAGAAGCAACACAAACTGTGTACGGAGAAGTTAAACTTCCACCCGCAGCCACCGCCTCAATCAAAGAGCCAATAACTACTTTGGATTTTGCCACAACAGATTTAGGTACAGTTATTTATAGGGAAGTCTATGTCAAAATTCCGTCAACCACGGCATTTAGTTCAGCAAGTCAAATTAATTTTAGAATCGCCTACCCAAGTACATATTACAATACTGCAATGCTCTACTTCGCTCACAAAGGAGCATCTATTTCATCTCCCATTCAAGGAGGAGGAGGCAGTAGTAGTCTATTATTAACAACAAATAGCACAGATCTTAAATTAGTATCTCAAACAAAATACGGAAGTACGATACAATCTTATCAAGGAGGGACATTTATTGTTAGCGCAGCCAATGCAGGCAAGTGGGTTCGCATGGGTATTGCCATGCACGATGGGCAAGCTGATGAAGAAGCATTTGTTCAATATACCTTAGGATCGTCTACCTCATGGTTACCAATAAACGCTGCAAATGGATTCCAATTTGCCGCAACAGAATTTAGCAATACTTTAGATGATGCTAGATTGATTTGTGATTCAGATGGCGACGGTATACCAAATCAATTAGACCTTGATTCCGATGGTGACGGTTGTTCCGATGCAAATGAAGCTTATGGATTAACAAGCGCGCAAGGAACAGATGGTAACCAGTATTATGGAACTGGAAATCCTCCGACTGTGGATGTGACCGGTAAGGTTTCTGGGGCAACTTATTCTGCTACTAGTGTGAATGTAATTACTGCAGGTGCTGCTAGTACTATAACAGCACAACCAACAGATCAATCTGTTAATATAAATGCAACAGCAGTTTTTGCAACTAGAATTACTGCTGGTACAGGAACGACAACTTATCAATGGCAGGTGAGTATAGATGGAGGAACAAATTGGAATAATGTAACTAACTCTATTACTTATTCTGGTGCTGGAACTTTAACCTTAACGGTTGCGAATGTTCCATTGTCAATGAAAGGTTATCGTTACCGATTAAATATTGCACAGTCAAATTATGTTTGCGGCAATGTTACAAGTTCGGTCGCAAGATTATTAATGGACAATACACCTATTGTAGTAGATGAAACTGCAACAGGTTTAGAGGATAATCCAATTACTGGTAATGTTTTAACCAATGATAGAGGATCCAGTGGCTCAATAATAACCATTACAACATTTACTGTTGGGGGTACTACTTACAATGCTGGAACTACAGTAAGTATTCCAAATGTGGGGACTATCATCATTTTATCTGATGGTAATTTTACTTTTACGCCGCTTGGAAATTACAATGGAACTGTTCCTTCAATTGACTATACAGTTAGAGATGCAAATAAAGGAACTGATGTAGGAACTTTAAATCTTATCGTTACTCCAGTAAATGATGCGCCTATTGCAGTAGATGATACAAAATCTGTTAATGAGAATACGCAAGCAACAGGAAATGTTTTAACTGACGGTACTGATGATTATGATGCAGAAAATAATATTTTATCTGTAACAGAATTTAAAATCGGAACTGCTACTTATAATGCAGGAACGACTGCAACAATACCTGGTGTTGGAACTATTCTAGTCAATATAAATGGAACTTATACTTTTACACCTGCTACTGGTTATACAGGTACAGTTCCTTCAATAGATTATACAATTAGTGATGGGAATGGAGGATCTGATATTGGTAGCTTAGCTCTTACAGTTATTAATGTGAATGATGCGCCTTTAGCAACAGATGATATTTTAACCATAGATCAACAAACTTCTGTAACGGGTAATTTATTAACGAATGATACAGATGTTGATCCCGGTGCAACCTTGACCTTAACACAATTTAGTTTCACAATTAATGGAACAACGTATACGCACACTGCTGGTTCAGGCACAATATCTATGACAGATATTGGCACTATAAATATTACAACCAATGGAGTATATACATTTATTCCTTCAAGTACATTTACTGGAACTGTTCCTGCAATTACATACACCTTAAATGATGGAGCATTAACTGATAATGCAATTTTATCCATTTTTGTAAGACCTAATAATATTGCTCCGGTTGCAACAAATAATACTAAATCCACGCCGGAAGAAATACCAGTATCTGGAAATGTTATATCAGATGCAACACCAGATTCAGACTTTGAAAGAAATCCAATTGTTGTTACCGAATTCTCATTTACTATAACGAGTGGATCAGTCACTTCAACAGCTTCTTATCCAGCTGGATCTACTGCAGTTATTCCGAATGTAGGAACAATCATTATTAATACGAATGGCAGTTACACATTTACACCATTTGTAAATTATAACGGTACTGTTCCCGTAATTAATTATAAAATTAGTGATGGACATGGTGGAACAGCAAATGCAAACCTTGCTATAACTGTTACACCTGTGAACGATAATCCTATTGCAGTAAATGACGATAATAAAGTTACTCCAGAGGATACACCTGTTACTGTGAATGTATTAACTAACGATTCTGATCCTGATGGTGACAATGCAGTTTTAAGGGTAACTCAATTTACTATTACAGGTATTACAGGTACATTTACTTCAACAGCAGTGATCCCAAGTAAAGGAACACTAACTTTTTTAACAACTGGCGAATTTACTTTCACACCTGATTTGAATTACAATGGTGTATTACCAACCATTACTTATACAGTTTCAGATGGTACTGCTACCAATACTGCTAATTTAAATATTACAGTCACTCCAGTAAACGATGTGCCAACTGTAACAGGTGAAACAGAAACTACTCTAGAAAATACAACTAAGACAGGAAATCTACTTTCCAATGATACAGATATTGAAACTGGAACTGCATCTAATACAATTACACAATTTGTAATTGGGGGTATTACTTATACTGCAGGAAGCATTGTGGATATACCAAATGTTGGAACTATTATTGTAAATGCGAATGGTACTTACACTTTCACACCGGTATTTGGATATTTTGGAACTGTGCCAGCTATCACTTATACAGTTGCCGATCCTAACGGAGGCACTGCAAATGGTGTTTTAGCAATTACAGTTACTCCAGTAAATGATCCTCCAGTTGTTGTCAATGAAACTGTAAATAGTTTAGAGGATATTGTTGTTACTGGAAATTTATTAACGAATGATTCCGATCCTGAGCAATTAAATAGTGCTTTAACTATTACTCAGTTTACAATTGCTGGTATTACTGGAACATATACAGCTTCTACAACTGCAACCATTCCAGGAATAGGAACTATAATTGTTAATGCAAATGGCACATATACATTTACACCAACTGCTAATTTCAATGGTATTGTTCCAGTAGTTGAATACACAGTAAGTGATGGACAAGGTGCTTCAACAAATGGTAATTTAACAATCGTTATTGGAGCAGTGAATGATGCACCGATTGTAGTGAATGATATTAAATCAGAACCAGTTAACACCCTTATTGTTGATAATGTTTTAACCAATGATAGGGATGTGGAAGCAGCAACTTTAACGGTTACAAATATTACGATTGCAGGAGTGACTTATCCGGTTGGACAAATCACAACCATCGCAGGTGTTGGAACAATTTTAATGAATGCGGATGGTAGTTTCACATTTACACCTGCATTGAACTATGTTGGTGCTGTTCCTACTATTGGATACACTGTAACCGATGGTACATCCACAAGTTCGGGTACATTAAGTTTAACCATGTCACCAATTGATACGGATGGTGATGGCATTCCTGATGCAACAGAAAAAGGAACTGATTTAAATAACCCTAGAGATACAGATGGCGATACGATTCCTGATTGGTTAGATACCGATAGTGATGGGGATGGCATTCCTGATAATATAGAAGATGCAGTATGTATTGGATTTTTACCATGTATACCAACAGATACAGATGGAGATGGAACACCAGACTATCGTGATTTTGATAGTGATGGAGACGGCATATTAGATGCAACAGAAGATGAAGGTTGTACTGGTACTTCACCATGTACGCTAACTGATAGCGATGGAGATGGTACACCAAATCATTTAGATTTGGATAGTGATGGAGACGGCATTTCTGATAATATTGAAAGAGGACCTATTTCAATACCTGTAGATACGGATAATGATGGAACACCAGATTACCTTGATTTAGATTCTGATGGGGATGGTATTACTGATAGTATTGAAAAAGGATCAGGTACAACCCCAATTGATACGGATGGCGATAGCACACCAGATTATTTAGATTTAGATAGTGATGGTGACAATATTCCTGATAGCATTGAAAAAGGTACGGGTTCAACACTTTTGGATACGGATGGAGATGGAACTCCAAACTATTTAGATACAGATAGTGATGGGGATGGAATTTTAGATAATGATGAAGACAATGGATGTACAGGCACCGCTCCATGTACACTAACAGATACCGATGGAGATGGAACACCAGATTATTTAGATTTGGATTCTGACAACGATGGTATTTTAGATAGTGTTGAAAAAGGATCGGGTACAACACCAGCTGATACCGATAGTGATGGAACACCAGATTTCAGAGATTTAGATAGTGATGGGGATGGCATAGTAGATAATATTGAAAAAGGAACTGGTGCTGCACTACTTGATACGGATGGTGACGGTACACCAAATTATTTAGATGTAGATAGTGATAATGATGGTATTCCAGATAATATTGAAAAAGGACCTAGTTCCTTTACAATTGATACCGACGGTGATGGATTACCTGATTATTTAGATACAGATAGTGATGGTGATGGCATTCCAGATAGTATTGAAGATGCAGGTTGTACGGGTACTGCTCCTTGTACACCAACAGATACAGATGGTGATGGCATTCCTAACTACAAGGATTTAGATAGTGATGGTGATGGTATTACAGATGCAATTGAAAAAGGTGCGAATGGTTTATTGCCATTAGATACAGATGGCGATAATACTCCAGATTATTTAGATTTAGATAGTGATGGTGACGGAATAACTGATGCAATTGAAAAAGGAACTGGCACTACAGCTAGAGATACTGATGGAGATGGTACGCCTGATTATCGTGATACAGATTCAGACAATGATGGTATCAGTGATGCAATTGAAAAAGGCCCAACTGCAACACCTCTTGATACAGATAATGATGGTACTCCAGATTATAGAGATTTAGATAGTGATGGAGATGGAAAGCCAGATCAGTCAGAAGGTAATGTTGATACAGATGGTGATGGCACACCTAATTTTAGAGATTTGGATTCGGATGGAGATGGTGTATTAGACGCTGTTGATTTGTGTCCATTAGTTCAAGGATTAGTAACAGCAAATGGTTGTCCTCCGGATAGTGATGGTGATGGTCTTGCAGATGTGGATGATTCTGATGATGATAACGATGGTATTTTGGATACTGTTGAATCCGGTGTTTGTTCACCAACGAATGTGGATTGCGATACAGATGGTGATGGTATCCCAAATAGATTAGATAAAGATAGTGATGGAGATGGAATTAATGATGTGATTGAAGCTGGTGGAACAGATGCTGATGCAGATGGAATTGCAGATGGCACTGTTGATGTTAATGGTATTCCTGCTTCTGCTTCAGGTGGTTTGTCTCCTCCTAACACAGACGGTACAGGTAATTCTAATCCTTACGATTTGGATAGTGATGGGGATGGCATCTCTGATGCCATTGAAAAAGGAACTGGTGCAACTTTAGCGGATACAGATGGTGATAATATACCTGATTATTTAGATTTAGATAGTGATGGGGATGGTATCACAGATGAAATTGAAAAAGGAACAGGTAGTGCTGTTGCTGATACAGACAATGATGGTATTCCTGATTTCAAAGATTTGGATAGTGATGGGGATGCAATTCCAGATGCAGTTGAAAAAGGAACCTTAACTACACCTGCAGATACAGATGGTGATGGCATACCAAATTATAGAGATCAAGATAGTGATGGTGATGGTATTTCTGATATTACTGAAGATGTTATTTGTGTTGGTTCTGGCACATGTTCGCCAACAGATTCTGATACCGATGGCACGCCAGATTATTTAGATGCTGACAGTGATGGAGATGGTATTCCAGATACAATTGAAAAAGGAATTGGTACCAATCCAGTTGATACAGACACCGATGGCACACCAGATTATTTAGATACGGATGCTGATGGGGATGGCATTTTAGATAGTGTTGAAGATGCTGGATGTACTGGTACTGCACCTTGTACACCAACTGATACGGATGGTGATGGTATTCCAAACTTTAGAGACTTAGATAGTGATGGTGATGGTATTTCTGATAATATTGAAAAAGGAGCTGATTCAACACCTGATAATTCCGATGCAGATTCAATTCCAGATTATTTAGATTTAGATAGTGATGGTGATGGTATTTCAGATGCAATTGAAAAAGGTACTGGTACTACACCATCAGATACAGATGGGGATGGTATTCCAAACTATTTGGATATTGATAGTGATGGTGATAATATTCCAGATACGATTGAAAAAGGGACAACTACATTACCATTAGACACAGATAGTGATGGAACGCCAGATTATTTAGATACTGATACAGATGGGGATGGTATACCTGATAGTGTGGAAGACGCTGGATGTAATGTCGCTGCAATAACATGTACACCAACAGATACTGATGGTGATGGCATTCCTAATCACAAAGATTTAGATAGTGATGGCGATGGTATCCCAGATGCAATTGAAAAAGGTGCGAATGGTTCAACACCTGATAATACGGATGCTAATGGTAATCCAGATTATTTAGATACTGATAGTGATGATGATGGTATACCTGATGCAATAGAAAAAGGTATTGATGGAGATAATCCATTAGATACAGACCTTGATGGTATTCCAGATTACAAAGAAATTGATAGTGATGGAGACGGCATACCTGATAGTATTGAAAAAGGTACAGGTACTACATTACTTGATACGGATGGAGATGGCAAGCCAGATTATCGTGATACTGATTCAGACAACGATGGTATTTTAGATAATACAGAAGATGCAGGATGCACAGGAACTGCACCATGCACACCTACAGATACAGATGGGGATGGTATACCAAATTATAGAGACTTAGATTCAGATGGTGATAATAAAACAGATTTATTTGAAGGAGAAACCGATTTAGATGGTGATGGTACTCCAAATTATCTTGATACGGATGCAGATGGAGATGGTGTTTTAGATATCAATGATCAATGTCCATTACTTGCAGGTCTTGCAAATTTAAATGGTTGTCCTGTTGACACCGATGGTGATGGTGTGTATGATATCAATGATGCGGATGATGACAATGATGGTATTTTAGATACAGTCGAAGCTGCAGCATGTACGCCATCTGCACCTGATTGTGACACCGATGGTGATGGCATACCAAATAGAATAGATTCGGATAGTGATAATGATGGCATACCTGATGTGATTGAATCCAATGGAACTGATACAGATGGTGATGGAAAAGTAGATGGTACTGTGGATACAAATGGAATACCAACAAGTTCAAATGGCGGAGTAACGCCTCCAAACACAGACGGAACGACTTTAACGGATCCATATGATACCGATAGTGATGGTGATGGTATTTCTGATGCAATTGAAAAAGGCGCCAATGGCAATACGCCTGTAGATACAGACCGCGATGGCATACCAGATTATCGTGATATCGATTCTGATAATGATGGCATCCCTGATAGTATTGAACGTGGAACAGGCACTTCTATTTTAGATACCGATGGAGATGGTATCCCAGATTATAAGGATACAGATAGTGATGGGGATGGTATTTTAGATGCAACTGAAGATGCTGGTTGCACAGGAATTGCGCCATGTACTCCAACAGATACGGATGGGGATGGTATTCCTAACTATCGTGATATTGATAGTGATGGGGATGGTATCAATGATCGAATAGAAAAAGGAACAGGTTCAACTTTATTAGATACCGATGGTGATGGCACACCAAACTATTTAGACACGGATAGTGATGGTGATGGCATTTCTGATGCAATTGAAAAAGGATTAGATGCAAATAATCCAGTTGATACAGACAGAGATGGAAGACCAGATTATTTAGATACCGATTCAGATAATGATGGTATACCAGATACTGTAGAAAAAGGAACTGGCACATTACCATTAGACAGTGATGGTGATGGTGTTCCAAATTATCGTGATACTGATAGTGATGGGGATGGAATTCTTGATTCAATAGAAGATGATGGATGTACGGGCACTGCGCCTTGTACACCAACGGATACAGATGGTGATGGTATTCCAAACTATTTAGATTTAGATACAGATGGTGATGGAAAATCAGATGCAATAGAAAAAGGTCCAACGGCAACACCAATGGATTCTGATAGAGACGGTATTCCTGATTATAGAGATGTAGATAATCTAGGCAATGCCGATGTGAATGTAACGAACATTAATATTGCAGTCACTGGAAATTTAAAAACAAACGATGAAGTTCCTGTTGGTACTACTTATAAACAACCTGCAGCAAATGCAAGCAATCCTTCAGGTGCAAACCTTGTGGTGAATACAGATGGTACTTATTCGTTTACTGCAACTACTCCTGGAAAATATATTTATTTTGTTCCAGTATGCGGTCCTAATCAAACAAATGGATGTCCATTGGCACCATTGGAAATTACGGTATTGGATCCATTGAATGTTGATAAGCCAGTTGCAAATAATGATTTTGCTACAATTGCGCAAGGCACTCCAATTGTTTTAAATGTGTTGGCAAATGATAAAGCAGGGGATCAGTATAATGTAATAAATCCTTCTTCATTAACTATAACGAATCCGCCTAAAAATGGTAATGCAGTAGTAAATAATGATGGTACAGTTACATATTCACCAAGTCCGTTTTTTGTTGGTACAGATAGTTTAGAGTATCAAGTTTGTGATAACAATAATCCAGTTCAATGTCAAATTGCCCTTGCTTATTTTAAAATTGAACCAGCAGGTGTTGTGCCAGTAACAACCGCATCGGATGATTATGTTTCAATAGTATCAGGTTCAACAGGGTCAAACACAGTGAGTGGGACTGTTTTATTGAATGATCAAAATTCAGGTGGTGGAAATTTATCCGCTACATTAATTACGGGTCCAACAGTTGCACAAGGAACACTCGTATTTAATAGTGATGGCACTTATACTTTTACACCTGCAGCTGGTTTTGTAGGTCCAATTAATATTGTGTATGAAGTTTGTGGAGGAAGCCCAATAGATTGCGCTAAAGCAACTTTACATATTTTAGTGAATCCTCCGCCAACTTTAGTAAATGATGCAGCTACAGCTTATGTAAATATTCCTCAGCCAGGAAGTATTGCAACCAATGATGTGACGCCAGCAGGAACAACCTATGGTACTCCAGTGGCAGATCCAACCAATCCAGCATTGGGAACTGTTGCTGCTTCAAGTGGTGCAGTATTAACGATGACTGCAAATGGTACTTATACATTTACAGCAACTGTTGCAGGAACTTATACTTATACCGTGCCAGTATGTGCACCTGGTCAAACTTCGAATTGTCCAACAACAATAATTGTGTTTACTGTTCCTGTGAATACTTTGGTAAATGACAAAGACACTGCTTATGTAAATATTCCAAAAACTGGAAGTATCGCAACCAATGATGTGACGCCAACAGGAACAACTTATGGCACACCAGTGGCTGATCCAACTAATCCAGCTGCGGGTTCAGGTGCAGCATCAAGTGGTGCAGTGTTAACAATGACTGCAAATGGTACTTACACATTTACAGCAACTCTTGAGGGTACTTATACTTATACAGTTCCAGTTTGCGCACCAGGTCAAACTACGAATTGCCCAACAGAAACTTTAGTGATAACAGTTCCTGTGAATACTTTAGTTGATGACGCTGCAACTGCGTATGTGAACATACCTAAGTCAGGAAATATCTCAACCAATGATGTGACACCAGCAGGAACTACTTATGGCACACCTATTGCTGGTACAACTAATCCAGCTGCTGGTACTGGTGCTGCTTCCAGTGGTGCAGTATTAACGATGACCGCAAATGGTACTTACACTTTTACAGCAACCGTTGCAGGTACGTATACTTACACAGTGCCAGTATGTGCACCGGGTCAAACAACAAATTGTCCAACAACAACCATTGTGTTTACTGTAATTGGTAGTCAACCACAAGGTGCAATTAATCTAAAATACGATACTTTATTAGCATCAGATTCGGTTCATGTAAAATTGAAAGTATATGATGGTATAGGACCATATACAATGATCTTTAAAAACTCAATCAATAATAGAATTGATACAGTTAAGAATATTATTGATAGTACAATAGTGATGTTGCCACCATCTAGTAATGATGCAATATTTACATTGATAAAAATTGTTGATAATGGAAATAATACTAGATCAAATAATTTTGATAAGGATACTGCTAGATTAACCATTTTAAGGCCAAAAATTTTATTGACCTTAAAAGCAGATTTACCTACTAAATTACCTGATAATAGTTTTAAGACCAAGATTGTAATGAAGATTAAAAACAATGGAGGATTGTATTTACAAAATGTACAAGTAAATGCAGATTTATCAAAAGTTTTCCCAGCTGACATGCAATTTATTTTAGATAGTATAAAAGTGGCTTCTGGTAATTTAGCGTTGAATCCAACCTATACAGGGTTTGGTATTCCTAAAGCACCTAGTTATGTAGCCAAATCAGTGAATGGTTTTTCTATTAAATACAGAACACTTGCTACCTTATCTGGTTCTGATTTATTCAATGATGGCGTAAATCTTGATATCAATGAGGAAGGTTCAGTTGTTTTCTACTTGACTTTAAAGCCAGGGGTAAATATTGAGCCATTGGTGCTTCAGTTCACATCTGCAGGAGATGGTGTATTGGTGCAAAAAGATGGTAACAAAAGTATGCAACCAACCACCTCGATTTCTCATGATAATTCAAATGTAAATGCACATCCATCGGTAACAACTATTGGTCAACCTTTACCAACCTATATACCTTTCTTCTTAATAAATGAAATAGGAGCTTCTTTAGAAGCATCTCAACCAGATACAGTGAATGGTGGATATGTATTCCGTTTTAAATCAACTATAAAGAACTACAGTAATTCAAACTTAGATTCAGTGGCTGCATCATTTGATATCAATCAATTTATAAAGGTTCCAGACTCTGCAAGCATTTATGGAACGCCTACTGTAATGGGCACAACTTCATTCAATACTAAGTTTGATGGGAAAAATGATATTCAGTTTTTTAAAGGAGTGAGTCAATTAAAAGTAGGGGATTCAATCAAGATTGCGTTTGACCTATTTGTTAAAACAGATAAAACAAAAGCAATATGGCCAACCTATTTAATTGCAAAAGGAATCACTACAACAGGAGATCTTAAAGTCACAGACACATCCACCAATGGACCTAATCCAGATCCAAATGGAAATAAAATTCCAAATGAAAGTGTACGAACCATCATTGGAATTGGACTTAATCCACCACCAACGCCTGAAGTAATTGCTGCAGTCTATGAAGTGGATGACAAACGCAATCCTAAAAATATCGGTCAATTAGTTAAAAAGATACCTATTGGTACGATCCCTACTTGGTGTAATGTGGATGGCACTGCTTGTACAATTACTCCACCTGTTTTACCAAATATTGTGGGTACTTATATCTGGTGCGTGAAGGCATTAGATACAATTACTGGATTAACAAGTACACCTTGTGTGTATGATACAGTTCAAATTATACCAATTAATAAGTATAGTAAATATGATTTAATTAAGTCTGCAAAAACGATTGAATATGATTTAAGTGGCAAGTTCATTATAGGATTTAATATTAAAGTGGTTAATAGAACAGATCGTCAAATTGATTCAATTCTTGTTCAGGATGATTTGACAAAAACATTTAAAAGGGCGGATGGGTTCAAATTACTTAGTATTACTAGCTCAGGAAACTTAGTCGCAAATAATGTTTTTGATGGAATTAGTAATATCGAAATGCTTAAACCTTCTTCTTATTTAGCTGCCTATAGCACAGATTCAATTGTCTTTAAAATATTGATTGAAACGACCGCTATCGAAGGAGATTATAATAATTCTGCCAATATGAAAATATGGTCTGATTATGGCAAGCTTGACTTATTAAGTAATGACACGGTCGTAAATAAAAATGGTTTAATCAATCGAGTGGCAACTCAATTTATGGTGCCAAAAATTGTATTGAATATTCCAGAAGGATTCTCGCCAAATAATGATGGAATTGATGATACTTGGTTCATCAAGCATCCATTTGGAATGAAATTAGATGTTAAAGTAGTAAATCGATGGGGTAATGAAGTATATGCAAATCCAGACTATAAAAACGATTGGAGAGGAAAAGGGATTAAAAACTTCCTTGGCGAGGATTTGCCAGAAGGAACTTACTTCTTTATTGTTCAAACAATCGATAGAAATGGATTAAGAAACAAATTTGTTGGACCATTAACAATCATTAGATAATGTATAAAGGTGAATATAAAATGCATATAAAATCTGCTAACATTTATCTAAAAGTGTTATTTGTGATAGCCCTATGCGTTATTGGCTTGTTCAATTCAAAATTATTTGCTCAAACAGAGCCTATGTATTCTCAATATATGTACAATATGTTAGGAGTAAATCCTGCTTATGCTGGTAATAGAGAAGCCTTGAGTTTGAACTTTTTTCAGAGGAATCAGTGGGTTGGTATAAAAGGTGCGCCAAAGACAACTTCAATTAGCATGGATCAATCTATTAAAGACGGGAAGTTGGGTTGGGGAATACAAGTTTATGACGATCGTTTAGGTGTTGAAGCTGCTTCAGGATTGAATGGGATGCTATCAACTAGAATTCAAGTATCTGAGAAAGGTATTTTATCTGGTGGACTTAGTTTTGGCATGATGAATTATCGTATCAATTTAAATGATGTAAATAATAGAAACAACCCCAATGATCCTAGTTTTATAAGTATAGATAATCCCTCAAAATGGAATCCATCATTAGGTATGGGCATCTATTATAATACAGATCGTTTTTATGCTGGACTTGCTACACCGAGTATTTTAAAAGCTAGACTAGCTAGTTATGAAAATATGATTACAAGTATTCAAACATCAAATGCTTTTCATTTATTTGCCAATGCAGGATATGTGTTTGATATCAATGAGGATGTTAAATTAAAGCCTTCTACCATGATAAAAATGGTGAGTGGGGCACCCATTGAAACAGATATCAATTTAAATGTTTGGCTTAAGGATTTACTAGGTTTTGGGGCTAGTTATAGAACTGGGGATGCATTTGTTGGTATGGTTGAATTGCAAGCAACTTCAAATTTAAGATTTGGCTATGCCTATGATATGCCATTTAATCCACTCAAGTATTTTACAAAAGGTTCACACGAACTAATGTTAAGGTATGAGATTGGCAACTTTAAGACCAAGATTAAATCAACAAGATACTTCTAATACTAGCATATTAGAATTTAAATAAGATTTCATGAAAAATAAACAATTCCTTTTACTGATTTTAATGATAGCATTGTTAAGCCATTCTTTACATGCACAATCACGTAAACAAAAAGGACTTTTAAAATTAGCACAACAAGAATATAAAAATTTACGATTTGCATACGCCATACCTGTATTTAAAAAATATTTATCACTACAAAAAAATGATAGCACAGCATTATTGCAATTAGGTAATTGCTATCAAAAAGTAAACCAATACGATAGTGCTATAAAATATTTTGATCTTGCAGTTGCTGTAGGTGTTCAATACAACGCAAATATGGCAGAAGCGCATGCTACCCTAGGACATTATGATAAGGCAACCTTCATCTACAAGCAACTAATTGATAGCAACAAAACCAAACTAGCTGATGCTCGATATTTTGGTTTTACGAATATCAATAAAATGTTAAATGACTCATTAGATTTCAAATTATTCAATACCAAGATCAATACTAAATGGAATGAATTGAATGGGGCACTTTATGAAAATGGATTGGTATATGAGTCTAATCAATTTACAAATTCAATCAAGAAAAAAAGATTTTTATTATTCAAATTATTTGAATCAAAGCGATCTAAAAATATACCTGAATTTGCTTGGGATGGCGCAGGCTATTCACAATTGTATTTTTATTCGAACATAGATAGTATCAGAACAGAAATGAGCGCATATTCAAACTGGAATGAAAAATCGCCTCTAAAAAACTATACAGACTATTCTTCTAATACTCCAAATGATACTAAAAAAATGATTGGTGCTTATGGAGTTCAATCAACAGATTCTTTATCAAATAATACAATTCAAAAATTTGATGTATTTGCCCGTGATAAGATGAATCTAGGTGCGGTTAGTTTTACAGCTGATGGCAAGAAAGCCTATTACACAAGAAATCAAAAGAAAACTTTAAATGTATATCAATTAGAAATTTGGGAAGCTACTCAAAAAGAAGGTAAGTGGGTTAATGCAAAAAGAATGTTCTTTAATAATCCTAAATTTAGTTTTTTTCATCCCGCAATCACCCCAGACGGCAAGCGTTTATATTATGTGTCTGATGATAATAGCGGACAAGGTGGAACAGATATTTATTATATAGATCAAAACGAAGATGGCTCTTGGAAAAACACAGTGAATTTAGGACAAGACATTAATACCGCTGGCAATGAATTGTTCCCTACATTTTACGAAGGCAATTTGTTCATTAGTTCCAATGGGCATCCTGGACTTGGAGGTTTAGACATTTACCGATTAGTAAAAGGGCCAAATGGTGATCCAGTATTAAAAAATATGGGGTATCCGGTAAATAGTTCTAAAGATGATTTTGCTTTTAGTATCAAGGGTACAAAAGGATTCTTTAGCACTAATAGAAATGGTTCAGATGATATTTTTGCTTTTGATTATAATCAAAGCTTTGTGAAAATAGCAGGGAAAGTAGCCTTTGATGGTGGAACGCTAATTGGTAAAAAATTATATCTCTACCAGAAAAATGATCAAGGTAAGATGATTTTAAAAGATAGTACAACTACAGATGCTAATGCTAGTTACCAATTCAAGATTAGACCTAATCAAGAATTTGATATAGTAGCTTATGATGATGAGGACAACCGTTATGTACAATCAAGTATCTCAGATGGGTATCAAAAACAAAATAATACTTACATAAAAGATGTTGCTTTGTTTAATATTCCTTTAAGTGAGAAAGTAAAACAAGCAAAAGTTGCTGCTGCTGAAGCTTTAAGAAAAGCAGAGTTAGCAGTTCAATCTAAAAAATTCATAAGGGCGGTAGATTCACTTAAATCTTTTACGATGGATTATGTTGAATTACACCATCCATTTGATCAAGTGTATATCATTCAGAAAGATCTTCCTAATTTTTATAAATTGATAGAAACAGTTAAACGGATCAAAAACAAGAAGATTGTAATTGTATCTGCTGCGGATTGTAATGGTAGTTTAGAATACAATGAAGATTTATCTACACGAAGGGCCAATCGAATTTATCGTACTTTATCTAAATTGTCTAATAACGAGGTAGTGATTCAAAATGTTGGAGAGCGAGAACTGTTAAAAGACTGTTCTGACGCTAAAAAAGATCTTGCTGCTCAGGTTGTTAATAGATATAGCTATATATTTATAATTGATAAAAAGTAGTTAAATTTGATAACCAATTATTTAAGTTTTTAAATTAAAAAATATGAAAAAGTTAATTTTATTTGCAATTGTATGTTTGAGTTTTGTTCAGCTAAGTGCACAAACAAAACCAGCTATTTCCACAACACAAGTTCAAAAGGATATTAATAAGGTATTGAAGTTTACCAACGATAATTACAATATGGGTAATATCCCTTACGGCAAGCCGACTGAATTTGTTGTTACCATAGAGAATATCAGTGCTGCTCCAGTTACTTTAAATAATGTTCAAGTAAGTTGTGGTTGCACTACACCAAAATTTCAAGCAAATGCAGTAATTGCCCCTGGTCAAAAAACAACAGTGACTCTAGGATTTAATGGAGCTTCAATGGGAAATTTTACTAAAAATGCGACGATCTTTTTAAGCGATAATTTAATTAAGACAGTGAATTTCTCAGGAGTGGGAGTGCAGCAATAAAAATCTTCTTAGACTAATGTATTAAAGGCTGCCTATTTGGGTGGCCTTTTTATTTTCAAGGATTACCTCCCTTCGGTCGGTGATCCTTTTGGGGAGCCCAAAACGAATTCAAAACCTGCGGCTTCGCCACTGTTTTTTTGTGCCCATCATCATCGCTCAAGCAAGCTTGGCTCGATAATAGGCACAAAAAAACCACGTAATTACGTGGTTTTGAATTCGTTTGGCGGAGAGAGAGGGATTCGAACCCCCGGACCTGTTACAGTCAATAGTTTTCAAGACTATCGCAATCGACCACTCTGCCATCTCTCCGCGGCAAATGTAGGAAGGGAAAAGCAATTTTGCAAAAAAATGCCCAATTTATTCATGAATTCGATGGTTCTAATTACTTGACTACCATGTATCTTTACAAAAAAGGACCAAGTGAGAGAATTAGCAGCTTTAAATCAATTTTTCTGGAAATATAGATTTCGTTTTTTTATAGGAATGGGATTGGTCATAGCGACCAATTATTTGGCTGTTTTAGCCCCTCAAATCACCGGTTATGTAGTAGGTTTAGTTCAAGCAAAATTACCTGGAGGAAAGCCTGTTGCAGGCGCATCAAATGACTTAATTATCAGAGCTATTGCTGGTATCAGTGAATCCAATCATTTGAGCTTTGGCTGGTTAATCACATTTTGCAGTATCACTATTTTGGTTTTGGCAATTTTAAGAGGTGTCTTCATGTTTTTTATGCGCCAGACGATTATTGTCATGAGTCGACATATTGAATATGATCAAAAAAACCAAGTCTACGAACATTACCAAGCATTGGATAATGAATTTTATAAAACACATAGTACAGGTGATTTAATGAGTCGTATCACAGAAGATGTAAGTCGAGTAAGGATGTATACCGGACCTTCTCTAATGTATTTGATCAACTTAATTTCATTGATTGGTTTTTGTTTATACAATATGTTCTCAAAAGATATTAGACTGAGTTTATACGTACTTTCTCCTTTGCCTATCTTAGCAATCACCATTTATTTAGTGAATAGCATTATTAATAAAAAGAGTGAGGAGATTCAAGGTCAATTATCAGATTTAACCACCAATGCACAAGAATCATATTCTGGTATAAGAGTGATTAAATCTTTTATGCAAGAAAAAGCAATGTTGGGCTTCTTTAAAATCAATAGTGAATTGTATCGTAAGAATGCAGTCAGCTTGGCGAAAGTAGAAGCATTTTACACGCCTACCATGGCTTTGATGATTGGATTAAGTACTTTATTAACTATTTATTTAGGCGGATTACAAGCCATCAAAGACCCAAGTCAGATTGGAACTATAGTAGAGTTTGTTATCTATATAAATATGTTGACCTTCCCGGTTAGTGCGATTGGATGGACCGCGAGTATGATTCAAAGAGCTGCAGCTTCTCAAAAAAGATTGAATGAGTTTTTATCTATTGAGCCAACCATTCAAAATAAGGGTACCCAAAAAATTGAAAAGATAAAAGGGGATATACAATTTAAAAATGTTGATTTTATCTATCCTCATTCTGGCATTAAAGCATTGAATAATTTTAATTTAGACATTCAAGCAGGGCAAAAGGTTTTAATACTTGGTAAAACAGGTTCTGGAAAATCTTCTATCGCCCAAATCTTGAATCGAATGTACCATGTCAATGCAGGTCAAGTTTTGTTAGATGACAGGCCAATTGAATCCATCGATTTTTTATCCTTAAGAAAACGTATTGGATATGTACAACAGGATGTTTTTTTATTCAGCGATTCGATTCAAAATAATATTCAGTTTGGAGTGGTATCCTCTGAGGAAGCAATTAAAGCCGCAGCAAAATCGGCGCATATATTAAAAGAAATTGAGCAATTACCAGCAGGTTTTGCGACCATGGTAGGGGAGCGTGGAACTACTTTAAGTGGGGGGCAAAAACAAAGAATTTCCATCGCTAGAGCTATCATAAAGAAGCCAGACCTTTTTATTTTCGACGACTGCTTAAGTGCGGTAGATGCTAATACCGAAAAAACAATTTTAGCTAATCTAAGTCATCTGATGCAAGATAAAACAGCCTTATTTATCACCCACCGCATCTTTTTCAATTTCCATTTTGATCTAATCATCTATATCAAAGATGGCCATATTGCAGAATCAGGCACACACGAAAGTTTGTTAGTTAAACAGGGCCTTTATGCCGAATTATATCAGACCCAATTAAGCCAAAATCAGCAATAGCTTCAATTTTTATCGATTTTACGAATTTTAGTTAAAATTTTCTTTTTTCATAAACATTTTATATTTTAGCTATAGATAATACTTAACTAAAATTGATATTGTGGAATACGAAAACAACGACAAAAAGATTGAGAGTGTATTTAGTTCAAAAATTCGTGCTGGAAAAAGAAGAACTTATTTCTTTGATGTAAGAGCTACTAAGGGTAATGATTATTTCTTAACCATTACAGAAAGCAGAAAACGTTTTGATGACAATGGGTATGATCGTTCCAAAATTTTCTTATACAAAGAAGATTTTAATAAATTTTTAAAAGCGTTGACTGAATCTTTGGATTATGTCAAAACAGAATTAATGCCTGATTTTGATTTTGATGCATTCAACCATGAGTTTGATCCAGAAAATCCCCCACAATATCCTAATACTTATCCTGCAGCTTCAGAGCCAATAGTAGAAGCAATGCATCATTCAGTTGTACCCGAAACGCCAACATCAACACCTGAAACCCCTGTATCAACATTTGAAGTAATTGAACCTACCATTACGCCAGAAACAAGTGGAGATAATTTAAGTGGAGAGGAAGTAGATAAATGGTAAGTGTACTATAAAGTTTTCAACATCCAGATACTGCATCCATCATGACCAGAATTGCCCAATGATTTTGTCAATCTGTTGTAACCTAGTTTTTCATACATCGTAACTGCATTAGAAAGTTCTGGCATTGTTTCAAGGTATACTTGCATATAACCTTTTTCTTTTGCCCAAGCCATTGCTTTTAACATCAATGCTTTTCCTAGTCCTGTTCCTCTTGCGGCTGGCGTTAAATATAATTTCACCAATTCACAAGTGCCATCTGGCAATCCTTCTGTGGGGAAAATGCCACATCCACCAACAAGGGTTCCTTCAATTTCCGCTATATAATATATGGATCCTGCAGTCTGAAATAATTCAAATAAATGATCTGTGGTTGGATCGTAATAAACAGTACCTGGTTTATTGGCGCCAAATTCAGTTAAGGCAGCACGAATCACCGCTGCCAATGCTACATTGTCCTTTGGCTCAATACATCTTATGCTTTCCATTGCTTGTATTGATTGATTAATCCATTGGTTGAACTATCGTGTTCCGTTACAGGTTCATTATTGCTTAGTTCAGGTAGAATTTGATTGGCTAATTGTTTTCCTAATTCCACTCCCCATTGATCAAAACTATAAATATTCCATATCACACCTTGTGTAAAAATCTTTTGTTCATAAAGTGCAATTAAGAAACCTAATGTATGTGGCGTCATTTTTTCTACTAAAAAAGAATTGGTTGGTTTGTTACCTGCAAAAACTTTGAATGGGGATAAGCTTTCTATTTCGGCTTCAGATTTACCAGCTGCTTTTAATTCCTCTTTCACTGTTTTTTCATTTTTGCCATTCAATAATGCTTCTGTTTGTGCAAAATAATTACTTAGTAATTTATCATGATGATCGCCAATTGGATTGTGACTTTTTGCAGGGGCAATAAAATCACAAGGAATCACTAATGTACCTTGATGGATCAATTGATAAAAAGCGTGCTGTCCATTGGTGCCTGGTTCGCCCCAGATGACTGGACCAGTTGCATAATTCACAGTCGTCCCATTACGGTCTACAAGTTTACCATTGCTTTCCATATTCCCTTGTTGGAAATAAGCAGCAAATCGATGTAGGTATTGGTCGTAGGGTAGGATGGCTTCGCTCTGAGCATCAAAGAAGTTAGTATACCATATACCTAATAATGCCATAATCACGGGCATATTTTTTTCGAATGGCGTTGTTTTAAAATGCACATCTGCGGCGTGTGCACCTTTTAATAAAGCCTCAAAATTCTCGTAGCCAATCGTTAAAGCAATGGATAAGCCAATGGCACTCCATAAAGAATATCGGCCGCCAACCCAGTCCCAAAATTCAAACATATTTTGACTATCAATACCAAATGCGGTCACTAATTTTTTGTTCGTACTTAATGCAACAAAATGCTTGGCGATATGTGCTTCTTCTTTTGCGTGTTCCAGAAACCATGTTCTAGCCGTATGGGCATTCGTCATGGTTTCTTGCGTGGTGAATGTTTTAGACGCAATTAAAAACAAAGTTTCTTCTGCGTTTACTTTTTTCAAGGTTTCAGCAATATGTGTTCCATCTACATTACTAACAAAATAAGTTTGTATCCCATCTATCCAATAAGGCTTCAAAGCTTCGGTCACCATCACTGGACCAAGGTCACTTCCACCAATTCCAATATTGACAATTGTTGTGATTTTTTTTCCAGTATACCCTTTATGTTCGCCTTGATGAATTTTGTTACAAAATGTTTTCATTTGTTCTAACACTGCTTTGATAGCAGGCATCACATCCTTGCCATCTAGTAACACAGGTGCTCCGCTAAAATTTCTTAAAGCAGTATGCAATACAGCCCTGCCTTCGGTTTCATTGATTGGCTTTCCAGCAAACTGTGATTCAATGGCTTTTTCTAATCCACATTCTTTGGCTAATTGAAATAGCAATTGAATGGTTTTATCTGAAATAATATTCTTTGAATAATCAAATAATACATTCGCTTCTTTGATTGAATAGGATTCAAATCTATTTGGATCAGCTGCAAACAAATCTTTCATTTGTCTACGGCTCATTTCTTCTTCAAAATGTTTTTTCAACACAAACCATGCTTGCGTTGTGGTTGGATTAATTCTTTCTAACATAATAATATATCTATTCTACTTAATTTTTTGAATGGTTTCAATCGTTTTGGCTAAAGCATCTGGGGAGATGTCAAGATGCAATACAAATCTAACTTGGATAGGGGTCATGACATAGGCCAATATATTTTGTTCCTTTAGTGCCTGAACAAATGCAGCAGGGGTGTATGCACCGGTCATGACTGCTATGACAATATTGGTTTCAACTGGCAAAACATGATCTACAAATGATTTTGCTTCTAAAGCTTCCTTTAATGCGATAGCATGGATATGATCTTGATTCAAACGCTCCACATGATTTTCAATGGCGTAAATCCCGGCTGCTGCTAAATAGCCTGCTTGACGCATCCCACCTCCAAAAACTTTTCTCCACCTTCTCGCTTTTTTAATAAAAGGAGCTGATCCTACTAATACACTTCCTACCGGGGCACCTAAACCTTTACTCAAACAAATAGACACCGAATCAAAAACTTTACCATAATCTGCTGCATTCTCCTTTTTGTGGACAATGGCATTGAAAATACGGGCTCCGTCTAAATGAAGTGCCAACTGATTGGCCTTGGTCACCTTTTGAATTTCGTAAAAAGTATTAAAATCATAGCAAGCGCCGCCGCCTCGGTTGCTGGTATTTTCTAGGCTCACCAAACTCGTAATGGACTTATGCACATCTATTGGGTTGATGGCTGCTTGAATTTGGGTCGCATTCAATAGACCTCGGTCTCCGTGTAAAAGACGCACCGAACAGCCAGAATTAAAGGCAATGCCTCCACCTTCGTATTGATATATATGCGCAATTTCGTCACAAATCACTTCATCACCCGCTTGTGTATGGGTTTTGATCGCCAATTGATTGGTCATAGTGCCACTAGGGCAGAACAATCCAGCTTCAAATCCAAACATCTTAGCCGTTTTTTCCTCCAAACTGTTGATACTTGGGTCTTCTCCAAACACATCATCTCCAACAGCCGCAGCTTGCATATAGGCTAACATGCCCGGGGTAGGCTTGGTGACGGTATCTGATCTAAAATCTATCATGCAACGAAGATAAATCCCAGTCGTCAATTAAAAATCAAAATCCCTATTTTGGGTATAAATTTCTCTATTTCACTCATTTACAGGGGTTTTAATGCTTTATTTGTATTATTGGCTCCAAAAACTTAACTTTGCAGACTCCCGAAGGGGATACTATTTTGGACTTTCCATCGTTATACCTATAAATAAATTCTTTGCATGAGGCAGCTTAAAATTGCTACACAGATTACCAACAGAGATTCTCAAGCGGTTGAAAAATATTTACAGGAGATTTCTAAAATCTCTATGATTAATCCCGAAGAAGAGACGACACTTGCACAACGTATTAAAATGGGTGACCAACGTGCTTTAGATAAGTTGGTTCAAGCCAATTTACGTTTCGTTGTGTCTGTTGCAAAACAATACCAACACCAAGGTTTATCCTTGAGTGATTTAATTAATGAAGGAAATTTAGGTTTGATTAAAGCTGCACAACGTTTTGATGAAACAAAAGGTTTCAAATTCATTTCTTACGCGGTATGGTGGATTCGTCAATCTATTTTACAAGCATTGGCAGAACAAGGCCGTTTGGTTCGTTTACCACAGAACAAAATTGGTACTTATAATAAAGCGAACAAAGCTTATATGGCATTCGAGCAAGAGCATGAGCGTGAGCCTTCAACAGAGGAACTAGCAGGTATCTTGGAGATGTCAGAAACGGAAATCAATAATATTTTCCAATCTAATACACGTCATACCTCATTGGATGCACCAGTGCATGAAGCAGAAGATGTGGCCATGGGTGATTTATTAGAAGGCGGATCTCATACGGATGAAGATGTAATGAAGGATTCTTTAAGAGAAGAAATCAAAAGAGTCTTAAAATCATTAAGTCCAAGAGAGGCGGAAATTGTAAATGCCTATTTTGGTTTAGATGGCGAAAATGGTGTTACGATCGAGCAAATTGGTATTAAATACGATTTAACAAAAGAACGTATTAGACAAATTAAAGAACGTGCCATTAAACGTTTACAAAAAGCACGATACAGCAATGCATTGAAAGCTTATTTGGGCTAATAAAAAATTAACAATATCATAAAAGCCCCAACGATCTTACAGATTTGTCGGGGTTTTTTTTTAAGCTACATTGTAGCAACAAAATAAAGGATTATGGAAACAGAAAAAGTAGACATCTTAATTATTGGATCAGGCCCAGCTGGTTATACAGCTGCAATTTATGCTGCAAGAGCAAATATGAAACCTTTATTGTACCAAGGTATTCAACCAGGCGGACAATTAACAATTACGACAGATGTTGAAAACTATCCAGGTTTTCCAGATGGCATTCAAGGGCCAGAGATGATGGTGAATTTTGAAAAACAAGCGGCAAGAATGGGTACCGATATCCGTTATGGCTTGGCGACCAAAGTAGACTTTAGCGGCTATCCGCATAAGGTTTGGATTGATGATGAAAAAATAATTGAAGCAGGTGCGGTGATTATTTCTACTGGTGCTAGTGCAAAATGGTTGGGCATCCCTAGTGAAGAAAGATTAAATGGTTTTGGTGTGAGTGCTTGTGCTGTTTGTGATGGATTTTTCTTTAAAGGAAAAGATGTAGCCATTGTGGGTGCGGGTGATACGGCTGCAGAAGAAGCACATTACTTATCAAAAATGTGTACTACGGTGCATATGATTGTGAGAAAAGAACAAATGCGTGCGAGTAAAGTGATGCAGGATAGAGTAATGAATACGCCTAATATTATTATACACTTTAATTCAGAAACAGACGAAATATTGGGTGATAAAAAAGTAGAAGGGGTGCGTATCAAAAACAATAAAACCAATACGATGGAAGAGATTCCAGTGAGTGCGTTTTTTGTTGCGATTGGACACAATCCAAACAGTGGTATTTTTAAAGATTATTTAAAGATGGATGAAACGGGTTATATCTTAACAGAGCCTGGTACAACAAAAACAAATATTGAAGGGGTGTTTGCATCAGGAGATGTACAAGATAAAAATTATCGTCAAGCGGTAACAGCTGCAGGTAGTGGTTGTATGGCTGCCTTAGACGCGGAACGTTTTTTAACAGCTAAGGGACATTAATTAGCTAAAATTTTTCTATGCACATTTATTTAAATGATTTAATTTTCAATGGTTTTCACGGGGTATATCCTGCAGAAAAAAAAATTGGAAATACATTTAAAGTGGATGTCCGTATTCAAATGACGCCTGCTACAAAAACCATCCATAAATTAGAGGACACCATTGACTATGTGCAAGTGTATGCCTTGATTCAAAAAATCATGGCAGTCCCAACTCCATTGTTGGAAACAATTGTAGCCAATATTGCTGATCAAATTTTAGCAGCAAATCCTCTTGCTGAATCTGTGTACGTGAAAATCACAAAACAACAATTGTCAGTTCCTTATTTTGAAGGGACAACTTCGGTTGATCTTGAAAGAAAGAGAAATTAATCCGATCGTTTTTACTAGATTTTTTTATCCTTCCATCGCATTGTTCTAATGTAGAAGAAGGAAGGTAGTAATAAGCTTAGCCAATAAATAATCTCACTAAACCAGCCGTAAGTAATAGGTAGTTGATAATATTCAAGCACTAGATAGTTGTAGATAATGTAAATGATGATGGCAGCAAACTCAATGAGCAAGGTGACTTTGGATTGACCTGTACCTGTTACAGCACTTAACCAAATGGTGGATACAGACATAAAGAGCAGTGCAATAGAAACGATTCTTAAGACAGGAATACCCTCTGTTAAAAAGCCTCCACCTTGGCCATAGATTGAAAGGAATTGTGCAGCAAACACATTGATGATAATGGCTACAATGAAAGCAAATCCAAAGCTCCATCGCATGATTTTATGAATGAGTTCAATGACTTTGTCTTGCATATTTTGCCCAATGATATTACTCACCATGGTGGTGGTGGTCGCCGCAAATGCCCAAGTAAAACAACCGAAAAATCCAAAAATATTACGCATGGCATTGGACACAGCAAGGGATTGTTCACCTCTATGTTCTATTAGTATATAAAAGAATTCCCAACTAATAATGCTAATCATGTATTGCATGATTAAAGGAGAAGACTGCACCAAAATCAGTTTTACATAATCTAATTTGAGCTCAAACTTTTTAAATAAATCAAATCTTGCGCCAATCTTTTGATAGTGTATGACAAGGTAGATCACTAATAAACCCATGATCTCTGCAATAATAGAAGCATAGGCTGCGCCATTTAAACCCATGGCAGAAAAACCAAAATGCCCAAATATTAAACTGTAGTCAAAAAAGATATTGAACAATGCTTCGGTCGCGGTTCCAATGATCAAGAACTTACTTTGATTGGTGCCCACTAATAAGGCATTGCGCATTTGGTAAATAAATAAGAAGGGAATCCCCCAAATACGAATTTTTAGAAATTCAATCACGGTATCTGCTCTTGTTGAATCTATTAATAAAGCATGAAATATTGTTGGAGCGATAAAGTAAGTAAAACCAATACCAATGATAGATAAGAATATGGAAATGATGACGCCCTGAGAAAACAAGATACCAATCTCATCCACTCTGTTTTCACCAGCTCGTCTTGAAATAAGGGCTTGTAATCCATTATTGAGTCCTTGCCCCATGACCCCAAATATCAAATAATAGACCCCTGTAATCCCTCCAATGGCCAGCGCTTGCTTGCTCAATGCGCCTAAAAAGATATTGTTGATGATAAAGTTAAACTGAGGCACCAAAATAGCCAACGCGATAGGGATAGAGATGGTCAGTATTTGTTTACTACTAATATTGACCTGTAAGGATGGGGTCGCTGCTGTTTGACTCATATAATTGCAAATCTACAACTAGTTTTATCAATACATAGCCTCTTTTTTTTGTATCATTGCAGTAGAAATTGACTATGAAAAAAATTGGCATTTACGGCGTACAAGAAAGTACAGCAAATAATAAGGTGGAAGATCTTTATTTGATCGTGGACGAACAGTCTATCTGTTTTGTTGTTAAAAACCATATCAACGGAGAATATATTGCGTTTGAATATTTTGAAAACACCACAGATCAAAATGGGTGGAATCAACTATTAGGTTATTTGCAAAACAATTCAAAGCTGATTCAATCTTTCTATAGACAGGTGCAATTTGTGATGAATACAAAAAGAACAGTTTTAACTAAATCTGTGACGACTGGTGCCGATGCTTTTTACCATAATGAGTTTAGTTTGGTAGTTGGTACAAAAATGGAAGAAGAAATTCAGTTACAAAAAATTGGACAAGATCAAGTATTGGTTTACAGTGTTCCAGATGCATTAAGTACATTACTAACCCGTTCTTTTCCAACAGGTAAGTGGATCAATTATTTAAGTAGTTTAATTAGTTCTAACAATACGGATGGGGTTTGTGTTGCTGTTTTCAATGATTATTTTATTGTTTTAATCCTGCAAAATGGCAAACCACATTTTGTAAACTATTTCAATAGAAGTAGTGATGAACAGAATCAATACCTTGTATTGAATGCTTGTGTTCAAGCAAATATCCAACCGAAGGATTCGAATATAAACGTAATAGGGTATAGTGCCGAAAGAGACCTATGGATGCAGGAATTAGCAAGTTATTTTGCAGGCGCACAGATGCAACATGCGCCAGAAGCTGGTATTGGAGCTACCTTAAATGCAGATTATCCTAATCACTATTACGCGCCCTATTTTATTTTTTAAGTTGTACCCATGAGAATTATTTCTGGAAAATATGGAGGCAGAAGGATTCATCCGCCCACCAATATGCCACACACAAGACCCACCACTGATATTGCTAAAGAGGGGCTATTTAATATATTACATAATAGAGTCGCAATAGATGGAGCTACCACATTGGACTTATTTGGTGGTACTGGTTGTATTAGTTACGAATTGGCTTCTAGAGGCGCGGAACAATTGACTATTGTGGAAAAAGATAAGACAATGCTTGATTTCATAAAAAAGAACATTGACTTTCTGAAGATTGAAAATGCAATGACCATTCAAATGGATGTATTTCAATTTTTAGCCACTTGCAACCAACAATATGGTATCATTTTTGCAGGCCCACCTTATGCATTAAATACGATTGACGACCTGCCTAGAATCATTGTTGAAAAAAAATTGATTAGTCCTAAGGGCTATTTTATATTGGAACATACCCCTCGTAATGACTATAAAACATTTGAAGGCTATAGTTTCCAAAGAAATTATGGTGCCACTATTTTTAGTTTTTTTGAATGCATATAACTAAAGCCGAAGCGCGTAACATATTATCCCAAAAAAGAGCTGCACTAAATGATGCTGAATGCATGAAATTAGATGACCTTCTACTCATTCAATTTCAGCGAATTAATTGGTCGAGCACCGAAATCCTTGCTAGCTTTTATCCTCTAGCGCATAAGAACGAACCCAATACCTTGCTATTCGAAAAGTACATCAAGACCTTGTACCCGTTTATTAAGTTTTGTTATCCGATTGTTGATAGCAAAGAAAATCAAATGGATTTTTATTTTGAAACAGAAACCTTGCAGTTAAATGCATATGGTATTCAAGAACCTTTACCTTTTAATCAAGTATCGCCAAATATGATTGATACCATCTTAGTCCCTTTATTGGGATTTGATCAAAAAGGACATCGTGTTGGCTATGGCAAGGGGTACTATGATCGCTACTTAGCAAAAGCAAGTAAAGGGATGCAAAAAATAGGTGTTTCTTACTTTGAGCCGATGGACAATTTCACTGATACCAACGAATTTGACGTACCTTTGTCTCGTTGTATCACGCCGTGGAATACCTATGAATTTGAATAATCTTTTTTTAAAATCTTTTAGAGTACTGCTCTTACCTTTTGCTATTGTATATGGCTGGATTGTTACATTGCGCAATTGGATGTACGCCAAAAAATATTTAAAATCAGTTCATTTCAATCTCCCTATTATTTGTGTTGGCAATCTTTCTTTAGGTGGTACAGGAAAGTCACCAATGGTAGAGCATTTATTATCCATTCTTTCTAACGATTATAAAACAGCTACGCTAAGTAGAGGCTATAAACGAAAAACAAAAGGCTATGCATTAGCGGGGGAGCAATCCACTGCTTTAGAAATTGGGGATGAGCCGATGCAGTTTCATTTGAAATTTCCAAATGTAGCGGTGGCAGTAGGAGAGCGTCGCATAGAAGCCATCCCACAATTGGTTCAAGATATCCCCGATTTGCAAACCATTATATTGGATGATGCTTTTCAGCATCGTGAGATTGATGCGCATTTTAGTATTCTTTTAACCGAATATGATAACCTTTACTGTGATGATTTCTTTATCCCTACAGGAGATTTAAGAGATGAAAGAAAATCAGCCAAACGCGCAAATATCATTGTAGTGACCAAATGTCCTTTGGATATGACTGAGTATGATAAAGCAGCCGTATTGGAAAAGTTGAATCCAGCACAACACCAATCTGTATTTTTCACAGCGATCGCTTATGAGACGCCTTACCATATTTACAACCCATCTGACCAATGGGTATTGACCATGCGAGATGAGGTCTTGTTGGTTTGCGGTATCGCCAACCCCATTCCTTTAAAAAATTATATACACGAAAACACACACACTTATTATCAATTAAGTTACAGCGATCATCATATTTTTTCTATTGAAGATTTAAATGAGATACGCAATAAATTTGAACAGATTAACGCAAAGAGTAAGCTCATCCTTACCACAGAAAAAGATGCGGTAAGATTGGTGAAGTATTCCAATGAATTAAATGATATTCCATTGTATGTACTTCCGATCAAACCCTTTTTTCTATTTAATCAAGCAACTGAGTTTAATCAATTGGTCATTGATTTTGTAGCACAATATCATCAACAAACAAATGAACAGTAAAAAAGACAAGAAGAAGTCAAAAACAACTACAAAACAGACCCATTTAACAACAACGTATAAAGGGGTATTAGATATCGCTAAATCTGGTATGGGTTTTATAATCGTACAGGGTTTAGAGCAAGACATATTAGTTTTCCCAACCGATTTTAATACCGCACTTAAAGGAGACGAAGTCCGTGTTAAAATCACCAAAATAAGACAGGGCTCTGGTAAAAAAGAAGGAAAGGTGATGGAGATTGTAAAAAGAAAACAAGTTTCTTTTTCAGGTACCATGCAGATCATGCAACACCATGCTTTCTTTTTACCCAATACCATCCATCCAATGCCAGATATTTATATCCCAATGGATAAATTAAAAGGGGCTAAGACGGGAGATAAAGTGATTGTGCAATTGACCAAATGGGAAAATTCAAATAAAAAACCAGAAGGCGAAGTACTAGAAATATTTACACCAGAGAAGGAGAATGATATGGCCATGAAATCGATTGTGGCAGAATCTGGATTCCCGTTGGTATTTGACGGGGAAGTATTGGCATTTGCTAAAACTTTATCTGATAAAATTTCACCTGATGAAATTGCAAAACGAAAAGACTACCGAAAAGTATTGACATTCACCATTGATCCTGTGGATGCAAAGGACTTTGATGATGCCATTTCTTTCCAACATTTAGAGAATGGACATATTGAAATTGGTGTACACATTGCCGATGTAAGTCATTTTGTGCAACCAGGTACGGCAGTGGATAAAGCGGCTTATGAAAGGGCTACATCTGTGTATTTACCTGATCGTGTTTATCCAATGCTACCAGAAAGAATCTCGAATGAATTGTGTTCTTTAAGACCTATGGAAGAAAAATTAACTTTCTCAGCTACATTTGAAGTGGATGCTGCAGGAAAGATTGTACATACCTGGTATGGCAAAACAGTGATCTTTTCTGATCGTCGATTCACTTATGAGGATGTGCAAACAATTATAGAAACAAAAGAAGGAGACCATAAGGATGAAATTTTATGGTTGCATGACTATACCCAAAATTTGAGAAAAAAACGTTTCGAAAATGGAGCGATTAATTTCTCTTCACAAGAAGTTCGTTTTACTTTAGACGCTAATGGAAAACCTATTGGGATCACTGTAAAAGAAAGCAAAGCATCTCATCAATTGATCGAAGAATTGATGTTAAAAGCCAATCAATTGATTGCAGAAAAAATGGGCAATGTGAAAGTAAAAAAAGAAGTCCTGCCTTTTCCTTATCGTGTGCATGATCAACCGAACGAAGATAAATTAAATCCATTTGTGGTATTTGCTAAAAAGCATGGATACCCTTTTAATATTGATTCTCCCGATCATATTGCGCATAGCTTTAACAATTTAATGTTGGCGTCAAAAGGCAAACCTGAGCAACATGTATTAGAACAATTGGGTATTCGTACCATGGCAAAAGCGGTGTATACCACTAACAATATTGGCCACTATGGACTAGGCTTTGAGCACTATTGTCATTTCACATCTCCGATTCGTCGTTATCCTGATGTGCTTGTGCATAGAATCGTGCAAAGTGTCTTAATGGGCAATGCCATGAATGACGAAGGATTAGAAGAAAAATGTGCACACTGTAGCATGCGCGAAAGAGCAGCAATGGAAGCAGAGCGTGCTGCCAACAAATACAAACAAGTCGAATTCATGCGTGATTATTTGGGACATAGTTTCGAAGGCATCATTAGCGGAGTTGCAAGTTTCGGTTTCTTTGTGGAAACAGTGGAGCATAAATGTGAAGGCTTAGTGTCCATTGCAAGCTTATCTAAATTTGATGACTTTAGATTAATTGAAGCAGACTATGCTTTAGTGGGTTCTAGGTCGGGTCGTAAATTCAATATGGGTGATAAAGTGGTTGTCAAAGTAGCCGCAGCCAATTTGGATAAACGCCAATTAGATTTTGAATGGGAAGTGAATGGGATGCTGAATAAAAAAGATTGATTTGCAATTAATATGCAGTCAATGTTTCTTCAAAAATAATCCCTTCTTCTGCTAAGCATTTTAAGATAGGTTGATAAATTCTTGCATCAATTGGAATATGCAATCCTGTCATTTGAATCTCTCCTTTTAAATAGGCGCATACACCCATGGCCAATGGTAAACCTACTGTGGTAGCCATGGCGGTATGGATGGCATCTTTTCCAGTTAGTACCATGCTGCTATCTAATTTAAAATGACGATCACCAATACTATATTCAATTTCGTGTAACATCACCACCAAATCTTTGTCTGTGTCTGCAAGTTTCCATTTATCTTCTAACAACCATTGTAAGATGCTTGCATTGGAATTAAATTGAGCTGGAATATTTGTAGCATCATTCAAACCAATGAATTCAAGTTGCTCCTTGATCTGTGCATCTTGATTAAATTTAGTTAAGACTGCCTCTAATCCTTTTTGTTGAATATGATCATTAAACCAATCTTTAACACTGGTATTTGGTGGTAAATTAATTTCTGTCTCATTTGTTAAATCCAATTGTACTATGGCATTCCAGCCAGTGCAAAATGCTGGATAGCGAAGGGTAGTGCGCACAAAATTGTTGACACCATGTAAGTGGTAAGTGTCGATATAAGACAAGGAATTTCTATTTGGATAATAGGCTAAATTACCAATACCAGGTAATTGCACGATCGGGGCTTGATCAAATATTTCAGGATAATTTTTAGTGACTATAGCACTATTTTCTAAATATATCGCTCCTGCTTTTCCAGCTAAAATGATGTTTCTAGGGTTCCAACTAATCTTATAATGCCAGGGATTGTTATCACTTTCTGGTGCAATCAATCCGCCACAATGCGATTTAAAGCTAGTAATTTTGCCTCCTTTTTCATGAATCTCATCTATGATAGCCATCGCGCTCATATGGTCAATTCCGGGGTCTAAACCCATTTCACAGAGGAATAAAAGTTGTTTTGACTCAATTTGTGCAGCTATGGAACGCATATTATCGTCTACATAAGATGCTGTAAACAATGGTTTTTCAAATTCCAAGCAATCTTTAGCCACTAAAAAATGTAGGTGAGCAGGCAGCATGGAGACCACGATATCCGCTTTTTGAACCAAATTTTGACGATTTAAATCATTTTTGATATCGATACCAAGGGCAGTTCCATTGGGGGCATTATTCCACTTATTTTTAGCCGTTGCTTCGTCTCCGTCTGCTAGTACAATATACCAGTCATTTTCAACCGCTTTTTGTTGTAAATATTGGATTAAAACTGTGGCAGATTTGCCAGCTCCAATAATGAGGATTTTTTGGCCCATTGTTGAATGTATAAGTGGTTATAAATGTATGGGTTAAAGTTAGTATTAAATACCAAATACTGTGGATAAAATTGTGTAAATTAATACTGATTTTAAGCATAAAAAAGAGGTCAAAAAGGTATCTTCGTAATGGTGCATATCCTGGGTCTTTTTGGGCACAGGAAATAGACTATAAGAAACAAAAAATATGGAAGAAAATTTAGGTGGAAATTTAGGTCTGGAACAGACCCAAGACAATGATCGTGTGATAAGAGTCAACATCGAAGAGCAAATGAAAACCTCTTACATTGACTACTCCATGTCTGTGATTGTAGGTCGTGCTTTGCCCGATGTGCGTGACGGTTTTAAACCAGTTCACCGTCGTGTTTTGTTTGCGATGCATGAGTTAGGTAACAATAGCAATAAACCTTATAAAAAATCTGCACGTATTGTGGGAGAAGTGATGGGTAAATTTCACCCACACGGTGACACCGCAATTTATGACACTTTAGTGCGTATGGCACAAGAGTGGACCATGCGTTACAGGTTAGTGGATGGACAAGGTAACTTTGGTAACCAAGATGGTGATCCACCGGCAGCAATGCGTTATACGGAAGCGCGTTTACAAAAGATTTCCGAAGCGATGTTGGATGATTTGGAAAAAGATACCGTGGATTATCAATTGAACTTTGATGATAGCTTATCTGAGCCAAGTGTACTACCTACAAGGATTCCACAGCTTTTAGTGAATGGATCATCTGGTATTGCAGTGGGTATGGCGACGAATATGTTGCCACATAATTTGAATGAAGTAGTGGATGGATGTATCGCATACATCAACAATAAAGATATCACGATCGAAGAATTAATTGCCATTGTAAAAGCACCCGATTTTCCTACAGGTGGTGTGATTTATGGCATGGAAGGGGTGAAGCAAGGTTTGATGACAGGCCGTGGTCGTGTGGTGTTACGTGGAAAGTGCAATGTAGAAACTAAAGCCAATGGTCGTGAGATGATCGTGATCAATGAAATTCCTTATCAAGTGAATCGTGATCACTTAACAGATCGTATTGGTCAGTTGGTAGTAGATAAAGTTGTGGAAGGTATTACACATGTTAACAATGAAAGTAATAAGCGTGAGGGAACCCGAATCGTAATTGAATTACGTAAAGATGCGGTGGCACAGGTGATCATCAACCAATTATTCAAATTCACAGAATTACAAACCAGTTATGGTATCAATAATGTGGCGTTGGTAAAAGGTCGTCCAAGAATTTTGAACCTAAGAGATTTGATTTTAGAGTTCGTTGATTTTAGAATGGAAGTAGTGATTCGTCGTGCTAAATTTGAATTAAGAAAGGCCGAAGAGCGTGCACATATTTTAGAAGGTTATTTGATTGCCTTAGATCACCTAGACGAAGTAATTCGATTAATCAGAAACTCTGCCAATCCAGATGCAGCTAAAGAGGCTTTAATCACAGCAGGATGGGGTATTTCAGAGATCCAAGCGAAAGCAATTTTGGAATTAAGATTGCAACGTTTAACAGGCATGGAACGTGAAAAAATTAAAGAAGAATTTGACCAATTAATGAAATTGATTGCTTCTTTAAAAGAATTATTAGGAAGCGAATATTTACGTTTTGAATTGATCAAAACTGAATTATTAGAAGTAAAAGAAAAGTTTGGTGACGAGCGTAAATCTGAGATCCAATACTTGGCGGATGAAATGCGTATTGAAGATTTAATCGAGGAAGAAGATGTGGTGATTACCATTTCTCATTTAGGTTATATCAAGCGTACATCTGCCACTGAATACCGTCAACAAAAGCGTGGAGGTCGCGGTGCTATTGGTTCTAAGACAAGAGAAGAAGATTATGTAGAGCATTTATTTATTGCATCTACCCACGACACCATGTTGTTCTTTACAGAAAAAGGAAGATGTTTCTGGATGCGTGTATATGAAATTCCAGAAGGTGAAAAAACAAGTAAGGGTAGAGCAATCCAAAACTTAATTCAACTTCCTCAAGACGATAAAGTAAAAGCAATTATCGAAGTGCGTAATTTGGCTGATAAGGATTATGTGAATAACCATTATATCATTTTATGTACTAAGAAGGGCATCATCAAGAAAACATGTTTAGAAGAATTTAGTAGACCTAGAGTGAATGGTGTGAACGCAATTACCATCAACGAAGGTGATGAATTACTAGCAGCACGTTTAACCGACGGTAACAACGAAGTCATGATGGCTGTGAAGTCTGGTCGTGCCATTCGTTTCCCAGAAGAAAAAGTAAGACCAACAGGAAGAGGCGCGATTGGT
>Ga0208597_1000068_pt1 | contig 35501 bp, 62 predicted proteins | sample LakMenEpi05May12_FD_150673 | JGI IMG/M metagenome (GOLD analysis project Ga0208597, IMG submission 150673) | Freshwater microbial communities from Lake Mendota, WI - 05MAY2012 deep hole epilimnion (SPAdes) | ecosystem: Environmental > Aquatic > Freshwater > Lake > Epilimnion/Euphotic zone ...
CACAGCTTATTTAATTGATGGCTTAGGAGTGGTTAAAAAAGCCTTTGAGCCTGAATATTGGGCTTACCATTTAGGTTTAAAAAGTGGTAACAATTTAAGCCTTAACAAAGGTAGCATTGGTATTGAAATATGCAATTGGGGACAACTGATTAAGAAAGGCGACAAATATTATAATTACGTTAATAAGGAAGTTCCTGAAAATGAAGTTGTATTTTTAAAAAAGTTTAGAGGTTTTGAATACTATCATAAATATAATGATTTGCAGTTAGCAAGTCTTAAAAAATTACTTCAAGAATTGTGTGCAAAATTTGCTATCAATAAAAAATATAATAGTGATATGTGGGATATTTCGCCAAACGCTTTAAAGGGAGTGAATGGTATTTATACTCATGTATCTTACCGAAGTGATAAAAACGATTGCAGTCCACAAATTAACTTAATAGAAATGTTAAAAACTTTATAATGGCAAAAAAAGAAACAAGCACTACCGCTTTAATTAAGAAAGCAAAAGGTAATGGCAAAGCTAAAAAGCATCCTAATAAAAAGGAATCAGTTAAAAAGTATAAAGGACAAGGACGATGATTAAAGACTTATTAAACAGTTTTAAGAATGATAAAGCTGGCTATTCAGGAAGGAAATTATCAGCCTTTATAGGCGTTGCAACTGCTATTTATTTAACTATATTTAAAATACCATTAGAACATCAATTGGACGCTCTAATGGTATGGTTAGCTTTTAGTTTATTATGCTTAGGTATTGTTACCGTTCAAAATGTAATTGAATTTAAGAATGGTTCTAACAAAGGCTAAAAGTGCATTAAAACGCACTTTAGCCGACTGTTAGTACCAATAGCCTTTGGTGTTTACGCTTCGGGCTTTTTCTTAGGTTTGATATTAGTTACTTCGCCAGTTGTTTCGTTTTTCAATTCAACATTTTTAAGGTCATTTTTGCCGTCATCAATCCAGATAAATTTAACTTTTGCAATATCTGAGTTGTGTTTATCTCTATGCTCAGGATGATTTTCTTTTATTTTAGCAAACGTTTGATTTATATGGTTTAGCCATAATAAAAAATCAATTCCTAATCTTTCATAATTTTCAGTAGTTGATATATTCACTAACTGTTCAATTGTTTCAATCTCGTATCTTTTTGGTTTTTTCATAATTGTATGTATTTGTTTTTAAATTTTAATTTGGCTACTGGTACTAACAGCACCTAATAAACAGGCGGAATTATATAGGTTTCCAGCCCGTCTATTAGCTGCAAAACGTTATTTAATTTGCAAATTACGATTAGATTTAATTGAACATCCCGAAATAAACATACCACTTTTTAAAGCATCTTTAATCTTTAATTTATCCGCAGTTTCAGTTAATTTAATAACCTTAAATTCATTCGGTAAGTCATTAACGTCACTTACCTCAACACTTTCAGACTTTCTAAATGATATCTTAATTAAAGGCGTTTCTATTTTATCAATATCAAAAGTTAGCATAGCTAGTTCAATAGTATCTTTTAAACGTTGTATTGTTTTCTCTCTCGATTTTTTAGCTTGTTGCAATCGTTTAATTTCATTATCGATTATATCCATTTCAGCATCATATTGCTTAGTTATGTAGGCATAGTTTTCAGACTTTGAATGAAAATTGTCTTTATTAATTTGCAAAGCTAACTCCAATTCAGGAGTTAACTCGCCACCATTCTCTATTAGTTCATTTACTAATAGTTGGTATTCTGTTTGGATATTAAATATATTCATAGGTTAAATTGTTTTTTAAATGCATTTATAAATATTTCTCTCTCATTTTCGTTATGTTCTAATATATTAAATGCTGAATTTAATATAAAACCTTGCATTGATTTAAAGGATTCTATTTGTTCATTACTTAAATTTTCTAAAAGATTAAATCTTGATAACATTAAATATAGCATATCAACATTTCCTGTTAATGCAGAAAAATTATCTCCATGACTACTTTTACTTATTATAAATAAAGCATCACTTTCTAAATTCATATTTTCATTAAATTTATCAACTGCGTTAAATAAGTCTAATCTATAATCTATATTTGCTTCCATTATTTCAAAGTTGCTTTAAGTTTATCTTTTAACGCTATTACTTCAACGTTAGACGCTTGTTCTTTTGGAAGTGATAAATATACTTGCTGCAATTCTTTTAACGTGCTTACAACGATTAATTTACTTTTAGCATCTTCAACATTTACAACAATCGGATGTTCAACTTTTGCAATTGGCTTTTGGCTATCGGCATCACTTTCAGTTTCATCAATTAAGAATAAACCATTTAAAGCATATTTGCGAGAATAAGAACTTGCAGTCCCAGTTGCTTGTTCTGCACTCATTCCTTTGTGTTCTGCTAATTCAGCATAGCCATAGCAAATAGTTTCATTTAGCTTTGCAGTTGCTTTTAAGAACACTTTGTTACCAATGGCTACAATTTCATCACTAAGTGTTAATGTAGCATTATACTTTAATAAAATCGGTTTAACCGCTTCTAATATATCCTCAGCTGAGCGATACTTGTACTTACCAAAAGCGTTTACATTTTCTTTTGGTACTTTTAATTCGTTTTGAATTTTTACTAAGTTTTCCATGTTTTATAAATTAAGAAATCCCCTACTAAATAGCCCTACCACAGGCGTCTTTAATAAGGGATTAATGGTTAATGTTTTCATAAGTGGTAGTATTTATTTTACAAATATAATAATTAATTTTTAAAATGCAGATTTTTTTTCTGCTAATTTTATTGTGCCATCACTCCAAATAACCTTAGCATTACCTAAGTAAACTTTTGGAGCTTTCGCCGTTCGCTCTTCCTGACTTTGATTAATTGATACGCTGGCATTGTTACCGTATGTATCAGTTGTGTCATTTATTGAAATGGTTAAGTTTAACCAACGTTTACCGTTTTTTTCGATAACTTTACTTTCTTCGATTTTCGTCAAATCTATTGACGCACTTACAATTGAACTCATGTTTTATTTGTTTTTAGGGGTTAGTATTTTATTAGTTACCATTTGCCACTGTTAGTGATGCAGTATCTACTTCCAGGATGTGCATTTATCCAGTCGCCTTCACTTAGGGTAAATGTTTTATTGTTATTGCTGCATTCGTTTTTAATCACTACTGAGTAATCAACTACATTATCTGATTGAATTATTCCACAATTACAAGGAGATGTTTCTTTTATTTCTTTTTTCTTGCAAGAACTAATTAAAGCTACAATTGCTAGTATTAATGTTATTTTTTTCATAAGTCTTCGTTTAAATGGTTAAGTAAATTCTTTTCAGTATATTTTAAATTTTGTAAACTTATTTCCAAAATTAATATTTGATTTTGGTGGTAAGTAAGATTTTCTTCATTTTTAATTATTTCTTTTTTAATCAATTCTAATATGTGTTCTGTTTTTTCCATTTTAGTTAGTTTTTTAAATCTTTATAAAGTCTTATTTGTTCTTGAATAATTAATGATTGTTTGCCAGAGTTAAGAGCTTGCATATCTTTTGATACTATTAAGCCATTCAATCCCTTTAAAAACTTTTCTTTTTGCTCGTTATCATTCTCAACTACTGAGCCAACAAAACTAAAGTCATTCACTTTCTGCAGTTCCATAAATTCAAGTAATGAATCATAAAGCCTATCACTTATTAAATGACCACTAAAAGCATCAGCTATATTTTTAACATTCAAAAATGTGCTTAGTTTTATTCTTTGTCTGTACCCTATCTTTGAAAGAATTGGTATAAATACTTTTGATGTTACCATGATTCCTTATCGCTAAATTCCCAATCCTGCATTTCACTATCAAATGATTTATCAACTATTAAATCTAAAGCATCATTTATTTCATTTGTGTATTTTTGCAAAGAACTTGTTTTGTTTATAATGAAGTAATAATTATCACTTATAACATTTTCGCAGTCGTTTTCGTCGCATCCAACATTCCAAAAGAAAGTAACTTTAGTGTTATGGTCTCCATAGTCTTGAATTTCATAAGTTACATTGTAATCCTTATCAATTGGTTCGATGTGTTCAAATTGGTTAATTATTCCTACTGTAATTAAGTCCAATTCTTTGTTGGTAAATTTAGTTAGTTTCATGGCTTATTTTTTAAAAGATAAATTAATGTTATCAAAAGTTAGTTCCTGGTTAGTTGCATCCATTTGTTTAATGATAACATCACGTTGTTTAATTTGATAGTCTAATTGCTCATTTACAATTGATAATCTAATTGCTATTCCCAAGAATATAATAGTTGCTAATGAAGTAATTACTAGCAGTCCAAAGTATAGACTTGCTTTGTTAATTTGTTTACTTTCTGTTTTTTCGATTCCGTTGTTTAATAAATCCTCTTTCATTTGTTTTTAGTTTTAATTGGTTAGTAATATGATGTAAAATTAATTAATTACTTTTGAATAAAAAAATATATTTTCAAAATAAAAGCTATATTTATTTAATATTTATGTAACTATTTGATAGTCAATTAAATAGATTTCATATTATTTTAAAGTACCTATTAAAAAACCACCTAAAAATGTGATTATTCCAACTTGAGCAATCTTTAATCTATTATTCTTTTTAGCTTTTCTAAGACTTAATGAATCGTTGTAGTGTTGAATGTCTTTAACCATTACAATGTCTTTATAATTTATGATCATTTTAGAGTAATCTTTTATAATTGAATCCTGAACTAATATAGTACTATCATTAGCCAAATCTATTTTATCATGCCATTTAATTACTGTATCAATATAAGTTCTGCAAGTGTCTGGTGCAGTTAAATAAACATTCTTTACTTTATCTTTATAAACAACCTTTAAGCCTTGTTTAGTTAGCTTTAGCAGTTGCAAAGATACATTTAGGTTAGTTATATCATTCGTTAAATTTGCATTGCTTAAATTAGCTTTAATTAATAAGCTATCATTAATAGGTTTCAATCCTTCAACTGTTTTATTTCCGCAGTCTTTTAATGCTAGAAAAATCATAGCTATTAAAAATAATTCTAAGGTAACTCTGTATTGTATTTTCATGTTTAATGTTTTGTATAGTAAGTGAATGTGTCTTGGTATATAGAATAAATACCAAATGAAATAGATCCAATTATGATAAGTATCATAACACCAAAAACCCATGTTACAACGTGGTCACGATTTGTTCTAGTTATATTGAGAAGTTTATCAAGTAAAAGACCTACAAAGTAAGGTATGCCTATAAATACAACTACTACTATTATTAATGTTATTATTGTTTCTAAGTGTATTATTAAATTTTCCATATTAGTTTTGTTTGTTTAGTTTATTTATTTTTTTATAGTTATAAATTATTTCTTATTAAATAAAGTTATTATCCATGCACTGAATAAAATTAACAAGGCTATCGGCAAGCCTATCATAATCTCTATAATTATCCAAATGTAAAAAATTAGTTTTCTCATAATTCCGTTAATTCGTAAGTGCTATTCTTAGTTTGAAATTTAATATATTTATCTCTTTGTTCTATTATTTCAGTAATTACAGTAGTCATCCAACCGTTATCTAATAATAAAGACCTACCTATTTTAATGTCATTATGTCTCCAAGCGAACTCCCCTTTATCGTTCCATTCAATATACTCAACTTTAAATTTACCAACTTGAGTTAAGCCATCATTCATTCTTTTTAAGATAAATTTAGGTTTATAATCTTTTACTAAGTTAGCGTTGTATTTATCGTTCATAATCCTTTAGCTAGTTTCTTTAACTGTTCAACATCGTAAACGCATACAGTTACCGATTTCTTTTTAATCAATTTCTTTGGAGCTCCTGCACCTTTACGTTTGCCACCAGATAATTTAGGTTTTCCGTCTTTTTTTAGTTTCATGTTTGCAAATATAATTATAATATTTTAATATAAAAATTTTTTATTCAAATTATTTTGTTAATTTTGTAAAATGGAATTAGAAACAATAAACAATTTAATTAAGGCAGAATATCAAACTATGTGCGAACTTGCAATTGCTAAAAATATATCTTACAACGGATCAATCTTTAATTCAAATTGGATTATAAATGTAGACGGTATTGATAAAGCTAAACAAGTTGAAATTGGTATTATAGCTCGCTGTAACGATAAATTAAGCAGAATTAATAAAGTAGGCTTAACAGGTTTTAACGAAGATAACCTAACAGATTTGATAGGTTACTTAATGCTTTTAAAAATACATAAAAATATAAAATAAAATGTCAGATATAACGAAATGCGAGGGTAAAGATTGCCCACTAAAAGAAAATTGTTTTAGATTTACATCAACTGGAAACCCGATTTACCAAAGTTACTTTGTAGACGTTCCATTTAAAGATAATGAGTGCGAAATGTTTTGGGGCAAAAAATCAGAAAGTATATTTAAACAATTAAAAGATATAACAAATGGAAAAACATGAAGTAAAAGCAGTTACAATGGTTACTGAAATTAACCGTATACTATGTAGAAATTGCACTACCGATAAAGCAGGAATTGAAATAGCTATCTGGCAATGTAAAGAATACAGAAATACTTTATATCGCCACAATCTTATTCATGGCAGGAGCTCAAATAACTTTGAAGAGTTAGAACAGGTTGTATTTTGGGATAAAGTAAAAGAATATTTAAAAACTTTATTATGAACTTAACAGAAGCAATAGAAATATTAATGATTCACAGAAAATGGAGGCTAGGTGCTGAAATTGTAATGATTGAACCTAAAGAATTAACAGAAGCTATTGATGTTGTATTAGCTGAATTACTCAGCAAATAAAGGAATATAATTCTCTAAATAATTCTTTTCAAAAGTATCAAATTTACTAGATGCAAATAAATAACTACCATCCGATAATATAACCTTAGTGCATTCTCTAGGGTTGTTATTAATATCAAATAAAATGTAAGCTCTAAATGATACAATAGTTACTTCACTTGTTTCAATAGCACAATTAAAAAACAGCCATTCTCCAAATGGTTTGCAGAGCATAAAACCATTTTCGTCAAACTCCTGACTCTCGTGTTTATCGATTATTCTAAATTTAAATAGTGCCATTACTTTAATTTGAATTTATTAGTTGAATAAGCGAACCATTTATTACATTCATTACATTTAGCTCTTTGTGTTTTATTACCTAATGAACTAATTCTAAATCCTCTTAATTGAATGCTATCACTTCCACATTCAGGGCAATCACACTTAATGCCGGTAGCGTGTGTTTTAGGCTTCATATATTTATTTAACTTATCAAACCATTGTTCCAATAAATTAACGTCCTGCTTGCAATATTTAACCATTCTCATTAATGCGGCTTGGTTATTTTCACGCCACACTTTATGCCATAAATTAGGCTCATTCTCTAACTTTTGACCTAAATTAAAATATTTACCAATTGAGTCTAAACGATTAGAAGGTAAGTTTAATAACTGCCTTGCTTGTTTTAATGTATCAATTGATTTAAAGTCTGGCATCATATCAATATCATGAATCATTGCTCTAGTTCTAAGCCATTTGGTATCAAACCTATCTGAATTATGACCAACTATTTCATCAGCTTTGTGCATGATTTCAATAAATTTAATCATCATTTCTTTATCACATTGGTTTTTATCCCACTTTAAATAATAAATTTTAGGTGAGTAATTCCATTTATAACAAATGCAGATTATTTTAGCATCCTCTATAACATTACCGTAATTAAGGTTAGTTTGGTAACCTGGACGCCAGAACCATCCTAAACATGGCGAAGTTTCAATATCAAAGAATAATCTATTAATTGCCATATTTTTTTTATTTTTTAAACAAATATAAACATTTTATTTATATTTGCACAAATGATTAAATTAAATATAAAAGCATTAAGTGTAAATAAGGCGTTTCAAGGACGCAGATTTAAAACACCTGAATACAATAAATTTATTTCTAATATGTTATTGGTGCTACCTAAATTAAAAGACGTGCCAACAAAAGATATTCGATTAAAAATTGATTTTGGTTATAGTAGTAAACTTAGCGACATAGATAACGGTTTAAAAACTTTTTTAGATTGTTTAGTTAAAAAATATGGCTTTGATGATAGGTATATTATTGAGTTACATGTAACCAAAACGATAGTAAATAAAGGTCAAGATTATATTAAATTTGAATTTTATTAGATTGATAATTAATTAGTTACAAAATATTATGAAAATAAATTTTTTTAATCAAAATATAATGTGTATATTTACATTATATTACTAACCAATTAAAAAATACTACCATGACAACAACAACCGAAACAACAACAGAACCAAAAGATATTATTGATATTCCAATGATATCTAATTACGACATCTTTGAAAGAAACAGAGATAAAGCAAACGAAAATGGATATGAGCATTGTCCTTGCTGTGGCAAAACAATAAAAAATCCACAATTCTTTTTTAATAGTATTTATGGAGGAATGGCTTACCCATCAAATGATAAAACAGAATATAACGATGCTTGGGTAATGGGCGTTGGAACAGAGTGTCAAAAAAAATTCCCTAAAGGATATATCTTTAAACAATAATTAAATAATAGGTGGAGCAGCATACCAATCACTGCATAATTAATTAAATACTATCACGTGAAAAAATATAGCAAAGACGGCAAAGTATGTTTTAATCCTGAAAATCATACTTATTTTATAGGAGACAAACAATTAACAAGTGTTACTACTTATTTAAGTCAATTTAAAAATAAATTTGATTCTGAATTAATAGCTACAAAATATGCTAAAAAAAATGGATTAAATAAATTAGATGTTTTAAAAGAATGGAAAGATAAAGCTGAATTATCTGCTAAAAACGGTACAATTTGCCATTCTATTTTTGAAAATTATATTTTAAATGACGTTATAGAATTACCAGGAATCGCACCTAAAGAAAAAGTAGCTAAAAAATTTATTAATGATTATTTTGAAAGAGGTTTATTAATACCTGTTGAAACTGAAATGATAGTATATGATGAAAATTTAGCAGGTCAAATTGATTGTATAGCTAAAAATAAGTCTGGAGAATATTTTATTTTAGATTGGAAAACAAACAATAAAATTGATAAAACAAATTATAATAAGTTTATGTTAGGAGATTACGACATTTATCCTGACGCTAATTATTACCATTATTCATTACAATTAAGTTTATATAGAAAAATGTGTAAAGAGTATGATATAAAGAATTGTTTTATAATTCATTTAGATATAGATAATTACGAAGTAATAGAATGCATAAAAATAAAAATAAAATAAATATGAAAACAATTTATGAAGCTCTAAAGGAGTTTAAAAAAACAAATCCAATCTTAAAACCTAGATTGTGTTTAAATGAACAAACAGGTTACTACCTTGTTACTATGTTTTTTAGTAAACAATATTGCGAATCTAAAAACCTAAAAGTAATATTATGAACATTTTAGAAGAAGCTAACAATATTATAAATATTCGTGGCGAAGAAAAAGAAAGACAGTATGGTCCATTTGAAGAAGGAATGGATAGGGCAGCTAAAATACTTTCTGGAATGACAGGGTATGATTTAAATGCTGAGTTTATATATAAAGCATTAATAGCTTTAAAGTTATCAAGAGAGTCCTATAATCATAAAGAAGATAATTTACTTGATGCTGTTGCATATTTAGGAAGTTTAAATAATTATATTAATAATAATAAAATAAAAAAATGAGAGAAATAAAAGAAATAAAAGGATTAAAAATGATTTGTAGAGAAGGAACATTAGATGATTTTGTAGTAAAAGAAAATGATTATGCTAATTGTAATTTCGAAGAAAATGACATTTGGTTAGATGCAGGTGGAAATATTGGAGTATTTCCATGTAAATTTCACAATAAAGTCAAACAAATAATATCTTATGAACCTGATTTAACTAACTATAATATACTTAGTGAAAATTTAAAATTAAATAATGTAGAAAATTGCATTACTATAAATTCTTGTTTAGTAGAAAATAATGATTTAACAAGAGATTTTTTCTTAAATAACAAAAAAAATAAAGGCATGCATAGTTTATTAGTTAAAAGAGGAAGAGAAAAAATAACTGTTAATTGTGAAAATATAGTAGAAGTAATTAATAAATATAATATTAATAAAATTAAAATGGACGTTGAAGGTTCAGAGTATAAATTATTAAAAGTTATGGATTTTACTAATATAAAAGAAATAGTATTAGAATATCATTTTGTAATTTTAAAAGATATTGATAAAAAAGAAAAATATTATGAAATTATAGAATTATTAAAAAATAATTTTACAAATGTAGAATATAGAGATAATTTAAATAAAAGATGGACAATAATAATTAAAGCTAATAAATAAAAAAACAAAAACATGAAAATACTATTTACAGGTTGCACAGCAAAACAAACAGATGATTCGGCTTATTTAAGAGCAAGAGTTAAAAGAATTGATGATAGTTCTATTATTTGTAATTCTTTGAGAAAACAAGGAAATATAGTAGATAGAAAAAAAGTAAAATGGGACGAAGATTTAAGTGAATATGATTTAGCTATTGTTGGATTAGGTTCTTTTGGTTCAAATAATTATAGTGGTGAAATTTTAAATGCTTTACATGCTATTAATAAAGTTAAAAATATTTTAATATTTTATGAAGATTGGAAAATACATTTTACCTATAATTCTTTTGCTAAAATGTTAGAAGATGACAATTTTGATAAAACAATAAGTAAAAAATGGTCAAATGGTGAAAATTTTTATGGAGGAGTTGACAATGAATCTTTCAATAAAAATATAGCTTTAGAAGTAATAAAAAATATAGTTGATGGTAAATATGATTCTTTAATTCCAGCTTTTGATTGGGGAAATAAACAAATAGTTAGAGATATTATAAAATCAAAAAATATTTATAACTTAGATTTAACTCCTTATGTTTTAGAAGATTGGAATATTCCTACTGTTGTTGAAACTAAAGAAAAATTAAAGAAACATATGCTTGCATCTTTAGTAGACCATAGACCATGGGTAAAAAAGAATAAATTAAAATGGAAAGTAGATTATTTTGGAACAAAAAGTATCGATGATTGTCCTATGTTAGCAAGTGAAACTGAAGTATTTGAAAAATGTGGAGAATATTGGGGAATACTTTGTCCAGAATACATACATTCAGGAAGTGGATGGTTCAGAATTAGATATATTTACGCGGCTATTCATAAATCAATTATAGTTACTTCAAAAAATGATTATAAAGCATTGAATTTACCAAATTATAAAGTAGAGGAACTATCTGATTTTTATTTAAATGAATATGCTAATGAACAATCTTCTAAAATATTATCATATATGTGGGATAAAGACACTTTTGACTTTAAATTAAATCAAATTATTAACAATTATAAAAATTAAGATGGAATTTATTATAGGAGACGAATATAATATTAAATTTGCAGGCAGTATAATTTTAGTAAAATACATTAACACGTATATTACATATGGAAACTTGCAGATATATTTATTTAAAGATACAACAACTTATTACACAATTCAATTAAATCAAATAATAAAAAAAACAAACTAAAACTATGTACTTAACACATGAATTTGAATCCATTAGAATATGGGCAGAAGATAAAGGAATTTATCAAAAAGGAGATTTAAAAACTCAATACATTAAATTATGTGAAGAATCAGGAGAATTAGCGAGAGCTATTTTAAAAGATGATAACGACGAATTTATAGATGCAATTGGTGATTGCGTTGTAGTTCTTACTAATTTAGCTAAATTAAAAGGTTATAAAATAGAAGATTGTATTAATTCTGCTTATAAAGTTATTAATAAAAGAACTGGAAAAATGGAAAATGGTACATTTGTAAAAGATGGAATATAACACTAAATATTATGGTTCTCCATTAAATTTATTTATAGCTGAAAACTGTAGAAAAGACCTTGTTGTTAATAATATAGATTTAATTATACATGATTATAAAAATAAAATAATCACTATAATTGAAAGTAAACATGATAATGAATCTATAAAAGTTGGACAAGGTCTTTTGTTAAAAAAAATAAGAGATTTAATACCTAAAAAAATCAAAGATTATATTATACAAATCTTAATAGTTAAAGGTAATTATCCATACGAATCAGCTAATTTATTGAATGTACAAGGAACTATAATAAAAACTTTAAATAAACAAGAATTAATTAAATTTATAAACAATGAAAAAATTTAAAAACGCACAAAAAGCTTTTGAGTATTACTACAAATTAATTTCTAAAAAAGGAATTGATTATGATGACACAAAAGCATTATTTAATGTTGGATTTTATATTGAAAATCCAATGGACAATGAAATTAATACAAAATGGAGAAAATGGAAAAAAGATTATGCTGAATATGAATGGGAATGGTATTTATCAAAAGACAATTCTGTTGAAAAAATAAAAGAAAAAGCTAAAATTTGGGATAAAATGCATAATGGAAACAATATTGTTAACTCAAATTATGGTTATCAATGGTCAAGAAACAATCAACTTGATTATGTAATTAATGAACTTAAAAGAAAAGATTCTACAAGAAGAGCAGTGTTAACCATATATGACGCTAAAGAGCACACCGAATACGCTAAGGACACTCCTTGTACACTTAATATATCTTTTAATATAATCAATAATAAATTAAATATGAATGTCTTAATGCGTTCTAATGATTTATATTATGGATTTTGCAATGACCAATATTGTTTTAGCAAATTACAACAATTTATAGCAAATGAATTAAATATACAAATTGGAACTTATTTTCATTACGTCGATAACATGCATATTTATAACGCTAAATTAAACTTAAATAAATAAAAATGAAAAATTATAACATTAAAATTGTTTGTAAATTAACAAATAGGTTGATAGATGACAAATATGAACTATCTAAAAATAAAAGTTCATTAAGAAAAAAATACGAATCAATTTGTAGATTTAATTCTCCTAGAAGTAAATTAATTATAGAATTAGTAAATGATTTAAAAGAAAATCAAACAAATTTAATTGATTCTATAAAAGAAATGGAGGTTTCTAATGGCTAAAGACCCTGCAGTATTATTTTATACTTCTGATTTTCTTACAGGAACATTAACAATGTCTTATGAACAAAAAGGAAAATATATCACTTTATTATGCTTACAACATCAAAAAAATTTTCTTTCTGAAAAAGATATGATTAACATATGTACATCATATGATGTTGATATATTTGACAAATTTAAAAAAGATGGAGATATTTATTATAATGAAAGAATGAAATTTGAACATGAAAAAAGGTCTAATTTTAGCAAATCTCGTTCAGATAATAGAAAAAAAGGACTTAACAAGTTAGAAATCAATAACTTAGATAAAAATGATATGTTAATCATATCTTCATCATATGATAATCATATGGAAAATGAAAATATAAATATAAATATAGATAATAATATAAATATAGTTAATGTAAAAAAACCTAATTTAGAAAATGTAAAGTCATACTTTAAAGAAAATGGTTACGATGAACATATAGCTACTAAAGCGTTTAATTATTATGAAGTAGCTAATTGGAAAGATAGCAAAGGAAAAGTAGTTAAAAATTGGAAACAAAAAATGCAAGGCGTTTGGTTCAAAGAAGAAAATAAAATAGTAGATAAATTAATTCCTAAAATGGTACGATAATGAAAGTAATAAATTTAACAAATAAAGAAACTTACGAGATTGAAGTTCACAAAAATGGAGAAAATCAAATGATTTGCCCAAGTTGTTCTCATAATAGAAAAAAGAAAACAGATAAATGCTTTTCTTTTAACCTAAACAAAGGAGCTGGTCGATGTAATCATTGTGGAATAGTTTTAGTAGAATTTAAAGACTTTGAATCAAAAAGTAAAAATATTCATTTTAAACGTCCTATTTTAATTGAAACATATGAATATACATCTAATTGTTTAAAGTTCTTTAGAGAACGCTTAATTAATCCTAGAACACTATCAGAACTTAAAGTTACTGAAGCAAATGAATGGATGCCTAAAAATAATGCAATTATACCTACTATTCAATTTAATTACTTTAGAAACGGAGAACTAATAAATGTTAAATCTAGAGGTAAAAATAAAGACTTTAAACTTTTTAAAGATGCTGAACTAATTTTTTACAATTTAGATGCTACCATTGATAACGATACCATAATTATAGTAGAAGGAGAAATGGATGTTTTAGCTCTCTATGAATGTGGATTAAAAAATGTAATTTCTGTCCCTAATGGTTGTACTGAAAAAGGAAATATAAACATGGAATATTTAGACAATTGTATAGATTTCTTTAATGAAGACACTAAATTTATTTTAGCGTTAGATAATGATATTGTAGGAAATAGATTAAAAGATGAACTTGCAAGACGTTTTGGATATGAAAATTGCACTTATGTTATATTTAATGATTGCAAAGACGCCAATGATTCATTAATTAAATATGGTATTAAAAAAACATTAGACTGTATTACAAACGCAAAAGAATTTCCAATTATTGGAGTTTTTGATGCAAATGATATAAAAGAAGATATTTATAATTATTACAATAATGGTTTACCAAAAGGTTGTGGAATTGGAATGTCTGAAATGGATAATTTTATTAGATACCAAGAAGGTTATTTAACAACTATTACAGGAATACCTGGTCATGGAAAATCTGAATTTCTAGATTTTATTTTATGTAGACTTAATATATCACATGGTTGGAAAACAGCTTTATACTCTCCTGAAAACCATCCTTTAGAATTACACTTTAGTAAATTTGCTGAAAAAATGATAGGAAAACCATTTGAAGGAAGTAACAGATTAAGTCCTTTAGACCTAAATACAATGATTGATTATCATGCTAATAATTTTTTCTTTATTCACCCTGAAAAAGATTTTACACTTGATAGCATTCTTTTATCAATAAAACAACTAATTAGAAAAAAAGGAGTAAAAGCCTTTGTTATTGATGCTTGGAATAAACTTGACCATCAATATACATCAAACGAAACAAAATACATATCAGAACAACTTGATAAAATAACTAGATTTTGTGAATTAAATAAAGTGCATTGCTTTCTTGTAGCACATCCTACTAAAATTAGAAAAGACGAAAAAGGAAACTATGAAATACCTAACCTTTATTCAATTAGTGGTTCAGCTAACTTTTACAATAAAACAGCTAATGGTATTACAGTTTACCGTAATTTTGATACAAACCTTACAGAAGTTTATATCCAAAAAGTTAAATTTAAACATTGGGGAGAAACTGGTTGCGTTCACCTTTCATGGAATAGAGAAAATGGTAGATACTACAAAGGAACAATGAATAACGAAAACTGGATTTCATATGAACAACCTAAACAAAACTATAACACCAACTTTTTAAATGAAACAACTGATTTAATTAACAATAATATAGACATACCATTCTAATGAAATACTTTGAAATATTATACATAGCTCCAATATGTCAATTGGTAACAATAAATGATTTTGAATTTATAATATATTCAAATTAATGATTATATTTGCATATGTTAAAATAAAACAACAATAACATGCCATTCGAAAAAGGAAAACCAAGACCAAAAAATGCTGGACGCACATTAGGTACGCCAAACAAAAATACAGCAACTGCTAAAGAGTCAATTCAAAAAGTATTTGAGTTACTTCAAGCAAGTGATTTACATAATTTAGAAGCATGGGCAAAAGAAAATCCTGAATCATTTTACACTAAGATTTGGATTAAACTTGTACCTACTGCAGTTGATTTAAAAGCAGAAGTTGAAACAATTACACAAATATTTAAAATAGGAGATACTGAAATTGAACTCTAATAAACAAATAGTATTTGAACCATTTCCAAAACAAATAGAGTTCTTAGAAGCTATTTTTAGTAATAAATTTAACTTTATCATGTATGGTGGCGCAATACGTGGAGGCAAAACTTTTGCTGGTATTGGAGCATTATTACTTTTATCTAAAATGTACCCTAATTCAAAATGGTGCATTGTACGTGATACTTTACAAACACTTAAAAGAACTACAATACCATCATTTAATAAGATTTGCCCACAATCGTTTATTAAGTCTTATAATCAAGATACACAAACTGTTCATTTAACAAATGGTAGTCAAATCATATTTATGGGTGAAAATTACTCAGACGATAAAGAACTAAACAGATTTAAAGGATTAGAAGTAAATGGTTTCTTATTAGAAGAAATCAATGAATTAAAACAAAAAACATTTTATAAATGTATTGAACGTGCTGGTTCTCAAATTATTGACAAACAACCAAGACCAATAATATTAGCTACTTGCAATCCATCTAACAATTGGGTTAAAGAATTAATCTATAATAAATGGAAATTAAACGATTTACCGAGCAATTGGCTTTACATCCCTTCAAAGATAACAGATAACCCTTTTGTGCCAGAGAGTTACTTAGAATCACTTAAAACGTTAACTACATACGAATATCAAGTCTTTGTTGAAGGAAATTGGGACTTACAAGAACGCTCTGGTTCTGAGTTCTATAAATACTTTAATTTAGATAAGCATGTTAAACGTATAGAATACAACCCTGAATTACCTTTACACATTTCATGGGATGAGAATGTTAACCCATACCTTCCATGTGGCATATTTCAAATACAAGGCACTGAAATACGAATGATAGATGAGATATTAGGTATTAATCCTCGTAACACCGTGCATGATGTATGTAACGAATTTAAATATAGATACAATGAACATAAAACTGGTTTATTTATTTATGGTGATGCTACCTCTCAAAAGGAAGATGTTAAACAACAAAAAGGATATAACTTTTTTAGATTAATAGAAAATGAATTAATGCAGTATCAACCTACTTTAAGAGTAGCACGTTCTAATCCATCGGTAGTCATGAGGGCTAATTTCATAAACAAAATATTAGATAAAAATCTTTATGACCTTAATTTACTTATTTCAGACAATTGTAAAACAGCAATATCAGACTTTACCAACACTAAAGAAGCTGCAGATGGAACAAAAGATAAATCAAAAGAAAGAGATGGTAAAACAGGAGTTAGTTATCAAAAATATGGACACCTTTCAGATTTAACCGATTACTTAATTTGTGAAGCATTTAGTGATGAGTATTCAAGATTTCAGCATGGTGATATTATTGTAGGACGTTCAATTGGACGCAATTATATTTCTGATAAACATAAAATGTAACATTTTGTAACAAACATAATTTTTGTAACAATCTTTAATATAAATTTGTATCATGGCAAGATTATTAAGACTTTTAGATTATGAGAGAGCTATCCAAAGTGATAACTTAGCTCAAATAATTGAATCAAATTATAATTTATTAATTGATGTTGAACAAGCAGCACAATTAACAATGACTGGTCATTTAAAACAACGTTACCAAGTAGATAAAGTATTTTCTAATACTTATTTATTTAACATAGCATCTACATATAAAGGAAATGATTTAGTTGAGTATACAGAGCCTGTATTTAGTGCCACTACTGTTTATATAGCAAATGATAGAGCATCGTTTAGTGGTAATATATATGAATCTATTGCAGGTTCTGTTGCTCATGCTTTTAATCCTTTAGAGTGGACTAAAATATGCGCTGATAAATTACTTTTTTATATTACATTACCTAATCCTTCATATAACAATTCAATAAGTTATGCAATTGGTGATGTAGTATTTTATAATGATTATACTTATACTTGCTTACAACCAGTTTCAGGAATTTTACCTACTAATACAAATTATTGGTTAGTTGGCGCATCATATTCAGTTACTGGTATTTTACCTACTGATATATCAAAATGGACTTTAGGCGATAATAGAAACCAAGAGATAGTACAGTATTTAATAGATATTACATTATACAATTTGCATTGTAGAATCAATCCTAGAAACGTTCCTGAATTAAGAAAAGAACGTTATGATGGTAATATAGCAAGTCAAATAGGCGGTGCTATTGGTTGGTTAAAAAATGTTAGTGCTGGTAAAGTTTATGTAGATATTCCTGAAATATTACCAAGTCAAGGTAATTCAATTACTTGGGGAAATGCAAATGGAAGTTCATTAGCAACCATTAACATGTACTAATGAATGATATTGAAATAATAATGACTTTAACCGATGGTCGAGTTTTAGCATTAGACAAAGTAACGGGTAAAACATTTATTTTACAACAAGCAACAAAATGAAGATATTAGGAGTTCAAATACCATTTACACAAATTGAGAATGCTTCTAAAGCGTTATTACCTCAAAACAATACTTTAAATAGTATTGAAAAAATAACTTCTCAAATCTATCGTATTTCTCAAGATATTGGTAAGTGGCGTTTAGCTTTACAAAATGCTGAAAATGTTAACTATCCTAATCGTTATGACTTAATAAGAACCTATAATGACGTAGTACTTGACGCTCACACTACTGCATGTATTCAACAACGTAAAAATTTAACTTTATGTCGTAACTTTTGTGTTATAAATAAAGATGGTTCTGAAAATGAACCTTTAACTGAAATGTTAGAATCTCAATGGTTTCGTGATTTTATAGACTATTCTTTAGATTCAATGTTTTGGGGTTATTCATTAGTTCAATTTGATTCATTAATAAATGATAATTTTAAAGAAATAAATTTAGTTCCTAGACAATTTGTAAAGCCTGAATTTAGTATTGTTGTTAAACATTGGGGTGATATTGTTGGTATTAATTATACTGAACAACCTTATTCAGATTTTTGTATTGGAGTAGGTCGTAAAAGAGATTTAGGTTTATTAAATAAAGTAGCTCCTTTAGTTATTTGGAAAAAGAATGCTTTAGGCGCTTGGGCTCAATACCAAGAAATATTTGGTTCTCCTATTCGTATTGGTAAAACATCTAAACGTGATAAACAAACAACTGAGAATATGGATAATATGCTTAGGAATATGGGAGTTGCTGCATGGGGACGTTTTGATACTGATGATATAATTGAACTAATTGAATCAAGTCATTCAGATGCTTTTAACGTATTTGATATGCTAATTGAACGTTGTAATTCAGAGATTGCAAAATTAATATTAGGACAAACAGGAACGACTGCAGAAAAATCTTTTGTAGGTTCTGCTGAAGTTCATGAACGAATCTTAGGAAATTACGCTGAAAACGATGAGCACTTCATTGAAAACGTTTTAAATTACCAATTAATACCAATGCTTGAAAACTTAGGTATTAAATTTAATGGCGCAAAAATTGAAACTGAATCAGACGATGAGATTGGTTTAATTGAACGTTCAAAAATAGATTTAGAATTATTAAAATATTATAATATTCCTGCAGATTATATTGAAAAAACTTATGGAACGCCTGTTGAAATGAAAACAAACATAGATACAGGAGTTGCAACAATTCAAAATAAATTAAAGGATTTTTATAACTAATGTGTTCATTTTGTGATATAGTTAATCAAGAACCTGATTTATTTGATGAACAGGAAATTGATAGAGTAATTGCTGGAATATATGCAGGAACTATTACTTTGCGAAGTTTAGACGTTAAAACATATTTAAAGGTAGCAGATAAATTAACAAGTGGAGTTTATAAAGGTTATGGTAAAACATTAGATACTGTTCTTTATCTTAGTGAGGATTACCAAATGCTTTACGCTTTGCGTGATAATGTGTTTATTTTTAGTGGTGCTAAACAATATCAGCAAGTTAGACAAATGAGTTCATTATTAACTGATAATGGCAAAATAGTTCCATTTAATGAATTTAAAAAACAAGCTAAAACAGTTTTTGATGAATATAATAAAAACTATTTAAACGCTGAATATAATAGTGCAATTGCTCAAAGTCGTACAGCATCACAATGGCAAGATATTGAAAGAACTAAAGGATTGTTTCCTTATTTACAATATCAAACTGCTCAAGATGGTCGTGTAAGACCTGAACATGCTGCATTAAATAAAATTATTAAAAAAGTAGATGACCCATTTTGGAGTAATTATATGCCACCAAATGGTTGGAATTGTAGATGTGATGTTATTCAATTAGACGAAGGAACTGTTACTAATACAGAAAATTTAGTTGTTGAAAATGTGCCTGATGCTTTTAGGTTTAATGCTGGTAAAGATAAAATAATATACAGTAAAAAGCATCCATATTTTGATATAGCACCAATAGATAAAAACTTTGCAAATAATAACTTTAATTTACCTATGCCAAATGAAATTTAACGAAGCAAGAAAAATAGTTAAAGATATGCAAATGGCTGAAAAAACCATTGCTGATATGGTAGATACAATGGGTATTTATGCTATTAATCATTATAAAAAATCATTTATTGATGGTGGTTTTACTGATGTAAGTTTTAAAGCATGGAAGCAACGTAAAAGAAGTAGAGATAATGAAGGTAGAGCTATTTTAGTTAAAACAGGTAATTTAAAACGTTCTTTAACATACAGAAAAATAGGTAGATATTCAATTAGAATAGAATCTAATGTACCTTATGCTAAAGTACACAATGAAGGATTAAGAAGTGGACGTGGACGTGGTTTTACAATGCCTGAACGTAAATTTGTTGGTTATAGCGAACGATTATCTCGTAAGATAGAATTAAAATTAAGAAGTAATATAGAAAAAATATTTAAATGAGTTTAAAGACATTATACACTGAAATAAGAACAATTCTTGAAGCTATTAATGGCATTAAGTATGTTAGATTATGGAATAACCAATTTGAACGTGAAAATGTTAATGAGCCATTTTTGTACCCTTGTTGTTTTATTGAGTTTGAACCTACAGAATGTAGAGATTTACTTTGTGGAGTTCAACAATACGACTTTATTGTTTGCATTCATTTAGGTTTTGAAAGTTATAAAACAGAAGACATTGATATTTTAGATATTAAGCAAAATATTTATATAGAATTAAGTCGTTTTAATTCTACAACTAAATTATTTTCTTTATTTGGACGTGAATCAGATACTCAAAATTACGACCATGATAATATACAAGCATACGAAATTAGATTTACAGTAACAGGCAAAGATTTTGATGCTGATACAAGACCAAATACATTAGCGACAGCGGATTTATTATTAACAGGAACACTAGATATATAAAAAAATGGCAAGAAGTACAGAGACAATAATTGCATCAATGGATGCTGAACAAGCAGCACAACCTACATTAGTTTCATTAGATAGTACTTCACAAACTTCTATTTATAAACTATGGAAATTTATAACTGCTACAACTATTAATTATTTTGAGCAATTATTTGATATTTATAAAACTGAAATTGAAGCAATTGTAAAAGTAGCTCCAGTTGGTTCTAACTTTTGGTTTCAAAAAAGAATATTTGATTTTCAGTACTCAGCAACAATACCTCAAGTATTGCAAATAGACCCAATTACATTGTCTGTAACGTATCCAATTGTAGATACTACATTGTTACTCATAACTCGTTGTTCTGTTAAGACTACGCCTATTAAAAACGTTTTAATTAAGGTTGCAAAGTCAAACCCACCCGTTGCTTTATCAGCTCCCGAATTAGCATCATTAACTGGTTATATTTCAGATATTGCTTTTGCAGGTGTTAATTACCAAGTAAATTCTTTATCATCTGATAAATTATATATCAAAGCAAATATTTATTATAATGGTCAATATGCTTCTACTATTGCTGCAAACGTTATTTTAGCAATTAATACCTATTTAGCAAATATACCATTTGATGGAGCTATTAACTTATTAAGATTAACAGATGCTATTCAAAATGTAGTTGGCGTTACTGATATTATTTTAGTTGATGTTGCTATTCGTTCAGATGTTACTCCTTTTATAAGTAAAACATATTTAGTTTCAAGCAAAACAACTATTATATCTAATTATCCATCAATAGCAGGTTATATTGAAGAAGAAACAACTGCAAGTCAAGATTTTTTAACTACTTTAAATTTTATAGCCCAATAGTATGTCAATTTACAATATTAATACCACCTATGTTAACGAACAGTTAACGCCACCTAAATTAAGAAAAAATAAATTCTTAGCTTGGTTAAGTGTACTTGCTAAAGAATTAAATATATTCAATTATTTATTTGAATTATACCAAAAATCAGATATAACAAGTTGGTTAGCGTTTTCAACGAGTTCAACTTATTATTTAAACGATAAAGTTATTTATACTGATAATAATATTTACATGTATAATAGTACTATTCCAACTGCTGGTAATTTACCAAATGATGTTAATTATTGGACATTAGTTCAAAGTAATTTTATTGGAGTTGATAAAAGAATTAATGCAAATGCTCAAAAAATGATACTTGAATATACTTTAAATAGATATTTTAGAGTTTCAATAATAAGTCCACAAATTTATATTCAAAACACAACTGTATTCTTAACTCCTTTTGTAATGGGAAACACAGGTAGTACAAGTTCAAGTATGTCTAATATTAGTAGTTATCAAGTTAATTATTTAGGTAACGCTTATACATACTCATCAAATGTTTATGATTATACAATATATGTACCAAGTGTTTTATTTGCATCATTAGGAACATCAACTTTAAATAGAGAAAATGCAATACGTTCTTTTGCTGATTTATATAATTTAGCAGGAATGACTTATCAAGTAGTAACTTATTAAAAAAATAAATATATGAAAAAAATAGACGTATCACAAATTGTAGACCCATCAATACAGCAACCATTCACTGGTTTATCATTAGCATTTTTGCAAGAAGCAAATAAAGAAATGATTTACGCAGTTTGTAGAAACATTATTGTTTCACACGGACACACGTTCTCAGCAACGACTCCTTATTTTATTTCTGCAGATAATTATGGTGGAATAACAGGTGATGGTTATGTTTTTTATGGTAATGAATTATATAGAACAAGCGAAAACGTTGCAGGTTATGATTATGCAATAGTAGATACAACTCCTGATTCTGTTGCTGACCCTGTTTTATTTACCGATTCAGTAAATAGAAATGTACATGGTAATAGATACATAACTTACACGCTAACAGCAAGTGGAGCTTTGTATAATGTTAATGATGTTATAAATGCTTTTACAAACGTTAAAGTAGCAGCTGAGTATGTTTTACCAACTCAAACATCAACTTCATATACCTATGCTAATTTAACTGGTTTAGCTTATACAACGACTAAAGCTGCTAAATATGAAATTGAATTAAAAGGAACTATTTATATTAATAGTACAAGTGGTTCAGGTTCTGCAGGCGGTGGAGCTTTGTTTAGATTATTTAATACTACTGATTTAGCTTCATTAGATGATTCAAGAATAACAATTAACACAATAGCTACAGGAACAGTTGATTCAGTTATTTGTGTTAGTTTTCAATGTAAAACAATATCTTATTTAGCAAGTGGTAAAACAATAGATTCGCAATTTGCAATGGAAACAGGAACAGATGATATTACTGCCCTTAATTGTAAAATGTTTGTAAAAGAATTATAACTTTAAATTATTTTTAATATACCTTTTTATTTCTACAAATTCCATGTATTTATGATTAGGTATATTATCAATAATTTGGTAATAAATTTCAATAATATTTTTAGCAACATGAGATTCAAGAGCTTCTTTATTAACGCAGTCATTTATAAAGCCATCTTTAGCATAACCACATATTCTAGTAGTTACTTTCATAGCCATTTCAGATTTCTTTTTTAACAGGTTTTCTATTGATTTTTCAGCCATAATATTAATTTTTTGTTACAATTACAAATATATAAATAATTTTTAAATAATTTTGTTATATCGAAAATTTTAAATACATAAAAAACGTTTCAGAAGAAGAAGGCACAATTTTGCTTTATTCTCAAATAGGTGATTCAGTTGATGATAATGGTAATTTAGCCCAAGGCATCAATGGAGCATCATTTGCTTATGAAATGCAATACTTACAAGATAAATGCAAAAGTATATCTGTTCGTATTAATTCAGTTGGCGGTTCAGTTCTTGAAGGATACAGTATTGTTAGTGCAATACTTAACTCTAAAGTTCCTTGTAATACTTACATTGATGGGTTAGCAGCAAGTATTTCAGGAGTTATTGCAATGGCTGGTAAAAAATGCTACATGATGGATTATGGTACTTTAATGTTACATAATCCAAGTGGTGGTGATTCAAAGATGCTTGATTTGGTTAAAGAAACATTAGTTACACTTATTTCAAATCGTTGTGGTAAAACAATGGATGAGATATCTACAATGATGGATTCAGAAACTTGGTTATCTGCTAATGAATGTTTATCAAACAATTTAGTAGACGAAGTTATTTCAAGTGGTAAAAAGATTAAAATGAATAAAAGTGAAAGTCTTTATAATATGACTTTGATATATAATAAATTAATAAACCCAAAAACAAAAACAATGATAAAAGTAACAGACTTTTTGAAGTTGAAAAACGAAGCATCTGAAGAAGAAATCGTTTCAGCTATCGAAGAAAAGGACAATGTTTTGGTATCAAAAGATGCTGAGATATTAGAATTAAAAGAAAAGTTAAAAGCTTTCACTGATGCAGAAGAATTAGCTAAAGAAGCTGCTATTGCTGATATGAAGAACAAAGCTAATGACTTAGTAAACAAAGCATTTGAAGATAAAAAAATTAAAGAAGAAGAAAAAGAATCTTTAGTTAATTTAGCAATTTCAAACTTTGAAACTATTGAAAACATGTTGAGTAAAATCAATGTAGTTAAAAATGCAGTTACTGTATTTGATTTTAAAGTTACTAAAGAAGATGGTAGCGTTGAAAATCGTTCAGAATGGAGTTTTAACGATTGGTTAAAAAACGACAACAAAGGATTAACTGAATTACAAAATTCTAATCCAGAAGAATTTGAAAAGTTAGTAAAAAAATTAAAAGTAACAATCTAAATATAAACAATTAAAAAACAAATAAAATGGCACTAATAAAAGAAATTTGGGTAAACCAAGTTGTTGAAACATTAAACCAAGACGCAGCGTTTTTACCTGCTTCAGTTGACCACTCGCAATACGTTGCTTTTGGAACTGTACACATCCCACAATCAGGAGCTAATCCAACTGTATTAGTTAATCCTACATCGTTTCCGTTAACTATCGCACCACGTGTAGATACTGACAGAACTTACTCAATGACTCGTTACGCTTTAGAGCCTACGTTAATTGATAACTTAGATGCAATTCAAGTATCTTACGACAAAAAGAACTCAGTTATTGGACAACAAATTTCAACTTTAGTTGAGAAAGTTGGTAATCAAGTAGCTTATTCTTGGTCTGCTACAGGAGCTTTAAACATTGTTGAAACAACTGGTACTGCAGGAACATCTTTAGCACCAGGAGCTACAGGAACTCGTAAAGCAGTTACATTAATTGATATTGCTAACTTAGCAAAGAAAATGGACAAAGACAACGTTCCAAGAATTGGTCGTAAATTGTTAATGAATGCTGATATGTTTTGGGAGTTATTTACAATTTCTGAAGTTGTTAGAGCATCTTATAACGGATTCCAAACAAGTACAATTGCTACTGGCGTTGTTGCTCAATTATTTGGATTTGAAATCATGATGCGTCCAACTGTATCTATTTACGCTAAAACAGCAACTGTACCAACTGCACCAGGAACTGCTACTGTAGTATCTGACCGTTTAGCTTGTATCGCTTGGCATCCAACTACTGTATCTCGCGCTTTAGGTTCTATGAATCCAATGTATGACCAAGGTGATAACGGTAATGGTAAACCTGAATATTTAGGTTCTATCTTTAACATGGAAGTTATCTTAGGTTCAGCAATTTTAAGAACAGACATGAAAGGTGTTTGTGCTTTAGTTCAAGCTTGGGTATCTTAATCAATAAATAAACTAATAAGAAAGGCTTGTAGTAAAAAAATTACAAGCCTTTTTTTTAAAAACAAATAATAAAACATGGCATCAAACGACGTTATATTTATACAAAAGCAAGGAGGTCTAGGAAGACCATTGGCTGGAGAAGATTATATTTCTGGCTTATTGTTTTATTCAGATGTATTACCTTCAGGTTTTACAAGTACGGATAGAACTAAAAGTGTTTTTTCAATACAAGATGCCGAGGCATTAGGTATATTAAACACTGCATTAGATGCTACGGCTTCTACATCAACACATACAGTAACTGACCCAGGAAATGCTGGTGAAACTATTACTTTACAAGTTCAAACAATAAATGGATTAATAACTTTATGTAGTCATACATTAACAGTAATGGAATCAATGTCTGTAAGTTCCGCAGGTAATGCTATTTATAATGCTATTAATGCTTTAACTTCGGTTCATGGTTTTACTGCTACTCATTTAATGGGAGTAATAACAATCACAGCACCTAAAAAAGAAGGAGTTTATTTAAACATAGGTACTCCATATACTTATACAGTAGCAGGTTCAACTACTGATTATGCAGCTACTTTAGTTCAAAATGTAGTAGTTGGTATTGCAAGTGATATTGATATTTTATATTATCATATTAATGAATTTTTTAGAATACAACCAAAAGGTAAATTATTTGTTGGTATTTATTCTGTTGCGGATGCGACAACTTTTGCTAGTATTACTTTAATGCAAAACATTGCTTTAGGTAAAATTAGACAAATTGGAGTTTATCAAAAAACAACTGCTTTTGTTACTTCTCAAGTTACAAGTTTACAAGCTATTGTAAATGCTAATACTGTTAATCATAAACCTTTAGAAGTAATTTATCAACCATTAATACAGGTTGCAACTTCATTATCTACTTTATATGATTTAAGAGCATTAAACGCTTCAAATGTATCAGTTGTTTTAGGTCAAGATGGAGCTAACAATGGTTATAAATTGTTTTTATCAAACGCTTTATCAATTGGTTGTTTAGGTACAACTTTAGGAGCAGTTGCTTTTGCAAGTGTTAATGAAGATATTGCTTGGACTGGTAAATTTAATGTATCAAATGTAGAATTTGACACTTTAGCTTTTGCAAATGGAGATTTTTATTCAGCTCAATCAGATGGTTTAATTGATAATTTAAATTCTTTAGGTTACATTATTCTTAAGAAGTTTGTAAGCTATGAGGGTTCATATTTTAATGATTCTCACACTTGTATACCAGTAAGTAATGATTTTGCGTACATTGAAAACAATAGAACTTTCAATAAAGCAATTCGTAATTTAAGAGTATTTTTATTGCCACAATTAGCAAGTCCTATTAAATTAAATTCTAATGGTACTTTAACAGAAGATGTAATTGGATTCTATGAAACATTATGTGCTCAAGCTTTGGACGTTATGCAACGTAACACTGAACTATCTGCATATAGCGTTGTAATAGACCCAACACAAAACGTTTTAAGTACATCAACATTGGTAATTAGCGTGTCAATTGTACCAATGGGAGTAGCTAGAACTATTCAAGTAAATGTAGGTTTCACTTTATCAATATAAAAAAATGAGTTATATAATTCCACCATTAATTAATGGTAAAAGTTACGAGTATGCAGACATCATTGTGAACATCTTAGGTGTTCCAATGGTAGGCATTACTTCAATAGAGTATGATAATAAGCAAAACATGGAGAATATCTATGGTGCTGGAAACAAGGTTGTATCTCGTGGTTATGGTAAATTTGAACCAACTGCTAAGATAACTTTGTTAATGGAAGAGATTGAGAATATTACCTCAGTAGCTCCATTAGGAAGCATCCAAAATATTCCTGAGTTTGATATTGTTGTTATTTATTTAGATGCAGCTTTGGTTACAAGAAAACACAAATTAAGAAATTGTCGTTTCATGAATAATCCAAGAAAATCATCTACAGGAGATACTTCAATAAGTTGTGATGTAGATTTAATTATTTCAGACGTAGAATACATTTAATTAAATATTTTTATTATATTTGTATAAAAAAACAAATATGGAAAATTTAGAACAATTAAAAGTAAAATACGGAGTAATTAGAACTTTGGTAATTCCTTTAGATGAGGACGATGAAAGTAAAACAGCAACTATTCATCTAAGGAAACCAGACAAAACAACAAGAGATATGGCGAGCAAGTTAGCTCAAAAAAGCTCTGAAAGTGCTATTAAAGCAGTATTAAATAATCTTTATGTTGGTGGTGATAAACTAGCAACTATTTACGAAAGTGAAGACGCTATGGAAAGTTTAGAATATGCAGTAGTACAATTATTGAAAGTTCAACAAACGATTATAAAAAAAAATTAAAAAAATATAAGGATTTAATAATGGCGAATGACAGTGAAAAAAACAACGCTCTCATTCGCTTTTATTTTAATGTTAATCCTACTATGTTAAATGATTCACAATGGTGTAAAGCAGTAGCACAAATAGACTTTGTTTTAGATTATAACGGTACAAGAACAAAAGTAAATGAGTAAAGATTTAAATTATACACTATCCTTAAAGGATTTATTCTCAAAACAAATGAGAGGTGCTGCTGATTCGACTTCACGAATGGATAGTGCTATGAGTAAAATTGGTGGCACTATTGCTGGAGCTTTTGCAGTTGGTTCTGTTGTAAGTTTTGGCAAAGCGGTTATTGAAAGCTTAAAAAATTATCAATATTTTCATGCAAGTTTAAAAACAATGCTACATGGTAATACTGATGCTGCAAACGCTTTAGAAGGTCAATTAGTTAATTTAGCAAAGACAACTCCATTTGAATTAGTAGAAGTTCAAAAAGCCACAAAGCAGTTATTAGCTTATGGTTTTAAAGCCGGTGAAGTTGTTCAAACAATGCGAACTTTAGGCGATGTAAGTAGTGGAGTTGGAGCGCCATTAGAGGATGTTGCTTATTTATATGGCACATTAAAAACAAGTGGACGTGTAATGCTTAAAGATTTGCAACAATTTGCAAATAGAGGTATTCCAATTTATGATGTATTAAGAAATAGGTTACACAAAACTACCGAAGAAATTAATGAAATGGCTTCTGCTGGAACTTTAGGATTCAAAGATATAGAAACAGGCTTTAAAGATATGACTGCTGAGGGTGGTCAATTCTTTAATTTAATGGCTGACCAATCAAAAACAGTTGGTGGTCAGATATCAAATATGTCTGATGCTTGGGAGCAAATAAAAGTTAATATTGGAAAATCTCAAACAGGTATATTAGCTATGACTATTGGTTTTATGTCTAATATGGCTAATGCTATTAATGATAAATTAACTACTTCTAATTTTATTGATGAAGCATATAAAGCAGGTGGAGCTAAGCAATACGACGCTTTAACAACAATGTATAGTACTATTCCAGGATTAAGAGATATGACTTCATTAGCAGGTACTTCAACTGAAATGAAGGAGTTTGCTATCCACATGGAAGGATTAATTGATATGTCAGGGCAAGGAATAACAAGATTGAAACAAAGTTTAGATTATTTAAAGTTAAACCAAGAGAAAACTAAAGCATCATATAAGTCAGGAGAAATGAGCGCGGATGATTTTATGAGAAGGGAAGCTCTCATTGGTGCAGCATTAAAAGGTATTAAAGGAAATCAAGCAATTTTAAATTCAAAAGGAGCAGTTTCAAATGCAACTGAAAAAGAAAAACTTGCATCTTTAGGAGCTAAAGGTTCGGGAGCTCAAAATTCAGGAGTTAATATTACTGCAGCAAGACCTCAATCATTAACAATTAATATTACAAAATTAGTAGAAAATTTAAACTTAACTTCGCAAACTTTAAAAGAAGGTACTAGTAAAATTCGTGAAGAAATTTCAAAAGTATTTTTAGAAATGGTAAATGACGCTAATTTAATAACAAGATAATGGCTATATTTAATTCACAAGTTCCAAGAAATATTGAAAATCAATCTAAACTAATTTTAAAAGGTTTAGGATTAGGTTTATTGAAACCTAAATTTTATAATATTGACCAAACAAAAGTAGCAAAAGAACAGGAGTATGAGGATACTTTAGGTATAATGGGTAATATGTCAGGTATGCAAGTATTTGATGCCGTTATATTAAAGAAACCTGCTCAATTTGATAATAAAGTTCAAGGATTCACTCCTGATAGTAAAACAACTGGACAAATAACTCCAAATGACTTAGTATTAGAAATTGCTTTAATAACTGCTACTCAAGAAAAAAACATTGTTAAAACTGCGGTTCAAGGCAGAAATGGAACTATTAAAGAATACGTTTCTGATGGTGATTGGCAAATATCAATTCGTGGAGTGATTGTTAGTGAATCATCTAATAAACGTCCAAGTGAAGAATTAAAAAAATTAGATTTATTTAGAAGTTATAACGTCGATATAGACGTTATAAGCAACTTTTTATTTGATTTGAATGTAGTTACTGTAGTTATAACAAACATTACTTACGAGCAACGTGAGGGTATGAGAAACGTATATGATTATACATTAACTTGTTTATCTGAAACTCCTTTTGAAATAAAATCAAATGCTTAAAATAGATAGTAAAATAACAATAACTCCTGTTAATGGCAAAGTCTTTGAAATAGATTTTGTTAATGAAGTTAATGTTATATCTACTTACGATAAATTAACAAGCACTGCTAAGGTAATTTTTCCTAGAAATATTAATTATGATGGTCGTAATATATTTACAGGTTCAACTGCTTTGTTTAAACGTGGTGATTCTATAAAGATTGAAATTGGTTATGATAATAAACTAAGAGTAGTATTTGAAGGTTATATCACTAAAATAGGAGCAAACAATCCAATAGTTATAGAATGTGAAGATAAAATGTTTTTATTAAAAAAAATAAAAGTAACCTATCCAGAAATAACAGGAACTATAACTAATGGTAAGCCATCTAAAAAATATCCTCAAGGAAAGCCATTAAAAAAACCAATTATAACAAGCGACCCGATAACATTGAATCAGTTACTTGATTATATGATTCCTGAAGATATTAAGTATAAAATAATTGTAAATAAACCTGATGGAATTGGTTACACAGATGATGTTAATTTAGGTAATTTAAGAGCAACTAAGGTTAGTGTAACTGAAGTACTTGATGTTTTAAGACAAGAATATGGTTTATATTCTTACTTTGTAGATGGAGTTTTACATGTTGGTTTACCAAGTAATGCAGCTAAAAGTAATACAGAAGAATTTGCTTTTGAAAAAACGATAATAAATAGTGAATCATTAGAATACCAACAAGCAGATGATTTAAATATAAAAATAGTTTGTATTAGCATGGATGCAAATAATACTAAAAAACAGATTGAAGTTGGTGATTTGGATGGTTCTCAAAAAACATATTATACCTATAATGCTACAGATGCTGATTTAAAAACATTTGCAGATTTAAAATTAAAAGAGGTTAAGTATACAGGTTATGTTGGCAATATATTTACCTTTGGAGAACCATTTGTAAAACATGGTGATATTGCTAAAATAACAAGTGAGAAATTTCCTGAACAAGATGGTTATTATCAAATAATTGGTAATGAATATACATTAAGTGTTCAAGGCGGTTGGAGACAATCAATAAATGTAGGAACGTTTATTGGCAAAGTAGAAAATGATTTATTTGATTTTAGAAATAACGGAAGTATATAATGAATGAACTACAAAATATAAAATTTGCTATTCGTAAAATTTCAGCAATAGATAAAACTTACTCAGAAGTTTGTACAGTAAAAAATATTGATACTAATAAATATTTATGTGATTGCACTCCTATTGATGGTTCAGCTATTTTAGTAAATGTTAGATTAATAGCAGATGATAAAATAGGGTTTAAATTAATACCTAAAGAAAATAGCGTTGTTGTGGTTACGTTAATTAATAATACTACGGGTTATATTTCAATGTGTAGTGAAATTGATGAGATACATTTAAATGGAGATAATTTAGATGGTATTGTAAAAGTAAATGATTTGGTAACTAAATTAAATAATCTTGAAAATAAAGTTAATGAGTTAATATTATATTCAGCAACTCATATTCATTCAGGCGGAACAATACTTGGAAATACAGGAGTTGGAACGCCACCGGTTGTTGGCAATTTAGTTCCTACTGTAAAATCTAATTTAGAAAATATAAAAGTAAAGCATGGCAGTTAAAGATATTACATTACTAGAAAATGATTTGTACATTATAAATGGAGATTTTAGTGTTCAAGAAAGTGATTCTCAACATATAGAATTAATAATTGATTCATGGTTAGGTTCTTGGAAACAATTTCCATTATGTGGAGTTGGTATTGAAAATTACGTAAAATCAAGCGGTCAAAGTCTTGCTTTAAAACGTAGTATATCTGTTCAATTAGAAGCAGATGGTTTTAATAGTATTGATATATACATTAGCCCTTACGATATCTTAGATGTAACCGTAGACGCTACAAGGAATGTCTAATTATACTATAAAATATGGAGAATCAGTAATTGATGTATCGTTAAAACTTTACTCAAATGTTAGTTATGTTTATAATTTAATTAAATGGAATCCTATATTAGATAACGTAAATAACACAGCAATAGTAGGATTGACAATTTACTATGAACCAATAATAGTTAATACTTTTAAACCAGTAGTTACTATTAATAAAAATTTTAAAAAGAATGTAACAATAAGGCAGAATCAATCAATTTTTGATGTAAGTTTACAAATATTTGGAACTACTGAAAGAGTTTTAGATGTTTTAAAGTTAGGTAATATTTCAGATATTAATCAGCAAAATTTAGCAAATATAAGTTTTGAATATGATTATGAAGCTACAATGATACCTAAACATATTTTTGAAAAAAGATATATTATAACAACTTTAAAATATAAAACTATTCAACCTGACCAAGTATTTGATTATTTATTACAAGAAGATGGTTATTATTTATTACAAGAAAATGGATATAAAATAATATTATAATGGCAGATAAAAAAATAACAGAACTACCAATTTCAACAACATTAGATGGAACTGAAATTGTACCAATAGTTCAAGGTGGAGTAACGTCACAAGCAACTACTCAAGATATTGCTGATTTGGGTGGTGGAACTCAAAATTTACAATCAGTTACTGATGCAGGAAATACAACTACAAATGATATTCAATTTGATGCTGGCGTTGGTGTTTTATTAGATAATACTTCACGATTAAGAGAAGGTACTATTGATGCAGGTTATGGTGGTGCTAAAGGTATTGCTCAAATTTGTGCGGTTGGTTATGAACTAAAATGGGAGTCAGGAAGTTTATATGTAATGGACGGTAATGGTACGCATATAAGACATACCTTATATAATTTTGCTAGCGTTCCAAGTATTACTGAAGATATTAATAAAGGCTTTTTAGTTGGTACTCGTTGGAGTTTAGATAATGGAAACGTATATGTTTGTACTGATAACAGTATTGGTGCTGCGGTTTGGGTATTAGAAGCAAGCGATTTTACAGATGCTGAAAAAACTAAATTGAGTGGTATTGCTTCGGGTGCTGAAGTGAATGTTAATGCTGATTGGAATGCAATAAGTGGTGATGCTGAAATATTAAACAAGCCAACAATTCCAAGTGCAATTACTAAAACATCTGAATTATTTAATGATGGCGACGATGGTAATCCTTTTATCTCTTTAAATGATTTACCAAGTAATTTAATTTTATATGCTACAAATAAAGCAAGTGATGTTCCTACTTATGTTAAGTTAGTAAGTAGCATTACAGATATAGACTATAATACAACTGCGGTGGATGTAAGTACAGGCTCAATCACAACTACTAATCAATTTATTTCAGCTTTAATAACTTTGCCAAATGTAATAGTTGGTAATCCTGGTGTTTTAAATATCTCAACAATTGGAAATATTAGAAGGACTGCAGGAACGGGAAATGCTGAATTTTATTTTGAAGTTTATAAAAGAGTATTAGCCGGAACGGAAACTTTAATTACTACTTCTGGAAGTACTCTTCCCGTATTTAATGGAATTTATGCTGAATTTTCGGCTACTGCATTATGGAATGATGGGATATTTTTAGCAACCGATAGAATTGTATTAAAGTTTTACGGAACTAGAATATCAGGAGGTTCTAATCCTACTTATGATTTTCAATTTGGAGGCTCTATTCCTGTACGTTCTTTAGTTCCAATTCCTTTAACTGTATCACCAACTCCATTAAGTGAGTTAATAATAAACAAACAAGACTCTTTAGCAGTTGATGGAACAGCTACTAAGTACCCAACTGTTGATGCTGTTAATAGTAGATTAGTTCCTTCAAAAGTAGATGGCTTTGTATTTAGTGGCTCTTATATGCCTTGTACTATTGGCTATTATACAATGGCGGTAGGTTCAGCAATAATGAATTTTATTATTGCTCAAAACATACTACCAAGAAAAACTTGCACAATAACAAGTTTATCCGCTTATTGCTCAACAGGAGTAGCAGGTGGTAATATAAGATTAGCTATTTATTCAGACTTAAATGGTATGCCAAATAATTTATTAGTAGATAGTGGCAACATAGCTTGTATTTCAGCAGGATTAAAAGAAGCTGCCATTACTCCATTTGTATTACAAGGTCAAACTAAATATCACATTTGCCATCAAGTATCATCTAATACAATACTTTTAAGATATAATATTATAACTGATAGGCTTTATTATCAAGCATCAAATAATCTTTATGTCCCAAATAAATTAGCTACATTTACTTTTGGGGCATTTCCAGCAATTTATCCATTGGCTAGTGTATTACCAACATTTGATGGTTTTGGCTACTGTACAGAAATATTTTTAAAAGCACAATAACAATTATGGCATTCAACGAAATATACTCAAAGAAATTAGATAGTGAAGGTAATCCAATCTTAGTAGATGGGGACTTTGTAATGGAGTTAATATCTAGTATTGAAGTACCTAACTTAGTAGTAGAACCAACCGATATAGTAGTAACTGATTTTAATAATAAAGAATCAGTTAATGAATTAATTTTAAAACTTCAAAATCTTAAATTGTAATGACCGCCCCTAAATCACTATTGAACTTTGAAAACATTGTTAAATTAAGCACTTTAATAGTTGTTGTATTGACTAATTATTATGCAACTAAATCGGATATTAGAAATTTGAATACTGAGAAACGTTTTGAAATTACTCATATTCAATATCAATTAGACGAATTAAAAGATTGTTGTAATGATAAGCAACCTAAACAAATAGTAATGAATCGAAATGAAGCAATTTTGCCTAATGGATTAAATTTTGAAGATGTTAAACGATAACCAATATTTTAAAGAGAAACAATTTAAAAATCAAATTGTAATACATCACACTGCGGGCGGTTCTAATGCGGATAATGTTATTCACGGTTGGAACTTTAATACTGAGCGTATTGGCACAGCTTATTTAATTGATGGCTTAGGAGTGGTTAAAAAAGCCTTTGAGCCTGAATATTGGGCTTACCATTTAGGTTTAAAAAGTGGTAACAATTTAAG
>Ga0208597_1000069_pt1 | contig 35390 bp, 30 predicted proteins | sample LakMenEpi05May12_FD_150673 | JGI IMG/M metagenome (GOLD analysis project Ga0208597, IMG submission 150673) | Freshwater microbial communities from Lake Mendota, WI - 05MAY2012 deep hole epilimnion (SPAdes) | ecosystem: Environmental > Aquatic > Freshwater > Lake > Epilimnion/Euphotic zone ...
AACCCCTGCTGGAGCCTCTATTACTGCCATTATAGCAGCAGAAATTGTAACTATTTGCAATAAATGTCTAGAATCGGCCCAAAAAAATATGGTGCTCAATCTAGAAAATGTTGAAGAAATAGCGCCTGATGCTTGTCAAATCTTAACAGATTTACAACAGGCATTTTATGATAAAAGCGCCTCATTTGTCATGTGCTGCTTAAACGCCAAGCTTGAAGACGCTTTTGATGAATTAGGACTATTAGAAGTGCTCAACCTCACGCCTACACTAAGTGAAGCTTCCGACATTGTAATGATGGAAGAAATTGAACGCGAATTATTAGACAGCGACGATTTTGAATTTGACAAAGAATCGGAATAAGCAAATACCTATTGAATTATTTTTTCAATTCGAGTGAGCTTACCTGCTGCATTCATTCCTTCTAGTACAATTCTAAATTTTGTGGTAACGTCGTTATTGAAAAAATCCAACTTAACGAGTTTGGTTTTCTTGTCTGTTAAAACATATGGATTCCAATAAAGTGTGGTGCGTACATCAGGTACTTTGGTTGGCGCTGCGGTATAATTGGGACTATAAAATTCTTTGTAATTGGTATACCCAGTTAAAATGGCATTACTCAATCCTTTTAAACTTTCATTTTTTAGATCGGCAGGTTTTTTAGTATAAATTGCGATGGCACCAGAAGGCCCAGAACCAGAAGATCCCATAAATGGTGGACGAAAAACTTTGATGTAAGCAATATCACTCATTTGAATACCCATCGTTTGCTCGGCATCAGAAAGCATTTCATTTAAAAAAATATCCGGAGTACCGTCACGCCAATTTAAGCCCGGTACATTGTTGCTATTCGCATCTTCGGCACCATTAGCCCCAAGTATTGGAATTGACATGGTCATGCCCGGAATTAAATTTTGCAAGTACTGAAATACGTTGGTAGCACCTGTTGCATGGTTGTCATTTTGTACATCAAAAGCGTAACTATCTTTACTAGAAAATAAACCTGATGTATATTTTTCGTCTAAAACATCAATGGGAGATTTGGCCTTTGATTGCACCACTACTTCTTTTAACACCACCACCGAGTCAAATGTTTTTTTAATTTTTTTAGCTTGCGCTTCCATATACATCAGATAAGAAAGCCCCGCTGTATCAGGTTTTGCAAAATGATAGAGCTGAATTTGTGTAGGATATGAAACAGTAGGCAAACTATAGGTAAAATTAGCAAGTGTATTTGGCGCTACTTTTTTGTCGCCGTTAATTTTATAAAAAACGCGCACCGTATCAAAAAATATAAGTCCGCGCTGACTAAAGCTAGCATCGGGAGCTATTGGTGCAAAAAAGTACTGTTTGCTACTATCTTTTGATTGCAGCACCATCGTAATGCTCTGTACCAATTTATTATCAAAAGTGCCTCCATTATATACAGCACCTCTAATTTGCAAATAGTCACTATCCATTTGATATTTTAAATTGGGCAGCATGCCTTTAACCATTTCTTCCCAATTGTATTTACGCCAACCATGCGTAAGCATCACTAAATCTAATTTTGCAGGTGTTTCAGCATCGGTACTTGAAAAATAATTGGCCGCATTGGGAATGGCACCTTTGATATCGCCTTGCAATAGCAGGTTAGAAAAAATATTAGTTGAATAGTCCTGCACTGCATTTACATCGGTAACAGATACTGATAAGTTACTTAACAACGTATCTTCTACTACAATGTCAATGGTATTTTTTGCGCGTTTAAACAAACGAGGCGTAAACATTTTTACCGAAGGATAAAAAGCGTGCAGGTTATTATTGATAAATAAAACCCGCTCTGCAACAGGCACCCATGCCGCATCAAAAACTGTTATTTGTAAAACACCGGTAGGCAAACTATCGGTAGGCATGGCAAGTGCAGCTGATTTTTTTGTTTGAAGTTGAATCGTAGACTTGTATACCATGCGCTGATTCATGGATGCTACAACATGCAGTTGCAAAAAGTTTTGCGCCGTTGTCAGTGGACGCTGAATAACTATTTTAGCCTTATCCTCTTGCAACATGGCTTGCATCACAATGCCGTCTGGTTTTGCAGCAGGCATGGCGGTTGTATGCACGGTTCCAGCAGCATCTACCCAAATACAGTTATAGGTTTCCTCTTTTTCTGGCAAAAAACTAAAAACACCCATCCCATCGTGTACCGATTGGATAGAATCTATTAACACCATTTTACTATTAAAGATGGCCCCTTTTATAGCAGCAGGATCCCCATTTTGATTCACAGACAAAAAACCTACCTGTGCTTGCAAACCAGCAATTAATTGCCCGCCTTCTGGAAAAAATTGGAGTTTATAAATAGGATCAACTTTTTTTGAAATGGCGATAGAATCAGACCCTTGTACTGTAATGTCTTTGGTGAAAATAAAGGCAGCATCAAAATTAAGCATCCACCTAGTGTAAGCTTTGATTCGAATACGCGTTCCCTTATAATTTTGAGGTATTTCAAATTGAAGTTTTGCAGAAGATTCAAAAATGGGGTGCACCGTATGCTTAATAAGTTGCCCCGCATCATCATACCAGTCTGCGTAAAAATTTCTACTATAATCAGATATACCCTCGCCCGCTAAAATATAAGCCTTACCCCAAATGGTTTCCCCTTTTGAGTAAAGGCCTTTATCAAAATGAATGTGTAATTTTTCTTGTTGGTAGTTTTCTTTGTAAACAGCAAGCATAGAATCCAACACTTGTGCAGACACCACAAAAGGCGCACAAAACAAGAGTCCAATTAGCAACAAATATTTAGCCTTCATGCGTACAAATTTACAAAACTATTGATGCAAACCTTGTTAAAAAAATAGGGCGAAAAATATAATTTTTCGCCCTATTCAAATGTATTATTATTTATTATTGGTGCTTATCTAACGTTAATGCCAAATAAGGAAGTCTTGCACCTGTGGCAGTAGCATAGCCCATACTAAATCCAGTAAGTGCTAAACCACCTTGTAATCCATTTGAGCTAGCGTAACTAACAAGAGCAGCAGATGTAGCCGCAGCGCCAGCCGCACGAATAGCCCATGTAGTTGTAACCCCAGAAACATTGATTACAGGAATATCCATGGCACCAGAAGTACCTAAGTATGGGATATTAGCTTTCATTAATGTCCCGTTTAAGTATAAATCTACGGCAGGAACATTTGGCATGAGGTGCACAAAATTAAACCTACAAACTCCACTTTCAATATTAGCGATATTATTTTTAACAAGTACCGACTTCATATTAGCAGCAGTATCTGTTAAGTGAAGTGTTTGAGGTGTATTATCTGTAATATTTACGTTTGTATTAAACAATACCACAGAATCTGTATTGGTATTAAATTTAGGCATTACAATTGAAACGGAATTGGTACCTAAAGGTACACTCATATAAAGTGCAAAGTTACTACCACGGGTGTTATAACCGCCTCCTGGAAAAGGAGTACGTGATTGCAACAAATTACTTACGTAGGCACCATTTAATTTAATACGCAAATTTGCGTAATCTATAGCATAAGCAAATGCTAGATTTACTTTTAGCTGACCTTTATTAGCTTGGTTGCCATAAGTGTCGTAAGGCTGATTGGTAACCCCTGTATTTTTTTTGCAAGATGCAAATACAAAGAGTAGCGCCAATGGCATTATATATTTTATCATTTTTTTCATCTCTTACTTTTTTTGCGTTAAGATTATGGTAACATGAACCACTGTTCTTTGGTATGGTAATCAGATGCCAATGCACCAATTTTTTGTAACGCTGGAATATTATATAAATACTCAGAGTTGTATCTAGGACGACATCTGTACGGTAATTTACCAGCATTATAAATGTTCAGTGTTGTTGGCAATGTAAATCCTGCATATACTTTTTTACCAGTAGCTGGATCTAAATCGATGTACCTAAACCTACGCATATCTGTCCAAGTTTCGCTAAATCCATATCCGTAAAGGGCAATGTACTTTTGAAGCATAATGTGCGAAAGCGTTAAACCATTAGCATCGGCAGGCATCACTTTAGGATTGGTTAAGTAAGCAGCTTGAGAAGCTGGCGTAATTAAACTTGCCCAAGGAATACGAGATTGATACTGCGTAGTTAGCATTTCAAAATTTAATTCGATGGCTCTTTTATACGTAGACAATGCTAACGCCTTATCCCCTTTGCGAAGAGCAGCTTCTGCTTTTGTAAATAAAACTTCAGAAGCAGTTAAAAGCGGGAATGGCGCTAGGTTGTTAAAAATGTAACGACCAGAATCTGCTGTAACACTTGTTGAAGAATAGAGCGCGCGCCAGTAGTTTCTTGGCTGATCTGCGGTACCGAGCCCTGTAGCTCCCTGACCTGGCAGAACACCCTTATATGTACCATTTGGATTTTCATTGATCAAATACGGCGTACGAGGATCCATTACACCTGTAAATGGAGATTCTGTATTTACGCCAGTTAATAGATTTGCAATAAATGATGACTGACGAAGTGTTGCAATGTTGTTACGGTATGGTCCAAAGAAATTATTGGTACCACTAAAGTTACCACCTACCCATTTTTGAACTGCATTATCTGCATTTGTTACTACAGACATGTCTGAGTATTTAATTACAGAATCAGCGTAGTTTTTAGAAGTGTAAACCGCTTTATTGCTGAGGTGCGCAAAGGTTTTAGCCTTTACTGCATAAACAAACTTTTTCCATTTGTTTACGTCACCACCATAAAAATAGTTGTCACCATATTTAAGGTTGGTAGCGCTTACTGCACCATCAGTTCTATTTAATAATGCAATAGCATTATCACACATCACTCTAACAGAATCATACACATCTGCTTGGCTATCATAATCAAATTGTTGGCGCTCGGTATCAAATGCTTGACGCATAATCACTTCACCATACTGTTCTGTGGTAACCAACCAACTCCAAGCAAAAATGGCAGTAGCAACACCTACATAATCCCATTTCTTTTGCTGAGTTCCTCTAGAAATAATGTATTTAGCATTAGGTCCAATTCCATAATAATGCATTGCCCAAACGTTACCAGTAACGTCTGATGCAGTTGCAAAAACACCACCTAATTGATCATAGGAATTACTAGCACTATTCGTATGCCACCACTGAATGTATTTGGCCAAGTTAACAGCGTCAGTAACCGGACCATACGATCCACCACCACCACCCGTTGGGGGTGCCGCTGTAGATGTCATTTGATTGATAACGTTAGGTAATATGGCTTCTATAGCCCCTTCAACCGGGTTGTTAGGGTTTAAGTAAGCATCGTCTAATTTTTTACTGCATGACTGTAAATTAGCTATACCAACTAATGCCAGTGTTACTGCAATAAAATAATGTATGTGCTTTTTATTTTTCATAATCATTTTTTTTACAAGTTAAAATCCTACTCTTAATCCAGCATTAAAGCTTAGTGGAGCAGCAATGTTTCCATAATCGAAACCAACTGCACCAACACCTCTAAGAGAAGCGTTACCACCATTTGCAGCAGGATCAGCACCAGAATAGTTTGTAAATAAGAATAGATCATTCATGGTTACAAACAAACTAAGTGATTTGAAATTTACAAAATCAAGTAAACCAGGATAATCCATATTCTTTCCAGCATTGTTTACAAGCGCTTTTGAAGGAATGGTATAACTTAAAGAGATATCACGAAGGCGGAATGCTTTGATATTGCGCTCCATGTAATCTTCTTCCGGCATGTTACTAGAACTGTAATACAAGTTATTGTAGTATGGTGTTACTAAAATATTATTACGTGTTGGCGTAGCCGTATTTTCTAAACCATCCTGTAAAATACCAGACACCACCCTTGGCGTTAAACGATCTGCTGTTTTTGCAGATTTACCAAGTGTAGTTAAGTACATTCCTGTAGCATTATAAATATCGCCGCCCAGTCTTAGATCCCATAAGAATGATAAGCTTAGGTTTTTATAACGTAAACGGTTGATTGTACCTACTGTTAATCCAACAGTACGATCACCTCTTACTCTAAACACACCATCATTTAATGGTAAACCAGTTGTTGGAGAAATTAAAACTTCACCATCATTTTTTGATAAACCGTTTGGACCTGGAGCAGATAAATCTTGTCTTCTGTAACCAAAACTTGTAATAGTACCTGTAGAATAACCAGGTCTTAAACCACCTCTTGCATTTGAATACAACCAGGTAGAAGCGTCATAATAGTCGGCACCAGCAATATCAATTGGCAATGGAATGGCTAATACTTTGTTCCACATGTGGTTTACGTTGAATTGGATATTCCAATCAAAGTCTTTCTGACGAACTAACTTGAGTCCGATAGAAAGTTCCACCCCTTGGTTACGAACGCTAGAGTTGTTAGCCGTGTTAAGTACAAATCCTGTACCATAAGAAGCTCTAAAACCTTGTGCAATTTGATCAAGGGCTAATGTATTATAATAAGCAGCATCAACTGTTAGTACATCACCAAACATTCTAAACTCAGTACCTACCTCGTACGTTTGCTGACGCTCTGGACGCAAATAAGGGTTGGCATTGTAGAAAGAATATTGTAACGGCACATTAATAACGCCACTAGCACTTGTAGGTGGTGTTAATGCACTTGTTACCGTTGGTACAAAGTTAGACTGGTTCGCATAGGCATTTGGAAGCCTTGCAGTTTGTGCTAAAGAGCTTCTGATTTTCCAATAGCTCAATACCCCACCTTTTAATTTAGGAAAGATATCACTCATGATAATACTGATGTTTCCACCAGGATAAGAGTAATTTCTGTTTGCTTTTGGAAGTACAGATGAAGATTCGAAAGCCATAGAACCTGTTAAGAAAATAAGGTTGTTATAACTAATGGTCGCTTCAGCAAATCCTGCAATTTGCATAGATCTTACTTCGTTCCACTGATTATTACCATATAATGTAGTTCTACTTAAACGAGTTCTAGTAGCAACGCCAGTAGCAGAACTATCAAAGCTTCTAATACTATCTTGTGTACCAGAAATACCAAATCTTTCTAGTTTATTTTCTGCCCAACGTGTACCTACAGTAACACGCGTATTAAACTTGCCAAATGTTTTTTTAGCAGTTGCAGTAATCGTGTGGTTGTAGTTGCCTGCTTTAACCCAGTAGTTATCTAGTTGACCTTTATTGGCCATTGAAGATTGTGAAGCAGATTCCGGATCACGGAATTGGAAACCTGAAGTTTCATAGGTGTTATAACCAAATCTACCCGCAATTGACAACCACTTTAAAGGATTGTAGTTAATGGATAAGTTTGCAGTGTAGTTATTGGTTTTATCTTGTGATTCATTTCTATGAACAGCAAAAAACGGATTGTCTGTTTCAGCAATCGTACCTAAATATGCATCTTCAGCTGTATTGTTGGTCGCAATCAAATAACGCTTGTTACCATTCGGTAATAAATAATTCATGGCGTTATCTGTAACAGGCCACATAAATAAATTAAGCAAATATCCACCAGCACCTTTCATCGCTTTATCGTTGATACTATTACTGTATGCAATAGAAGGTGAAATTTCTAAATTCTTAGTGATTTTAGTGGTATTTGTAAGTCTAAAGTTGGTACGTGTTAATCTTGTGTTTGGCACTACCCCAGTTTGATCATAAAATGATCCACTTGCACGGTAGCTAGATTTAACGGTACCAAAATCGGCACTTAGGTTATGCGTAGTACCTGCCGAATTATTAAAAAAGTTTCCAACGTTATCGTAAATTGGAATATCAGCTCTCATAGCAGGACCAAAGGAAGAAAATGTGCCTGGATTTGCAATTCCATTAGATCCTTGTTGGAACCCAGTATAAACAGCAGGAACATTTCCAAGTGATTGGAAACGGAAACTATTGTCGTAGTTAACATTAAACTTTTTACCTGCAGTAATCTTTGCTTTTTTAGTGGTAATGATAATGGCACCATTACTAGCAGAGCTACCATAAAGTACCGTTGCTTCAGGTCCTTTAAGTACAGTAACACTTTCAATGTCGTTCGGGTTTAAATCCGCAATACGGTTTGTAAAGTCGTTAGATGTGTTGTTTTGACCAGCAGCACCCGGAACTGTTTCTGCAGCGTTGATTGCATCATTTTCAATTATGATACCATCTACCACAAATAAAGGTTGGTTGTTAAGGGACATTGAGTTAAAACCTCTTAATACAATCGTAGAAGATGCACCTGGAACACCAGATGTTGCTGTGATTGTTGCACCCGCAATTCTACCTTGCAATCCATTTAAAAAGTTTTCACGTTGTGTTTCTTTTACATCATCCCCTTTTACAGTTTGTGCAGAATAACCAAGGTCTCTTGGTTTTTTCTTAATATCCATCGCTACAGTAACTTCTTCAAGTTCTGAAACAGAAGATCGCATAGAAATAGATACTGTTGCGCCATTAACGGTTACACGCTGGCCATCATAACCAATGTAACTCACAAGTAAGGTTTGACCCTTATTTGCTTTAATGTTAAACTCACCTTTTTCATTTGACTGTGTAGTAGATGTGGTACCTAACACTTTTACGGTAACACCTTGTAATGGTGTTTTTTTGTCGGCATCTAAAACTTTACCAGAGACATTTTGACTCTGTGCCATAGATGGTAACGAGAAAATGAGAAGTAGTAACGTAACTACTTTCATCAAGGAAGCAATTTTTCTCATACTAGTTTTTGGTTTCTATGAAGAATGATTGATTATAATGAGCCAGTAGTTTCATACGTATTGGCCGTAATAATCAACACAATGTTAAAATTTCTTAGGCATATTTCAAGAACTATTTAGGCGAAAAATTGGGTTATCCACAGGATTTCGGGATAAAATAGCATCAATTCGGGTTATTATTCGGTAAATGGATGTTTTGAAGGGGTTTGCACTTATTTCATATAGTATATATTTATAATGCGAAATTGTTATTTATCGTCTTTTTATTCCTTTCTATTAACTTCGTGACCTTAATGATTTCCCCAAATACCATACAACAAATTACTAGCCGCATCGATATCATTGATATTGTTGGAGAGTTTGTAAAACTAAAAAAGAGAGGCACCAACTATTTGGGTAACTGTCCTTTTCACAACGAAAAATCTCCCTCTTTTACAGTCTCTCCTGTAAAAGAAATTTACAAATGTTTTGGTTGCGGTAAAAGCGGCAACTCCATTACATTTTTAATGGAGCATGAAAAATATAGTTATGTAGAAGCATTAAGATGGTTAGCAGCAAGATATAATATTGAAATTGAGGAAACAGAAACTTCTCCCGAGCAAAAAATATTAGTTCAAACTTCCGACAGTTTATACGCCATCAATCATTTTGCACAAAAGTTTTTTAGTACACAATTACTAGAAACTGATGAAGGGAAAAATATTGCACTCTCCTATCTACAAGAAAGGGGATTTAGAAAAGAGATCATCGAAAAATTTCAGATTGGTTACAATCCTGATAGTAGAACCGCTTTAACAGAAGCGCTCATCGCCAATCAATTTAATCCTACACTACTTCCAAAAACAGGTCTTGTATCCAACAGAAACGGAGATGAATTAGTAGATAACTATAGAGGCAGAATTATTTTTCCAATTCATGGAAATACGGGTAAAGTCATTGGCTTTGGCGCGCGTGTAATTGGCAAATCAGATAGAGGCCCCAAATACATCAATACCCCAGAAAACGAAGTTTACAGCAAAAGTAAAATTTTATATGGCTCCTACTTTGCACGTATGGCCATCGACAAAGCAGATGAGTGCTTACTAGTAGAAGGCTACACCGACGTGGTTAGCCTACACCAAGCCGGTATTGAAAATGTGGTAGCTAGTGGCGGTACTTCACTAACCACCGAGCAATTAAGGCTCATAAAAAAGTATACACAAAACCTGACCATTATTTATGATGGTGATAGTGCTGGTGTTAAAGCGGCGCTTCGTGGGCTGGATATGGCACTCGAAGAAGGACTTAACGTAAGACTTGTATTAATCCCAGATAATGAGGATCCGGATAGTTATGTCAATAAAGTGGGCACCACTGCCTTCAATGAGTTTGTAGCCACCGCTAAAAAAGACTTTATCATTTTTCAGCTAGAAGTGATGCTGCAAGAAGCGGGCTCTGATGTAAGTAAGAAAAGTAGCGTTGTAAATCAAGTAGCAGAAACACTCAGCAAAATTAACAAGGCCGAAGATTTTACCAAGCAACAAGATTATATTAGAAAGTGCGCGAGCCTTTTACGCATTGATGAAGCAGGTCTAACAAACCTCGTTAATAAATTTAAAAGAGATATTCTTGTTAAGCAAGAAAAGAAAATGCCTTTTGATGAGGCGCAGCAAATTTTAGAAGGCAGTATTGAAACTGGTTTTGATGAAGGCGCTGCACTGATTAACCAGGATGATATTTATGAGAAGAATTTAATTCGGGTATTACTTGATTATGGTCTTTTAAAATTTGATGACCATAAAACAATGGCCGATTTTATTTTTGAAGCATTAGAGCAGTTTGATTTTGACAATGAGCAGTATTTACAACTCTATCAAATTTACAAAAGCTGGTATGACAAAGGATTAGAGCCTACATCCAAAACACTACTCTACCACGATGATGAAAATATTAGAAACCTTATAGTAAACTTAACTGTTTCACCACATGAGTTAAGTTTAAAATGGGATACTATTTTAGAAGGCATGAATATTGTAAATAGAGACACGTCCATGGAAGACGTTACCATGAGTGTTAACTATTTTAAACTTCGAAAAATAAAAAAGATGTTTGACCAAAACCAAGTTGATATGGAGCATGCAGGTTTTGAAGAACAAATGAGGCTTATAGAATTACACAAACACCTCAAAGACATTGAAAGAGAAATTACCAAACAAATTGGTACGGTTATTATAAAATAAAAAGGGCCCATGTAAATGAGGCCCTTTTTATTTATTTAGAAGTTTCTATTAGATCCAGCCCTTGTAGGCTTTACATTTTTTCTGATAGCCCACAAATCTGTGATTCCAAAAGACTTACGTGTTTGTGCATTGTTTACACCAATTACGGCCTCTGCCACTGTTTCTTTTACTTCTGTTGTTAACTTTTTTAGGTTGTCTGTATCGATTTGTACGATAGCAGGCATAGCATTACTGTTCATTATATATGTATTTAAAATTTTGAATCGTTAAATTGAACAAGAAAATTCAAATGGCTGGCACGGGGCCCGTAATCGTAATGTAAACCTTAAAAAATCAAGTGCTGCAAGAGCAGATAGGTGTTATTAGGGTTGTTGTTCAATTCTGGTGCAAAAGTACGATTTTATATTGGTATCCTAACAACTATTAGCAAAATGATTGTTAAAGTCAAATACATAAATTGTATTTTTAGTGCATGAAAAGCATATACACAGGGCTATTAGTCCTACTTATTGGTTGTTCTACGCCTACCAAAAATTTCCCACCAGCAAGCTCTTCTATAGAGGCGGGTCGCAACTATGTAGAAGCTTGTTTACAAGGTGATTTTGAAAAAGCAACAGCCTATGCTGCTCCTAGCCAAGCCATGAAGTTACATACTGCTAACACCGAAAAAAACTACAGAGATCTAGATAAAGAAGGCAGGTCTAGTTTTAGACAAGCGTCTATCATTATTGAAGGAATAACGGATCAGGATAGCTTGCATACCCAAATGAATTATCAATATTCGTTAGACAAAAAGTCTCGCCAACTTGAAATAGAAAAAACAAACGGCAAATGGCTTGTGGTAGCCGTAAAGGAATAAATCATTTAATATGGAATTAAAAAACATGATTTGGGTTGGTCTGGGTGGTATGTTGGGCGCTGTGTCTAGGTATCTTTTTGGACTATTTATTAAATCGGAAACTTTTCCATATGCCACTGGTGTGGTTAATATTTTTGGCGCACTAGTTATGGGTTTTATAATGGGACTTGCTATTAAGGGTCAAATAAGCCCCTCTCTTCGCTTATTTGTAGCCACGGGTATTTGTGGTGGCTTTACCACATTTTCTGCGTTTGCCTGGGAAAACCTAGAACTTTTGCAGCAGCAACGTTATGGTAGTTTTTTGGCGTATACCTTTGGCACATTAGCCCTAGGGTTGGCTGCAACAGCCATTGGATATTTGTTGGCTAAATGAATTACGGACCTTATCTTTGCAAAAATAATTTACATGGAAGCAAATAAATCAACTACAAAATACTGGGCTATCTGTTTTTTCTGGTTAGCCGTAATGATTACTTTACTCGTTGTATATCGTGAATTCTTTTGGTTAGCGTTACCTGGTACCGTTACCTATTTTGCAAAAGCAATGGACTTAATGTAAACCTAACTTACTATAGTAAATAGCAGCACAAGTGCTGCTTTTTTTATGCCTTCCATTTAAAATTATAACGCAATCCTACGGATGGTACGGAGTTGATGCGTGCGGAGTCCAGTACTACTGCTAACAATACCTGCCTGATCGATAGGATCCATTCTTACAACGGCAGAAGCATGAATAATTTGATGCGGCGATAATAAAATACCTACATGGGTGATTTTTCCTTGTTCATTGTCAAAAAAAGCCAAATCGCCAGGCTTGGCCTCTGCTAAAAAACCAATAGCCTCTCCCATTTCTGCTTGCTGATACGCATCGCGAGGTAATTTGTAATTAAATAGCTTAAAAACCATTTGCACAAAGCCACTGCAATCTATTCCAAATACAGTTCTACCGCCCCACAAATAAGCAGTGCCTAAAAACTGTTTTGCTACTATTTCAAGTGCCGCTGGAGTGAATGCATTGTTTGCTGGATCCAAACTGGCAGCTGTGTAAGTGAATTCAAAATCAGCATGCATACTGGAAACAATAGGTGTACCAAGCGGAAGTTGAATAGACTGTCCATTATACACTGCAGGATTAACCCAGTTAGCGGTGTATCCCTTTGTAACAATACTTGCGCCTTCTGGTAATATTTGTAATTGCAATTTCTGGCACCAACCTTCATAATCATCTTGGTGCATTTGAATCTGATAAAAATCTTTGGTTTCACCTATGATGGTAGCGGTTTCACCAAATAAAATTTGAGAAACCATTTCTGCCCGATGTGAACTCTCTGCCCGTATTGGAGCAACTGGAACCACGCAAATCACTTCAGCCATAGATTAAAATTTAAAATAAGTTATGCCCTTTGATTGAATAATTGACGACGCTCTAAAAAATACTGCTTGAGGGCCAATGCTTTTTTTTCTATGAGTATCCAAGAAAGATATCCAAAAATAAAAGCTCCAATAGTACTAGCAATAAATAACATAAGCGTTGAAGGCCTGAACCAATAAATAATAAACTGTTGCAATGGAAATGCATACAAGTAAATTCCATAAGAAGGATCTCCAATGCTAGCATGCACAAAGGTTGCAACCCTGGATGTTTGCTTGCCCAAATAAATGACTAAAAAAGGAAGCGTTACATAAACAACCGTATGACCTACGCCAAAATATATAGCAGCAATAAGCGCTATCAATAAAACAGCGGCAATGGTATGTTTATAATTGATGGCATCAAAATGAAAGCAGCTTAACAAAGAACCCATTAAAAAATAGATGCCCAAATCAAAAAGAGGTTCGAGTGGAATAAAAAAATGTGTTTGAACCGTCCAATTGTACAATAATAAACGTACCATTAAAAAGATCCCTATAACAATAGCCAATGCAATTTTTAAAAATATTTTATGGGACCGAACAAAAAAGAACAATAAAATAAAAAGGTAAAAGAAAAACTCATATTCAATGGTCCATAAAGATCCATTGATGGCAGTAGAAGGAAGCCCCGAAAAAATCCCTTGAATAAAAAAATGAGGTTTAAATAAGATCAGGTTACCTATAAAATAAGCATACACTTCTTTGTTTTTAAAAAAGGGCGTTAGTGTGCTTGGATATATAAAATAAACCGCGGCAAGTGTTATGAGTAGTACAACGGCCAATGCTGGAAAAATTCGGAGCACCCTTTTTACGAGGTATTCAAAAATAGAGGCACTCACCATCATACTTTTAAATATCAAATACCCGCTAATTATAAAAAAACCTTTTACACCAATAAATGAAAATAAAAAAGTGCTATTGGTTGCTTCAAACAATGGATCGGTGGCGCCATCGCCATTTAAAACATAGGAATGGGATACGATTACAAACCAAGCAAATAAAATACGCAACAAATCAAAATTGTTTGCCTGTCGTGTAGGAAGTTGAACCATTGCGCTTCTTGATTGTTTTGAACCACAAATATATCTTTAATACCCAAAATCTAACGATATTTACATTTCTATACATCGTAAATCTAACCCATGTCATTAAGCAGCAGTTTTGAAGAAATCATACAACGTAGACGTTCCAACCGAAAATTTGATGCCAACGTAGAAGTCCCCGATGATGTTATTAAAAGAAGTTTAGAAAGAAGCATCCTGTCTCCTAACAGCAGTAATATGCAATTATGGGAGTTTCAATGGATCAAGGACCCTGCATTAAAAGATTCTTTCACAGCACTTTGCCTCGACCAAAATGCGGCCAGAACGGCCAAGCAATTGGTGGTATTTGTAACCAGAAAAGATTTATGGAAACAAAGAGCGGCATGGAACTACAATAAAATAAAAGAAGGCATTACAGGTGAGCCCAATACCGCTCAAAAAAGAGGCCTCGATTATTATGGTAAACTCATGCCACTTGCCTACCGCTCAGATATTTTTGGAATTTCTACCCTCATTAGAACAGCACTTTGCTTTTTTATGGGACTTCGAAAACCCTTTATGCGTTTTGGCGGAGATGCAGATCAGCGTGTTACAGTTCATAAATCTTGTGCATTAGCAGCCCAAACATTTATGTTATCTATTGCCGCCGAAGGTTTTGAATCATGTCCAATGGAAGGCTTTGATGCCGTTCGGGTGAAGCGTGCATTAGGGTTACCAAGCGGCGCAGAAATCAATATGATCATTGCCGTGGGTAAAGGAACGGAAGCAGGCGTTTGGGGGCCAAGGTTTAGGGTTCCTTACGATGAGGTTGTTGTGGTTAAATAAAACAATTTACGATCAACAAACGTTATTGTATTAGTCAGTAATTTTATAAAAATATATACCATGCATAAGATTTTAACGGGCGCTTTATTATTGATTGCTTCAGTTGCATCAGCTCAAGTTGATACCACAGATAATTTTGATTATAGCAAATTTGGAGAAGCTGATGGTGTTAAACGCTATTGCACACAAAAAGTATTAAATCAAACGCCACAAAAAATTATTAGCATTGGTTTTGACCAGTATGGCTCTTTTCATATGCCAGGTGTACCACTAGGTGGAATGCTTCCTGCAATGCAAGATTTTCATGTGAATCAAATGTCAGCACTTAAGGCACAAATAAATATTCCAGTTATTTCAAACAACAAAATTATCTGGCAATTGGGTGCTAATTATTGGGGCAGCAAATTTGACATTGAAAAGCCAGGAACCAATCTATTTGCATCCTCACTAAATAGCCATACCCTTACAAGTGCCGGTATCAATACCACTATTTTTAAACCATTAAATGAAAAGAATTTTTTTATCATACAGGCAAGTGCAGATGTCAATGGAATTTTTCATAACACGAGCGCTATCAACAAAGATGCATTAACATTGAGTGGTACCGTAATTTATGGTTGGAAGAAATCTGAAAAAAATATGATTGGTACCGGTATTGCCCGCACCTTCCGTGCTGGTCAACTCATTCATGTACCTGTTTTATTTTGGAATAAAACCTTTAACGACAAATGGGGTATGGAACTTTTATTACCTGCCCGAGGATTTATGCGATACAATTTTTCTACATTTAATATGTTACAAGCAGGATTTGAACTAGAAGGAAACCAGTTTTGGATGCCGCTTTCAAATGCCAAAAATGGAGAAGTGTTTATTCAAAGAGGTGAGTTTAAGCCCAAGCTAATGTGGGATAAAAAACTAAGCGGCTTTGTTTGGTTTCATGCAGAAGCAGGCATGCGTTACAATTACCGGTTTGAAGTAATGAATGTGAAAAATGGGAAAAAAGAAGCCCAACGCTACTTTGAAAGCAGGTTGGGCAATCCTTTATATTTTAATATTGGATTTAACTTTGTATCACCTTAATACTTGTCTAGTCCAAGTATCTGTTCTTCCAATAATCGAAACACCAATATAACCTCTTACTTCAAGTGAGTTGGCATTCTGTAATTTCATGGTACAAGAGTAGGTATTACCGTTTTTAGGATCGTAAATATTACCTTCGTCCCAAACATTTTCTCCTTTGTAATTAAAGCCCCAAATATTTACAAGGCCCAAAATGGCACGGGTCTTAGAAGCTTCATCAGGATGATTTTTATCTACTTTAGGCTTCCCTGTTTCTGGATCGTTGGGTTCTTTTAACCAAACAATTTTACCCTGGTACTTGTCGCCATTTTTATAAATGCGCACCATGGCAGTACCTTCACCTGTTTTCCAAACACCTACTATACCGTCTGGATTATCTGCCTTTAAATAAAAAGCGGAAGCGCCAGCTATCATGAGCAAGCATCCTATAAAAAGTAAAGTCGTTTTTTTGTAATTGGCTCTAATAGTAGCCATTTTGGTTTGTATCTTTTTCATATGCGTAATTTGTAATTAGAGATCAAATATAATTGAAAAAACAAAAAGAGCGACCTGCAATTAAACAAGTCGCTCTTCATAAAACCCTAGGAGATTTTGTGGAGTCGAGGGGAGTCGAACCCCTGTCCAAACATCGTGACCATTAGCTTTCTACATGCTTATTTCGGTATTCATTGTAGACGAAAGGCCGGAAACGAACAAACCAACCTATCGCTTAGCTGGATATTCTTAAGCAACAGTCACAGCCTTCTATTGCAGCATCTTATTTTGTTTTGAGTCGGCGGCGGCACATGGAAATAAGCGAACCTGTGCGGCGGCCCAAATGGTTACTTAATCACTGATTAAGCAGCCATGGCATACTGAGTATTGCCATTTGAAGTTTGAGTATTCAGATTGAAGTGCTAATTACACAACGCACTGCATGCTTACACCAACAATAACCTATGCTGTCAAAACCAGTACGACCCCATAACTTGCGGTTAGCAAAAAGCCAAATGCAAAGGTAACACTATTTATACACTTATTTAAATAATCTCCAAAAGTCGAGCCCTAGCGCGTATACCATTAAACTTAACAGTAGCACCATACCCACCATTTGTGCATATTCCATGAACTTATCCGAAGGCTTACGCTTTGTGATCATCTCATAGAGTGTAAAGAGGGCATGCCCCCCATCGAGTGCCGGAATAGGTAAAATATTCATGAAAGCTAATATAATCGAGAATATACCTGTTAATGTCCAAAAACGTTCCCAATCCCAAGTGCCTGGAAAAGTATTACCAATACTAATAACGCTACCAAGCGAATCGCTTGCTGCTACCTTACCCGTAAAAATTTGTTTGATACCCGTAACGTAACGATCTAGTGTTTCCCAAGTTTTTGTAAAACCTACTGGTATAGATTCAAAAAAGCCATAGGTTTTTGTGTTGGTTCCAAATAAAACGAGTGGGCTTCTTCCAAAAAAGCCAAGCTTTCCTTTTTCATTTACTTTAACGCGCACATCTACAGTATCAGTACCACGAAGCACTGTTAAACTCACAATCGAATCTTCGTATCCTTTTTTTAACTGATCAAACTCGTGGTAAAATAAAAATGGCTTGTTGTTAAAAGCAATCAGTTGGTCATTTTTAATAAGCGCATCTTTTGTAAAAACAGCAGTACTTGACACAGAGTCTACAATGGCCGGATAACGCGGCATCACAAGTGATGTTTCATTAGCGACCTTCGCAAGTTTTTTGGTAAATCCTGCGGGCACTTGTATATCTATAGTGCTATCGTTTCTGGTTACTTGTAAAACTTTGGCGTCATTTAAAACCATTTCTGCTTCAAGGGTTCCAAAAGCTTCTAGTGGTTTGCCATCAATGCCTACCACATTATCACCATCTTTAATGCCAATTGATTTTGCCAATGAATCGGCAACAATTCCATTTTTTAAATTTTTAACCGGTAAATATTCTTCACCCCACACCCAGGTAATACCAATAAAAATAACAATGGCAAGCACCACGTTTACAAGTACCCCTCCAATCATAATAATTAAACGCTGCCAGGCTGGTTTAGATCTAAACTCATGTGGCTCTGGAGGCTTATTCATTTGCTCTTTATCCATGCTCTCATCAATCATACCGGCAATTTTTACATAGCCGCCAAATGGCACCCAGCCAATACCGTATTCGGTTTCGCCTTTTTTCTTTTTCCAAATACTAAACCAAGGATCAAAGAATAAATAAAACTTATCGACCCGGCAGTTAAATAATTTAGCAGGAATAAAATGCCCTAATTCATGCAGGGTTACTAAAATTGAAAAAGATAAAATAAACTGTCCAGCTTTAACGCCAACACTTAACCAATCTACCGATAATAATGTCATAAATATATATTGAGATGCTTTTTATAAATGAATGAGTGAAGCAGCAAAACTTCTTGCTTCGCCGTCACTTTCAAAATACTCTTCGAGGGTTGGCTTTTGAATGAAAGCCATTTTTTGCATGGTTTGTTCCACCACTTCTGTCATATCCAAAAATCCAATTCGGTTTCTTAAAAATGCATAGACTGCAATTTCATTGGCCGCATTTAAAATACATGGCAGGTTACCTCCTTTATGAAGTGCCTCTATTGCGAGTGCTAAATTTCTAAAAGTTTTAGTATCCGGTTCGTCAAAAGTTAGCGTGTTTGGCTTTCTAAAATCGTAGCGTGGAAAATTATTTTCGAGACGCTGCGGAAAGGCAAGTGCATACTGAATAGGAAGTTTCATATCAGGAAGCCCCATTTGTGCTTTGATACTTCCGTCATCAAATTGAACCATGCTATGAATAATACTTTGCGGATGGATCACGACCTCAATTTGTTCAGGTTGTAAATTAAACAACCACTTGGCTTCAATCATCTCAAGCCCTTTATTCATAAGGGTTGCAGAGTCTACGCTGATTTTTGCACCCATACTCCAGTTGGGATGTTGGAGTGCGTGATCACGTTTTACATTCACCAAAAAATTAGGTTTTTTACCTAAAAATGGACCACCGCTCGCCGTTAAAATAATGCGCTCAATTTTATTGCGACCCTCTCCTACCAAGCACTGAAATATGGCAGAGTGCTCCGAGTCTACGGGAATAATGGGCACTCTTTTTTCCATGGCCATTTGCATCACAATATCACCAGCAACTACCAGGGTTTCTTTATTAGCAAGTGCAATGGGTTTGCCACATGAAATCGCTTTTAAAGTTGGTTTTAATCCTGCATAACCAACAATGGCAGCAAGCATCATATCGTAACAATCAAGCGCCGCAACTTCAACAAGTGCTTTCTCCCCTGCAAAAACTTTAATGTTTGTTTTGGAGAGCGCTTCTTTTACATTCAGATATTTTTTTTCGTCACCAATAACCACCACATTGGGGTTAAATTGTAACGCCTGTTCAATTAGTAAAGCATCATTGTTTTGCGCCGTTAATACTTCGGCACTAAATAATGAAGGGTTGGCAGCAATAACCTCAAGTGCCTGTGTTCCTATCGAACCTGTAGAGCCGTATATGGCGATCCTTTTTTGACTACTCATTGTTTAATGGGTATTTACTACCCTGATTTTTTACTGCCACAAGATAAGATAAAAATAAACTAGATTTTAGTGGCAATAAAGTTAGAAAGGGCATCTGCTAGGACCCTATCATTACTTAGCCTTGGCACTTTATTTTGACCCCCTAGTTTGCCAATAGAACGCATGTACTGCACAAAGGCATCATTTTGTAGAGGCCTAACTTTTAAAGGTTCTAAAATGGCGCCTTTAATAAGGTCGTCATAATAGACATTTTGTTGACGCATGGCGGTGTCCAATTGTGCAGCAAAATCATCCAAATTTGAAGGTGCTTTTTCAAAAGCAATAAACCATTCGTGGTAACTTTTTCCTGATGTGTCTAACCCTGCCACAAAAGGTGCAACGGTAAACTCGGTTATACTAGCATTTGTTTGTGCAGCAACTTGTAAAAGTGCCGCTTCTACTTCTTCACCAATAACATGTTCACCAAAGGCAGAAATAAAATGTTTGATCCTTCCAGTCACAACAATTTTATAAGGATCTATACTCACAAATTTTACAGTATCTCCAATATTATATCCCCAGAGTCCCGCATTGCTATTGATGATAAGTGCGTAATTGACTCCGAGCTCAACCTCTTGTAAACAAAGCCTTGTAGGGTTTTCAGAAAAAATCTCGTTCGCCGGAATAAATTCAAAAAAGATACCGCTATTGGTATTTAATAGTAATCCAGATTCATTTTGTACATCCTGAAAAGCAAAGAATCCTTCACTCGCTGGAAAGAGTTCTACCGTATCAATTTTACGACCGATGCTTTCAAATAATTTTGCTTTGTAGGGTTCAAAGTTTACACCACCTTGTACCATCACATTAAAATTAGGAAACAGCTCTCCTACTTTTTTTCCAGTGGTTGATTCCAGTTTATCAAAATACATTTGTACCCAAGGTGGAATACCACTAATAAGGGTCATATCTTGATGCTCCGTTTCAGATACAATCGCGTCTAATTTTTGTTCCCAATCTTCGATACAATTGGTTTCGTAACTAGGTAATTGATTGGACCTTAAATAAGCCGGCACATGATGGTTTACAATGCCACTTAAACGTCCGGTCGCAATGCCGCCTACCCTTTCTAATTCGGGAGAGCCACTTAAGAAAATGAGTTTGCCAGAAGCAAATGCCGTGTTGCCCGTTTCTGCCATATAACAGAGTAGTGCGTTACGGGCGGTATCAATATGGTTATCAATTGAGTCTTTTGTAATGGGAATATATTTTGCGCCACTTGTGGTACCGCTTGTTTTTGCAAAATAAATGGGTAGGCCTTTCCATAATATATTGTGCTTACCCTCTTTTACCATATTAATATATGGAACAAACTGCTCGTAATCTCGAATAGGAACTGCTTTTTTAAAGCCATCGTAGTCCTCTACAGCATCCAAACCATGGTCTTTACCAAACTGGGTGTTTTTAACCACTTTTAATAAAGTCTTAAAAATGGATGACTGGTCCCCAACAGCCTGCTTTGACTCTCTTTTAACCTTATTGGCTATATAATGAGCAAAGGGCTTGGCAAGTAATGATTTTAGATTCATTGAATGACCTATAGGTATTAGACATGGCAAAAATAGAGAATTGTAGGCTTCAGATTTATTTGGAATTGTTAAGATATTAATACATTGAAAATCAATGATTTATCATTTTTTCACAAGAAGAAGGATAATTTTATAAAATTTTCACTCCAAAACCTTACCTTTGCCGTCCTAATTTTGGATAGCTATGTTAGCAGTTGTAAAAATCGCAGGTCAACAATTTAAAGTGCAAGCAGGACAGAGCTTGTACGTACCTCACCTGCAAGGTAAAACCGGAGACAAAGTTGAGTTCTCTGATGTATTGATGGTTGATAATGACGGGAAAATTGCCCTTGGCAGTGCCGTTAAAGCAGTCGTTAAAGCAGAAATTCTCAGCGACCTAGTACAAGGTGAAAAAGTGATCGCCTTTAAAATGAAAAGAAGAAAGGGCTTCCGCAAGAAGCACGGTCACAGAACGCATTATACGCGTATTAAAATAGAAAGCATCGCTTAATTTAAAATAGTATTATACCATGGCACACAAAAAAGGTGAAGGTAGTGTAAAGAACGGCCGCGACTCACAGAGTAAGCGTTTGGGCGTTAAGATTTATGGTGGCCAACCAGCCATCGCAGGCAATATCATTATTCGCCAGAGAGGTACGCAGTACCACCCTGGTAAAAATGTAGGCGTTGGTTTAGACTTTACTTTATTCGCGTTGAAAGACGGCGTTGTAGAGTTTAAAAAAGGCAAAAATGACAGAACAACAGTGTCGGTTGCTACCCCAGCTCCAACTGCTTAAAAAAATATTTTTTTGTAGTTTGAAATAATTTTTTACTTTTAATGTATTATTTACTAACCATTAAATCAAAAAAACATGGCAACTGCAAAAAAAGCTGCTAAGAAAGCTGCTCCTAAGAAGGCTGCTGCTCCTAAAAAAGCTGCTAAGAAAGCTGCTCCTAAAAAAGCTGCTAAGAAAGCTGCTCCTAAGAAAGCTGCTAAAAAAGCTGCTCCTAAAAAAGCTGCTAAAAAAGCTGCTCCTAAGAAGGCTGCTAAAAAAGCTGCTCCTAAGAAAGCTGCTAAAAAAGCTGCTCCTAAGAAGGCTGCTAAAAAAGCTGCTCCTAAGAAGGCTGCTGCTAAAAAGAAGTAATCTTAGTTTAGCTTTAGCTAAAAATAGATTTAGAAGTCCCGCAATCTTGCGGGACTTTTTTTGTATTATATTGAGACCAATTTCAAACCCATGACCAACGAAGCGATTGCAGATAATTTCTCCCTCCTCTCCAAATTAATGGACATACACGGAGATGATGCATTTAAGGCCAAATCCTATGCCAGCGCGGCTTTCACAATCGACAAACTAGAAACAGAATTGTCTACATTAGATCCGCAAACCATTTTTTCGCAGCGAGGCATTGGTGCAACAACGGGGAAAAAAATTATTGAGCAACTAGAAACCGGACAACTTGAAATTTTAGATGACTATATCCAAAAAACACCAGCTGGAATTTTAGAGATGCTGCGCATCAAAGGAATTGGTCCAAAAAAAATTGCAACTATTTGGAAGGAATTAGAAATTGAAACACTGGGAGAACTACTCTATGCTTGCGAAGAAAACCGACTTACTTTATACAAAGGTTTTGGAGAAAAAACGCAAGACAATATAAAAGCGTCCATCGAATTTTATATAAACGCACAGGGTAATTTTTTGTACGCACAAATGGAACCCGTGGTTGAACTTTTACAAGAAAAATGGGCCGAACATTTTAATGAATCTAGCTTTTTTGTAACCGGTGCTTTTAGACAGCAGCACGAGGTCATTACCATTTTAGAGTGGGTCACGGACCAAGAATTAGCCCCTCTAGAAAGTTTTTTTGAAGAAAATAATTTTGAAATACAGTCCAGTACCCAGGGTTATTTAGAAGTCACTTCTCCAGAAAATAGTACCCTCGGATTTCATATCGTTGACACAAAAAATCTAGTAAAAACGGTCTTTGAAACATCTTGCGCCCCCTCTTTTTTAGAAAAAATAAACGAATTGTTACCTGAGGGGCTAACACAAAGCTATCATTCAGAAGAAGATATTTTTAAAGCGGCTAATATCCCCTTTATTCCACCTTATTTAAGAGAAGACGCTAACACTATTGATACTGCTGCTAGTAAAGGCCTTCCATCCATGATAATGCCATCAGATATTAAGGGCATTATACATAGCCATAGTAAATGGAGTGATGGCTCCAACACGCTTTTAGACATGGCTACTGCTGCTAAAGCACAGGGATTTGAATATTTAGTCATTAGCGACCACTCAAAATCAGCATTTTATGCAAGTGGCTTACAAGATGACCGCATTATAGCACAGCACAAAGAAATAGATCAAATCAATAAACAACTAGCTCCTTTTAAAATTTTTAAAAGCATAGAAAGCGATATTTTAAATGACGGAAGCCTCGATTATGCACCGGGCATCCTTCAAAGTTTTGATTTAATTATCGCATCTGTGCATTCCAATTTAAAAATGCAGGAAGAAAAAGCGATGCAAAGGCTCATTACGGCTATCGAAAATCCGTATACCAATATACTGGGGCATATGACGGGCAGGCTCTTATTAAGTCGTAAAGGCTACCCTGTAGACCATCAGAAAATTATTGATGCCTGTGCCGCCAATAATGTAGTGATTGAACTCAATGCGCACCCTCGTAGGTTAGATATTGACTGGCGCATGATTGGAAAAGCACTTGATAAAGGGGTACTTATATCCATCAATCCGGATGCCCATGCCATAGAAGGATTTGATGATTGCAGGTATGGCGTTTTAGTGGCTCAAAAAGCGGGTGTGACCAAAGAAAACAACCTAAGTAGCTATAACCTAGATGCCTTTGAAAAATGGATGGCTACGCAGCAATCAAAAAGAAAATAAAAAAATTAGCTACTTGGTTTTTGCTTCGTTCCAAAGCATATCCATTTCTGAAAGCGTCATATCTCCTAAATTTTTACCAAGTGCGGTAGCCTGCGCTTCCATATACATAAAACGTGTTTTAAATTTTAGGTTTGTTTTTTCAAGTGCCGATTCTGGGTCTACACCAATAAAACGTGCGTAGTTAACAAGGCTAAATAACACATCACCAAACTCATCTTCTATTTTTGAAACATCGGAACTAACAAGCGCTTCTTTAAGCTCTCCTATCTCCTCTTCTACTTTATTCCAAACCTCGGAAGTTTCTTTCCATTCAAATCCTACCTGCTTTGCTTTTACTTGCATACGCGTTGCTTTTACAAGTGCAGGCAAAGACACGGGCACACCACTAAGTACCGATGTTTTCCCTTCTTTTAATTTTAGTTTCTCCCAGTTACGTTTAACGTCTTCTTCATTCTCCACTTTTACATCGCCGTAAATATGCGGATGCCTATCAATTAATTTTTTAGCAATACCATCAATCACTTCTTGTAACTGAAATTTATTTTCTTCTTTACCAATGCGCGCATAAAATAATATATGAAGTAACACATCCCCCAGCTCTTCTCTAATTCCATTCCAATCTTTACTCGTAATCGCATCCGCTAGTTCATAGGTTTCCTCGATGGTCATGGAGCGGAGCGTATCAATGGTTTGTTTTTTATCCCAAGGGCACTGCTCCCTTAATTCATCCATGATAGTAACCAGTTGTAAAAAGCTAGAAGCAAGCGGATTCATAAAATAAATTTAGTCGTTGTATTTGCGTTTCTTTTCTGGCTCGTAACTGAGCTGATCCTTTAAAGATTGGGCGTTTGGATTGGTGGTTACGGCATACGCAATTTGTAACAGTACGATATAACCAAACACCGTAAACAAAAGTTCGCCCCAGCCAATCCAATAGCCCCAAAAGGTATACACAGCAGCTGTTTCAGGTGTAGCCGTTTCGTAAATGACAGTTACTTTATCACCAAGTTTAATAGGCCTTAAAAAATATCGCGCATCGGTATGATGCCAGTTCCCCCCTGCCTGATAAACAGCAGCAGGAATGGTTTGCTTAGCTGCACTATCATACAACATTTGGATGGTTGCTGGCGCTTTTTCGCCATCAAAAAAATCTGGTTGGCGTGTAAATAAAATATAACACCCCAAACAAGATACATAGAGTATGAAAACCGACCTTAACAACCGCCTTAATTAGTGAGACTTCTAAAGTCTACAGGTACAAGTTTACTTACCCCTGGCTCTTGCATGGTTACACCATAAATAACATCTACCGCACCCATGGTTTGCTTATTGTGTGTTACAATAATAAACTGTGAGTTGTCGCTAAATTTCTTAATCATTTGTGTAAACTTACCTACGTTGGCATCATCTAATGGCGCATCCACCTCATCCAAAATACAGAATGGTGCTGGCTTAATTAAATAAATAGCAAATAGTAATGCAGTTGCCGTTAATGTTTTTTCTCCTCCACTCAGCTGTGTAATAGATGATGGACGCTTACCCTTAGGCTTTGCCACAATATCAATACCTGTATCTGCTAAGTTTGTAGGATCCACAAGTACCATGTCGGCAGTATCTTCTTCGGTAAATAATGCTTTAAATACTTTTTGGAAGTTTTCCCTTACTTTATTGAAGGTCTCTAAAAATTGCTGGTTCGCTGTCGCCTCTACTTCTTGAATGGTTTGTAATAAAGATTCTTTAGCTGAAACAAGGTCATTTTTTTGCTCTAATATAAAATCGTAACGCTTGCGCATTTCGGTGTAAGCTTCAATTGCAGTTGGGTTCACTTCTCCCATATTTTCGAGGCGCTTGCGCATGCGCTCAGACGTATTTTGCAATTCTTCGAGTGGTGTTTCAGAAGTACGTGGTTGGTCTAAAATATCATCTAGTTCAACTTTAAATTCTACACTTAAGCGCTCTTTCATACCCGCTAACTGTAATTTCAAGTTGTTTAATTTGTCTTTGATTTCTGTCACTAAATGATCAATCATTTCCTTACTCTTAGACTTTAAACGTAGTTCACTTTCCTTTTCTTGAAGTGCGTTTCTTAAGTTATAGTAAGCCTGATCTGCTTCATTTAATTTTTGCTCCTCTACTTCTTTTTGTTGCATCAGCTCCAATAAAAGCGATTCGGATGCCGCAAGTGCAGCTGCACCGTCTGCAATATCGGTAGATGCTTCAGAAAGCTGCGAAGTATTGGATTCGATTTGCGCAATAAGTTCCGTTAACTGATTTTCTTTGAAAAGCAATTCCTGCTTGAGCGTCGTAATCTTACTTTGCTGGCGTGTAAACGTAATATTAGTTTCGTTGTAGGTAGCAGAAGCTTCGTTATACGCCTGTTCGGCTAATTGATAATCCTGCTCAACAAGGCTAACCTGCGCTGCTGTTGCTTGCAAACTATCATTGAGTTCATGAAGCGCCGCACGCGTTTCTGAAATGGCATCATGCTCATCGCCCAAACGAGCTTCAATATCTGCAAGGCGGTCGGTAGCCGTTAAGCTAGCAGCCTGTAAATTTTCAATTCTATTTTTAGCAGCAAAAACCTCATTGGTAAGCTGGTTAATTTCAGCTTCGGTTTGCTTGATATTGCCTTCTTTTAATTGATCATTAAAAGCAATCACTTCATTGTGCTTAAACTGAATATCTGATTTTAACAAATTAACCACAGACTCCTGATCGGTAATATCTTCTGCTAATTTTTCTAAGTTTTTAGCACGGCCAATTTTTTTACCTTCAAATAAACCAACGCTACCACCCGTTAATGTGTATTTACCTTTTACAAATTTGCCCGTTTTTTCGAGCACGATGGCGCCATTGCTGTTATTTATAGCATCTTCGTTTTCGGCGATGTAAACATTAGATAAAAGATACTGTGCTAATTTTTTATATTGCTCATCTACTTCTACTACATCGAGTGCAGCAAATGTGCCAGCCGGCTGTGAACTTTCTGATCTAAAATCGGCAAACTTGTCCAACATAAAAAAGTTGGCTTTACCTTTTTGATTGGCATCCAATAAATGAACCGCTTGTAACCCTTCCTGCAAATTATTTACAACGTAGTAGTTTAGGTATGGCTCCAACACATTTTCAACGGCTGCTCTAAATTCTTCCTTCACATAAATAATGTCAGAAAGTATCGGTGCCGAATGGTTCCAATCCGGATTGTTGTGTAAAAATTTAATGCTCTCCGGATAACCTTCCATTGAGTCCATTAAACTTTTTAGCAGGCTGTATTCGTTACGCTTAGCGTCTAATTTTCTATTTTCTTCGGCAAGTTCTCCACGAAGCACTTCAAGCGCTTGTTGTGTTTCAAAAATACTAGACTTTGTTTTTTCTTGATGCGCTTGTAAATCTGCTAATACATTACGCTTGTCTACTAAATTTTCTTCTTTTTCTACAAGCGCTTCTTGCAACTGCGTTAACTGCTGAGCACGTTGTGATTGCTCATCGGTTAGCTGCGTTTGTGCTCTTTGTAAATTTTGAATAGAAGTATCCGCAACAGCTACCTTTTTTTCGGCATCAAACTGTCCTCTTTGAATTTGTTGAAATTCATTTCTTAAAGCGTCTACACCTGATCTGCGCTCATCAAAACTACGGCGCTTATTTTCGATATCAAACTTTGCATTTTCTACGGTGTCTTGTAACTCCGCTAATTTTGCTTCTTCTTCGCCAACCTGAATTTGTGTGTATTCGATAGAATCGCCAATGGTTTTTACCTGGCCTGTAGCCTTGTCTAAAAACTCTTTTAAATTGGTTTCTTTTTCTTTGAGGTAGTGTAGCTTTTGAGTGGCTAAGTTTTTATCGTTTTCTTTACCACGTAAATTTTGGAGTAAGTCGTTAAAAGCCTGCTGCATGCTCTGAAGCGCACGTTCTTTTTCAATAAATCCTACCTTTTCTTGTTCAAGGGCCGCTTCTTCTACTGCAATTTCAGCTTCTAACTGCACACGCTTGTTTACCTCAAGGTCTTGTTGTTCGTTAAGCTCTTTGTACGTGATATTGAAGCCTTCAAGCGCTGCTTTAGCAAGCTCGATAGAAACTTCTCTGAACTCACCCTTTATTTCAAAATATTTTTCCGCTTTTTTAGCCTGATTTTCGAGGGTCTTTAATTGGTTGTTGATTTCAAACAACAAATCTTCGATACGTGCTAAATCTTGCTCAGTAGCATCTAATTTATTCTTAGCTTCCTTTTTTCTGGTTTTGTAAATGGTAATACCCGCTGCTTGCTCAAGCATTCTTCGGCGGCTATTTTCTTTATCCTTGATAATGTCATCCACCATACCTAGTTCGATGATGGCATAACTATCGGTACTTACACCGGTATCCAAAAACAAATTGTGGATGTCTTTTAAACGACAACTTACGTCGTTGAGGCGGTACTCGCTCTCGCCGTTTTTATAAAACCTACGTGTAACGGTTACAGTGCTAAACTCGGTAGGTAATAAATTTTTTGTGTTTTCAAAAGTCAAACTCACTTCAGCTAGTCCACTCGCACTTCTTGTTTTACTACCATTAAAAACGAGGGCATCGAGGTTTTCACTTCGAAGCGCAGATATCTTTTGCTCACCAATAACCCATCTTATGCTATCAATGATGTTACTTTTACCACAACCATTGGGCCCAATAATCCCAGTAATACCTTCGTCAAATGTTACCACTGTTTTGTCAGCAAAACTTTTGAACCCTTTGATTTCTAATGATTTTAATCTCACTTTTCTATTCTTTTAATACCCGCGAACTTACATTAAAACGGGTAGAAATGATGGTAAAAATTGCAGGCTTGTTAATAAGAGGTGGAGAAGTTAAATTTAGATATATTTAATTAACAATAAGATAGTTTTAATATATTGTTTATCAATTATTTATGAGCTTTTGATGTAATAAAAAATGAGTTATGTTTCGTGGAAAAAAAACTTAGAATTAGACCTATAAATACCCCCGTTTGTCAAAACATTCGGCGCTCATTTGCGCATATTAGCGAACAATCAAAGGAGCAACTTGTTGTTCAATTTATACCCCCATGCAAAGAAGCCTAAACCTTATATCCGGATACCTACCCTGCCCAAACACCCTTGGTGATGCGCAGCAAACCTACTGGCTAATAGAGGCGCTGTCGGGGTCGGGTATTCAGGTACATCTATTTACTTTTAGTGACTCAGATTCGAATATTAACACTGCCACGACTGCGCAACTTTCAAAAACTTGCAGCTCTGTAAAAACATACGCCATCAATCAAGGGCATCGAAATTTTTCATTTTCGGCGCCCTATGCCACTAGTAGGTATCTGAATAGCCAACTCATCAACGATCTAAATGAAAACAATTTTCCCATCTTAATAGAAGGTTTAGGGCCCTCGGAATTGGCATTATCATCAGCGCTTGCTAACAAAAATATTTGGGTGAGGCTACTCACCTATGCCCCTAATTATTTTAGGTACCTCCAAGAAAGGAGCAGTGCTTCGTTAAAAAAGCTCTTTTATCAGAGAGAAGCCGTTTTATCCAAAAAAATACTCAAAAAAATAAACCAGCGTGTTAACTGGATTGTAACATCTGATGCAGACAAAAAAACATTAGCTGATTCTTTTTTTGGGGGAAACATTCAAACACTGGCTCCATTTAACAACAATAATAGTAGTATTAATAGTAAAACAGGACTTGGAAATTACTGCCTCTTTCAAGGCAACCTATCAGATGCGGCTACACATAAAACAGCAGGCTGGCTTTTAACCCATGTATTTCACAACCTTAAAGTACCCTTTGTTATTACCGGCAATAATCCATCACCCTCACTGGTTGCACTTGCCCACAGTCAGCCACATACCTGCATTGTAGCCAATCCTTCAAGTTCTGAGCGTCAAGACATGATTGAAAAAGCACAAATTATCATACAGCCCTCCTTTATCAAGGATGGAGCCGATGAAGCACTACTAGAAGGCATAAAAAATGGAAGACACTGCTTAACAAACACTAAATCTACGAGCAGTACGTTGGGAGCTTGCTACCATCAAGGCTCATCGGCAAATGCGTTTCAAGAAATCATTATTCAACTCTACCACCATCCATTTTCGGAAGAAGAAATAGTAACAAGAAAGCAATTGATGGCATTGGAAAAAACAAACGATATGCTGGCCAAAGAATGTGCCACTATCATTTGGGGCTAACGAATCATTGAAACCAAATCATTTATAAGGCACCGCTATCCAATACTTTTCCGCCTTCTGTTTTTAAAATTCGAGAAGGATATCTGTTAATCACAATAAAATCGTGGGTTGCCATAATTACAGCCGTACCATAATCTTTTGCAATATGAATAAGCAGTTGCATAATTTCATCACTGGTTTCAGGATCGAGATTTCCTGTAGGCTCATCCGCTAAAATTAGTTTGGGAGAATTTAAAAGCGCACGTGCAATGTCAACGCGTTGTTGCTCCCCACCACTCATTTCAAAAGGCATTTTAAAGCCTTTACTTTTAAGGCCTACCTTATCTAAAACGTCATTGATTTTTTCTTCAATCAAACGCTCATCCTGCCAACCGGTTGCTTGCAATACAAAGCGTAAATTTTCATGCACATTACGGTCGGTTAATAATTGAAAATCCTGGAATACCACACCTAAATTTCGGCGTAAAAAAGGGACTTTTTTCCAGTCCATATCTTTTAAGTCAAACCCAACCACAGAGCCAGTTCCATGCTGTAATGCGAGCTCCCCGTATAGTGTTTTTAGCAAACTACTTTTACCGGTTCCAGTTTTTCCAACAAGGTAAACAAACTCCCCTTTTTGAACCGTAAAATTGACATCATCTAAAATTAGATTGTTGCCTTGATAAATTTTAGCTTGGTTAATGGATACAACTGTTTCTGACATAAAAATATTTTAATATTCAAAATCGATAATACCGGTTGAAGTATGTAAGTGTAAGCTTGACTTTGCCGCAGCTTCTACACGACCTACAACTTGAGCGTCTATATTAAACTCAGCAGCAATTTCAATAAGTGCTGCTGCTGTTTTTTCGTTGGTAAAAATTTCTAAGCGGTACCCCATATTAAAAACCTGATACATTTCTTTATTATCCGACCCTGCATTTTCTTGAATCAAATTAAAAATAGGTGGCGGCGTAAATAAATTGTCTTTGATAATTTTTAAAGTAGTTGGCAAATATTTCATGCACTTGGTTTGTCCACCACCACTGCAGTGTATCATGCCATGAATATCACTAAAGTGTGTATCCAATATTTTTTTAACAAGCGGCGCATAGGTTCTAGTAGGACTTAAAAGTAGTTTACCAATTGATATAGGGTCTGCAAAACCATCTATAGCAAGGGTATCCGTCATTTTATTTTTTCCTAAATAAACAACATCACGATCAAGTGTGGGTTCAAATGTTTCAGGATACTTGGTGGCGTAGTAATTACTAAGCACATCATGTCTTGCACTGGTTAAACCATTACTGCCAAGTCCACTGTTGTATTCCTTTTCATAAGAGGCCTTGCCTGAACTTGCAAAACCAACAATCACATCACCAGCAGCAATATTTTGATTGGTAATTAACTTAGATTTTGGCCATCTACTTTGCATGGTTCCGTTTACAGCAATGGTTCTTACCACATCCCCTACATCGGCAGTTTCGCCACCTAAATAATGAACCTGTACGCCATAGCTAGCAAGTGTATCAAAAAAAGATTGCGTTCCATTGATAACTGCTTCTAAAACAGATCCTGGAATTACTTTTTTATTGCGATCGATGGTCGAAGAAAATAAAATATTATCCGTTACGCCTACACAAAGTAAATCATCTAAATTCATGGCAACGGCGTCAATAGCGATCCCCTCCCACACAGACACATCACCGGTTTCTTTCCAATACAAATAAGCTAAAATACTTTTGGTACCAGCACCATCGGCGTGCATGATATTTACATAATTATCATCACCCATCATGTAATCGGGGTACATTTTACAAAAAGCATGCGGATACAAACCTTGATCTAGCTTTTGAATAGCTGCATGCACTTCTTCCTTTTGAGCCGAAACCCCTCGTTTAGCGTATAAAGACATTGGTATATAATAAATATGAACAAAAACCGGTATCCATGGCAAAGGTAAGCAAAAGACAGAAAGAGTATCCTTGCAAATGACCCAAGATTGGAATTTCGGGCTTATTTTTGCCGCTGATTATGAAAGTCCACTACGAACTAGCCCCTTCTTTACCAGCTTTTAACAATGCAGTGCTCACTATAGGCACTTTTGATGGGGTGCACAAGGGTCATCAAAAAATCTTGCAGCAACTGAGGGAAACAGCCAACCAGGTAAATGGAGAAACAGTAATCATTACTTTTCACCCACACCCGCGCAAAATTGTTTCTTCGGTACCCGGCGACGTTAAACTTTTAACCACCCTTCAAGAAAAAATTAGTTTACTAGAAAAAGCGGGTATCGATCATTTGGTGGTAGTGCCTTTTGATCATCATTTTTCTAACTTAAGTGCCAGGGAATACATCACAGATTTTATTGTGGCCTATTTTAAACCAAACACCGTAGTGATTGGTTATGATCACCGCTTTGGAAAAGGCCGACTGGGTGATTTTCATTTATTAGAAGAAGTTGGAAAAGAACAAGGATTTGTAGTGAATGAAATTTCTGAACAGGTATTACAAGAATCGGTGGTGAGTTCTACAAAAATAAGAGCCTCCATTGCTGCACATGATATTGAAACCACTAATGCTTTTTTAGGGTATCCTTATTTTTTTGACGGCCTTATTGTAGAAGGAAATAAGATAGGTCGAACCATTGGCTATCCAACCGCTAATTTGCATATTGCTTCTGAAGAAAAATTGATTCCGAGCGATGGCGTATATGCCGTTCGTGTTTCAATCAATGATGAAAAAGAATTGTATGCTGGCATGATGAATATTGGTGTAAGGCCTACAATCGATGGCAAAAAAAGAGTGGTTGAAGTAAACATCTTTGATTTTGACGCCGATATTTATGGCGCACAATTAAAAGTGGAACTCTATTATTATTTAAGAGGCGAGGTAAAGTTTGAAGGTTTGGAAGGGTTAAAAGCACAACTTTTACAAGACAAAAATAAAGCAGCAGCCTTACTGCAAGGCGCAGTTTAATCAATCAGTAATTAAGCAATCATTTTTACGGCCAACTCCTTTAGCAAACCCGCGTCAGAGGTTCCAGCATCGTGCACACCAATGCTTCTTAAATTGTATTGATGAAGCAGTAATAATACTTTTTCGATACCCTCATAATCATAACGGCGCGCAGTGGCAATATACTCTTTTACAAAAAACGGATTGACACCAAGTGCCGCAGCCGCAGACTGCTCTGTAATGTTTGGAAGGCTATATAGCATAAATACTTTGCTAAAATAATTATATAGCGCAGGGAGTATCATTTGAATGGGCGCCGCTTTAGGGTTAGCCTCAAAATAATGAATGATACGAATGGTTTTAGCAAGGTCTCTTTTACCTAGCGCATCCTGAAGTTCAAAAACATTAAAGTCTTTACTAACGCCAATGTATTTTTCGATATCGTCTTCTGTAATATTTTTTCGGCCCGCTAAATTTACGGCTAACTTTTCTACTTCATTTTGCAGTCTACTCAAATCATTACCAATATGATCCACTAATAAATGAAGTGCCTTGGGTGCAATGGTTAATTTATGTGACGCCACCATTTGATTGACCCATTCAGGTAACTGACTATCGTACATTTTTTTTGTAGATAGCATCTCCCCTTTTGACTTTAACGTTTTGGCTAATTTAGAACGACCATCTACCTTTTTTTCTTTGAAGCTAACTACAAAAATGGTAGACGATAATGGATTGTCTATGTAGGATTCTAACTTTTCTATGTCACGCATTTGCTGCGCTTCTTTTAAAATAACCACTTGCTTTTCTGCAAACATGGGGTAGCGCATACAAGCATTCACCACCGATGACCAATCGGCGTCTTTCCCATAAAAAATAGAAAGGTTAAAACTAGCTTCTGCCTCGGGTAAAATTTTATGTTCGGCGTAATGCACCACTTGATCAATAAAAAAAGGCTCATCTCCTTCTAGCCAATAAATAGGCTTGAAGTTCCCTTTTTTCCAATCAGCAATGATTTTTTCGGCAGACATACTGCAAAGATGCTAGAAAATTGTATCAAAATGCTAAAACTAGGTTGGTTTCAAGCGATTTTATTTAATTTGCAACAAAACAAATACATATGTCTACAAGCAACGGAAACAATAGTAACAATAAAGGAATCATCCTATTTTTAGTAGTAGCCCTAGTTGGTAGCTGGGCTTATTTTTTATACAGCAACAACCAGCACCAAGATACCGTTACCCTGATGGAAACAAAAATCCAATTTGTGGATAGCAGCAGAGGCGCTATACAAGAAGCCTACGATTTAGTGGCAGCAAAAGCCGACTCATTAACACTTAACAACAGTCAATTACAGGGCGCCCTTGCAGATAGAGGCAATGAAATTCAGCAACTAAAATCTAATATCAGCGCGATTATTAAAAATAAAAAAGCATCTGACGCGGATTTGTCTTTAGCACGTCAAATGATTCTTGAATTAAATGGTAAAGTAGAGGGCTTGTTTGCTGAAATTGAAAAATTAAAAGGCGAAAACAAACAACTCACGGTTGCCAACGAGCAATTAAATACCGAAAAGTCGCAACTTACCAACGACAAACAAAATTTAGAGCAAAACTTATCTGCTACTAAAAAAGAACTTGACGAAAAAGTAGATGTAGCTTCTACCCTACACGCATCAAATATTGGCATCGCAGCACTGAATGTAAAAAACAATGGGGCCGCAAAAGCAACCACTTCTGCAAAACGTGCCGACCTTATCCGTATTTCTTTTACCCTAGACCCTAACAGAATTGCGGCATCAGGCAATAAAGACATTTATGTATGTGTTACCGGTCCTGATGGCAAAGCCATTTCTGAAGGCGCTTCATTTAACACCAGAGAAGAAGGAAACAGAAGTTATACCAGTAAAGTGAGTGTAAATTATGAACAAGGAAAAGCGAGCCAAGTTAGCTTTGACTGGAAACAAGCAGCCGCATTTCAAATGGGGAATTATAAAATTGAAATCTACAACAACGGATTTAAAATTGGTGAAGGTGTAACAAGCCTTAAAAAAGGTGGCTTGTTTTAATTGACCATGAAACAATATAAATGGTCGGGCTTACTCGTATTTATTGCCATACTTTTTGTATGCGCCACTATATTTTATTC
>Ga0208597_1000070_pt1 | contig 35387 bp, 27 predicted proteins | sample LakMenEpi05May12_FD_150673 | JGI IMG/M metagenome (GOLD analysis project Ga0208597, IMG submission 150673) | Freshwater microbial communities from Lake Mendota, WI - 05MAY2012 deep hole epilimnion (SPAdes) | ecosystem: Environmental > Aquatic > Freshwater > Lake > Epilimnion/Euphotic zone ...
AGCTGGGCAATTTATTCAAGCATTCCACCACGCTTTATTTTCTTATATCAGCCATCGTATTCCAGAAATCAGTGATGAATTATACCGTGTGGATGATGCATTGAAAGCTGGATTTGGATGGGAAATTGGTGCATTTGAATCTTGGAATGAACTAGGTATTGAAGCTGTGATCAAGGACATGAAAGCAGCAGGAAATGTAGTTGCACCTTGGGTTGAAAACATGGTGGCGAAAGGCTTCTCCTTTTACACCACTAAAAATGGTAAGCGTTATTATTATGATATTGTGACAAGTGATTATGTGTTGATTCCAGGTGCTGAGTCCTTTATTATATTATCAGATTTTAAAGAAAAAACAATTTGGAAAAATAGTGCTTGCAACTTAGTAGATATTGGAGAGGATGTATTTGGATTTAATTGGAATACTAAGATGAATAGCATTGGTGGCGAAGTATTACAAGGATTGAATAAAGCCATTCAACTATCCGAAGAACAAAGTAAAGGATTAGTGATTGCCAATGAAGGTAATTTATTTAGTGCTGGTGCAAATGTGGGTATGATTTTTATGTTAGCCATTGAACAAGATTATGAGGAACTAGATATGGCCGTTCGTACTTTTCAAAACACCATGATGCGTGTTCGTTATTCTTCTATCCCTGTTGTGACTGCGCCTCATGGATTGTGTTTGGGTGGTGGATGTGAAATGAACTTACATGCTGACGCCATTTGTGCAGCTGCAGAAACTTATATTGGTTTGGTTGAATTAGGGATTGGTGTGATTCCTGGCGGAGGTGGTACCAAAGAATTAGTGTTACGTGCTTCTGATGAAATGCATGCAGAAGAACCAGAAACAATTACTTTAAAAAATAGATTCCTTCAAATTGCGACAGCTAAAGTGGCGACTTCCGCACATGAAGCAATGGAGATGGGTATTTTTAGAAAAGGACAGGATCAAATTATACTGAATCAATCTAGACGTATTGCAAAAGCAAAAGAACAAGTACTTGAATTATTCAACGCTGGTTATACGCAACCAATTCAACGCAATGATATTAAAGTCATGGGTAAAGCCGGGCTTGGTGCATTGTACGCAGGTATCAATGGCATGTGGCGTGGTGGTTATGCGACAGATCATGACGCATTAGTTGCTCGTAAATTAGCTTATGTGATGTGCGGTGGTGATCTTAGCGAAGCAACAGTTGTAAACGAACAATATTTATTGAATTTAGAACGTGAAGCTTTCTTAAGTCTTTGTGGTGAAAAGAAAACTTTAGAGCGTATTCAATCAGTGATTACTTCTGGAAGACCAATTAGAAATTAATAAGTCGTCTAAAGCTTCATCCATACTTGCATAGTCAAATTTAAATCCGGCAGCAAGAATTTTTGATGCGCTTACTTTGGCACTTTTCAAAACTTCAACACTCATTTCTCCTAGCATTACTTTTAAAATAAAGCTAGGTACATGGAAAGGAATGGCCCATGTATGAAAACGGCTCGCAATCGCTTTTGTTAAGATTGCATTATTGACTGGATCAGGCGCGACTGCATTGTAAACGCCTGCAACTTGTTCAGTTTCCAATGCAAATAGCATTAAACGATTCAAGTCTTGCTGATGAATCCAACTTACCATTTGTTGACCATCCCCTAATATCGCAGCTGCGCCTAGCTTTGCTGGCTTCATGAATTCAGCCAATGCACCACCCATTTTATTAAAAACAATGCCTATTCGAATAGTAACAAGACGAATCCCCAATGCTTTGACTGGATGCATGCTTTCCTCCCATTGTCTACAAGTGTCACCTAAGAAACTTGAATCGACTAAGTCTGTTTCTACAAAACCTGATGCTGTACTTTTTTCATTATCTGGACCATACCAACCAATCGCAGATGCAGCAACAATCGCTTTCACTTTATTAGGATGTTCTTTTAATGCTTTTACAAGCAAGGCACTTGAGTTCACTCTGCTATCTAAAATGGCTTTTTTTCTTGCAGCAGTCCATCTTTTATCCGCCACACCCTCTCCTGCTAAATGAATGATATAATCTGCAGCAGCAATTGCAGCTGGATCAATCCAGCCTTTATTGAGATCCCATTGTGCAAAAGAAAAATGTGCACGACTAGATTGTTTTTGCTGTCTAGTCAACACAATCACTTGATATCCTTTGGCTAATAAAACATTGGTTAAAGATTGTCCAACCATTCCTGTTCCACCTGTAATAAGTATTGTTTGCATACCTAAAGGTAAATAAAAAAACCCCGCCTTTACAGGCAGGGTTCCAACTAAATCAACTGTTCTATAAAAACGATTTTAATCAGGCTTTTTACCATCCAAGAATGAATTGATGGTAGAAATCTGTGTTTGGTTGTTCTCGTCTTGCTCCACTGTATACTTACTGTAATAGTTTTCTACCGAAGCCATGGTGTTACCAAACAAATCCAAATTTCTTCTAACATAGGCAGGTACTGCATCAAACTCTACACCAGGATCTGAACCATTGTTAATATTGAAAGATAAATTTCTTAATTTTTGAATACGCTCAGCCACTTTGCGTCTTTGCTCTTCTGAATTGTCTAAAGAAATATCAAAATTAGAGTGCTGTGGTCTGTTTTGTTGTGCCACTACTGATTCTTCGCGCATCACCAATTGCATAGTAGGCTCTTCTTCTGTATCCATTTCTACGTTTCTAAATGAGGTCTCTACGTTTTCTGTTGCTGCTACTATTTCTGTTGCTATTGGTTCAATTGATTCAAAAACAACTGTATTAGCAATTACCTCATTGTTCGTTGGCATTGATGGTTCTGGCGTAGCTTCTAATTCTGCTTCTGCATAAATATTTAAAGGCTTGTTCAACACAAATTCAGTCGTGAAACTTGGAGCTTCTTCCTCTTCCATATTCAATTCAAATACTTCTGAAACTTCTTCTTCCTCAAAAGATGCATTAAAATCTTCTAAAACTATTTCTTGTGATATTACTTCTTCCTCAAAACTTGATTCTATTGCTTCAAATGCAGGACTTACTTCTTCTTCTTCTTCGTCATAATCTGGTGCTGAAACATATACATTACTCATTTCAGGCATCACAAACTCTTGCATTGTAGGTGCTAATTCATCCATCGGAATTTCAACTTCATCCATTGGGATTTCAATTTCATCTACTGTAATTTCAACGGCATCCAATACTGCTGCAGCTTCTGTCAATTCTGGAGCTGTTAGATCATTAGGTGCACTGATTTCAGTTGGTTCAATTGGAGCCGCTTGTTCTGATTGCTCTAATTGTTCTGATTGTAAAGTCATCATTATTTTTTCTTCTAATGGTGCTTCTACTTCCTTCACTGCTTCTTTTTTAAATGGATCTTTATGTTCAAATCCAGTTGCAATTAAAGTAATACCTAATTTATCACCTAAACTTTCATCATAGCCCATGCCCATGATCACATCGCTGTGTTCACCTGTGCGCGCACGTAAAATAGTATTGATGGTTTCTAATTCATCCATACTACATTCATAATCCCCTTCGGCACTATTGATATTTAATAAAATCCATTTTGCGCCTTTGATATCATTGTCATTCAACAATGGTGAATTCAATGCTTCTTCGATGGCCCTTTCTGCTCTGTCTTCTCCAGCAACTTCTGCCTTCCCTAAGATAGCAACACCTCCGTTCTTCATCACTGTACAAACATCAGCAAAGTCAACAATGATATGACCGCGGCTGTTAATCACGTCTGTAATACATTTTGCTGCAGTAGCTAATACATTGTCTGCTTTAGTGAATGCTTCTTTCATTTTCAAATTACCATACTGTACGCGTAATTTGTCATTCGAAATCACCAATAAAGTATCTACATAAGGCTTCAATTCATTGATTCCTTCCTCGGCTTGCTTTTGACGACGTGGTCCTTCAAAACCAAATGGAGTCGTCACAATACCTACAGTTAAAATGCCTAAATCTTTACAAATTTTTGCAATGATTGGCGCACCTCCTGTTCCAGTTCCGCCTCCCATTCCAACTGTGATGAATGCCATTTTGGTATTCACTTCTAAAATTCTTTTAATCTCTTCTAAAGATTCTTCGGTGGCCATTTTACCTACAGAAGGATCCGCACCAGCACCCAAACCTTGGGTCAAATGTGGTCCTAATTGAATTTTATTAGGAACTGGGCTTTGTTCTATCGCCTTAGAATCTGTGTTGCATATGATAAAATCTACCCCTTCAATATCTTGTTGAAACATGAAGTTAACGGCATTGCTTCCTCCTCCGCCAACACCAAGTACTTTGATGATGGATGATTTTTGTTTAGGTAAGTCAAATTGTATCATTCGAAATTGTTTTTTTGTTAGTTTAGTTGGTCGTAATTGGGTCTAAATTACTTATTTTCAATCGATTAAACTCTATAAGTTATAAACGATATGTGGGTAATTTTATGCTAGAGGTTTGTCTTCTTCTTCATTAAAAATTTCGATCAAGTTGTTCTTGAAACGATCCCAGAACTTACTTTTTCTTTTTTCAATTTGCTCCTCAGAAACAGTTGTTACAACTTGTTGTGGATTGGCTCTTTGAGCAGTATTTGGATGACTTGTTACAGTATTATTTACAGTTAATGCCTTTGGCACTTCCACCTTCTTGTAGGTTTCTGTAAACACTTTATAATTTTGCTCATAATCATTGTATCCTTTTAAAATCAAACCGATACATGTTGAATACATTGGTTTCTTTAATTCATCAATGTGATTTGGTGCTAAATGTTCATTTGGCAATCCAATTCTCGCATTCAAACCAGTAATATATTCAGTTAATTGAATCAAATGCTTTAATTGAGAACCACCACCAGTCAAAATCACACCGCCATTCAACATACGGCTATCCAATCCAACTTGCTTTAAATGGTAAGTCACAAAATCAAGAATTTCACTCATTCTAGCTTGAATGATTGCAGCTAAATTCTTTACACTAATTTCTTTTGCAGGCATTCCTTTTAAACCAGGAATAGTTACATAAGCATTTGCTTTTGCTTCATCAGATAAGGCACTTCCAAACTGCACTTTCATTGCTTCTGCTTGGCTTTTTAATACACCCAATCCCATTCTAATGTCATTGGTAATATTTTCGCCACCAAATGGAATTACTGCAGTATGCTTTAAAATGCCTTCGTAGAATACAGCAAGGTCACTTGTACCTCCACCGATATCCAAAATTGCAACACCCGCTTCCATATCTATATCACTCATAACAGCACTAGCAGATGCCAATGGCTGTAATACTAAATCTTTTGTAATCAATCCACTTCGCTCAACTGAACGATTGATATTGCGGATGGCATTTCTATCTCCTGTGATGATATGAAAATTAGCACCCACTTTAACACCATTCACCCCAACTGGATCCTTGATATTTTGGTTATTGTCTACATGAAACTCTTGAGGAATCACATCAATAATTTGATCGCCTGCAGGAATAAAGGTTTTTCTTTGGTTGTTGATCAATTGCTCAATTTCCCAAGCTTGAATTTCATTTTCAGCGTCCTGTCTTACTTGATCTCCTCTTGTTTGTAAGCTCTTGATATGGTGACCAGCGATACCCACATACACTTCGTGGATTTCTAAATCTGGATTACTTAAATGGCAATTTTGTAAAGCTTGTTGGATTGCTTTAATGGTTTGATCAATATTTAATACTTGACCATGTTGTACCCCATTGCTATTCGCACGACCAAAACCTAGGATTTCTAATTTCCCAAATTCATTCTTTCTTCCGGCAATCGCAGCAATTTTTGTTGTACCAATGTCAAGACCCACAATGATGGGAGAATCGTTCTGACTCATTTTTATAGGTTTTAGTTGTTAGTTTTTCGTAGTTGGAGACTTCGACTTCTTAGGCATTAAGGCCTTCGCAGTCTTGTTCTTTTTAATTAACGAATTATTTTTAGGTTTATTGTTCATTTTAGGCTTAGACTTAGCCGTTTTGGCTTGAACTTTTTGCTTAGAGGAAGCAGTTCCCAATTTGGGCTTCGCCAATGTTGCAGGAACCGCTTTATTCACTTTGACAGGTGGTGTTCTTGATGGAGCTATTGATGCGGGACTGACTGAGTCTATCAAAACAGGTGCAGCTTTCTCTATGCTATTCGTATCTGTATTTATAACTGGAGCTTGCATCAGCATAGTTGAATCCCCTACAAGCATTTTAAAATCGCCAGTAAATTGAATTGGCTGAAGGCCTTTTTTCAAAGCGACAACTTGATGATCGAACCTGCAATCGATGTATTGATACGCATTGACTCCGGACACTAGCCACACTTTTTTATAAAAAGTAAATAAACGGTTTAATTTATCTTCTAGCTGCGCTGTCGATCCTAATAAAACTAAATGATCGCCAAGCGTTGGCACCATTTGAAAAGTTCCATTGGGTTCTACATTCACTTGTGCTACTTGAGCCATGAAAAAACTATCTTTTTGAATGGTCTTTGCAAAAAATAAAATCTCTTTTAAAAGTGTGCTATCTGGTTTTGATAATTTTGGCTGATCTGTTGGGAAGCCTGTAAATACAGGAAGATTCAGCACTGTCAATTGTTTCAGGGGCAGTCTCCAACCCTCATTGTCAATATAAAACGAAGCCCCACTGGCAGTGAATATTCGAGCAATTGGAATTCTTTGTTCGATTTTAACTTCTAAGACCAATTTATTATTGATAAAAAATTCTGCATTTTTTACCCATTCTGTTTTTTCAATAAATTGTTCTAGTTGTGTTAAATTAATTTTTTCAATTGGCATACCTATTTGTACACCTTGTTCATTCAAAATAACTCGAATAGAAATTTCATCCATAAACAAAGCTTGAGCACTTTCTCCAACTAATTCAACTTGTATATTCGTTAATTGCTTTGCACTCTTGGCCTTCCATGAAACCACAAAAAGCACAATTAGCCCTGCAGCAGCGATGCTCCAAATAATCCTAATTGCTATTTTTTGCCATTGTTTCATGTGCTATTTTGTAAGAATTTCTTGAATTTGATTTATGCATACATCTATATCTCCTGCTCCAGCCATTACGATTAACTTATCTTCTGAAGAAGTAGCCCAATCCATGAGTTGTTCTTTCGACATCACTTGCTTTTTCTCTATAGTCATTGCTGCTAATAACATATCACTTGTCACACCTGGTATTGGCAATTCTCTGGCCGGATAGATAGGTAATAAAATAACTTCATCTGCTTGATCCAATGTGGCAGAAAAACCAGCAGCTTGATCTTGTGTTCTACTGTATAAATGTGGTTGAAAGACTAAAACCATTTTTTGATTTGGGAAAATACTTTTAACACCACTAATCAAAGCGCTTAATTCTTCGGGATGATGTGCGTAGTCGTCTATCAATACCTTATTAGCCGTTTTCACTTTATATTCAAATCGACGTTTCACTCCTTTAAAGTCTGCCACAGCAGCAATAATTTTTTCATCCTCAATACCAAGGCTTAGCGCAATCGCAATTGCAGCTGTGGCATTCTCTACATTGTGCAATCCACCCATATTCAATACCACATTTTTAAGTACCCCTTTTGGATGTACTAAATCAAAAACATAGGAACCATCCACCACTTTTAATGCACTTGTGTGGTAAGATGCAAGTGCATGATTGTACCCATAAGTGGCAATTGTTTTATTCGTTGCGCTTGTCTCTACTGTGGTACCTAATTTCTGAATTAAAATCCCTCCAGGTTTAATCTTATCTGCATATTGTCCAAATGCTTTTAATACTTCTTCTGCAGTGCCATAAATGTCTAAATGGTCTGGGTCAACAGCTGTGATAACAGCAATATCAGGAGATAATTTTAAAAAGCTTCTATCGTATTCATCTGCTTCCACAACCACGACATTTTTTTCGTGACTCCAAAAATTGGTATCATAATTAGATGCTATCCCTCCTAAAAATGCGTTACAGCCGTATCCTGTATGTCTTAAAATATGTGCAGTCATCGAAGTCGTAGTTGTTTTACCATGTGTGCCTGCAATGCCTATTGTAAAAGCATTTTCTGTCACCCATTGCAATACATCGCTTCGCTTGACCACTAAATAACCATTGTCTTTATAGTAATTGTATTCACTATGTTCTGCGGGGATGGCTGGCGTGTATACAATGACTGTAGCGGCTTTATCCATTTGATTCAAATCATCTTCAAAATGAATGGAGATCCCCTCTTTAATTAAACTATCTGTCAATGCAGTGGGTGTTTTATCATATCCAGATACAATGACGCCTTGGGTATTAAAATACCTAGCTAAAGCACTCATTCCAATACCACCAATGCCAATAAAATAAATACGTTTCAAGTTAGTTAGAGGATTCATATCTTATTCGCTATTTAGAGTCAATTTCATGAATAATTTCTGCTGCGATCACTTGATCTGCATTTTTCCATGCAAAAGATTTAATTTTTACTTCCATCTCGCTCAACATCTGTTTATTTGTCATTAATTTTTCAATCATTGGAAGTAAATCATTGATTACATTTTTATCTGCAATCATTTGTGCTGCCTGTTCTTTTACCAGGACTGCTGCATTAAAAGTTTGGTGGTCTTCGGCCGCATGTGGGTAGGGTACAAAAATGCATCCTTTGCCAGTCATCGCTATTTCAGCAACGGCCATGGCACCTGAACGACTCACTACCATATCTGCTGCAGCATAGGCTGCACTCATATCATTGATAAAACTGTCCACATGTACATTCCCAAATGCAGTTGCTGCAGCTTTATACATTGCAGCATTCGGCTTGCCGGTCTGCCAAATTAATTGCAGTCCCATCTTTTCAAATGCAGATAAATTTTGTTGAATGGCTTGATTGATAGATGCAGCCCCCAAACTTCCACCAATGATCAATAAAGTGGTATGATTAGGAAGTAAACCAAATTGTAACAAGGCATTCTCTTTTCCAATTTTTCCTTCGGCAATATTTTGTCTCACTGGATTTCCAGTAATGATTATCTTTTGAAATGGAAAAAAAGATTCCATCCCTTTTGTACCAGTAAATATTTTTGTTGCATGCTTGCCCAACCACTGATTGGCTTTCCCGGCAAATGCATTGGCCTCATGTATGAAAGTTGGTATCCCCCTTGCTTGTGCATATTTTAAAACGGGAAAACTTGAATAGCCTCCTACTCCAAATACGGCATTGGGTTTAAATTGATTGAAGATGGTTTTAACTTGAATAAAACTTTTTATCAACTTAAAAGGTAAAGTCAAATTTTTAAAAATATTTTGTCTATTAAATCCTGCAATCGTTAATCCAACTATTTGGAAACCAGCTTGTGGTACTTTCTCCATTTCCATTTTCCCTTGCGCACCTACAAATAAAATACTTGCATCAGGCTGTAACTTCTGTATAGCCTGCGCTACAGCAATGGCTGGAAAAATATGTCCACCTGTCCCACCGCCAGCGATGATGATCCGCAAAGTAGTATGTGCTTGATTAGGCATTTGCAGGCTCAATATTTTCGTTAGGAATTTCAATCTCGGTTTCCACTGGCGCCTTCCCTTCCATTTGCTCCACATTTCTTGCTACGCTTAAAATCAATCCTATCGAGCAACAAGTAAATATAAAAGAGCTCCCTCCCATGCTTAACAATGGTAAAGTCACCCCAGTCACAGGGACAATGGCTACATTTACCGCCATATTAGCGACAGCTTGAATGATTAATGTAAAGCTTAATCCTAGTGCTAAAAAAGCACCAAATGCATAGGGACACTTTCTAAATATTCTAATACACCTAAATAAAAATACGAGGTAAATAAAGATGATGAATGCCCCACCTAATAATCCATATTCTTCTATAATGACTGCATAAATAAAATCATTGTAGGCTTGTGGCAAAAAATTTCTTTGCTGACTATTCCCTGGACCAAGTCCAACAAATATTCCACCATTGGCAATCGCAATTTTTGCTTGTTGCACTTGATACGGTACTTCATTGTCTTTTGCGTACATGAAGTCTTGAACTCGATTCACCCAAGTCCCAAAACGTCCCCAATTCTTTAATGACTCCGCAACAATTGGTTTATTTGAATCAATTGAACCCTCATTGGCATTATGTGTCGCAATCGCTACACTAATTATAATTACAATTGGGATCATTGCTACTCCAATCGTTAATAAAATATGTTTAAAACTAACTCTGCCAATAAATAATAAAAGTAGAGAAGTGGCGCCTGTCAATAATGCGTTTGATAAATTTGCAGGCATGATTAAACCACAGATAATGAATACTGGTATAATCACTGGTAAAAATCCTTTCTTAAAATCCTTAATCACTTCCTGCTTCTTACTAAGTACCTTAGACAAGTACATGAATAAGGCCAATTTTGCTACATCACTACTTTGTATGGTTAAATTAATAATGGGCAATTTAATCCATCTGCTACCTTCATTAATTTTAGCTCCAAAAAATAAAGTATAAATCAATAAAGGCACAGATAAAATAAATAAAATAGTGGCCACGCGAGAAAAAACAGTGTAATTGACTCTATGTAATCCAAACACAACTAATAAACCAACTAATGTAAATACGATTTGCTTAAATAAATAAAAACTTGTATTACCACGATACATTTTATATGCCAATGAGCCAGTTGCACTATATACTACCAATATAGAGATCAGTGATAATAAAATAACTAAACCCCAGATATATTTATCCCCTCTAGTTCTTTGGTCTAGATGTTCTCTCATCCCTCCAATAGAAGGCATTTGAGAAAATAACTTATCTGTGGTTTCTTTAAACATAATTATAATTCTTTTACGCTTTCTTTAAATTGATGCCCTCTGTCTTCATAGTTTTTAAATAAATCAAAACTTGCGCATGCGGGACTCAATAATACCACATCCCCTTTTTCGGCTAATTTAAAAGAAGCATTGACTGCTTTTTTTGCAGAATCAACTTCAATAATATGATCCACCTTATCCTTAAAGAATTCAATTAATTTTGAATTATCTGTCCCCATACAAACAATCGCTTTAACTTTTTCCTTTACAAGATCTGCCACTAATGCATAATCGTTGCCTTTATCTACACCTCCTAAAATTAAAATAGTAGGCTTTTGCATGCTCTCTAAAGCATACCAGGTGCTATTGACATTGGTTGCTTTGCTATCATTAATGAAGTCAACCCCTTTTACAGTTGCAATAAATTCCATCCGATGTTCTAAGTTGTGGAAATTGCTTACTGCTTCACGGATTTTTTCCTTTCTGATACCTAAAGTGGATGCAGCAATGCTTGCAGCCATTGTGTTATAAGCATTGTGCTTGCCTTTTAAAGCAAAATCATAAATACTCATAGTCACTCTTTCTTCTTGGATTTTTAACATCATTTGCTCATTCTTGATGTAGCCTCCTTTTTTTAATTCTTGTTTCATAGAAAATGGTAGTAGGTTAGTATTAGTAGTTAGTAGTTCTAGATGTTTTACAATGACTTCGTCGTCTATGCAATAAATAAAGCAGTCTTTTTCGGTTTGATTCTCAATAATTCTAAACTTGCTTTTGATATAATATTCAAATTGATAATTGTACCTGTCTAAATGATCTTCTGTAATATTTAATAGAATCGCGATGTCTGGTCTAAAGCATTTAATGTCATCTAATTGAAATGAGCTTACTTCAATCACATATAATTTTTTTGGATCAACCGCAACTTGTCTCGCAAAAGAGAATCCTATATTGCCTACGATTGCTACATCTTGGTCTGCTATATTACAGATATGGTATAACAAGGAGGTCGTTGTGGTTTTTCCATTACTGCCTGTAATCGCAACAATTTTACTGTCACCTTTATATCTATAGCCAAATTCAATTTCACTGATCACAGAGATTCCTTTTGCACGTATTTGTTGTACCAATTCATTCCTCTCTGGTATGCCTGGACTTTTTATGACTTCGTCTGCTTCTAATATTCTTTCAACATCATGCATTCCTGATTCAAACGCAATCCCGTTTGCTTCCAGTTCTGATTGATAAATTGACTTGATCGCACTTGCATCAGACACAAATACATTGTACCCTTTTTGCTTTGCTAACAAGGCAGCGCCTACACCGCTTTCTCCTGCACCCAATATGATAATGTTTTTAGCCAACTTATCTTGTTTTTAAGGTTAGGATAGAAGTGATGACTAATAAAATGGTGATGATCCAAAAACGTACAGCAATTTTACTTTCATGAAAACCTTTCTTTTGATAATGATGATGTAATGGACTCATCAAAAACACGCGACGCCCTTCCCCGTATTTTTTCTTAGTGTATTTAAAGTAGCCCACTTGTATGATGACACTTAAATTTTCTATTAAAAACACGCCACAAAAAATTGGAATCAATAATTCCTTACGAACAATAATGGCCAATGAAGCAATGATACCTCCTAAAGCCAAACTTCCTGTATCACCCATAAAAACTTGTGCCGGGTAAGCATTGTACCATAAAAATCCAATACAAGCCCCCACAAATGCGCCCACAAAAATGGACAGTTCTCCCAAATTAGGAATGTACATTACGTTTAGATAATCTGCAAAAACATAGTTACCACTTACGTATACAAAAACACCCAAAGCTGCTCCTATAATGGCGCTCACGCCTGCAGCTAAGCCATCTAGGCCGTCTGTGATATTCGCGCCATTGGATACTGCTGTAATAATAAATGTGACAACTAAGATGTAAACGATCCAAGTATATTTTTCTGCACCAGGACCCATCCAGCTAATTAATTTACTATAATTAAACTCGTGATTTTTAACAAACGGAATGGTTGTGATGGGTGTTTTTACTTTTACAAAACGACGCTCTTCCCCATTGATCGTTCTTATAACTACATCGGCGCCCTTTGCAATTTTCTCACCTTTTGCTAGGCTAGCTGTAACATTGGTTGAAATAATTTCACGCTCAACAGTAACTGCATTGCTAAAATACAATGTCACTCCAATAATAATTCCCAATCCAACTTGACCAATGACTTTAGAAATACCGGCCAATCCATCACTATTTTTCTTTTTGTAGGACTCTCCTTTTTCTTGTGCATCTTTTCTTGCACGAATTTTAAAGTAATCATCTATAAATCCAATAAGACCAAGCCAAACAGTACACAATATCATCAAACGGATATAGACCTTGTCTAAGTTGGCAAATAATAATGTTGGAATCAATACACTCATTAAAATGATGATACCCCCCATTGTAGGCGTTCCCTTTTTTTGTTGCTCACCTGCCAATCCTAACTCTCTTACACTTTCCCCAATTTGTTTATCCTGTAAAAACAAAATCATCTTTTTGCCATATACAGTCGCTATGAATAAAGACAATAAAATAGCTATGGCGATTCTAAAAGTCAAAAATTGAAAAATACCAATGCCAGGTATATCAAAAGACTTGTCTAACCATGAAAATAATTGGTACAGCATAGCAAATTATTTAGCAAATGAGTTGAAAATATTTTGTAAAATTTGTTTATCATCAAAGTCATGTTTAACCCCTTTAATGTCTTGGTATTTTTCATGACCCTTTCCTGCAATCAAAATAATATCGCCTGGTTTAGAAAAATTAACTGCTGCCTTAATTGCTTCGTATCGATCTACAATGTTGACATATTTTCTTTTTGCAGCACTGCTTAACCCTGTTTCCATATCCTTGATAATCTGATTAGGATCTTCGGAACGAGGATTGTCACTTGTAAAAATGACTTTATCACTCAGGTCACAAGCCACCTGTGCCATAATTGGTCTTTTAGTTTTATCTCTGTCTCCTCCACAACCCGTTACAGTAATCACTGTTTCTCCACCTTTCTTTAATTTCGCAATGGTCTCTAATACATTTTGTAGTGCATCTGGGGTATGCGCATAATCCACAATACCAATCGTATTTTCGTCACTAATGATATAATCAAACCTGCCCTCTGCTCCTGTTAATGCGCTCAATACAGTCAATATGTTCTCTGAATTTTCTCCCAATTGAACAGCAACCCCATAGACCGCTAAAAAATTATAGGCATTGAATGTGCCTATCAATCTGCAATGCACTTCTACATCGTTTACATTCAATACCAATCCAGTCAATTGGTTTTCTAAAATCTTTCCTTTATAAGTAGCAGGTGCATGTAAAGCATAAGTAAACTGCTTTGCTTTAGTGTTTGCGAGCATCACGGCACCATTTGAATCATCTAAATTGGTAATGGCAAATGCAGTCGAATTTAAATGATCAAAGAATGCTTTTTTAACACGCACATATTCTTCGAATGTTTCGTGATAATCTAAATGGTCATGTGTGATATTGGTGAATGCGGCACCTGTAAATTGTAAACCAGTGATACGATGTTGGTGAATTGCATGACTACTGCATTCCATAAATACATGAGAACAACCTTCTGATACCATTTCTGCCAATAAAGCATTTAAGCGAATAGCATCTGGCGTGGTATGGGTAGCTGGAATAATGCGATCCCCAATTTGATTTTGAACCGTACTCACTAATCCGCAGGTATAGCCCATCTCTTTAAATAACTTAAATAATAAAGTGGCTACTGTCGTTTTACCATTGGTGCCTGTTACACCTACTAATTTTATTTTAGTAGATGGCTGTCCATAAAATTGATGTGCCATCAAGGCAACAGCCTCCTGAGTATTGGCAACTACGATATAAGTAATACCTGACTTTATTTCTGCAGGCAATTGTTCACAAACAATCACTGTTGCACCTTTTTCAATTGCGGTTGTAATAAATTGATGTCCGTCTGCTTGCACGCCTTTAATAGCAACAAAAGCTGTTCCTTGCTGAACCAATCTAGAATCAATTTGTAAGTCAACAATCTCTTGATCCGTCGAGCCTATGACTTCTCTCAAAGCAACGCCAAATAAAATATGTTGTAAGGATCTTGTCATATAATTAATTCAGTTCTATCGATATTTGTTGTCCTCTTTGAATGTATTGTCCTTGTAGAATACTTTGACGAACCACTTTGCCCTTTCCACTGCATTTAACAATCAATCCTTTTTTCTCGCATAACCATAAAGCATCTTTCAGTTTCATACCACTGATATCTGGCATCGTGCTATCAGAAGCCATTTGTAATTGTTGGCCTGCTTTTAAAGCCCTTCCAGCACCTTGTACATTTGCCCAGTCTGCATTATTTGGAGTTGAATCCTGATAAGGCATTGACAATTGTTTAGCGATTGCCTGTAAGGATGTTTTTGCAATTGTATAGTTGAATAATTGAGAATCTTTTAAATTGAAACTTGGTGCTTTATCCATTTTATTCTGGATATAGGTCACATACAATCTGTCCGCAATCTCTTTAAATACAGGACCCGCTACCGAAGCACCATAAAATAGACGCGCATTTGGTTTATTCTTGATATTGACAATAATTGTGTATTGAGGATTGTCTGCAGGAAAATATCCAGCAAATGAAGATTGAAAAATATTATCTGCATAACCCTTATTCCCATTTGCAACTTTTGCTGTACCAGTTTTTCCTGCCACTTTATAAGGACTATTTTTAAATAAGGTTTTACCAGTGCCATTGATACAAACTCCTTCTAAAGCGGTTTGAGCTGCTTTAATTGTTGCTGGGCTATAGGCTTGTAGGTTGAACGCTTTTGGACTATTCGTTTTGATGATTCTCCCTTCTTCTTGTATGCTATTGACTAAATAAGGATGCATCATCACCCCATTATTCGCCACCATATTATATAATGTCAAAGTTTGAATTGGAGCAATGGCGATATTGTAACCAAATGCCATCCAAGGCAATGTAGTAGGGCCCCATAATTTATCGCCTGGTCTAGTAATTTGAGGACGACGCTCTCCCACCAAATCAATACCTGATAAGGAATCTAATCTTAATCTTGAAAGGTGCTTGAAATAAGCGGATGGATTATTGGTATAATTGTTAACTACGATTTTTGCCATCCCTACATTAGAGCTTTCTTCAAATGCTTCTAATACTGTCGCTTGAAATTTGCCATGTTTTTCAGAATCTTTAACAATTCTACCTGCTACCTGCCAAACACCCCCTTCTAAATTGATAGAAGAATTTAAGGTCACTTTCCCATCTTCTAAGGCTTGCATTAATGTCACCAACTTAAATGTAGACCCCGGCTCTGAGGGTGTGATGGCGTAATTTAAATCCTCTGCATAATAGCCGTCTCTTATCTTTCCTAAATTTGCAATCGCTTTGATCTTACCTGTTTTTACTTCCATTACCATGGCCACCCCTTGTTGCGCTTCATTGCCAATCATCATTTTCATCAATGCATTGGTCGTTACTTCTTGAATATACACATCGAGTGTACTTACAATATCTTTTCCTGTTTCAGGTTCAATTTCAAATTCACCTTCTTGCACTGGAACAGTTACACCGCCTGCTATAGCACGAACCAATTGCTTTCCATTACGACCATTCAATACCGTATCATAGGACAATTCTAAGCCTACTTTATTTTGATCTCTCGCTAATCCTATCGTTCTATATCCCATATTTTGATAAGGGTTCAAACGAATATTTCTTTCTTGTGCAATAAAGCCACTCTTGTATCTTCCTAAACGAAACAATGGAAATTTAGCCATTTGCAAATACTGCTTATAGCCCACTTTTTTTCTTAATTCATAATTGGGTTCTTTTACCTCGAAAGCTTTTGTTAATCCGTCTTTATAGGCACTTGCAGATTGATCCTTAAATAAATCAGCTAAAGCAATACTCAATGAATCAATATTTTCTCTAAATGATTTACCTGCTTTTTCATGCAATGGCTCCACTCTAAAATCAATATAAATATCAAATTGAGGAACATTGGTACTCAACATCTGCCCATCTTCACTGTAAATTGTTCCTCTATCTGCAGGTATTTCAATAATACGTTGATGTAAGCTATCACTTAAGCCTCTCCAATATGCACCTTGAACTTGTTGAATGTAAAATGCCTTGCCTAAAATACAAAGACAAACTACTACGACTAAAATATAGCTTAAGTAAACTCTCCAAAGTATGTCGCGTTTTACATCCATTAGTTGGCTTTATTTTTTTCGTTATTTTGATCAAAACGTTTTTCCAATGGCATACGTATAGACATCTCCTTAGCTATTTGTAAGCCATAAGGTGCCATTGCCTTTTCAATATTGATTGCTTCACTCTTAAGCATTAAATCTGCCTTAAGCGTTTTATACTCAAATTGCAGTTGCTTAATTTCCTTCTTTGTTGAATTGATTTTACGGATTGACTTATCCGTCAAGTGTCCATTAGCGATATAAAGTATCGCTAGTATTGCCAAGAACAAAAAGTAACTAATGTTCATGACAACCCATTCGTAGTTAAGCATGCTAATGATAGCAGACTTAGAGTTGTTTTTTACGGGTACGGACATACGGTTTATACTCTTTCGGCAGTGCGCAATTTTGCGCTTCTACTTCGATTGTTTTCTTTCATCTCTTTTTCAGAAGCCACAACAGGTTTTTTTGTTATGATCTTCCAAAGCACTTCTTTCTTAATGGAAAGAAATGGGTTGGTCACATCGTCTTCATCAGGTCCTACTTTGAATGCGTTTTTCACCATGCGATCCTCGATAGAGTGGAACGTAATAATCACTGCTCTTCCTCCTTCTTGAATCACTTCTGGTAATTGTGTTAAAAACTCATTCAACACAATCATCTCCTCATTCACTTCCATTCGAATAGCCTGGAACACTTGTGCCCAATATTTATTTGGATTTCCTTTTACTACTGGCGCAATTAAAGTTTTAAAATCTTGTACGGTAGATAACTTCAATAGACGTCTTTGTGTGACAATATGTTTCGCTAGGGTCTTAGCGTTGGTGACTTCACCATATTGCTCAAACATTTTATGTAGTGCTGCTTCTGAATAGCTTTCTATAATTTGCGCTGCTGTTCTTGTTTGACGTTGATCCATTCTCATATCAAAGGGACCGTCAAAACGAATAGAGAAACCTCTTGAACCTTCATCAAATTGATGGCTACTTACACCTAAGTCGGCTAACACGCCATTCACTTTATCAATTTTATTCAAGCGAAGGAATCGTTGTATGTACCTAAAATTTTCAGGTATAAAAACAATTCGATCATCATTTGGTAGATTCTTTTTAGCATCAGCATCTTGATCAAAAGCAATGAGTTTTCCTTTCGGACCCAACTTTGATAAAATGCCTCTACTATGTCCTCCTCCACCAAATGTGGCATCTACATAAATACCATCAGGTATAATATTTAGATGCGCAATGGTTTCTTGAAATAAAACAGGTATATGGTAATCTGTGTTTAAGTTGGATGTAGGGTTGGTCATCTTCCTTAATCTTGATTTTTAATACCTGACATTACTTCCTGCGCTAGATTGCTAAATGCATCTGCAGAGAAATCCTCAAAGAGCTGTTTATAAGTACTTGCATCCCAAATTTCAAAACGATCCAACGCTGCCGCTAATACAATTTCTTTTCCAGGTAATGCAAACTCTCTTAAAGTTGGAGGCAATAACAAACGGCCTGCACCATCCAACTCAACTTCGGTTGCACCACCCAAGAACTGACGACGGAATTGTCTCACTTTGGGATCAAAGTCATTCAATTGGCTAATTCTGTCCAAAATCGCTTGCCAGCTTTTTAACGGATAAAGTGTCAAACACTTTTCAAACCCTCTACTTACGATAAAGCGCGTCTCCCCTTCTGCCAGTTGCTTTTTCAAGCTGCCTGGAACTAGGAAACGCCCTTTTGCGTCTATAGTTGATTGATATTCTCCGTGAAAACCTGTCATTTGTTAATAATTTGATCTTTATTTTACCACTTGTTCACACAAAATAACACTTTTTACCACTTTTATAGGTCAAACAGACCCTTCTAGTTTTCCACAAGAAATGAACCGAGCTGAAACACATGCTGTGTATAGCTTTCAGGAGATTTTGACCTATTTCTAAAATTTAGGTGTGTTAAGAGCTGTGGATAACCCATTTTTTAGGGTATATAAGCTGTGAATCCACCTAAATCATGGCATTTGAAAGGGTTTTGCTATTTTTACGCCATGAAAATGGCCGATTTTGATTACGATTTACCCGATGAGCGCATTGCCTACACCCCAGCGGCCGTTAGATCAGATAGTAAAATTTTAGTCTGGGATCAAACAATTATCGCCGAAGGGCAATACAAGGATATAGCCAATTACATCCCTGCTGGACACAGCTTATTCTTTAACAATAGCAAGGTGATTGCGGCGAGAATTTTATTTGATAAGTCAAATGACCTGATTGATTTGGAGCACATGCCTTCTATCGATGCAGAAAAGATGATCGATCCTAATTTGTCTATAAATAGCAGACAAAATAAAATAGAAATTTTTTGTCTAGAACCCACTGCTGCATTTACACCTGTGCAATTAGCAATGCAGGCCACCAATAAAGTACAATGGAAATGTTTAGTGGGTGGTGCTAAAAAATGGAAGACGGAATTTTTACAAAAGGAACTATTTTATGATCATATAAAAATCCTTTTATCTGCAAAAAAAATAGCGCAAGAAGATGGGCAGTTTATCATTGAATTTTCTTGGGATCATCCTGATATTGTTTTTTCTGAAATCATTGCACTGGTTGGACAAATTCCTTTGCCTCCTTATATACAAAGAGAAGCGAATGAAACAGATAAGGATCGCTATCAAACAACCTATGCTACTACAGAAGGGTCCGTAGCAGCTCCTACAGCTGGATTACACTTTGATGAGCTTGTTTTTAAAGCATTGTCTGCAAAAGGAATTGATAAAAAATTTATCACACTTCATGTTGGGGCGGGTACATTTATGCCCGTTAAAGTAGACGACTTTCATGACCATTTAATGCATGCAGAATTTATTGACGTAGACTTACAAACCATCGAATACTTAGCTACGACTTCAGACAATATGATTGCAGTTGGAACAACCTCACTTAGAACTTTGGAATCATTGTATTGGTTAGCAATTAAAATAAAGCAGCATCCAGAGATTGATAGCAACGAAATAAACCTGCTTCAATGGGATGCTTATACTTTAGAAGGTAAGGATACGAGTATCAATGAAGCAATGCAATTTTTAAAAGAATGGATGATACAGAAAAAAATGAATGCCTTATTTGCAACAACCCAATTGATGGTGAAGCCTGGATATCAATTTAAAATTTGTAAAGGTTTGATTACTAATTTTCATCAGCCTAAGTCTACACTCCTATTAATCATTGCAGCAATTGCTGGAGACCAATGGAAGACTGTCTATCAGCATGCATTAGCAAATCGGTACCGATTTCTTAGTTATGGCGACGGGTGCTTATTTTGGTTCAATCATCGGTAGGCTAATTTCAACTTTCGTACCCTTCCCTAACTCGCTAGTAACTTGTATGTTCCCTTTGTGGATATCAATGACCCATTTAACATAACTCATGCCTAGACCAAATCCCTTTACATTGTGGATATTTCCTTCGTGTGCTCTATAGAACTTTTCAAAAATATGTTTCACCGTATCTGATGTCATACCAATTCCTTTATCCTCTATCGTAATGACCATTTTATTTGAAATTGTTTTTGTTTTAATGGTAATATCAATCTCAGTATTGGCGTATTTAATGGCGTTATCTATTAAATTAGATAAGACATGTAAAAAATATTCTTCATCAATCCAGATTTCAGAAGGAACCGCTTCAAATTGCGTATGCACCGCAGAAGGCTTTGCTTCTAATTGTAATTTAAAACTATCAATCACACCCTGAATGAGATCGTCCATATTGACTAATTGTCTGTTGATCTCATTTTCTTTTTTCTCTATTTGTGCAGCAAGTAAAATTGTTTCGACATGCTTATTCATGCGTATATTTTCCTCTTTGATGATGGAGCTAAAATAGTCTACAGATGCTACATCCGACTGTACTTTAGTGGATTTAAGTGCGTCCACAGCAAGTGAGATGGTTGCCAATGGCGTCTTGAGCTCATGGGTCATATTATTGATAAAATCATTTTTGATTTCACTCAGTTTTTTTTGTTTGATCAATGACCTAATTGTAATCAAAAATGCCGCTAATACAATGAGAATAAATAAACCAGCTCCAAAGACAACCCACTGTAAGGTTTTAAATAAATAGGCATTGACATTAGGAACAATAATAATCAATGTTTCAAAAGGACCCGTCGTTTCTAATATCTCTTGAGGAATAATGGATACCCTTGTTTGTACCGTGTTTAATTCATCCAAAAATACATCTTCAAATTGTTTACTTTTTATTTCTACATTGCCATTTTTGTCTTGTAAAGCAAACTCATAGGACAAGTCTTGCAAACCATATTTCCCCATTGCAACTCTCAATTTTTTATCTAAATCCTGAGCGCTATACATATCCGATAAAGTGGCTTCTTCAAAACTATGCGAATGCCCTGCTCCAGAAAGACTTAAGGATTTTTTAGGAAAATGAAATGCCAAACCCCCATTTAATTTCTTTCCTAAATCAGAAGAAACGACGACGCCGGCCTGATTTACTTTTTCAATTAATTGATTTTTTTGCAATAAAAATAAACCTTGTAGCCAAGTGATTTGAATAAATAAAATCCCTAGGATAGATAATCCAATTAATGTAAATAAAAAAGGGAATGTTTTTTTCATAATCTAGCTAATACAATCGTACAAAATTTGCCTACGTGAATATATAAAAAAATCCCTCTTGATTGCTCGAGAGGGATTCGGATAGTGATAATTTTTTGTTATTGTGTGGCCATTTATAAAACACCTTCTACTAACACCGTGGTTTTATTATCAATGACTTCTACAAATCCGCCTTGTATGGCATAAGTTTCAGCTGCGGCGCCTTTTTGTAAGACTTTCACATTGCCAATTCCCAATGCACTCACTAATGGGGCGTGCTTGTCTAAGATCTCAAATAAACCATCTACACCAGGTAATTGCACTCCTTGTACATTTCCACTAAATAACTTCTTCTCTGGCGTTAATATTTCTAATAACATGAATGGAATTTTAATTGATTATGCTTGAGCCATCATTTTCTTACCTTTCTCAATCGCATCTTCTAAGGTACCAACTAAGTTGAATGCTGCTTCAGGATACTCGTCAACTTGACCATCCATGATTGCATTGAAACCTCTGATGGTATCATCAATCGAAACGAATACACCCTTCAAACCTGTGAACTGCTCGGCCACGTGGAAAGGTTGAGATAAGAAACGTTGAACACGACGAGCGCGTGATACTACTAATTTATCTTCATCACTTAATTCATCCATACCTAAGATGGCAATGATATCTTGTAATTCCTTATAACGTTGTAGAATCATTTTAACTTTCTGTGCTGTATCATAATGCGCATCTCCAACAATGGCTTTCGTTAAAATTCTTGAAGTAGAATCCAATGGATCCACCGCAGGATAGATACCTAAATCGGCAATCTTACGAGACAATACAGTAGTTGCATCTAAGTGCGCAAAAGTAGTTGCTGGAGCCGGATCTGTTAAGTCATCCGCAGGTACATAAACCGCTTGAACTGAAGTAATAGAACCATTCTTAGTTGAAGTGATACGCTCTTGCATGAGTCCCATCTCTGTAGCCAAAGTTGGTTGGTATCCTACCGCAGATGGCATACGACCTAATAAAGCCGACACCTCTGAACCTGCTTGCGTAAAACGGAAGATATTATCTACGAAGAATAAGATATCCTTTCCTTTTCCTGTTCCATCTCCATCACGGAAATATTCTGCAATTGTCAAACCGCTCAAAGCCACACGAGCACGTGCTCCTGGAGGTTCGTTCATTTGACCAAAAACAAATGTTGCTTTTGATTCTTTTAATTCTTCTAAATTCACTTTGCTTAAATCCCATCCACCTTCTTCCATGCTATGTTTGAAAGCATCACCATATTTCATGATACCTGCTTCAATCATCTCACGTAATAAGTCATTTCCTTCACGTGTTCTTTCTCCCACACCCGCAAAAACGGATAAACCACCGTGTCCTTTTGCGATATTGTTAATCAATTCTTGAATCAATACTGTTTTACCTACACCCGCACCACCAAACAATCCAATCTTACCACCCTTTGCATAAGGCTCAATCAAGTCGATTACTTTAATACCTGTAAACAATACTTCTGTTGCAGTACTCAAGTCTTCGAACTTTGGAGGAGTTGCGTGGATAGAACGACCATTTGATTTATCTAATTGTGGTAAACCATCAATCGCATCTCCAGTTACATTGAACAAGCGACCATTGATGCCTTCACCTACTGGCATTAAAATTCCTTTACCCGTATCAACTACTTCCATCCCTCTCACTAAGCCTTCGGTACCATCCATTGCAATTGCACGAACGCTATCTTCACCTAAGTGTTGTTGAACTTCTAATACTAATTTTTCACCGTTAGGACGTGTGATTTCAAGGGCATTGTATATTTCTGGTAATACACTTTTTGTTGAAAAATGTACGTCTACAACCGCACCAATAATTTGTTTGATTTTACCTGTTGTTGCCATATAGTTATTTGTTTTTACAACCCCCTTTTATGAGGCGAAAATGGATTGACTCCATTTCGGCTGCAAAGGTAGTGATTTGCAAGTTTATTGCAAAAATTGTACATAGATAATTGCAGCTAAAATTCCCCCTACGATGGGCCCAAATATAGGAATAGCAGCATAAGCCCAATCACTTGGCCCTTTTCCCTTGATTGGAAGCACAAAATGCATGATTCTAGGACCTAAATCTCGGGCTGGATTGATTGCCCAACCAGTTGGCCCACCAATCCCAAAGCCAATTCCTGCCACTAAAAGGGCGACTGGCAGGGCCGAAAAAGTACCTAATTCGACGCCAGCTGGTTTAATATAAAAAATTCCTAATATGAAAATAAAGCTTGCAACTGTCTCCACTATGAAATTTTGTGGTAATCTACGGATGGATGGACCTGTCGAAAAGCAAGCCAATTGATCCCCTGCATGTTCACATGCATTGAAATGATCTTTATAGACCATCCATACCACAAATGCCCCCAACATGCTACCTAATAATTGTGCCAATAAATACGAAGGGACTAAGACCCAACTAAATTTTCCAGCACTTGCAAAAGCAATGGTAACAGCTGGATTTAAGTGTGCTCCACTAGCACTATTAGAAATATATACCCCTACAAAAACGGCGATGGTCCAACCCAGCACAATGGATATCAATCCGCCATTATTGCCTTTAGTTTTTGGCAATACGACATTGGCAACCACCCCGTTTCCAATAATCATCATAATGGAAGTCCCTAAGAATTCGGCTAAAAATGGAGTCATAAAATTATTTTTTTGTCATTTATATATTGGTCATTTGAATTGCTTTTTTCCAACCTTGAATACCTTTTTCTACCTCTGCTTGCGCTAAGTTGGGACTGAAAACTTGATCTACTTTCCATTTTGCTGCAAGTTCAGATTCGTCTTTCCAAAAACCAATAGCTAAGCCAGCTAAATAAGCTGCACCCAAGGCAGTGGTTTCAATGATCGTAGGTCGAACCACTTTTGTATTTAAAATATTAGATTGAAACTGCATCAATAAATTATTTTTTGTAGCACCTCCATCCACTCTTAATTCTGCAATTGGAATTTGCGCATCCGATTCCATTGCCTTTAATAAGTCGTAAGATTGATAAGCGATACTTTCTAAAGCTGCTCGTGCAATATGTGCAGCATTGGTGCCTCTTGTGATTCCAGTGATTGTTCCTTTTGCATGCTGATTCCAATAGGGTGCGCCTAAGCCAGCAAATGCAGGTACCATATATACACCATCGGTGTGGGATACTTGAGCAGCTAAGCTTTCCACTTGATCAGAATCACGAATAATATTGAGTCCATCTCTAAGCCACTGCACTACAGCACCTCCAATAAATACACTGCCCTCTAATGCATAATACGTTTTACCATTTCTTTGTAATGCAATTGTAGTTAATAAATTATTTTTTGATATTACCGCTTTTTCTCCAGTATGCATTAACATAAAACATCCAGTACCATAAGTATTTTTAACCATACCCTCGGCTGTGCAAATTTGTCCAAACAATGCCGCTTGTTGGTCTCCAGCAATACCTGCAATTGGAATTTGTTGATTGGTGACCAATAAATCTGTATGGCCATAGACCTCACTACTACTTTTTACTTCAGGTAAAATGGACATTGGAATATTAAATAATTCCAATAATTCGGTGTCCCACTTTAATTCATGAATATTAAAAAGCATCGTCCTAGATGCATTGGTTGCATCTGTGATATGTGTTGCACCATTGGTCAATTTCCAAACCAACCAACTATCAATGGTGCCAAAACAAAGTTCTCCCTTTTCGGCTTTTGCTCTCGCGCCATCCACATGATCTAAAATCCATTTTATCTTAGATGCAGAAAAATAAGCATCTATAATTAAACCTGTTTTTTCTTGTATCAATGCCTGCTTGCCCTCTGATTTTAATTGGTCGCAAAAATCCGCAGTCCTTCTATCTTGCCAAACGATGGCGTTGTAAATTGGCATGCCTGTTAACCTATCCCAAATAACCGTTGTTTCTCTTTGATTGGTGATGCCAATGGCAGCGATGTCAAACTTATCGATGCCGTGTTTTGAAATGACTTCAGAAGCAACCCCAATTTGCGTGCTCCAAATTTCCATTGGATCATGCTCCACCCAACCTGGTGTTGGAAAAATTTGTGTAAACTCTTTTTGTGCTGTGGATAGGATTAGACCTTCTTGGTCAAATAAAATAGCACGGCTACTAGTTGTTCCTTGGTCTAGGGCTAAAATGCATTTTGGCATGATGACGATTTAAAATCCTACAATGGGCTGCTACCTTTTAGCTTTTAGCCAATTTTCAGGATCATAATATACTGCTTTTTCATTACAAATGGAGAATAAAACAGCCCCTTCCCCGTCTAAATTGATGCCGGACCTACCGATGACAGTTCCAGCTCTCACTTCTTGTCCATTACTTACAGATGCACTGCTAAGGCAAGAAAATGCAGTAAAATATTTACCATGTTTGATTAAGACTGTTTTGTCTCCATTGACATCCCCCACATACACAACCGTTCCATTGGCGACACTTTTAACAGCAGTACCTTTAGGAACTGCTAGTTCGATGCCGTCACTTTTACGATCTAATTTTGTACCTGGAATACTTTCAACACCAAAATGAATATTGACGATCCCAGTGGCTACTGGCCAAGGTAACCCTCCCTTATTATTTTCAAAAGAAATAGAAGTCTCTCTGCCCTCTTCTGTTGTTTCAAGGGCGGAGTATGGACGATTGCTTGTAGTACTTTTTAAACCACCTGCTACCTTACCTACATTAGGACTTGTTTTTGGCTTATCCTCGGTGGCAGCTGTTGTTTTATTACCACCAGGGTTGGCAGCTTTTAATTTAGCCAGACGATCATTCTCTCTTTTTACAGCTTCCTGCATTTCTCTTTTAATCACCGCCGCTATCGCAGCTTGCATCTTTCTTCTTTGTGCCTCTTTTTGCCTTACCTGTGTTGTAATTTCTTGTTCCTTATTTTTTAATTGTTTTACCACTTTATCCTGCTCCTTTCGATCGTCTTGAAGCACTTTCAACTGAACAGTTTGAGCGGATAAGGTTTTCATCCTATCTTCTTTGTTTTCACTTAGAATGGTAATCTTAGATTTTAAGTTTTGTTCAGATAAACCAATAGACAACGCTTGTGCTTCTCTATTCTGACGATAACTCTTTAGATAGGTAATTCTTTTAACTGCATCATTAAAGCTTCCAGCAGAAAACAAAAAGTTAAGGTATTCATAACCACTTCTGCTTTGGTAAGCAAAAACGATACTTTTTGCATATCTATATTTTAAAGTATCCAACTCGTTGTTCAAACGCTTCACGTCTTGCTGATTGCTTTGAATAGCATCATCTAAGCCTTTCACCTGCTTTGCAATCCCGTTGATCAAAGCTGTTCTTTTTGAGATTTTATTTCTGATTAGGGCTAATTGCGCCAAAGAGCTTTTTTTATTCTTCTTAGTTTGTTCTAACAGGTTATTTAGTGCATCTAATTCCTTTTGCAATGTCTGAGATTGTCTTTGTAACTCATCTCTTGAATTACCATTTTGTGCCATTGAATTGTTGAAAAAACAAACAAAAAATATGCAAATAAGTATAGCGCCTTTTTTAATCATAGGATTCGATTTTCACTTTATTATTTACGTCTGCCTATTTTAGGTACAGAAAAAGTGTATTTTAAGGGTTCGTCAAAATTAAATTCCTTGATCTCCATCCCAATATCCAATTTAGTTTGTGCATTGATGGATATATTTCTATTAAGCGGAAACTGTATATTTTTCACCAAAGCGTGTTGACTATAAATGATATCACATGTTCTGTGTTTTGCTGCATCCACATCATCCAGCTTTAGTTCAACCAATTTGGTATTGTCCTCACTAAGGATAATTAAATTTTTAAACAACTTTCCCATTAAGCTTACTTGTAATCTTTCATTGATGACTTTATAGGAAACAATATCAATGCTATCCATAAAAATTGGATTGCCTATTACAAGGTCTTCAATTGTTTGATAACTTAATGGAATTTTTACTAGCTCTTGTAAATAAGACAATGGATGTCTTTCTATTTTTTTATCTTGCGGGAAGCTCAGAAAAATACTGTCTTTATTGATAAACGCTTTTACGCCAATGATACCCAGATCAAACCTCATTGTAATGTAGATACCGCTATCTTTCTGAATGCTTATATTAGCAATAAAACTTTTTTTATCACTAATTGTTTCATAATCCATTTTCACCTTTGCATTCATGGTTTTAAAATCAACCTTCGTATTGGCGATATTTCGTACAATACCCTTTACCATTAACACAGAATCTAATCTTGCTTTTTCGGCCAATGCAGCAGCATCAGGTACAAGTTTAACAGTCAATGCATCTTGAATGACTTGCACCTTCTTCACATTTGAACAGGCTACACTTAAAAGTATCAAAATTAAATAAAGGCTGTTTTTTATCATTCGCATGCGTACATTTTATATTTTACCTGTATGCCCAAATCCGCCATCGCCTCTTTGGGTTGTCTCCAAGTTTTCTACTAATTGCCATTCCATTTTTTCAACTTGTTGAAATACAATTTGCGCAATACGGTCCCCATCTTGAATCACTTGAATTTCATTGGACAAGTTGATCAAAATAACTTTGATCTCTCCTCTATAATCTGCATCTATAGTGCCTGGGGTATTCAAGCATGTTAGCCCTTGTTTAATAGCAAGTCCGCTTCTTGGTCTTACCTGTGCCTCCCAATTATTTGGCAAAGCAATGTGCAACCCAGTTGGAATCAATGCACGCTCTAGTGGTGCCAACTGAACGGGTGCAGTGACAAAAGCACGTAGGTCTAAACCAGAGGACCCTTGCGTTGCATATGCTGGCAAGGGATGATGACTATGGTTCACAATAGGAATGAGTGTAGACATGTGCTACAAAAGTAGTTAAAAAAGCAGGTAAATTGAAGCCAGGGCGCTTTAGTTAACAAATTATTTAGAAGTAAAATATAGAGCCAAAACGCAAGGTATTTGACAATGGATTTCTAGTGATGCCGCCCCCTGTAGGAACTAGATAGGAAATATTGAATTTAGACTGTTGGTATTGGAAACTAGAACCGACTGTAAAATATTGCATGCTACCCAAGTTCTTATTATTGTCTACAAAATAGCCAGCCCTTAAATGAAAACGATCAGCATAATTGTATTCAGCCCCTAATGAAACTTTTAATGATTCGGAAAAAGGGATACCATATTTACTTGAGAAAGAGTTAAACCAACTAGCCACAACCGATTGAGAATAATATTGATCTTCCAATTCTGGGTCATTCCCAATTGGACTTGCTGGCACCATCAATCTATTCACATCTAAACCAAATTCAATAGAGTTTTCTTCGTCAAACTTATTTAAATAGGCCGCTCCTAATCCAATATTTGCAGGTATAAGGAATTTATTTTTTGTTTCATTTGTGTAACTCACTTTACCTCCTAAGTTGGATAAAACCAAACCTGCATGGAAGCCTTCTAAGTCCTCGTTTTGTTTGTAGAATAAACTAATGTCTCCCGCGAAAGTATTGCCAGCTTTGAATATTGTATTATTGAAAGGTCCAGACACTAATCTAGAATTGATATACCTTAAAGTCACCCCCATGCTCAGTGCATCTGTTAATAAAAGATTATAACCAAAATCAAAACTGAATTCCGAAGGTCTTTGAGATGGTAAAGTAGAGTTTCCAGATTCGTCTGTGAAATCAATATTACCTAAACTAAAAAAACGTAATGAACTATTGATGCCACTAAAACTATTTAATTTCTTGAAATATCCAGCACTCGCCAAATACACATCACTCAATCCTAAATCTTTTAACCATGGTGTATAATTAATTAAAAAACCACGATCATTCTTTAAGTAAGGAATCTTTGCCGTGTTGCCAAAAAGATCATTGGCTTCTGGAGACATGGCAATAGACAAATTACCCATACCACCAGACCTTGCATCTGGAGAGATCAACATAAATGGCACAGCGGTACTTTGTAATTTAAGCCTAGTTTGTGCTGTTACTGAACTTGCAACAAAACATAATACGACACAGATGGCTGTTTTGACTAGGGGGATTCGGATCATACTCAAATGCTTTAATATTCTATATAAGTAAAGATAACCTTAGAAATCAATATTTAAAATTTTAAAAGGCTATTTATCAATTGTTCTACCAAGCCATTTTGGGTAACTATAATTCTATAATAATACTTCCCAGGTAAGAGTAGCCCCCCATTGGTGGAAAGCCCATCCCAATCCACCATAATTTTATTTCCCCTTGGTTGTATTTTTTGGTTCTTAGAAAAATATCTACTACCACTTGCATCAAAGACATCCAATTGCACTGTAATTGGATCTATAGTATTATTGACCTCAAAACTAAACTTTGCATTGGTTTGAACAGGATTTGGGATCACCATTAGATTTCGAATATTTTTATTTTTTTCGCTAGGTACTTCAATCCAAATAGTGTCTTTAGAGACATTCCCTAAAAGATCCCAGGCCTTCATGATCAATCTATGCTTGCCCGCTTCCAAGACTGGCAGTGGATATTCAATTATTCCTGACTGATACGCATTCGTATCATAAGAAAAGAAGGAATTCAGGATGTAGTTTTTGACTACCGTGTCGTCAATGATTAATTTTAAATCATGCCCTAATTGATTTCCCGAAGACTGTATCCCCGAACTGTCATTTAATTTTACATATAAAGTAGCTGGCGCAGTTACCCAATCTCCCGATTTGAAATGGGGCGCATTCACATAACTGTAAATGGATGGGCCAGTGGTATCTAGTCTGTTTTCTGTGGTTTCCCCTTGTATAAAAATAGATTGAAATTGCATGCTTGCATCCGCCGTATCATTGTAGGCATAGAGTTGCAGTTTTAATGCTGCTGAATTGGAAGAAGGCAGTGCGCCTGGTAGGATAAAACTGATTTCAAATTGTCCATTTTTTACTGTCGCCTTTCCTTTAAACAAGGCCTGCTCTTGTGTTTCAATTGGAACAGCCTGACTATTTGTTTGATTGGCTAAGGTTTTTTTTGTACTTGGCGCATCCCATAAAACCATATCCATTAAACCATTGAAATTTTGAATCAATTGACTTTTTGCTGTCAAATTTCCTTTTAATGTGTACTTCTCCCCTGCTTTTAAATACAAAGTATCTGACCATGGTAACTGATTCAAGCTGGTACAATTAATTTGGTATTTTGGTTGTGCAATGCGCATGGCAGGGTCACCCATTAAGCCAAACTTAAAGGCATTTAATCGATCCCCATTTTGATTAAAATTATAATTTTTTGCTGCTTGTAATGCTTGTCCAATAGTGGAATAAAGTCCCTTTGAATTTGGCACCAATAATGCTTGCATGAACGCATCATTAATTTGCTTATTACTGTATGCAAATACGAGCCTATTGGCTGCAACCAATGCAATGATGCCTTTTTCATTTTGCATTAAAGCATCAAATCCTATTGGAGAAGTTGCAGGTTGATCATAGGGTGCAAAATCACATGATGCTGTGACCATGATAGGTAATTTACCAGCATTATTCCAAGACTGTATTTCTGATTTAGAGATCACAGCCTCCTCTGTCAAGCGCAAATAATTTCCATGACCAGTATAATTTAATAGGAGCGTACCGGCTTGTATAGATTCTTGAATGGCTTTGTTGACGTCTGGATAAGTATTACCAGTAAGCGTTTGATTTGCTTTAAATAAATCCAAATATAATTTTCGATGATTCCAGTTCTTTGTTTTGTTTTTTAGATTGTCAATGATTTCCTCTGCATCCTGAAGATGTAAATTATAGTCCGCATCATCCGCAACCCAAGTCAATTGATTTTGCCAAAGCCCCATTTTTTTATTGGATTGGTATTGAATTAATTTCTCCACCATTTTATTTGCTTCGGCAATCGTTCTTGCAGGTATCCTACCAATTGCTAAACCAATAGAATCAATGGTTTGAGCAAACTGAATTTGTTTGTCCGATTTTTGTATCGCATAAAAATCATCCGAACTATAGGAAGATAAAATAGCATTAGATACCTCACTAGTGTAGACTGGCAATTCTTTATTCAGCTGAATTTTTTGAGCATTAAAATTACCCATGCCCATTAATAAAACATAAGCAGGACTCGATTGATTTTTTAATTTGGATTGCTCTATAATGTACTTTAAAAAATTTCGAATGGCAATTGGCGAAGATTGTCCACCAGCCATTTCATTGTAAATTTGGGTAGCGTTAAAAAGCCCTACCTTATACCCATTTTGCTTTTCATGAAATACTTTAAGTGTCATTGCTGCTGGATAATAATCAGGAGCTGTAATGATGATGTAGTCTAGTGGACTAATTGTAAAACTACTATCGCCAGGAATGAAACTAGAAAACTGTGCTGAATTGATTTTATTGGCTTCAAAAACATAAAAATATTTACTCGCGCTATCCGCAGCTTTAAATGTAGCAATGGCATTTGGACCCAATTGGGGATTCAATAATATGGGCTGGGAATAATGACTTAAATCCCAAACCCTAGTTTGAGTGGTCGCATTTTGAATTTCAAATTCAATCAATTGTGCTTTTGGTTGACTCGTTTGATAGTCAAAGCCAAAGCCTGTATTGCCCCAATATCCAATAGTTCTTTGCCCATGCAGCGCCATATAATCAACCCAACCCGTTGAGCTGGCCGGTGCATTAAAATCCACTTGCAGGTTCACGGACGTTAAACTTTGTCCTGCTTTTAGTAGCGTATTTTTATCTAACCCTATTGTACTGCTATCGAAACGAATTTTATAAGCATCATCAAAAAGATTTCCAGAAACAGTACTCAAACTTGCATTTGTCATCAACTGATCGTTCAACTTAATTGTAAATCTGGCATCTACCTGATAAGAGGATGCTGCCAATTGACTTTGAAAAACAATTGGGGCATTCAATTGTAAACCCTCCATATTGAGCGGGAATGACATGGTTGTTTTTTTGCCTGCTCCAATACCCATCGCATCTCCAAGCCATATTTTACCACTACTTAAAATATTAATAGTGTCTTTTTCTACCAACCATTTAGCAGGATAAGTTTGTACTAGTTTTGTTGAGGCCCCCGTCGTATTAAAAGGGGTTATTCTTTTTCCGATTGTTCCAATGCGAATAAAAAAAAACAAGGAATCATTGCTTGTGATTTTTTGACGAATTGGTGCTTCATTCAAATTGGACTTGACCCATTTATAATGACCCTGTGCATAAAACAAGAATTGATCTTGGTCATCTAAAACCCCATCTCCCCCATCTTGCATATCAATGGCTATTTCTGTTAAACTATCGGGTAAATTATTGGGGACTTTTTCGCTTAAAATAGATAAATCCATCCCATACAATTGGACTTGATTCGCATTGACTTTGCCCGAAAATCCCATGGCTTTAAATTGAGCACCAGTGAGTTTATACACCCCTTCGTTTGGCACAGCTATTTTAACCCAATTCCCTTTGGAAAGCATGCCTACCTGTCCCCATCCAGGAAGGGTGAGGCAGCATCCAATTAAAAAAAATGTTAAAACGGCAAGTTTCATGCCCTAAAAATAGGGTTTTACTAACACAAGAATCTACTTGCTTTTGTATAAATGAGTAAAAAAGCAAGTATATTCGCATAAGATTTTTAACAGCACTGATTAAACAAAACAGATGAATTTTATCAATAGTATACTATTATTTTTTGCGGTACTTTTTTTAGGCCCAAAAATGATCGCTCAATTCGATAGCAATGAAAGCAACAAGGTTGCATTTGCCGGAAAAGATGACCCATATGATAGCACTATTTTAATTAGAGGTGGCACATTCGCTATGGGAATGAACCAAGAAAACATCATGGGTGATTGGAATAATAATTTGCGTAGAGTCACCGTGAGTTCATTCAGAATCGACCAATATGAAGTGAGTAATAAACAATACAGAAATTACATCAAATGGCTTGAACGCGTTTTTATTCCACTAGGAAAAGATTCAATTGTGAAAGCAGCACTTCCTGATACTTTAGTGTGGAGGACTGATCTTGCATACAATGAACCAATGGTAGAAGGGTATTTTAGAAATAAGGCATTCAATGATTACCCGGTGGTTGGTGTAAGTTGGGAACAAGCCGCCAAATATTGCAGATGGAGAACAGATAGAGCCAATGAGAAAACTTTAATTCAATATGGTTTAATTGATCCAACTAAACCTTATATAGGAAAGATGGAGACCAATAATAGTCTTGTTGATACTAATAAAAGTAGCACCGCAACTCCAACAAGAACAAGAGTAAGAACCAAAAACTTAGGGGATTACGTTTTAATCCCTGACTTTAGACTACCTACTGAAGCAGAATGGGAATATGCTGCTAAAGTATCAAGTGGTAAGAACTATATCTCCAATTTTAATAATCCAAAAGCGGGATCTAATTCAGGTACACCTAATGCGAGTATCATCTCATCTGATTCTCCCTATCCTTGGAGCTCTAATGGAAATGATGGATTAAGAAGCAATCCAACAGGAAGAATGAGTAGAAAGGAAAAGGACAATCGTGGTATGTTCATGGCTAACTTTAAAAATGGGAGTGGCGATTATATGGGTATGGTAGGATATACAAATGACGGTGCAGGCTTCCCAAGTAAGATTAATAGTTTTTTACAAAACCCATTAGGCTTGTATAATTTAAGTGGTAATGTTAACGAATGGGTGGCAGATATTTATAGGCCTATGAGTAGTATTGATATGGATGATTTTAATCCATATAGAGGCAATAATGTTTTGGATGGTGACGATACCAATGCTTCAAGTTATGAAACAGGCACCAATACATTGATCTCTAATAAATCAAGAGTCTATAAAGGAGGAAGTTGGAAAGATCGTCCATATTGGTTAAATCCAGGAACAAGAAGGTATTTAGATCAAGGTAGCTCTAGCAGCACCATTGGTTTTAGATGTGCTGTTTCAGCTTTTGGAATGGATACCCCAGATGCCAAAGAAGAAAAGCCAAATTTATGGCAGAAAATCAAAAATATCTTTTAATGAATTTACGCATTGGTTCAGGGATCGATTTTCATCAATTGGTAGCAGGCAGAGATTTATGGATTGGAGGAATCCTTATTCCACACCACAAAGGCGCTTTAGGACATAGTGATGCAGACGTTTTATTACACGCAATATGTGACGCACTTTTAGGAGCATTAAGCTTAGGCGATATAGGCACACATTTTCCAGATACTGATAATGCATTTAAAAATATTGATAGTAAGATTTTATTACAAAGAACTTACGATTTAATTACCGCAGAAGGCTATCAAATTGTCAATATAGATGCGACGCTTTGTTTAGAAGCACCAAAAATTAAGCCTTATGTAATCGCAATGCAGGAGTGTATTGCATCCATTTTACATATTGGCAATAAAGACATTTCTATCAAAGCAACTACGACAGAGACTATGGGTTTTACAGGAAGAGAAGAAGGACTTGTTGCAACTGCAACATGTTTATTGATGGCAAAAAGCTAAATTAAATTGCTATGAAGCTTGGATCAATCGAGGCATTATATTCCATTTATACCAAATACCCCTCTGTAGTAACAGATACAAGGAAGCTTAAATTAGGTGATTTATATTTTGCATTAAAAGGTCCTAATTTCAATGGGAATGTTTTTGCCCTTCAAGCCTTAGAGCAAGGAGCAGCTTATGCTATAGTAGATGAAGAAATTCCAAACAGTTCGGCTTTTCAAGACAGCATCCTCTTTGTAGATGATGTTTTAACTACGCTACAAGCATTGGCAAAATACCAT
>Ga0208597_1000073_pt1 | contig 35077 bp, 35 predicted proteins | sample LakMenEpi05May12_FD_150673 | JGI IMG/M metagenome (GOLD analysis project Ga0208597, IMG submission 150673) | Freshwater microbial communities from Lake Mendota, WI - 05MAY2012 deep hole epilimnion (SPAdes) | ecosystem: Environmental > Aquatic > Freshwater > Lake > Epilimnion/Euphotic zone ...
AAAAAAGATAGTCAAAAAGCCTCCAATTCTAGGAGGCTTTTTTTATAGGGGTAAGATTAGTAAATACTAATTTGTATAATAAGGTGAAATCATAATATAAACAACAACACCTGTGATTGCTACATACAACCAAACAGGAAAAACAATCTTAGCAATTTTTCTATGTTTTTGAACTTGATTTGTCAATCCTAAAAACAAAGTCCATAAAATGAATGGAAAACTAAGAGCTGCCAAAACAATATGGGTGATTAATATAAATAGATAAATATATTTCACAAAACCCTCATCACCATATTTTGTATTCTCAGAAACCAAATGATAAAACACATAGTTTAACAAAAACAAAAATGAAAAAAAGCTAGCATTATACACCATATATTGATGCATTTTTATATTTTTATTTTTTATAAAATAAAATGCTAACACCAATGAAATGGATACAATAGAGTTGAAAATAGCATTATATAAAGGTAAAGAACAAGTATCAAACGTGGGAAAATTATTCTTAAAAACATTTACAAATCCTTTAAAAAGGTACATAAAGGTAACCAATCCAATTACAACAAAGGTTACAACTCCTACTAAAACTTTAGCCAATTTTTCATTCATAATTTATAAATTTACTTTTTTCTATTTTTCTTTTTTTCTTTAATTTCTTTCTCACTCATTAATAAAACGATATCATGCATCATTTTATTAACTTCTAGACTATCTGTCCCCATGTAGTATCCCCTAATATTTCTATTCCAATCTACTAATACAAATCGTTCGCTATGAAGAAATCCTGCTTCACTATCCTCTACATCTACAGGGATTTTAAGACCATTTCTACCGAAATTAAACACATCTTGTTGTGACGCACGAAGAAAATACCATTTACTCAAATCCGCATTATGTTTTGAAGCATATTGAGCCAAGGCCGAGAGCGAATCTCTATCTGGGTCTATTGAATACGAAAATATTCTAAAATTATTATTTCTAGCTAAATTGGTAAAAACGCGTTCCATTTGCTGATTCATAATTGGACAAATTGAAGGACATTGTGCAAAGAAAAATTCTACTATACTTACATTGCCATTCATTTCTTTGGTAGAAATACTTACACCATTTGCATTAGTTGCAGTAAACTCTGGAACCTGATGATAAATCGTATCCATTTTTCCATTATTTTCCTTTACATCAATAGGCCACATCAATTTAGGAGATGCTGAATTACTGAAATTATTTCTATTTTTAAAATATACAAAAATTACGACAGGTAGTAATGCTACAATTATAAAAGCAAGAAATTTGGCAATAGATTTATTCTTCATGATTAATTTTTAACAAAAAAAGGACGTATAAATCAAATTTAAACGTCCTTTTCATATATTTATATAATTTATTTATTAATGATGTTTTGTTACACCTTTATTTTGTTCTATAACTGCAGGATGTGGTTTTTCACCAAATCTTCCTTTATTCATATTATTCCAACTATCCCCATCATACATAAATGAAATAATCATCCATATCAACAATGTAAAAGGAATGGTAATTGTAAAAATAAATGCTTTTTTCTCATGTTTTACGTGCATAAAAACAGCCATAATATATACCGCTTTTACCAATGAAGCTACAACTAAGAATAATCTTAATGCCCATAAAGGCCAACCAGCAGGAATTAATGATTTTTCATAATAAATTGCAAATACAACTTCTACAATGGTAACTACAGATAACAAAATTGTAGTTTTCCATACATCTGTTTTATGATGCTCATACTCATGCTGAGTCATTGCCAAATGATTTTCTAATTTTATATTTTCTTCGTGGTGTGCCATAATTATATCTTTTAATTAATTAGAATTTTTAATATTTTATATTACATTAAGTAGAAAGCAAGGAATACATAAACCCAAACTAAATCTACAAAGTGCCAGTACAATCCAATTTTTTCAACCATTTCATAATGTCCCAATCTATCAAAATCTCCTTTTGCCGTTTTCAACAACAAATAAATATTAAAGAAGACACCACCCAATACGTGAAGACCGTGAAACCCTGTAATAGTAAAGAAGAATGAACCAAATTGTTTTGCTACTAGACCATTTTCTCCTGCAAAATCAGATGGCATCGTGGTCATAGTCATTCCATGATCAATTAAGTGTGACCATTCAAAATACTGACATAACAAGAATAAAATACCAAACAAAATCGTAGGTATTAGATTTTTAATAACGCCTTTGCGATTCATCATAGCACCTTCTTGTACCGCTCTTACCATGGTTACCGAACTGATAATCAAAATAAATGTCATGATACTCACAAATACCAATGGTAAATCTTTTAAATGATCTAAACCAGGTATTGGAATTGAACTAAAAACTTTTGAAGCTTTTGGCCAAGCTTCTGAATTAGTCATTCTTAAAGTAGCATATGATACCAAAAAAGCAACGAAAGTAAATGTATCTGATATGAGAAAATACCATATCATTAATTTACCGTAGCTAGCCTTCATGGGCTCTACACCACCATTCCATGAACTTTTGTCTAAAGTTGTTGTTTGTGCTGACATATTAAAAACTATTTATATATAACAAATTTAAAAAATAAATAAATAAAAACCCAAACCAATCCAATAAAATGCCAATACTGAGTCAACATACTAAAATGCAATTTAGCATTTGATGTATTTTTGTAGGCACTTTTTGAATAAGTTAGTGCTAAAATTAATAATAAAATAAAAATTCCAATAATATAATGAAATCCATGAAATCCAGAAATCACATAAATATATGACCCCGATGGATTACCATTAAGCATTATATTACTATCCATCAATTGTCCCCAACCTAAATACTGAAACACCACAAATACTATACTTATTAAACTCGTTATTATTGCGTTGATTTTAAAAGTAGAAAAATTATCTTTACTTAAAGCATTATTAGCTAATTGTATAAAAACACTAGAAACTATTATCAAAAGGGTGCTTACCAAAAATAAACTTGGTAATACAACAGGTTCCCAATGTTTAAAATCTCCTTTTTTAACAATCAAAGCACTTGCTAAAGCGGTAAATAACATCACCATACTTCCCATACTTAAATATAGCGCAAACATCTTTGGATGTATTTTATAATTTGTATTAGAAGAATTTATAGTTATTGCCATTTTAAAATTATAAGAATAATGAAATTAAAAATACTAATAAATAACCAAATGAATAAAACATTAATTTTCTAGCTTCTGCATCTACCGCATTTTTAAAAAGTTTAAAGGCTTGAAACGAAAATATCACAGAACTTAATAATATAATAGATGCCCCTAGTAAACCAATATTAAGTTTAAAAAAAGGATAAATTGACAATGGAATTAACATTAATGTATACATTAATATTATTACCGTTGACGTTTTACTTTTTCCATCTTTTGAAGGCAAGAGCATAATACCTGCTCTTTTATAGTCATCAAAACTAACCCATGCAATAGCCCAAAAATGGGGAAATTGCCAAAAGAATTGAACCAAAAACAACCAAATTGCATTTTGATCTAAAGCATTAGTAGCTGCTACATATCCTAATAAAGGAGGTAATGCACCAGGTATAGCACCTACAAATACAGCTATTGAAGAAATTCGTTTCAATGGTGTATAGAAAAAACCGTACAATAACAAAGACAACGCAGACAATAAAGCAGTGGTGGCGTTAAATACTAATGCTAATATTGACAATCCTGAAAAAGCAGTAATCCCAATAAATAATATCACTTCCATACCTCCAAGTTTATTTGTTGGCAAGGGGCGATTTTGTGTTCTCAACATCAATTTATCTGTTTCTTTCTCAATATACTGATTGATAGCATTTGAAGAAAAAGTAACCAAACTTCCTCCTAAAGCTAAAAAAAATAATTTATACAAATCAAATGATAGTTTACTTCCAAACAAATAACCAATTACAGAAGAAAATACAACTAACATAGATAGTCTAAATTTTAGCAAGACTATATAATGAGATGCCTTTCTTACAATTGTACTAGAAAAATTAGAAATTACTAACTTCATTTAAAGATATATAATCAAATTAAATTTTAATGTGCTTCTTCTCCTTCTTCCAAAGGTAAATGTTGTGGTCTATAATCCTCATCTCCATAACCTGTTGAATAGTCATAAGGCCATCTATGAACTTCTGGTATATCTCCTGGCCAGTTTCCATGTAGATGTTCAGCTGGGGTAGTCCATTCCAAAGAATTGGCTTGCCAAGGATTGATATTATCCTCTGTCATTTTTCTGCCTTTAAGTGCTGAGTATATAATATTCACAACAAACAATATTTGCAATAAAAATGAAATTATAGCAAATACAGAAATGAACTTACTTACATCTTCAAAAATATTAAATGTTTGAAAATTAGAATAAGTATAATATCTTCTAGGTAAACTTAACATAAAGTGCATTGGAACAAAAATTGCATACGCAGAAATGATAGTACCATAAAAATGTATATAACCTAATGTATCATTCAAAAATCTACCAAACATTTTTGGAAACCAGTGATAAACACCCGCAAACATGGCAAAGAATGCAGCTACACCCATTACAATGTGGAAATGCGCTACTACGAAATAAGTATCATGCAATGGAATATCAATAGCTGAGTTTCCTAAGAAAATACCTGTTAAACCACCTGATACAAACATAGAAACAAATCCTAAAGAAAACATCATGGCTGGAGTTAATCTTAAATTACCTTTCCATATTGTAGTCAACCAATTAAATACTTTTACAGCTGAAGGAACAGCAATCATTAATGTAAATATCACAAATATTGAACCAATAAATGGATTCATACCCGTAACATACATGTGATGCGCCCATACTAAAAATCCTAATAATACAATTACACCTAAAGCATATACCATTGCTCTATAACCAAATACAGGCTTTCTACTATTAACAGATAATATTTCTGAAACAATTCCCATTGCTGGTAAAATGATAATATATACCTCCGGGTGACCTAAGAACCAAAATAAATGTTGATACAAAATAGGAGACCCTCCTTTATAATCTTGTAAATTTCCGCCTAAAATAATATCTGACAAATAAAATGAAGTGTCAAAAATTCTATCAAATTCCAATAATAAAGCAGCACTTAATAATGGAGGGAATGCTAAAATACCCAAAATAGCAGTAAACATTAATGCCCATACAGGAAGTGGTAACTTCCACATACCCATTCCTTTCGTTCTCATATTAAGAATGGTAGCCACATAGTTCAATCCTCCTAATAAAGATGATACAATAAATAGAGTCATACTAAAAAACCATAAGTCTGTACCTAATCCACTTCCCAAATTCACTGCAGTATTTCTCATTCCATTCAAAGGAGGATACATGGTCCATCCACCAGAAGCAGCACCCGTTTGAATAAATAATGAACTCAACATTATTAATCCTGATAAAAAGAAAAACCAATATGAAAGCATATTCATAAATGGAGAAGCCATATCTCTTGCACCAATTTGATATGGTATTAATAAATTAGCAAAAGTGCCACTTAACCCAGCAGTCAATACAAAGAAGACCAAAATAGTTCCATGCATTGTAACTAAAGAATAATAAAACTCATTGGTGATTTTTCCACCTTCAGCCCATTTTCCTAATAAAGTCTCTAAGAATGGGAAAGTTTCATTAGGCCATCCTAATTGTAATCTAAAAATAACAGATAACAAAGCGCCAATAATTGACCAGAAAATTCCTGTAAATAAGAATTGTTTTGCAATCATTTTATGATCTTGACTAAAAATATATTTAGTTAAAAAAGTTTCCTCGTGATGATCATGCATATTATGAGAATTTACTGTATGTTCCATATTTAAAATATTTTCTATTTTACTTATTTTCTAAGTTAAAAATTATTTTGTTAATTTATCTTTAATTGTTTCGTAATGTGGTTTTTGAGCTGACATCCATTTTGCAAACTCATCTTTGCTTTCAACTTTTACATTCATTTGCATACCATAATGCGATTTTCCACAAAGTTCAGCACAAGCTAATTCGTATGAAAATTTATTGAATCTTGGCTCTCCTGTTTCTGGATCATTAGCACTCCAAAATGGATTGGATTTCAATTCCTCTCTTGTTTCATCATTTGTTTTTGTAGGAGTAAAACCAATTCCGGTTGGAACACCTGGCACACAATCCATTTTTAGTCTAAAATGTGGCAAATAAAAGCTATGTAAAACATCCAACGCGTGTAAATTAAAATATACTTGATTGTTTTTTACCATGTGAATTTCAGATGCAAAGAAATCATCATGACTTGCAGGATCATTCCAATCTATACCTAATTCATTTACAGGTGAAATAAACTTTTTAGAAATTACTCTTCTTCCAAATTTTCCATCTTTACCTGGATATCTAACAATCCAATTAAACTGCTTACCCGTAACTTCAATTTGCATTTCATTAGTATTTCTTACTTTTTTATTTGGGAAAATTTGATACCAAGTATTCAAACCCATTACTACCAAAACAGTCATTGCTAATGCTGGAACTGAAGTCCAAATGATTTCAAGACTACCACTATGTGCAAAAAATGTTGCTTTACGGTTTTTGCTACTTCTATACATCCATACAAATCCAAATAATGCTATATGACACAATAAAAATACTATACCTGTAATCACAGCAGTAACATAAAATAAGTTATCTATTTCTACTCCAAAATTAGAGGCAGCTTCTGGTAAAGAAGCATATGCTAATATTTCGAATGCATACGCAAAACCACCTAAAAATAATACCCCAAATAGAGTAAATAAGGTAGCATTGGTTTTACTTAATTTATAATAGTTTAATTCTTGTCCTTTGTGTTCTCTTATCTTTTCAACTATTCTAGCAAAAAGTAATACAACGGAGTAAAATAAAACGATTACAGCAAGGGTTAAAATTATATTAAACATTTCTTTCAGATTTTACTATTCTATAATTATTAATATTGATGTCTTAAACTTTCTTCTAAAAACGGATTCTTTGTAGGTACAATTCTATGTCTACTCAATACAGATAATACTGTAAATAAAAACAAACCTACAAAACCTAAAAATATAAAAGCCTCTGGCAAACCTAAAGTAGCATACGTTTGCACAGTTTCATGTTTATGCCCATGTGTATCTGATGCAGGCGAAGCATGTTCCGCAGTATGCGATGCCTCTGCATGACCTTCTGCTACATGAGCTGTTTTGTTATGATCACCTGTATGTGCTTCATCATGACTAGCTTCATGGTGTATTGGGAAATTAGGCTCTGGCATTACCATTAAATAAAAATCAAAGTAATGACCTATAATCAAAATAACAGCTGCAATATTCATCAACCAAAAATTTCTTTTTGCTTTTCTTTTAACAAAAAATAAAAATGGAAATGCAAAATTGATAATCAATGTAACAAAAAATAATACTTTAAATAATGGCACTTGAAATCTTTTGTAAAAATACATAGTATCTTCAGGAATATTTCCATACCAAATCAACATATATTGACTAAACCAAAGATATGTGTAAAAAACACTAAATCCAAACAATAACATAGATAAATTATGCAAATGATTTTCATTTACATTAATCAAATGACCTTTATACTTCAAATAAGTAACTACTAAAATAGCCATTGATAAAAATCCACACATATAACTAGCAAAGTTATACCATCCAAATAATGTAGAATACCAATGTGGATCTAGTGACATAACAGCTAACCAAGAAAATATAGAAGTAGAAATCCCAAATATTACAATATATGCTGCAGATTTGTATTTTCCTTTTTGATTATAAGCTATTTGATTGGAAGCATTGTCTTCATTTAAAGAATGTCTTCTCATCATTACAACACCAAACATCCAAAGTGCATAAAAAGCTAAAGAAATACCAGTAAACATGTACTTATTTAAAAAAGCAACTTTATCTCCTACAATAGTATCATCTGCTGGAGCATGTGTCCAATGATGATACAAAGAATGCCAGTCAAACCACATACCAAGTATTATTAACAAAAAGAATACAAAAGTGACAAATACAAAGTATCCAAAACTTTCAAAAATTCTTTTTAATATTGTTTGCCATCCACCATATCCAATAGAATGTGCAGCAACCAAGAAAACAGCTGATAGTGCCATTCCATTAAAATAATAGGTATTTAATAGAATATTTGACCAAAATCTACTATGATGATTGGCTCCATGATTATCGAAATAAGCCATAGCCATACCAATAAATCCGAGTATTATAAATACAATACTCATTTTCTTTAAATTTCCTCCAAAAGTAAACACTTCTTTCTGAGGATCTATTTTAGCAATTTCATGGTGTCCCATTTGATTATAAATTTATTTTATTTATACTAAATTATTTCTTTAAATTATTTTACAGAATCTTTCTTTGCTATAGGTACAGATGCACTATCCACTTTTTTGGAATTAAGACCACCTAATTCTTTTATGAAGCATATCAATTTCCAACGATCATCTGCTTTTACGTGTGGACCATATCCACCCATCATATTTTTTCCATAGACGATAGAATGATATATTTCACCATCTTTCAATGTAGCCAAACGATCCGCATAAGTAGGTGGTACCGCTTTATAAGCCGGCTCTGTTCCATCTTCTCTTACTACCAATGGTCCATCTCCCATGCCTGTTTTACCATGACATACAGCACATTGGTTTTGATATACTACCTCTCCTCTTTTCAATACTTCAGCAGTAGGCTCATAGGGATTTTTTAATTCTACACCTGCTCTAGCTTTATCGATATCGTTATCTTTGTAAAACTGTGTATATCTATAAGAATAAATTACTGAAGGTTCTTTTCTATATACGTCCTCTGAGGGTAATCCATTTCTAGGAATGGTTCCATTTACAGGCAATAATGCTGACATATATTCTTTCACATTTCCAAATAAAGTGGCTATAGGTCCTTCATCATATGTCTCATAAGATTTTGAATGTCCCATATCTGGAGCATATTCACTACCTGTACTTTTTGGACTTCTATACATAAAATAGAATGCTACCAATAACATTATAGCAACCGTTATATAGAATTTTTTATTTTTCTTACTCATTATTATGCTATTTTAAAATAATTATTCAAAAGATTTTGTATTAACTTCTTCAGCCCCACTTTTACTTAATAAATCTTTAATTTTTGTAATTTCAGCTTCACTTTTATGATCAACACCAAATGCTAAAGCAAATTTATCATCTGTAGTTCTTTCATCTACCATCATAGGAATTTTGCCCGGAAATAATTCATTTCTTTTTATATAAACAAAAAACATTCCTACAGCAGCCATCAATACGGTCAACTCAAAAGTAATTGGAATAAATGCAGGCAAAGACCAAAATGGTTTTCCAGCAAATAATGTTGGATAGTTTACGGTAGTAATCCATGTGATAACTCCCAATGCCGTAAAAGTACCCGTTAATCCTAATACAAAACCTGCAGTATGTAATTGAGTTTCTTTAAAACCCAATTTTTCATCTATTCCGTGAACTGGAAATGGAGAATATGCATCATCAATTTCTACGCCTTCTGAACGTATTTCATCAATTGCATGTAAAAAGTTATCTTCATGAGAATAAATCCCATAAACATAATTTTTGTGTTCTATTTTACCTTTATTCATTTCTTTAAAATATTAAATTCCAATATATTAATGATTGTGTTCTTTTCTATGTTTTTCTTGAGCCGCTTCAGAAATTGAAGAGAAAATAGCTTTTACTTCTGCAATGGCTATTAATGGGAATGTTCTAGCGAATATTAAGAACAAAGTAAAGAATAGTCCCAAACTTCCAACGAAAATTGCCATATCTACCCAAGTAGGACTAAAATAATTCCAGCTTGAAACTAAGAAATCTTTGTGTAATGATGTAACGATAATTACAAAACGTTCGAACCACATACCAATATTTACAAATATCGACATTACAAAACTTACAAATATACTTCTTCTGAATTTTTTGAACCAAAACAACTGTGGAGACAATACATTACATGTCATCATACTCCAATATGCCCAATAATAATCCCCAAATGCTCTATTATAAAATGCATATTGCTCATATAAATAACCTGAATACCATGCTATAAATAACTCCGTGATATATGCGATACCTACAATCGAACCTGTCAAAACAATTACTTTATTCATTGATTCAATGTGCGCAATCGTAATATAATCTTCTAATTTTTGAACTTTTCTAGCAATCAACATCAAAGTTTGAACCATTGCAAAACCTGAAAAAATAGCTCCTGCCACAAAATATGGAGGGAAAATTGTTGTATGCCATCCTGGAATTACTGAAGTAGCAAAGTCAAAAGATACGATGGTATGAACTGAAAGTACTAATGGTGTAGATAAACCAGCCAAAATCAAAGACAAACTTTCAAATCTAGACCATTGTTTTGCTGTACCCCTCCATCCAAAGCTCAAAATATTATATATATATTTTCTTTTGGCTGAAGTAGCTCTATCTCTAATAGTTGCAAAATCTGGCATCAAACCACTATACCAAAACAAACAAGATACCGTAAAATAAGTAGAAATAGCAAATACGTCCCACAACAAAGGAGAGTTGAAATTTACCCACAATGGACCTCTTGTATTAGCATATGGAAAGATAAAAAATCCTTGCCAAATTCTTCCCATGTGTATCAAAGGAAACTGACCCGCACAAATAACGGCAAATATAGTCATAGCCTCTGCAGCTCTATTAATACCCGTTCTCCATTTTTGTCTAAACAATAACAATACAGCCGAAATTAATGTACCCGCGTGACCAATACCTACCCACCAAACAAAGTTTGTGATATCCCATGCCCAGTTAACTGTTTTTTGTAATCCCCATACACCAATTCCTTTGAATATGGTCCATGATACGGCTACTACATACAACATTAAACCTACTAATGCTATTGAAAAAGCAATCCACCATTCTCTAGGAGGATTTCCTTCCGTATTTCGAACAATATCCGTTGTGATTTGTCCGTATGTTTTATCTTTACCTAAAATTAAAGGTTCTCTTATTAACGAATCTACGTGTGACATATTTTTTATTTCGGGTTAATAAATGAATTAAGCATGTTTATGATCTCTGTTTCTTACTTTTGTCAAATAACTTACAGATGGTTTTGTATAAATTTCTTCAATCACTCCAAATGCTCTTTCGTCATTGGTCATTTGATAAACTAATGTTGATTTATTATTTACATCACCAAATGTAATTGCATTAGTAGCACAAGCAGATTGACAAGCTGTTTTAATTTCACCATCTCTCAATTCTCTACTTTCTTTTTTAGCTTCTAATTTACCTGCTTGTATTTTTTGAACACAGAAACTACATTTTTCAATGACTCCTCTTGAACGAGTTACCACATCTGGATTCAATACCATTCGTGCAATTGGATCTAGTCTATTCAATGAATCTTCATCATTCATAGCACCAAATGAATCGGAACCTGTATAATCAAACCAGTTAAATCTTCTTACTTTATATGGACAGTTATTAGCACAATATCTAGTACCAATACATCTGTTATATGCCATTTGATTTAATCCATCAGAGCTATGGTTTGTTGCACTTACCGGACAAACGTTCTCACAAGGAGCGTTATCACAATGTTGACACAACATAGGTTGGAAGGTAACATCTGGATTATCTACACTTCCTGTGTGATATCTATCAATTCGTAACCAATGCATATCATGTGAACGATACACTTCATTTTTACCAACTACTGGAACGTTATTTTCTATACTACACGCTACAACACATGCACTACAACCTACACAAGAGTTCAAGTCAATAACCATTCCCCATTTGTGACCTGGCATTTCAACTTTTGGATATAAAGTTACTAAATGATGGTCTATCCATGCTTTTCTTCCTTTACCACCAATAGTATTACCTGATTCAGGATTTTTAATATATTCTGACAAAGTGGTTTCTTTAATCAAATTTCTTGTTTTCTCTCCGCCTAAACCTTTGTGAGTCAATGTAAAATAAGACTGAACCGACGCTAATTTAGCAAATTCACCAGAATTAGATACAAATGATGCGGTATTAGATACGTTAGCAGATTTTGACAAAATACTATACACATTAAAGCCATTATTATAAGCTTCATTGCTTGTTATTTTTCTTCCAAAACCATATTTAACACCAATAGTTCCCTCGGCTACACCTGCAACAGGTATTACAGGCAACGTTACATCTTTTCCATTGATTTTCAATGTTATAATAGCAAATTTCTTCTCATTTAAGATAGCATTTGCTCCTTTAGATTCTACCCATTTTGGATTTGCGATAAAATAATTATCCCAAGTCATTCTAGTTATAGGATCTGGTAATTCTTGAATAAATGGATTATCAGCCATACTACCATCACCTTGAATCGATAGGTAAAAACGTACTTCAAGCTCTGATTTTTTATATGAAGCTTGAACTTGTCCTATAGCAGTAGCTATATTACTCGCATTAAATGCACTAGAAGATAAAATTTCTGTACCCGGGGCTACATATTCTCCTTTTTCCAAAGTATATTCCCAGAAAGCATCAAAATTATGATACGTTCCATTACCGACAGCCATTGCGTTTTTCTTGATAAAATCGTAATAGGTACCTTCTACTCCAGCCCATTTCATTAAGGATTGCTGATATTGTCTTGTATTAAATAAAGGAGAAATAGCGGGCTGTGCTATAGAATATACTCCCTCTTTTGGTTCATAGTCATTCCAAGACTCTAAGAAGTTATTGTCTGGGCAAATATATTTACATACTTCACTCGTTTCATTAATCTTGTCACTAAATGAAACACTTAATTCTAAATTTTTAATTTTCTTTCCTAATTCTTCACCATTTGGCAATGAATAAACTGGATTGGAATCTATACATATAATTCCTTTCAATGTTCCATTATTCAATTCAGCAACAAAAGCATCTATTTCCGCTTGTGTTCCTTTTTTATAATTTACACCTTTACCTACAAAAACAGTAGTACCTATAGCTCCTAAAAAGTTATTGATAGCATACGTAATTACCTGAACATTCACATCGTTTGAACCATTTACCAAAAGACAAGTTTTACCACTTGCTTTTGCTTTCATCAATTCTTCTTTTACTTCACTTACACCTTTAATAGATGAAGCTGTACCCGAAGTCAATGCATTGTATAAATCAGCTGCAAAACTTGCTTCTTCTGAAGCCGAAACTGGTATTCTAATATCTGCAGTAGCACTAGTAGCCGATGGTAAAGCTTCTACATGAATATGTCTACTCATGTTTGTATTTTCTTTACTTACTTTTCTTCTTGTGATATATTTTGAAGCATATTCTACTGGATTTCCCCAAGTAGCAGCAAAATCCGCACCTATAGAAACAATTATATCTGCTTTATCAAAATGATAATCTGGCAATGTTTTTTTACCAAATGAGATTTCCGTAGCTTGTATCAAACCAGAAAAACTTACCATATCATGCGTAACATGATATGCATTGGGATACTTTGCTAAAAATTGAAATATTAATGCATTTGAAGATGGACTCATAATCGTAGACGACACAATAGCCACTCTACCATTAGATGCTTTCAAATTATCTAACTTTGCAATGATTTCTTTGTCTATCTCGCTCCATTTTACATCTTTACCATTTGCTTTTGCATTTTGGTATCTTTTGCTGTCGTACAATCCTACTACAGAAGCCTGAGCCAATGCAGAAGTACCACCTCTAGATATAATAGAATCCGGATTTCCTTCAATTTTGATAGGTCTTCCATCTCTATTTTTAACCAAAATACTTACATAATCACCGCCTTGAGCAAAAACAGACGCATAATAGGTAGCCATACCTGGCATAATATCTTCGGGTCTATTTACAAAAGGGATTGATTTTCTTTCTGGAATAGTACAGCTAGCAGCCAAAGTAGCCGCACCTACTGTAAATCCTAATGATTTTAAGAAATCTCTTCTATTGTGAGCATTATCAGAAATAGGCTCTACAATTCCTTGCAACACAGGCAAATCCTCAGCGAATTCTTTTGTGTTACTTTCCATATTATTGTTTGAAGGATTTATTTCTTCAATATGTTGCCAATATATTTTCTCTTGCATATTATGTGTGATTATAGCAATTAAATAATTTAATTAAAATTAATATTAATAGTGACATTTTTGACACTCAGTTCCTCCAATATCACTAACAGTTACTCTTTTTCTAGTACCGTTTTTCATTTCTTTGTGATATTTTTCAAATACTTTGTAGTAAGAATTATCTACAAATTGTACATCATGATTTCTATGGCAATTAATACACCATCCCATTGATAGTGGTGCATACTGATATACTTCTTCCATAGTTTCTATTGGGCCATGACATGTTTGACATTCCACTTTACCCGCGTTTACGTGCTGTGCGTGATTGAAATAAACGTGATCTGGTAGATTGTGAATACGAATCCATTTTACTGGCTTTGGTGTTTTTGTATAAGCTGTTCCATCCCATCCCACAGCATCATAAATTTTTTGAATTTCTGATTTGCCATATTTAGGACCTTGATTTACTGCTTTGTGACAATTCATACAAGTAGAAACCGAAGGAATATTTGCATGTTTACCATCTGCCGCTGTAAAGTGGCAATATTGACAATTGATTTTATTTTTACCCGCGTGCAACTCATGAGAGAAACGAATAGGTTGTGTAGGTTGGTAGCCTTGTTGACGTCCCAAACCAATAGCACTTTTACCAATTGAAAAAATCAAGATTACTACTGCACCCAACATCAATGCTGATTTGAATGTAGATTTTAAATAAAATGGTTTCTTATCTATTTTAGGCAAAGTTAATTTGAATGAACCATCTTCTTCTTTTGAAAGCTCCATTCCTTCAACTTCTTTTGAAGTTTTACCTAAAATATAAACTAATAATAGCAAGAATATAAATGCTAATATAATACCTATAGTGTAATTTGAGGTAGCCCCTTCTTCCATTTTAGCAGTTTTTGCATCTGCACCTGCGCCTTCTACTTTTATAGGAGAAGCCGAAGCTGGATTTGCTATATATGCTAAAATATCAGCCATTTCTGCATCTGAAATTTGACCAGCAAACACACTCATAGCACTTCCGTCATAATCTTTCATTTTAACGGCATAAGGCATTCCAGCAGCTACTGGATCATTCCAATTTAGAATCCATGATTTCAACCATTCTTCTCCACTCTTTCCTTTGAACTCACCAGCCGCTTTCCAACGGTCAATAACACCTTCAAGTGCTGGCCCAGTCATTTTTTGTTTTAGTGAAACATCGTGGCAACTTCCACATTTACTTCTAAATAAAGTTTTACCTGCTTTCGCATCTTGTGCATATCCATTAAAAGATATTAATGTGAACAAACACGCAAGTAAATAAATCGGCATAAGTATTTTCCTTATCATCAGCTATTTTTGTTGAGCAATTTTATAAATACGGCGCAAATATACAAACTCTTTTTAAAATCAATAGACAAGATTGAATAAATGTTGTTAATTAACTAGCTATTTAGATTTATTCTAAATAAAAAAAGTTGATAATTAATAATTTAACTTATTTTGAGGATGTTGAAACTTTTTTACAATTTATTTTTTAAAAAATAAAAAATAAATCTAAAACCTTTTTTTAAGGCGGTCTAACTCTCTTTTATTGTCTTTTTCTTTGATGGATTGTCTTTTGTCAAACACTTTTTTCCCCTGTGCCAATCCAATTTCCAATTTCACAAATCCTGTTTCAGACATTTTGAGTTCGATAGGTATAATAGTAAACCCTCTTTCTTTAATTTTATTTTCTAGTGCTTTTAGTTCTTTTTTGTTCAATAATAATTTTCGTTCACGATTAGGCTTATGATTCAAATAAGTTCCAAATTTGTATTCACTGATATTCATGTTTTTCACATATAATTCGGACTTTTTAAAATAGCAGAACGCCTCATTAATACTGACACTACTCATTCTAATAGCCTTCACTTCTGTTCCATTCAATACAATACCCGCTACATACTTCTTCTGTATGTCATACAAAAAGTGTGCCTTTTTATTAGAAATTTGAATATTTTTTTTTATTTTTAAATCCATAGCCAATTTAATTATCGCCTCCGTCCTATTATTTAGATAATACCAAACCCTAAAATCAAGCGAATAGTTCCCATGAAAATAGCAATACTAATATAGAAAGTAGCTTTTATGGCTTCAAGCAACTTTTGAAAAGTATGAGCAGATTTTATTTCGTTCAACGCAATGATGAAAAAAAACAAGGAAATAAAGATGTTGAAATAATTTAACATACCCAAACAAGGAATAAATCCAATGATTAGCAATACCAAAGAAATGATACTTAATGTATACGACATACTCATAATATTAATTTACGGCAAAATTCGTGGAAATAAATTAAAATTTCTCTAAATTATTTATCATTTGAAATATTTAAAATATTTTATATTTGCAATTCTTTAAAAATATACATTTATACAAGATGACATCATATATTCCTTTATTAATTTCAGCGATAGTAGCATTAGGATTTGTATTCACTACGTTATTTGGCACCCATTTATTAGGACCCAAAAGAAAATCAGTGACAAAAAATGAAAATTTTGAATGTGGTGTCGAAAGTCAAGGCGATGCGCGCTACCCTATTTCTATCAAATATTTTCTTGTAGCCATATTATTTGTGTTATTCGATGTAGAGGTAGTTTTTTTCTATCCCTATGCAGTCAATTTCTTAGAAATGGGTGTACAAGGATTTATAGCCGTGGCTATTTTTGTTCTTTTCTTTTTATGTGGATTTTTCTACGTAATTAAAAAAGGTGTTTTGGATTGGGGGAAATAATTAAGAAATACATTTACCTTATTTAAATAAAAATAAAAGTAAAAATTTGAAATCATGAATCAATTAGATAAAATAAAAACAGAAACACTCGAAGGATATAAAGGCGAAGGCTTTATGGCCACAAAATTCAGTGAGGCTATTGGATTGGCAAGAGCCAACTCTATTTGGCCACTTCCATTTGCTACATCATGCTGTGGGATTGAGTTTATGAGTACCATGGGCCCAAATTATGATTTGGCACGTTTTGGATCGGAGCGATTGAGTTTCTCTCCTCGTCAAGCGGATTTATTGATGGTTATGGGTACTATTTCAAAAAAAATGGGACCTATTTTGAAAAAGGTATATGAACAAATGGCTGAGCCTAGATGGGTAATAGCTGTTGGTGCTTGTGCTAGTAGTGGTGGTATTTTTGACACATATTCTGTATTACAAGGAATAGACAGAGTGATTCCCGTGGATGTTTATGTACCAGGATGTCCTCCTAGACCCGAACAAATAATAGAAGGCGTGATACAAATACAAAATTTAATCAGGAGCGAAAGCATCCGCAGAAGAGAAATGCCTGAATATCAAAAATTGCTAGAAGCATACGAAATTGAATAATTTAAGACTAAATACTTATTAAAAAGATAGAGAAATGACGAACGAAGCTGTTTTAAGCGAATTGCAATCCAAATTTGGTGATAAAATTGTAAGCCATTCGGAAGAATATGGGATGTTGATAATAGAAATTTCAGCCCATTCTAATTATGAGATTTTGCAATTTATAAAAGAAGATGCGTCTTGTAAAATGACTTTTTTGACTACATTATGTGGCATTCACTATCCTGAAAAAACAGGGAGTGAATTGTGTGTAATGTATCAATTACATAATATGGAAGCGAATTATAGATTGAGATTAAAAGCTTATATTCCTATCTCGAATCCAAAAATAAAAAGTGTCTCAGGACTTTTTGCATCTGCCAATTGGCAAGAACGTCAAGAATATGATTTCTATGGGATTGAATTTGAAGGACACCCCGATTTGAGACGTATTCTCAACATGGACGATATGGATTATTTCCCTATGCGAAAAGAATACAAATTGGAAGATGGGACTCGTGATGATAAAGAAGATAAGTTTTTTGGAAGATAGAATTATAGAAGCATAAAAAGTAAATCAAATAAAATGACAAACTTTAACGAAGAAATTTTGATAGGCACAGATAGTATCGATGGAGATATAGCTACGCTCAATTTAGGCCCAACGCATCCTGCTACCCATGGTATTTTTCAGAATATATTGAAAGTAGATGGTGAGCGAATATTGAGTGCAGAGCCTACAATAGGTTATATTCATCGTGCTTTTGAAAAAATTGCAGAACGCAGAGCCTATTATCAAATTACTACTTTGACCGATAGAATGAACTATTGCTCCTCCCCTATCAATAATATTGGGTATGAAATGGCAGTAGAAAAATTGGCGAATATTTCTGTCCCAAAACGTGTAGATTATATGCGTATTATTATGATGGAAATGGCTCGTATAGCGGATCATATCATTTGTAATTCGGTAATTGGTGTGGATACAGGTGCATTGACAGGCTTTACGCATATTTGGCAGTGGAGAGAGAAAATCTATGACATGTATGAAGAAGTAAGTGGCGCACGTTTGACTACCAACATGGGACGTATTGGAGGATTTGAAAGAGATTTTAGCCCCTTATTTCATGAGAAAATTAAAAGTTTTATCCAAGAATTCCCAGCGGGTTTTCAAGAATTTTCTAATTTATTAGAAAGAAATAGAATTTTCATGGATCGTTGTATAGGTGCGGGACCTATCACAGCCGAAAGAGCTTTGGAATATGGTTTTACGGGACCTAATTTAAGAGCAGCGGGTGTGGACTATGATGTAAGAATAGCAGAACCTTATAGTTCGTATAATGATTTTGACTTTACTATTCCAGTAGGTGTCAATGGCGATACGTATGACCGTTTTATGGTACGTCAAGAAGAAATTTGGCAGAGTTTTTATTTGATGAAAAATGCCTATGAAAATTTACCTGAAGGTCCTTTTCATGCCGATGTACCTGAATTTTTCCTACCTCCAAAAGAATTGGTTTATAGCAATATGGAAGCTTTGATATATCAATTTAAAATTGTAATGGGCGAGATTCCAATTCCAGCAGGCGAAGTATATCATGCGGTTGAAGGTGGAAATGGAGAGTTGGGATTTTATATCATCAGCGATGGTGGAAGAAGTCCATATCGTCTTCATTTTAGACGTCCTTGTTTTATATACTATCAAGCGTATCCCGAAATGATTAAAGGTTCTGTTCTGAGCGATGCCATTCTTACTATGAGTAGTATGAATGTAATTGCAGGAGAATTGGATGCATAGAGTCTAATAGACGATTATTTGTATAAAAAAAAGCGCTCACAACTTGAGCGCTTTTTTTATATTTGTTTAAATTCTAATTTTTCAAAAAATTCCTATACAACGAATCTTCCATTTTCATATAAAAATGCGTTCGGACTTCTTTTAAATTATTAAAATAAGGATTTACAACTTGGATATTGGGGTTATTTTTGCAGAAAACTTTAAATTCTGATAGTTGCATTTTTTTGAGGACATCATTTTCTTTCAAAAACACCCAGTTTCTTTCAAAAAAAGAAACATCGTATTTTGTTTCAATATCTTTGATGACTTTGACACTGGCATCGATTCCACAGCCACTTACGGCATGATGAGATTCATCTACAGAAATAATGGCTATTTGATTTTCGATTAGCATCATTGCATTTTTCATAGCAGCGCCATGACTTTTCCATTGACTTGAAAAATCATCAAATTGTTTTTGAATATCTTGAAATTCAGAACCAGAAAATACTCTATTTCCAAAATAAATCCAAACTTTGGAATTATCCGCAAAGTCCGATGTAACCTGCAGCAAATCTTTTATTGTATTCATCAATTATTCCTTTACAGCTTCTACGTCTGCATTTATTTTTTTAATCATACCAATCAATGCGCTTCCTGGCCCAAGCTCTATAAATTTGGTAGCGCCATCTGCTATCATATTCGATACACATTGTGTCCATTTTACTGAACCTGTTAATTGATCTATTAAATTTTGCTTAATTTCAGAAGGCGCGCTATGCGATTTTGCTGTAAAATTTTGATAAATAGGACAAACTGGTGTATTAAAATGTGCCGCTTCAATAGCTTGTTTTAATTCTTCTTTGGCACTTTCCATCAAAGGAGAATGAAATGCACCGCCTACTTTCAAGGGCAAAACTCTTTTTGCGCCCGCTTCCTTTAATTTTTCAGATGCGATTTCTACTCCTTTCATCGAACCTGAAATCACTAATTGACCCGGACAATTATAATTTGCCGATACAACGACTTCGTCAATGGATTGACAAATTTCATCCACTTTGGCATCTTCCATTCCCAAAACTGCAGCCATAGTAGATGGATTGGCTTCACATGCTTTTTGCATAGCATTGGCACGAATAGAAACTAATTTCAAACCTTCTTCAAAACTCAACGTTTTATTAGCTACAAGGGCAGAAAACTCTCCCAAACTGTGACCCGCGACCATATTTGGATGGAAATCAGCCTGGCTCATAGCTGTCAATACACTATGAATAAATACAGCAGGTTGGGTTACATCGGTTTGAGTCAACTCCTCAATAGTCCCCTCAAGCATGATTTTTTTTATATCAAATCCCAATATTTCATTTGCTTTTGCAAAATACGTTTCAAATTCTGGATTTTTATCTAAGATTTCTTTTCCCATTCCTACAAACTGGGCTCCCTGTCCAGGAAATACATACGCTATTTTCATTAAATATTTATTTAATAATTTTAAGATTAATCATTTTAATTATTGAAGATTATTATTCAAATATGATTGTATTTGGATAATCTTCCGCTGCCGTTTCAGCAAATTTTCTATTGGTATATGGAATTACTACACGATACGTTCCATCTATCTCTATGGTCTCGGTTACTACTCCTATATTTTTCATATCCGATCTTAGCTTTTTGGCGACTGTAGGATTTTTAAATGTACCAAAACACAAATAAGACATTCCTTTTCTATATGCCGCGGACATAGGTATTTTTGGCATAGGTTTTACTGCTACCTTAGTCTCTTTTACAACTTTCGGTTTCTCTAAAACAGGTTTTTCAACTTTTGGTTTTTCTATTGCATTTTTCTCTGTTTTTGGTTTTTCTACAACTTTTGCTATTTTTTTTGGCTTATCAGTTGGATTTACCTTAACAGATTCTTTTGTCTTAGGCTTTTCAATAACGGGCTTTTCTACTTTAGCTATTGGTTTCTCAATGACTTTTGCAGCTGGCTTTTCTACCGGCTTCGTTTCTTTTGGCTTTTCTGCAACAGGTTTTTCAACTTTTGCAATTGGTTTAGAAGGTGTTTTAACTACTGGAGGGGAAGGAATTACTGGAGGTGAAGGCTTTACAACTTCTTTTGGAGCTACTTTTTCAATTTTAGCAGGCACTTCCGCTATATGGGAAGAAGTAACCACTGGTTTTTGAGCGGCTAAAACAGGTGCATTTTCTGCTGAAACGGGTTTTGATGCATTTGAAGAGTCCTTTGTTGTTACATCTACCGATTTAGATTCAGCTAAAGGCGCTTTTTGACAACCATGATCCCACAATGGATTCAATCCCATCATTTTATTACATTTCAAAGTAGCATATACCCATGCGGTAAGAAAAGACGCTATTAGAAATAAACTGACCAATCCAGCTACCGAACTCCATTTCAAATTTGATTTTTTAGAAATTTGTTGATGTCTTGGAGAAGCGATATACTCCTGCTCAAGCGTTTTTTCAGGTTGAGGTATCGCTGCAAAGACTTCATTATGATGCGTATCTTGTATTACAGGTTCTACGTCTTCTTCAAATATAGACGTTATAGGCTCTGGTTCATGAGCGACTTCAATTTCCGAAATAGTAGGAATTTCAGTCAATGGATCATCAATTGATTCAATTTTTTGATCTAAATCTTTTTTATTTAAAATAACTGGAGCTTCAACAGGTACTGAAACAAATTGGTTAAGATTAAAAATCGTATTTGGATTTTGAACATTTAAATTGTTTAATCCAAAAAAATCATTGGGTAAAAAATTATTTTTTTCTTCCTGAAATCCTATAGTTGCTCCTTTTTTGGTCAATAAACCATAACCGGGAATATCAATAGAATTACCTGAATCCAAATTAGATTTTAACGCATGAATTGCCTTTGAAAAATCAACTTGTGCATCTTCTATCGAAGCATCCATCTCTTTGGAGAAAGCATGAAGCAATAATCCATCATTATTATTAGAAAAAGGATTGAGCGAAAGCGATGCATTTCCAGGAATCATTTTACTTCCTTCAAGCTTTGTATTTTCCTTATTTACAGCTAATTCGCCTAGATTGGGGATAAAAACATGTCCATGTTTTTGTAATAAAGAAGCAATCAATTTCTCAACTTGCATAATGTCTATTTAAGGATAAATATTTTAAAAATACCACAAAAATAGGATAATATTTTAAATTTAGACACAAAAAATACGGATCAAATTAAAAATATATCATTTTTACATTTATAGCGGTCTATATTTCAATTTTTATTATCTTTGCACACAAAATTTAAATCAATGATATTAGAAGTAGTTATTCCAAATGTTGCCGAATCTATCACCGAAGTTACTCTTGGTACATGGTTAGTAAAAGATGGCGATTATGTTCAATTAGACCAACCCATTTGTGAGGTAGAAACAGATAAAGCCTCTCAAGAATTGATAGCAGAGAAAGCAGGAAAAATTTCACTTGTAGTATCCGAAGGCGATGATGTAGCTGTAGGAGGATTAATTGCAAAAATTGATACGGATGCTCCAGCTCCCGCAAAAACAGAAACGGTAGAAATTCCAAAAGTAGAAGTAGCTGCTCCCGTAGTAAAAGATACTCCAATAGTAGAAAAAGTAGAAGTAAATAATCATTATGCAGCTCAAACGCCTTCTCCATCTGCAAAAAGAGTGATTAGCGAAAATAATTTGGATGCATCTAAAATTTCTGGTACAGGTAAAGACGGAAGAATAACTAAAGATGATGCACTTCAAGCCGTTAAAAATGGGCAAGCTACGCTTCAAGTAAGTATGCAAAATATGATTAGCCAACCTATGGCATTTAGCCGTGAGGATGAGGTTAAGAAAATGCCTAGAATTAGAAAAGTAATTTCTGAAAGATTGGTTTTTGCTAAAAATAGTACGGCCATGCTCACTACATTTAATGAAGTGAATATGCAGCCCATTATGGATATTCGCACAAAATATAAAGATAAATTCAAAGAAATTCATGGCGTGAACTTAGGATTCATGAGTTTTTTCACAAAAGCGTGTAGTTTGGCTTTAATGAAATTTCCAGAAGTAAATGCTTATATCGATGTAGAAAAAGGAGAATTGATCTACCATAATTATACCGATATTTCTATTGCGGTATCTACTCCTAAAGGTTTGGTTGTGCCTGTAATTAGAAATGCTGAAAGTCTAACGATGGATGGTATTGAAAAAGCAGTTTTGACTTTGGCTAAAAAAGGTAGAGATGGTCAATTGACGATGGAAGATATGGATGGAGGCACTTTTACGATTACCAATGGTGGCGTATTTGGATCTTTGATGAGTACTCCTATTATCAATCCACCTCAAAGTGCTATTTTGGGAATGCATAAAATTCAAGATAGACCTATGGTAGAAAATGGTCAAATTGTTGTACGTCCTATGATGTATTTAGCATTGAGCTACGACCATAGAATTATTGATGGAAAAGAAAGTGTTGGATTTTTGGTAACAGTAAAAGATTATCTTGAAAATCCAGAAAAAATGCTCATTGGTACCGATCCTGTTGAGGCATTATTAATGCTTTAGTTTCATTTAGTTTTTTTAGTAATAAAAAGTTTTTTTTAACGGTTTCATTTATTGAAATTGATGTACATTTGTATTAATATTTTAATTAATTATTTGTCAAATAAGTTTTGTTTTAAAATACACATAATGAACTTAATTTTTGGTAAGTTTGAAAAAATCATAAATGTATGAAACCACTTTTTTTACTCATTGGATTAATCGTAACCCAATCTTTATTTTCACAAGAATCCTTAATTCAATTTTCTGGTTCTATACTATCTGCTGGACGCGACTCGCTTCAGCCAATTCCTTTTGTATTGGTAAAAAATAAATCTAGAAATTCAGGGGCATACTCCAATGTAGATGGATATTATACCATAGTGGTAGCAAGAGGCGACACTATAGAATATAGCTCTATTGGATTTAGAAAAAGTAAATACATCGTTCCAAACGATATTAAAGACAATAAATTCTATGCTACTCAAATCATGCTTCGCGACACCAATATGCTTCCAGAAGCGATCATTGTGCCTTGGAAAAATGTGGATGATCTTAAAAAGGCTTTTGTGGAGTTAAAATTGGATGAAGACGATATTGTAAGAGCTTATCAAAATCTTCAGTTTGAGCGTTGGAAAGAATTGCAAAAATCTACAAGCTATGATGGTCAAGCACTTCAAGCCATTTCCTTGAGTGATAAAAATAGAAATAATTTGCAAAATTCAGGAGTGTTGCCTACTCAAAACATTTTCAATCCTTTAGCTTGGAGCGAATTTATTAAATCTTTACAAAGAAATAAGAAAAAGAAAAATTCGGGATACTAAAATTTTAAATAAAAGTCTTTTGTCAATTCTTTATACGAATCGGTATACGTTTTATCTTCATTATATATAGTAAGCGAATAATTTAAAGCATTGCCATTTTCTATAGAAAATAATACCATAAAACGATTGGCTATTTTAGAATTTTTTGGAAAAATATCACATATTTTCTCTACAAATAATTGATGTTTATTGGCTAAATTTATTAAATATTCTTTTGACTGAAAAGGGAAAATTAATGCAATTTTTCCTTGTGCTGCTAGAGCTTTTACAGCCCTTTCAAAAAAAGCATTAAAATCAAATGCTATAGCATGCTTAGCTTGAATATTCACCTCCTTTTCGGCAATTAAATCATTCACAAAATAGGGAGGATTTGAGCATATTAAATCATAGTTTTTGGATTGATTTTCAAAGAAGTTTTCAAAAGAATTATGAAAAACCTCAGAATTTACCAATCCATTTTGAACAAAATTTTGCTTGGTAAGATTTGTAGCTTCAATATTGGAATCAATAGCAGTATATGCCGCATCTTTATATTTTTGGAATAAACATAGAGAAATAACTCCTGTTCCCGATCCTATTTCGAGTATATTTTGAAAATGTCCATGATTCTGAAGCCATGCCCCCAATAATACAGCATCGGTACCTACTTTGAAAACAGTACTATTTTGTTCAATAAAAAAAGTTTTGAATTGAAACGTTGAAGATGAAGAATTCATTCCTTTTAATAACTATAGCGAAGGAATTTTTATCTTTTCGCCTGCTTGTAAAGGCTCATCTTCGGATTTATTATTCAATTTTTTTAAAGTTTCCAATGGCACTTTATATAAATTGCTTGCAGACTGTAATGTATCGCCACCTCTTGAAATATGATAAAAATAATCGCCCAAATAAATATTATTTTTACTTACACCTGATGAAATAATTACAATTTCTTTTCCAATTTTCAAACTTTCATCTTCCAAATTATTCCAAAGCTTCAAATCATTTAAAGAGACATTATACAATTTTGAAATTTGGTATAAATTTTCTCCTTTTTTTACTTTATGAATAATTTGATTTTCTTCTTGATTTGAAGAAGATGTAATACTTTCATACTGAGGTTTTACTATTTTTTCCTGAACATTTAATTTGAGATTAGCTCCTAATTGAAGATTTTTTTTATTCACTTTTGGATTCCACTCCAAAATTTTATTTACGGATACACCATAATTTTTAGCAATCTCAATCAAAGATTCTCCTTTTGAGACTTTGTGATACGTAGTTTTGTTCTGCACTTCTTCTACTTTTACTATTTTATATTTTTTTAACTGCTTTAGTTCCTCTTCCTTTTTAATCGCCATCAAATAGGCTTTATTTACATCTACCGTATCAGCTATTTTGTTTTGCGCTTCCTGATAGGCAAGCATTTCAGTTAAAGAATTTTCAATAGGCAATGAATCTATTTTAGTTTCTTGTACTAAAGCTATCTCGGTTTCTAATGGAATAGAATCTTGTTTTTCAGATATAAATGAATCCGTTTTAATAATTTCTTTTTCCGATATTACCACTACTTCTTCATTAGTTTTTGTTTCTTTATTCTCAAAAGTTTCAAAAGTTTCGATTTGGTTATCTGTTTTGGTTATAATAGAATCCGTTGCTATACTTTTCTCAAACTCTTCTACCCTAGCATCTCTATCTACTTTTCGTTCAATTTCTTTGACTACTTCTTCTGTTAATTCTTTTACTTTCGCTACTTCAATATTTCTAGCTATTTCGGCTTGCTTTTGAGGACCCAAAATCGTTGTATCTGCTCCATTCGCATTATTATTAGAAGGCACTTCAAATGCTGGATTGAAAATATAAGGATCTATTGCCAACAAGTTCTTTTTTTCGTTCAACGCATAGGCATATTGTTTTGGCAAAACCAAATGATATCCATTTTCTACCTTGGGAATGATCCCTTTTTTCAAACACGGATTATATTGTTTAATCACTTCTTCCGAAATTCCTACCAATTCTGCTATATATTTTGTAGATTGTTTTTCTTTAACAATTTCTATTACCGTATTTTTGAAATCAATTTTTGGTTTACCTGGATATAAAAAATAATCCTTGTGATAATGCATGATATAAACCATAGCAATAAAAGAGGGTACATAATTTTGGGTTTCACGAGGCAATCGATGTTTTACCGTCCAAAAATCATACCCACCCGAATATTTAATAGCTTTATTTACATTGCCTGGACCTGCGTTATATGCTGCTAGAGCCAAAAACCAGTCGCCGTACAAATTATGTAATTTTTTCAAAAATTTAGCCGCATGTTCTGTAGAGACATAAACATCGCTTCTAGCATCATACAAGGTATTTATTTCCATACCTTCATGTCTTGCTGTTCCATGCATAAATTGCCAAAGACCTGTGGCGCCAACTCTGGATTTTGCTAATGGATTCAAAGCACTTTCCACAATAGAAAGACATTTTAACTCCAACGGTAAATCTGCCTCATCAAAAATTTCCTCATAAATAGGGAAATAAACCTTAGACATAGTCAACATTCGGATAACGTACTCTCTTCTTTTTGTTACAAAATATCGAATCAATTCACCAATTTGTGGTGTTAATTTTAATGGAATGGTAGTAGGAATAGCCAATAATCGTTTATGTAATTCATCATCGGTATAATTTGGCAATGCACTTAAATCAATATGTATAAATTTTTGAACGTCCTCTTCATTATAATAATTAGGATTGCTTTCAATCATTTTGGTTGTAAGCTCTTCTAGCTGTTCGTAACTAATATAATTTTTATCATTTCCCTCGTTATAGGTAAATTTTCTGTCATCCTGAGATGACAATAAAAATGGGAATAAAAAGACAAGAAATATAGTAATACTTATTTTCATAAGCTAGAATTTATTTGTTAAAAATATACAACAGCTACAAAAATAACACTTTATTTTTAATTTTCAATAATTTTTAAACACTTTTTCCACAATTTTAATACGAGTAGGTTAAAAAAAATAGATTATTTTTGCAAAAATGTCAAATTATGACAAGAATTAAATTCGAAAAATATCAAGGTTGTGGCAATGATTTTGTCATCGTAGACAATCGAAACAATAACATACAATTATCTAAAAATCAAATTTTTAGACTGTGTGATAGACGTTTTGGTATTGGTGCAGATGGTTTTATAGAAATCATTAAAAATGATAATAATCATTTCTTGATGCAATACTATAATTCGGATGGCAATTTAAGTTCGCTATGCGGCAATGGTAGTAGATGTGCCGTGGCTTATGCTCATAAAAAAGGGATGATTTTGAATGAAGCGTCTTTTACTTCAAACGAAATTACGAATAAATGTACAATTCAAGATATGGATGTGGAAATAGAGATGAATGCTATTTCTAAAATCAATAAAAATGATCGGGGTCATTTCGTTTTGAATACAGGTAGTCCGCATTATATCATTTTTGATTCCATACAAGATGACAAATTGATTGAAAAAGCACGTGCAATTCGATATTCCGATGAATTTCCTGAGGGAATCAATGTAAATTGGGCAACAAAAATAGGAGAAAAAGAACTGTTTGTCCGAACCTACGAAAGAGGTGTAGAAGATGAGACATATAGCTGTGGCACAGGAGTTACGGCAGCGGCACTTGCTTATGCGCATGAATATAAAATAGAGCATGATGTCATTAATATAAAAACAAAGGGCGGTGACTTTTTGATACGATTTGGCGCGGAAAACGATCATTTCAAAAATGTCAAATTAAAAGGGGCAGCTACATTTGTTTTTGAAGGAGAAATAACTATTTAATTAACGAGCTAAATCACTTATTTTGGTAACATACTACAAAAATATAGACAATCAATTGTGTGAAGTTCCCGAAACATTGTCAAATTGTTGGATAAATATTTATCCACCATTTGACTATGAAGCAATCAAAGGAATTTCGGACAAACTAGGTATTTATATAGAATACTTTACCGACGCATTGGATATTGATGAACAAAGTAGGTATGAAGAAGATGATGATGTGAAATTTATATTGATCAATACGCCAATTAGAAATGAACAAATTGTGCATTCTACAAGAGCCTCTTTTGTTACTATTCCTATTTCAATTGTGATAAAAGATGATGTCATTATTACAACTTCATTATACAAAAATCCTGTAATTGACAGTATTATCAATCAAAATAAAAAATTATCAAATCCCGATATTACTACATTTGTACTCAATTTATTTGACCAAAACATTAATTTCTTTCTTTATTATTTGAAGCAAATAAATATCAAATTCAATGATTTTGAAAAAACGATTGACAAAGCAGCAAGCAATAGCGATTTTGTAAAAATTCTTCATCTCCAAAAAAGTCTTATCTTCTTTGAAACCAGTCTTCGTGCCAATAATTTGATGCTGGTAAAAATGAAGCGTACCAATTTCTTAAATACGCGCCAAAATGAAGACAACGACGATTTTTTTGAAGAAATAATTGTCGAAAATCATCAGGCTATTGAGATGACAGAAGTTTATTCTCGTATTTTGGATAGCAGTATGCAAACCATTTCCTCTATCATCTCCAATAACGTCAATATGGTGATGAAACGATTGACCGGTATTACCATGGTATTGATTGTACCTAGTATTATATCGGGATTGTGGGGAATGAATGTGCCTTTGCCTCTTGCAAATAATCCTTTTGGATTTATTATACTCAGCTTTTCGGCTTTGTTGATGGTAATATTTATATCGTTATTTTTTATTCGAAAAAATTGGTTATAAAACCAAATTTATCGTTTCGGTAGTACCTTCGTACTCAATATCTGCAAAATTATCACAACCCGATATCAAGGTTTTGTCATACGTAATCTTGTATATTTTCAAATCTTTTTTGAAGCTCAAAATACCACTTTGAAAATGTCTACAACCAATAGTTACTTGCAATGCTTTGGTTACATCAAAATTATAAACTATATTTTTTCTTGTAAATTGTTCATAAACACCTTCGTATTTATAGGTTCTTTGCGTCCAAACTTGATTTGTTGGATTCGTCCAAGTTCTTCGTTGTTCCCCTTTCAAATTGAGCAAAATACCCTCTTTTTTTGCATAACTCAAATCATTAACCACCGTCCATTCTTTATAATTAGAAGAATTCGTACCATTATATTTAATCGTTTTCTTTCCAGATAAAATCGTTCCATTGATAGAAAAACCTTCCAAACTAATTGTTTGAACAGTACCCGCAAAATTATACCCTCTCGGCATGCTAATTTTAACTTTTCCGCTTCGGGTTTTATCATCTTTGGACATGACTCCTTGTATCCCAAAATCTACTACAATTAAGGTATCCGTCTTTTGAATAGAATCATAATATTTTTTAATTACAACGGGCATATCGCTTGGAAAATAATTATCTTTGGTTACTAACTTTCCATAGATAGCCGCTTCGTCAAAGATGACCGTTATGTCTTCTGCATATTCTTCTGTCAATGCCAAATCCATAACGAGATTGCGAGATTCCGAAGAAGGTGCTTTATCCGTATCGTTACAAGAAAACAAGAAAATAGATATAAAAAATAAATAAGACTTCATGAATGGATTTTCAAATTTTGCATTAATTAAAACATTGATACAAAAGTAACTTATAAATCGTAAATTCCAACCTTTTTTTTGAAAAAATGTTCAATTATTAAAAAATTATCCACAATTTATTACTTTTTGATAAGATATAATACAAAATAAAATTGAAACACTTATATTTGCCCATTAAAAAAATAATTTATGCAAACATTGATAGTTGTTTTTATTACAGCCATTTTGGCCATGTTCCTTGGTTTTTCAAAAAACAAAAACATGGTAAAGTATATCTCAATGCTAGGTTTAGTAGGTGCATTATGTGTCAATTTCTTGGGATTAAATAAAAATTTCTTTGAATTTTCATTTTTCTTTGAATTCAATACAGCCTCATTATTGTTATCAAATATTGCAATTATCATTACGCTTTTGATCTTTTTAATCTCGGGGTACAAAAAAGATCATTACGCATGGAATGATTATTATCCATTGGTTTTGTTTAGCTTGTGTGGAGCTATCATTTTATTCTCATTCACACATTTACTCACCATGTTCTTGGGATTGGAAATATTGTCTATTCCCTTATATGTATTGGCAGCAAGTGATAAAGAAAATGGCTTTTCATTAGAAGCAGGTTTGAAATATTTTGTTTTAGGAGCTTTCAGCACAGGCATTATGCTTTTTGGAATTGCTTTGATATATGGAGCAATGGGTTCTTTAGAACTCTTGCGCATTTCCGAACTTCAACAGTTTAATATGCTTCAAATTCCTTTCTTTTTTCAAGTGGGATTGGTATTATTGATTGTCTCTATTCTATTTAAAATAGCCGTAGTACCATTTCACTTTTGGACACCCGATGTATATTCTGGAAGCCCCGTTTTGGTTACAGCATTTATGGCTGCTATTGTTAAATTAGCCGCAGCCAATACAATGATATATCTACTCAAAGGATTTTTCATCTTTCAATTAAGCAATTGGCAAAAATATTTAACGATTTCTATCTTACTTTCATTCACCTTTGCAAATTTTGCAGCGTTGGTTCAGAAAAATGTGAAACGAATGTTTGCATTCTCTAGTATTTCGCATTCAGGATTTATCTTATTATCTATCATATCATCGGTTTATACCCAAAGTCCATTTATTACCTTTTATTATGTAATTGGATATACATTAGTATCTACGGGTATATTCTCTATCATAGCATACTTATCCGAAAAATCAGAAACTACGGGTTTTGAAATGTTTGACGGATTGGCAAAAAAAGAACCTTTCTTAGCTTTTGCAATGACCGTATTTTTAATGTCCATGGCTGGGATTCCATTAACGGTAGGATTTATAGGAAAATATTCCATATTAATGAGTATTTTTTCAGTTAATACCTTATTATTTGTATTTGCATTATTAGCGTCGGCATTGAGTATCGCTTATTATTTAAAAGTAATTAATCGAATGTTTATGAAAGAAAGTGCTGCTTTTGAGACTATTGATATCAAAAAAGGACTTTATATAAGTGTTGTATTTATATTGTGTATCACATTTGCATTTGCATTATTTCCAGAAAGAGTATCTCAAATCCTTTCTAATTCAATAATTCACTAAAATTTTGTGGATAAAATATTGATAAAATAATAATTATGTATAATTAACGTTAATAATTCGAAAATAAGCAGAAAAAAAAATGTTCAGATTATAAAACTTTTCTATTTTTGCCATCAACAATAAAATTAAATTTAAATCATTAATCAAAAAAAATTAAAAAATTAACAACATGAGTACACAAAAAAAACAAGGAGGATTTCCTATTCCAAACTGGTTAGTATTTACAATCATTTTTGGTGTTGCAGTTTGCATTTATTTATTTGTATTTGGTGCGAAAAGTAATTTTGACGAGCTTGGTCACCCACTTCCAGGAAATTATTTAGGGATGGTTTATGCAGGTGGATTTATTGTACCTATTCTATTTACATTCTTCATTTCAATGGCTGTATTTTCAATTGAAAGATTTTTGTCTTTGAACAAAGCTTCTGGAGGAAAAGATGTAGACGGATTTTTGAAAGCTGTTTCTCAGGCATTGGATAATGGAAAAACACAAGAAGCTAGAGATTTGTGCGATAGACAAAAAGGAACTGTTGCTAATGTAACTCTTTCTGGTATTGACGCTTTTGAATCAATGTCTAAAAACAATGAATTGAAAGGTGAACAAAAAATTCTTGCTATTCAAAAAGAAATGGAAGAGACTACAGCTCTTGAAGTACCAATGTTGCAACAAAACATGAGTATTCTTTCTACTTTGGCTTCAGTAGCTACCTTATTAGGTCTAGTAGGAACGGTATTAGGTATGATTCGTTCATTTGCGGCTTTGGGTGCTACAGGTGCTCCAGATCAAGCAGCTTTGGCAAATGGTATCTCTGAAGCCTTGATCAATACTGCATTAGGTATATCTACTTCATTGTTGGCTATCATTTTCTATAACTATTTTTCAAGTAAAATTGATGGAATGACATACAAAATGGATGAGGCTCAATTTTTGATTTCTCAATCTTTTGCTTCTAAAAATGCTTAATAGCATTCATTATAAAATCATTTTGAAACGTTATTATTAATAAGAAAAATAGAGCAATATGCCAAAAATTAAAGTAAAAAAAGGTTCGGTATCTTTGGATATGACGGCCATGTGCGACGTGGCATTTCTTTTGCTTACCTTTTTCGTATTGACAGCAAAAGCAAAACCCATGGAGCCCGTAGAAGTAACTACACCTTCATCTATTGTGGATTTGCCTGTACCCGATGTAGATGTGATTACATTATTGATAGATGACAAAGGAAGAACTTTTGTAAATCTTGATAATAAAAATGATTCACGTCAATATTGGTTGGACAATATGAAAGATCAATTCAAATTTAGCGTAAATGCAGAACAAACTAAAAATTTCGTAAATGGTGGTCCTATTGGAGTTCCTGTAGCCAACCTACCAGAATATTTATCTGCAGATACTAAAAAAAAGAAAGAAATTGATAAAACCACACTTGGAATTCCATTGGATAGTTCTAATACAGATGCTAATCAATTGAAAGATTGGATTATCAATGCTAGAAGAGCCAACCAAGGAGCTAAAGTTGTAATCAAAGCGGATCAAAAAGCCCCTTATGCGTCTATCAAAAAAGTAATGAAAACATTACAAGACCAAGGTGTAGATAGATTCAGTTTATTGACATCACAAGGAAGTGCGGATTAATAGATAAGTGAACGAAAAAAATTATTTAACCATTAAAAAGAATTAAGAATGGCTGAAATTCAAGAAAACCCCCAGGAAGGTGGTAAGGGCAAAGCAAAAAAACAGTCCACGAAGGTCGATTTGACCGCTATGGTGGACTTGGCATTCCTTCTTATCACATTCTTTATGTTTACGACCACGCTTGCAAAGCCAAAAGCGATGCAGATTGCATTACCTAAGGAAGATGCACCCGAAGAAGATGCGCCTGAATTGAGTAAAAAGCATGCTTTGACGCTTTTATTAGCGCCTAAAAATGTAGTATTATACTATTTTGGCAAAGCTGAAGAAGCCGCAGCAGATGCAAATGCTGTAAAAGCTACTTCTTTTGATAAAAAATCAGGATTACGAAAAGTAATCATTGAAAAATTAAAAGAATTAGAGACAGATCCTGATCGAGCTAATAATTTTGATAAACAAGGTAAGTCAAAGTTGATGGTGATGATCAAACCTGTAGACAGTTCGGTATACGGAAATATGGTGAATGCATTGGATGAAATGCATATCAATAAAATAGCTCGTTATGCTATTTTGAATATTTCTGAGCCTGAAAAAGTCTTGGTAGAACAATCCATGGCAAAAGCAAAAGAGTCAAAATAATTTTAAAATTAATTAAAGAAATAATATGAGTACAATGTCAAAAAGTGCCGATTTATTGGACTTGGTATTCAGAGGAAGAAACAAAGCGTATGGCGCTTATGATCTTCGTAGAGTATACCCTACCCATATCAAGCGCTCAATGATTATATTTCTTTTAATCGTAATTGGAATTGCAGGTGGTTATGGCTTGTACAATTACTTGAAAGAAAATGTAAAATTTGAGACAGAAAAACCCGTGAGAGCGGTAACAGAATTAAAAGCGCCACCACCATTGGAGGATAAAAAAAATCCACCACCACCACCACCACCACCGCCACCACCAATTAAAGCTACGATTCAGTTTGTACCTCCCAAAGTTGTGGAGATAGCAAGACCTGAAGAAGAGATTAAAACAGTGGAAGAGGTAGTAGAGTCAAAAGCTCAAGTAGCTACAGAAACGGTAGTTGGACAAGAATTACCTGATGAAATTGAATTGGGTAATGGAAATGGCCCTGTGGAAGCGCCAAAATCAAATGAGCCTTTTGCATTTGTAGAACAAATGCCTGAGTTTCCTGGTGGAGAGGATGCTTTGATTCGATATCTTCAAAAAAATATTCGTTATCCAAACTATGCTGCGGAAAATGAAATTGAAGGAACGGTTCAAGTAGAGTTTATTGTAAACGAAGATGGATCTATCCAAAACACAAAAATAGTAAAAGGAATTAAAGGCGGATGTGATGAAGAAGCCTTAAGAGTAGTAAAATCGATGCCAAAATGGAAACCAGGTAAACAAGGTGGACATGCGGTAAGAGTATATTACACCGTTCCGGTTACATTTAGATTAGAGTAATACTACACACTAATTTATATAAAAAATTTAAAAAGTCCCTAATTCGTTAGGGACTTTTTTATGTTTTGTCAAATCTGAAATCCTTATATTTGCATTTCAATTTTAAAAAATATTTATTCAATATAATTATAATGTACAAATAATATGGGAAGAGCATTTGAATATAGAAAGGCAAAGAAAATGG
>Ga0208597_1000075_pt1 | contig 34459 bp, 31 predicted proteins | sample LakMenEpi05May12_FD_150673 | JGI IMG/M metagenome (GOLD analysis project Ga0208597, IMG submission 150673) | Freshwater microbial communities from Lake Mendota, WI - 05MAY2012 deep hole epilimnion (SPAdes) | ecosystem: Environmental > Aquatic > Freshwater > Lake > Epilimnion/Euphotic zone ...
GTCATCGCCGGACAGACCGTGCCGGCCCGCCGTCAGTTCGTCCGCGCCATCGGCGCCGCCATGCTGCACGACGGACGCGCCGAGCCCGCCGAAGTCGAGATCGTCCGCGCCGTCGCCGATTCGCTCGGCATCAGTTTCGCGACAGGCCTTAAGGCCTGATTTGCGGCTTCGCCGCGTGCAAAAGTGCGAAGGTGCAAATGTGAAAAGGTGTGAGCATGGCCAAATCTGCGCGGCATTTCACTTTTGCACGTTTGCACGGGGGCTTTAGCCCCGTTTGCACCTTTGCACGGACGGCTTCGCCGTCCTTTACGCGATCAGCGACTCGCCGGTCATCTCCGCCGGCTTCGGCAGGCCCATGAGGGCGAGCAGGGTCGGGGCGACGTCGGCCAGGCGGCCGGTGGGGCGGGTCTTGAGGGCCTTGCAGCCGGCACCGTAAAGGATGACCTCGACGGGGCTGAGCGTGTGGCGCGTGTGGGCGCAGTTTTCTTCCGGCTCCCACATCTGGTCGGCGTTGCCGTGGTCGGCCGTGACGAGGGCCTTGCCGCCGACCTGGTCGATGGCGGCGAGGAGGACGCCGAGTCCGCTGTCGACCGCTTCGCAGGCCTTGCAGACCGCGGCGAGGTCGCCGGTGTGGCCGACCATGTCCGGGTTGGCGTAGTTGACGACGATGAGGCCGTATTTGCCGGAGAGGATCGCGGCTTTGGCCATCTCGGTGACGTGCGCGGCCGACATCTCGGGCTTCTGGTTATAGGTCGAGACTTCCTTTGGGCTCTGGGCCATGCCGCGCTCTTCGCCGGCGAAGGCTTCCTCGCGGTAGTCGTTGAAGAAGAAGGTCACGTGCGGGAACTTCTCGGTCTCCGCCGTGCGATACTGCGGGATGCCCTGCTTGGCGACCCACTCGCCGAGGATATTCACCATCTTGGCGGGCTTATCGAAGACCACGTTAGGGCAGAGGCCCTTTTCGTAGTTGGTCAGCGTGGCGTAGAAGATCTTGAGCAGCTTCCCGCGCGGGAAGCCTTTGAACTCCGGATCAATGAAGGCACGGGTGATCTCGCGGGGGCGGTCGCCGCGGAAGTTGAAGAACAGCACCGAGTCGCCGTCCTGGATGTAGGCCGTGCCCTTGATGCGGGTGGCCGGGACGAACTCGTCGCCGGTCGTATTAGAGTCGGTCGGCTTGTCGTAATAAGCCTGCACGGCTTCGGCGGCCGAAGCGGCTTCCGGGGCAGGGGCGCCGGTGAGGGCGTCGTAAGCGGTCTTCACGCGTTCCCAGCGGTTGTCGCGGTCCATGGCCCAGAAGCGGCCGGCGACGCTGGCGACCTTGCCGATACCGATCTTCAACAGTTCGGCTTCGAGCTGCTTGAGGTAGCCGAGGCCGGAGGTGGGCGGGCTGTCGCGTCCATCCATGAAGGCGTGGACGAAGACCTTGGAGAGGCCTTCTTCCTTCAGGAGGCGGAGCAGGGCGTAGAGGTGGGGCAGGGTGGAGTGGACGCCGGCTTCGGAGCACAGGCCCATCAGGTGGACCGCGCCGCCGGTGGCCTTGACGTTTTCGACGAGGCCGCGGAAGGCCTTGATCTGGCGCATGCCCGCCGGGTCGGTGAGACCCTTGTCGATGCGGACGATCTCCTGGTCGACGATGCGTCCGGCGCCGATGTTCTGGTGACCGACTTCGGAATTGCCCATGATGCCGACCGGCAGGCCGACATCGAGGCCGTGGGCCATGATCTCTGTGCGGGGCCAATCCTTGGTGAGGCCGCGCGAGACCGGGATGTTCGCCAGCTTCACGGCGTTGAACTTGTCATGCTTGGGGTCGTGGTTTTCGCCCCAACCGTCGCGGATCACCAGAAGTACGGGTTTCATAAGTGGATAGGAGGATGAGATAGGGCGGACTTGCCCCTGCTGGCAAGAAGCAGGTGTGCCAGCGCAGGTGCAAAAGTGCAAATCGGGGCAAAGCCCCTGTGCAAAAGTGCAAAACTTAAGGCATCGGGAGCCGTCGCCACATTTGCACCTTTGCACGTTTGCACCTTTGCACATAAAAAACGTCATGCCCCGCATCCTCCTCGCTCTGCTCGGAATGGCCTTTTGCGCCGTCGCTTCGGCCGCCACGGTCGAGAAGCTCACCATCGACGGCAAGGCGGTGACGGTGAAGGTTCCGACCCAAGCCGCCCCGGGTAAGCCCTGGCTCTGGGTCGGTGAGTTTGGTGGCCACCTGAAGAAGCTCGAAGACGGCCTCGTCGAGAAGGGCTGGCACGTCGTGTATGTCGGCGTGAGTAACCAGTTCGGCTCCGCCCGCTCGATGGCGACCTGGGAAAAGGCCTACGCGGAATTCCACGGTAAGCGCGGGCTCTCCGCTAAGCCGGCGCTCCTCGGCATCTCTCGCGGCGGCTTATACATCAATGCCTGGGCGCGTCTGCATCCCGACCGCGTCAGCGTGCTCTATCTCGACAACGGCGTGTGCGATATCCGTTCCTGGCCGGGCGGCGTCGCCCTGACGCACCAGAGCAAGGGAAGCGCGAAGGACTGGGCGCTGTACAAGACCGAGTTCGGTTATGCGAATGACGATGAAGCCAAGGCCAAGTCGCTCCAGCCGGCCGAAGGCCTGCTCCCGGCCATCAAAGCCGGCGCGTTCCTGATTTCTTGTCACGGCACCGCCGACAAGACCGTGCCGTTCGAAGACAACGCCGCCCACGTCGTGAAGCTCTGGCAGGACAACGGAGGCCGCATGAAGCTCTGGGCCAAAGAAGGCGGCGATCACCACCCCCACGGCCTGCCGGATGCCGCGCCGCTGATCGAGGTACTCGTGGCGGAGGCGAAATAAAGGTAGGGGCAGCACCACGTGCTGCCCTGGTCTGTTTGATTGGGACGGCTCGCCGAGCCGTCCGTTCGCATCTCACTCGGGGATGACAATCTCAAGCCTTGCGCCACCTTCCGGCGCGGCTCCCCGGACGAAAGTCCATCGGCAGGCTTTGCAGACTCTTTCCACCAGCGTGAGGCCGATGCCGTTGCCGCCGCGGGCGTAGGAGGAGGGGCTTTCCGGCAAGCCTGGTCCGTTGTCCGTAAAGACAAGGGTCACGGATCTGTCCTGACGCAGGATATTGATGTCCAATCGGCCTTCGCCCACATGCAAGTAGGCGTTGCTGATGAGATTATGGCACAAAATCGCCAGCGCCTCTCCGTTGATCCTGACTAGGACCGGTTCAGGGCACGAGAGTCCGACCGCTAAGGTGCTACGGGGGTTCAGCGTGCGGACTTCTTCGGCGACATTCAGGACCAGCTTGCCGATGTCGATTTCTTCGGGGTCGTTCGGGGGAGTCTGTTCCCGCGCCAGCAGTAGGAAGGTCCGGACCAATCGTTCCATGCGGTGGACAGAGCGTCTTAAGCGGGCTTTGACCTGGCCGTTTCCGGCGCCGTTTTCCGTGTCCAGGATATCCAAGGCCGTCGTCAACGTCGCGATCGGCGTCCGCAGCTCGTGGCTGCAATCGGACAGGAAGCGACGTTCGCGCGCCAAGGCCTCTTCCAGCCGGCTGCGATAATCGTCCAGGGCGGCCGCCAGCTGGCCGATTTCGTCCCGAGGAAAGTCGGCATGGAACCTGGCTCCCTTCGTGGCAGCCTCCTCGCGGGCGACGCGTCCCGTGAGACGACGCAACGGCGTCAGCGTCCAGCGGGTGATCAGCTCGCTGACGCCAAGAGCGACGAGAAAGAGCGCCGCGCTGAGCAGCATGAGCCGATGGATCGCTGCGTCGGTGGCCTCTTCGCTGACCTCTTCCGTGCTTAGGTCGGCAAGCACGACGGTCGCCGTTCCTCTAGGATCTTTCGGCCCGATCCATAGCCGGAATTCCCGTTCGTATCCCAGCACGAACCAAAGTCTCAGCCGGTCGTAAAAACCTGTCACCAGGAGGCTTTGGGTGAGATCGTCGTTCGCGAAGATTTCGTAGAGACCGGGCGCTTCGGGAATGTCGCGAAGATTCATCTTTGACCGGAGGAAGCCCGCATCCCTGTAGGCCGAGACGCCCGCCGGCAGCAGGTCGGGGTTCTTGCCTTCAGCGATGGCGTGGGCGGCGGTCGTGAAATAGGCGTCGTGAATCGCGTCCTCGGCGTCCAGCAGGATGATCCAGCCGATACCCGCGAACAGCACGGTGACCAGGGCGGTGAGGCAGACCACGAGCAGCCGGATTCTCGCTCCGATGCTGAAGCGGATCATCAGGATTTTTCCTGGTTGGCCAGGATCTGGAAGCCGACGCCTCGGTGGGTGTGCAGCATGGGGGAGGAGCCAGGTGGTTCGATCGCCGCTCGAAGATGGGCGATGTGTGTGCGCAGGGAGTCGCTGCCAGGAGGTTCATCGCCCCAGAGGTGCGTTTCCAGCTCGGTGCGCAGGACGATGGCGGGAGAACTCTGCATGAGTTTCTGCAAGATGAGGAAACCCATGTTGGTCAGGGTCAGCCGCCGGGCGCCTCGGTAAGCCTCGCGCGTGGAAACCTGGAGGCGCAGGTCGCCGATCCGGATCGTCTCTGCTGGTGCTTGGTTTCCGCCCGAGGTCCGGCGGATGATGGCCTGCAGCCGGGCGAGAAGCTCCGCGGTGGCGAAAGGCTTCACGAGATAGTCATCGGCTCCGGCTTGAAAGCCTTTGAGCCGGTCTTCCAGTCCGTCGGCGGCCGTCAGGATCAGGACGGGCAGGGACGGGGCGAGGTCGGAACGGACCCGTGTGCATAACTCGAGCCCGCCAACCCCTGGTAGGTTCAGGTCGAAGATCCCAGCCGCGAATTTCCCGTCGATCAGTTTATGCAGGGCCATCGCTCCGTTCGGCGCGAAGTCGACCTTCCAGCCTTGTCCCTCCAGGTAGTCCTGGATGTTGGCCGCAAGGTCGGGATCATCTTCGACGAGCAGGACGGGGAGTGGTGGCGCACCGTTCATCAGATGGCAGTTCGGGGGAGGGCTCCCGCGATGCGCATCATCAGAACGAATACCTAAGACCAAGCAAAGCCGAATATCCGCTGTAGTCTGCCTTGAGGCCGGCACCACCGTTGGAGGCTTCGAGGCTCGGGCTGGAGGCGAAGTGGTAGCGAACTTCGGCGGTCGCGGAGAAGGTCTGGTTGATCGGGTAGGCGGCGCCGAGGATGAGCTGGGCGGCCGGCACCCAGTTATCCGAGAATTCCTGCTCCGCGCCCGAGATGGTCATGTCGATGTCGACTTCCTGCATCAGGCCGAGGCCGAGGCCGCAGTACAGCTTCACCTTATCCGTGGCATGGAAATGGTAGATGGCGTTGAACATCAGGTTGGTGGATGCGAAGTCCCCGTTGTTGACACCGTTGAAAGGACCACCCGTGACCGAGGAGATTTCGTTGCTACGGTAGAACCACTCGGCTTCCAAGGCCCAGTCCTGGTTGATCTGCTTGCCCAGCGCCATGCCGACGATGGTGCCGCCGTCGTAGTCACCTTTGCTGGTCGCCCCGGACTGGATCAGGTCGCCGCTGGAAAGACCCGAGAACCCGCCGAAGAAATTCAGATACAGGCCGCCGTCCGCGGTGGCCGCCTGGGCGATGGTACCCGAGAGAAGAAGCGAGGCAGCGGCCAGCATGCCGGTGAGGCGAGGGGAGTTAGGACGAACGGTGATGAGCGTGTTCATGGGTAAGGTTGGGATGGATGCAGTATAGCACGGCTAATGTTAAATAAGTGTAAAGTGAGCGTTAAATCATGAGGAAAAAACGAGGTATAACGACCCCTCAGCTCCTAGACCTAGGATGGGGTAGTTAATGGTAGGGGCACGTTCATCGTCCACTCCTTTGAGGAGGGCACGGCGGAGCCACGCCCCTACCCGATGCAGGTAGGGTCGTGACGCGGTCCCGACCCTACCTCGTCAGGCTTCCACCCAGCGGCCCTTTTCCTTGATGAGGTCGACGAGGCGTTCGACGGCTTCTTCCTGCGGGATGTTGAACTTCACCGGGGTCTTGCCGACGTAGAGGTTGATCTTGCCGGGAGCGCCGCCGACGTAGCCGAAGTCGGCGTCGGCCATCTCGCCAGGGCCGTTCACGATGCAGCCCATGACGGCGATGGTGACGGACTTGAGGTGGCCGGTGCGCTCCTTGATCTTCAGGGTCGTCGACTGGATATCGAAGAGGGTGCGGCCGCAGCTCGGGCAGGCGACATATTCGGTCTTCGTCTGGCGCATGCGCGCGCCTTGCAGGATGTCGTAGGCCAGTGTCAGCGACTTGGCGGTCGTGGTGGGCGTCTCGCACGAAAGGAAGTCGCCATAGCCGTCGACCAGCAGGCCTCCGGCGAAGATCGAGGCTTCGAGGAGGCGCGATTGGAAACCGGGGTCGAGGAGCACGGCGTTGGCGACCGTCGCGCGGATCCAGAGCGGGGCCTTGAGTTTCGCCGCCGCGGCGCAGCGCACGAGCTCGCGATAGGTACCCGTCGCGTGCAGGCCTTCCTGCGGCTGTGAGGACGTGAGGATGAGGCGGCTGGCCGGGATCGTGGCGAGTTCCTGGGCGAGCGCGGTGACCGTCGGGCCGTCGAGGTCGATGGCAAGGAGCGCGTCGTGTTTCCCGGCCGCTTCGGCCCAGGCTTTGAGTTCAGCTCCGTCGGCCGCGGAGAAGGCCTTCACGACCACCAGGCGGCTGCCGTCTCCGTCGAACGGGAAGTCCGCGGGCGTGAGGCTGGTCTCAACGAAGAGGGCGGGGACGGCTTGTCCGAGGGCCTTGCGTAAGGAGCGTAGGCCGGCGGCGTGAGCAGGGTCGTCAAGGCGCACCAGCAAGCCTTCGGCGCGGACTTCGCGCTGGGCCGCGTGGGCGTCGAGGAGTTCCTTGGCCGCGGCCTGCCAATCAGCGAGGCCGGCGACGCTGCGGACGACCACGCGCGGGGTCTCGCTCGAGCCGGCGAGGCATTTCGATGACAGCTCGATGGTCTCCGTGGCACGGCGGGTGAACGAGAAAGGGTCGGCCGGGTCGGCGGGCAATTGGACTGAGGAAGCGGCGCCGAGGGCGGCGAAGGCTTCGGCGCGGCGGACGATTTCCTTGCAGACCGGGATCTCGTGCCAGGGGTCTTCCGTCAGCGAGACGCGGATCGTGTCGCCTAGGCCGTCGGCGAGGAGCGAGCCGATGCCGATGGCGGACTTGATGCGGGCGTCTTCGCCTTCGCCGGCTTCGGTCACGCCGAGGTGTAGCGGGTAATCCATTCCCAGTTCGGCCATGCGGGCGGCGGCGAGGCGGTAAGCCTGCACCATGACCTTGGGGTTGGAGGACTTCAGCGACAGGATCATGTCCTTGAAGCCGTGGGATTCCGCGATGCGGATGAACTCGAGGGCGGATTCGACCATCCCGTTCGGCGAATCGCCGAAGCGGTTCATGATGCGATCGGAGAGCGAGCCGTGGTTGGTGCCGATGCGGAGCGAACGACCGAGTTCCTTGGCGCGGAGCACCAGCGGCGTGAAGGCCGCGTGCAGGCGCTCCAGCTCCTCGGCGTAGGCTGCGTCGGTGTATTCCAGCACCGCGAACTTCTTCTTGTCGGCGTAGTTGCCCGGGTTCACACGGATCTTCTCCACGTGCTCGACCGCCTCCATCGCCGCGGACGGCAGGAAGTGGATGTCGGCGACCAGCGGCTGGGTGAAACCCGCCGCCCGGAACTGCTGGCGGATCTCCTTGAGCGCGGCGGCGGCCGCCTTGTTCGGGGCCGTGATGCGGATGATCTCGCTACCCGCTTCCGCGAGGCGAATCGCTTGGGCGACCGTCGCCGCGACGTCCTCCGTGTCGGAGGTCGTCATCGATTGCACCCGGATCGGGTTGTTGCCGCCCACGCCCACGCCCCCGACGTTCACGACGCGGGTGAGGCGGCGGATCGTGCGGTGGCGGGAGGGACGATCGTCCGAGGGCATGGGGTCAACTCAACCCGTTTGCCCCCGGAGGTCAACGAGCGTCAGAAATCCCAGCGCCAGGTCGACGGAATCCACTGGTAACCCTTGCGTCCGTTGGGGACGACCACGCCCAGGCCGGGCCAGGGGAGGTGGAAGCCGTAGGCGCGTTCCTTGGTCGCCGCGATTTCGGCGAAGACCTTCTTACGGGTGGCGACGGCCACTTCCGGGTTGTGGTCGAAGTCGATGAACCAATTCGGGTCTTCGAGCATCAGGATATGGTTATGAGCCAGATCGGAGAGGTGCAGGAGCGACTGCCCGTCGGACTTGATACGGTAGATCGCGTGGCCGTCGGTATGACCCGGGGCGGCGAGGATCGTGATCGCGCCGTCGAGGATCTGGTCGCCGTCCTTATGGAGGACCAGGTTCGGCTGCAGCGTATCGAAGGAGTTACGCACGCTCTTGATCATGCCCTTGATATCGTCGGTGCGGTGTGACTTCGAGAAGTCGGGTTCCTTGCCGCGCCAGAAGTCGACTTCGGTCTGCAGGACGTGCAGGGCCGCGTTGGGGAAGAGGATGCGACCCTTGCTGGTGAAGCCGCCGATATGGTCGATGTGCGAGTGGCTGAGCAGGGCGTGGGTGACCTCCTCTGGCTTGATGTCCACTTCGGGCGAGGCCATCGCCTGGGTGAGCCAGCCCCAGGTGTCGCGTTCGACCGGTCCGAAGCCAGCGTCGACGAGGATCACTTCCTTGTCCTTACGCAGGAGCAGGATGTTGATGTAGAGGGTGACGTCGTCGGGGCGTTCGCCTTGGTCGACGAGCGCCTTGGTCATCGCGGCCGTCTCGGTCTTCGGGAACATCTTCTTCGTCACGCAGTTCTTGAAGGTGCCGTAGCCGTCGCTGATGGACCAGGCCTCGAACTTGCCGATGGCGAACTTGTAGATGTAAGGGTCGGTGATCTTCTTGCGGGGCAGGGCCTTCGTTTCGGCCTTCGCGGCATCGGCGGCGGAGAGCGCGGCGGGGATGCTGAGGGCGGCAATGGCGGCGCCAAGGTTGCCGAGGAAGTTGCGACGGGAGTTTTCCGGGAGGGGCTTTTCCATGGGGGTATGCGGGGAGATAAGGTGCAAACGTGCAAAAGTGCAAACGTGCAAAAGTGACGTAAGGGGTAGGGGTTGGGGTAGGGGTAGGTGAGGGCGAGGTTGATTACTACCCCGACCCCTACCCCTATCCCTGCCGAGCCTCAGGCTCGGCTCACTTCTTCACGCTGAAGTCCTGCGGCTTATAGACGTGGCGTTCCAGCAGCTGCTGCTTGAGCTGGAGTTCGCTGTCGCCGGAGCAACGACGTACGTCGTGCAGGATGATGTAGGCCATCAGCGAGAGCAGGAGGGCCATGAAGGTATACTGGAGGATGATGACCGCCTTGTTGCTCAGCAGGCCCTTCGTGAACCGCTGGATGGTGGCGATGAGCATGTGGCCGCCGTCGAGGACGGGGATCGGCAGCAGGTTGAGCACGGCGAGGTTCAGGTTGATCAGCACCGTGAACCAGAGCACGCGGCGGATGTCCTCCGAAAGATTGTAATAGGTCTTCGTGATCGAGATCACCGAGGCGAGCTGCTTCACCTGGATGTCTGAGCCGCGGTCGAAGAGGCGGCCGAGCGTCGTGAAGGTCGACTTTACGATACCCACGCAGGTCTCCCACGGATTGCGGTAGGCGAGTTCGGTCTGGCTGACGAAATACGTCCCGATCTGGGCGTGCTGCACGGGCTGCTTGTCGACCGACTGGGCCTTCTTGAGCGTGAGGTTGCCGGCTTCGCCGTTCGCGCGCTTCCAGTAGAGCGTCAGGTCGCGGGGCGTGCGGCCGACCGCCTGCACCAGGCCGTCGAGCGAGCGGACCGAGACGATCTGGTCGCGGCCATCGACCTTGTCGATGATCGTGCCGATCTTGAGCGTCTCCGCGAGGGCGGGGTCGTCGGGTGAGATGCCGAGCACCATCAGCTGGTCACGGACCGCCTCGGGATCATTGGTCAGGAGGTCGCGGGTCGCGGGGACGAGGATGAGGGAGTGGCGGCGGTCTTCGCCGTAGGCGATGATGCTGACCGGGTTGACCGTCGTCGTCACCTGCGGGGTGATGACGACCTTGGCCGAGACGCCGTCGGCCTGCTCGATCAGGAGCGTGCGGGGCTTGGCGCCGCTCTTGCGGAGAAGTTCGCGGAACTCGACGGTGTTGTTGAGCGGCTGGCCATCGATGGACAGGATGCGGTCACCGGACTTCAGGCCGGCCTTCTCGGCGGGCGAGCCCGGCGCGGGCGTGCCGACGATCACCGCGGTGCGCGGCTGGAGTCCGGCCACGCGGACTTTGTCGCCGGACTGCGAGTTCACTTCCAGCCGGGCGGGCTGCACCACGAACTCAAGGGTCTCGCCGCCGCGTTCGACCTTGAACGTCGCGGTCGGATTACCCTGCGAGTCCTTGCGGTTGCCGAGCATGACGGCCTCGCTGATCTGGTTGAAGTTGGTGACCGTGGAATCGTCGACGGAGAGGACCTTGTCGCCCGAGCGCAGGCCTGCCTTGAAGGCGGGCCCCGGGACGGTGTTGCCGAGGCCGAGTTCGGCGAGGTGACCGGAGCTCGTCACGACCTGTTCGGGGACGTAGCCGATCACGGTGGAATTGCTGCCCGAGGCGACGGGCATGCCGGTGACCCAGAGTATGCAGGCGAGGGCGAAGGCGAAGATGACGTTGAAGACCGCGCCCATGACCGAGACGATCATCTTGTCGGCGTAGGAGATCTTCGGGAGTTTCTCGGCCTCTTCGCTGCTCGCGCCTTCGATGCCTTCCATGTCGGCAAGCTGCGGCAGGGCGACGTAGCCGCCGAGCGGGATGATCGACACGCGGTAATCGACGCCGTCCTTGCCGGTCCAGCCGAAGAGGCGCGGGCCGAAGCCGATCGAGAAGCGTTCGATCTTCAGGCCGCGCTTGCGGGCGGCGAGGAAGTGGCCGAGCTCGTGCACGAAGATCGAGCCGCCGAAGAAGATGGCGACGAGGGCGAGGCCCCAGAGGGAGCCGAGGAGGTCGCCGAAAGAAAGGTTGTCCATGTAAAGGGGAGGGAAAGGGGTTATCTCAAAGGCCGAGGCCCGGGGCGAGCCTGGACGCGACGACGCGCGTCTCGGCGTCGGCGGCGAGAACTTCGTCCAAAGAGCCCGGTTCGCGGGCCGAAACCGCCGCCAGGGTGCGTCCGACGAGCTCGGCGATGCCCGTGAAGGGCAGCTTGCCGGCCACGAAGGCGGCCACGGCGACTTCATTGGCAGCATTGAAGACCGCCGGGGCGGTGCCGCCCGTGGTCGCCGCGGAGCGGGCCAGGCCGAGGCAGGGGTAGCGGGCGGGGTCCGGCGGGGTCATGCCCAGCGTGAGGGCTTGGGCGAGGTCGAGGCGCGGGGCGGGGCAGGGCAGGCGGTCCGGGAAGAGCAGGCAGTCCTGGATGGGGTAGGCCATCGACGGCGGCGAGAGCAATGCCTGGAGGCTGCCATCGACGAGCGTGACCAACGAGTGGATGATGCTCTGCGGGTGCACGACGACGTCGATGCGGTCGGCGGGGACGTCGAAGAGCCAGCGCGCTTCGATCACCTCGAGGCCTTTGTTCGCCATCGTGGCGGAATCGATGGTGACCTTCGGGCCCATGCTCCAGTTGGGATGCTTGAGCGCCTGGTCGAGCGTGACGTTGCGGAGCTCGGCGAGCGGCGTGTCGCGGAAGGCCCCGCCCGAGGCCGTGAGCACGAGGCGCGCGATGTCGGCCTTGGGTTTGTCGCGCAGGAGCTGGTGGATCGCGTTATGCTCGCTGTCGACCGGCAGCAGGCGCGCGCCGGAGACACGCGCGGCTTCCGTCACGAACTTACCGGCGAGCACGAGGAGTTCCTTGCTCGCGAGGGCGACATCCTTCTTCGCCTTGAGCGCTGCGAGCGTGGGCGCGAGGCCGGCGGTGCCGACGACGGCGGAGACGACCATCGAGACTTCGGGAAGGCAGGCGACTTCGGTCAGGCCGGCGGTGCCTTCGAGGATGCGGGTGCCGGCGGGGAAGGCTCCCGACGCACGGGCATCGGCCGCGGCGGCCGGATCGGCCAAGGCCACGACGCCGACGCCGAATTCCTTGGCCGGGCCGACGAGGTCTCGCCAGCGCGAATGGGCGGCCAGTCCGGCGATGCGTAGACGGGACGGGTGGGCCCGGACGACGCTCAGGGTGGTCGTGCCGATGGAGCCGGTGGCTCCGAGGATGGCGATGGCCCGGACGTGCATGCGGCGTGGGTGCATCGAGGCAACCGCAGGAGCGGGATGTGGCAAGCAGTTTGGGGCAGATAGGGTCTTTCGCCGTTCGACGCTTGTCTCTTTCGTCGGGATGGGTTGCCTGTCCGCATGGCCACTCAGCCTCAGGACCTCACCGGGCTCTCCCACCTCGGGAATACCCAGAACAAGCCCCAGCAGACGCTGGAGACCTTCCCGAACCGCAACGCGGGCCGGAACTACACCGTCGAACTGACGACGGATGAGTTCACCTGCCTGTGCCCGGCGACCGGCCAGCCCGACTTCGCGAAGATCACGATCCGCTACGTGCCGGGTCCGCGCATCGTGGAGTCGAAGTCCCTCAAACTCTATTACTGGAGCTACCGCCAGCAGGGCATGTTCCACGAACACCTGACCAATAAGATCCTCGACGACCTCGTCGCCGCGATCGACCCGATCTGGTGTGAAGTCACCGGCGCCTTCGGCGTCCGCGGTGGCATCGGCATCACGGTGCGTGCCGTCCACGGCAAGCAGCCGCAGCCGTGAAGCGTCGCCCCGTCCAGCCAGCTGACGGGGAACCGACGGATTGGCCGGGTTCGGCCCAGGTCTCTGATTTCCTGACGCGTCAGCTCGCTGGTCGCCGGCTGGCGGCGCGTTCGTGCCTGACCTACGGGCGTTCGCTCAAGGGTTTCGCCCTTTGGATGAAGTCCAACGGGGGCTGGGACGGCGATTGGTCCAAGCTGACCGCCCGTAATCTCCGCGACTTCGTCATCGAGCGCCAAGGCACGCACAATCGTCGCTCGGTCCATAACCAGGTCTCGGCCCTGCGCGCCTTCCTCGCCGACCTCCGCGAGCGCGGGGGCATCACCACCACGCCCGCGGCCGGACTCGTGCTGCCCAAGCTGCCGAAGTCCTTGCCGAAGTTCCTGACCGAGGCGCAGACGGATTCGCTCATGGACGCCGCGGAGGGTGCGGAAAAGGACGATCCCCAGGAGAATGCCCGCGACATGGCGGTGCTCGAACTGCTCTACGGCGGCGGCCTGCGCGTATCCGAACTCTGCGGCATCGACGGCGGTGACCTCGATCTCGGCAGCGGGCTCGTGCGCCTGATGGGCAAGGGCTCGAAGGAACGCGTGGTGCCCGTCGGCGACGCGGCGATCACCGCGGTGAAGGCTTACCTCGCTTTGCGCGGCGCCCCGGCCCGCGGCGAACCGCTGCTGCTCGCCGCGCGCGGCGGACGGCTGAATCCGCGCGCGGTGCAGCTGATGTTAAAGCGCAAGCTCGCGGTCGCCGGCCTGCCCGCGGACCTCACCCCGCACAAGCTGCGCCACGCCTGCGCGACGCACCTGCTCTCCAATGGCGCCGACCTCCGCCTCGTGCAGGAGCAGCTCGGTCACGCCTCGCTTTCGACCACGCAGATCTACACGCACCTCAGCGTCGCCAAGCTGCGCGAGGTCCATCGTAAGTCGCACCCGCGGGCCTGAGCCGCTGATTCGCCTCGCCTCCCCGGGCCCGTCGGAGCATCGTGCGGCGTGCTCGTCGAAGCCGCCCAAGCGAAGCTGAACCTCTCGCTGGCCATCACCGGCCGGAGGGCCGACGGCTTCCACGAACTCGTCAGCCTCGTGGCGCCGATCGCGCTCGCCGACACCCTGACGCTCGACGTCGGCCGCCCGCTCGGCCTCACGTGCGATGACCCGGCGCTGCCCGTCGACGGCACGAACCTCGTGCTCAAGGCCGCCGCCGCTTACGCGCGGCGCCGTCCCGCCGCGCCGACCGGACATTTCCATCTCACCAAGCGCGTGCCCCACGGCGCCGGCCTCGGTGGCGGAAGCGCCGATGCCGCCGCGGCGTTGCGCCTGCTCGATCGCGCGACGGGCGATCCGCTCGGCCCCGAGGCGCTCGAAGCGCTCGCGGCGGAGGTCGGTTCCGACTGCCCTTTTTTCGTGCGCGGCCAGACCGCGGTGATGCGGGGCAGGGGAGAGCGGCTGGAAATCCTGCCGGTTGCCGCGCGCTCTGCTTTGGCCGGACGTAAGGTCGTCCTCGTGAAGCCACCTTTCGGCGTGCCGACGCCTGAAGCCTATGGCCTGCTCGCCCAAGTCGGAAAGTATCGTCCGGCCGCGCAGGCCGAAGCCGAGCTCGCGGCCTGGCTCGCCGTCCCGGCCGCCGATCCCGTGAAGCTGGGCAACGACCTCGCCGCCCCCGTCTTCTCCAAGTATCTCGCCCTGCCGGCCGGCCTGGCCTCTTTCCGTCGCGTGACCGGGTCCGACTGGCAGATGACCGGCAGCGGCAGCGCCTGTTTCGCCTGGGTCGAGGACGGTTTTGACCAAGCCGGCCTGCGCGCGGACGCCGTGCGGGTCTGGGGTCCCGGAGCGTGGGTGGCGGAGACCGTTATTTCGGCTTAGTTTCGGCTTTACTGTCGGCCATCGGGTCGCCAAGTTGCGATTCACTATCACCCATGGGAAGCCTCAAGAAGAAGCGTCGTCTGAAGATGAACAAGCACAAGCGCCGCAAGCGCTCGAAGGAAAATCGCCATAAGAAGCGTCTCTGGGGCTGATTAACCCCACCTTCGGTCCGATCCGGGCGGCTCAAAAGGCCGCCCGGCTCTTTTTCGGGCTTGCTCCGGGTCAGCCCGTTCCCAAACCTCAACCTTCCAACCGACAAAAACCATGGCTCGCGAAATCGTTATCATTGAATGCACCGAAGCCCGTAAGGAGGGCAAGCGCCCTTCCCGTTACATGACCACCCGTAACAAGAAGCTTTCCCAGGAGAAGGTGGAGCTCAAGAAGTATAACCCCTCCCTGCGCCGCCACACGCTGCACAAGGAGATCAAGGGCTAAGCTTCCGGTTCCCCTCAGCCAGCAGGGCCGGCCGCAGTGATGCGAGCCGGCCCTGCTGTTTGGCGGGGTGGAGGGTCGGCCTCAGGCCGCCTTGCCGCCACGGCGCAACTGACGCCAGCGCGCGCGGTGGTGGCGGGTCCAGTCGAGCAGGGCGCGTTCGAAGCCGATGTCGCAGCCGGCCTTCTCGGACTCGATCCACTTGTGACGCAGGATCTCCTCACGCTCCGCGAGGAACTCCGCATAAAGAGAAGAACGCGCGGCCAGGTCGGCGGCAGGCTTCGTCTTGGACGGCTCTTCTCTCATGCTTGCGATGACTCTAGGGGGAAATCCGGTTGCGTGGCAAGCCGGAGGCGAAAGGGTGACATTAAGAAGCCTTTTCCAAGCCGTTGAGGACCGTCAGGCCGATCGAGCGGAAGACGCGGGCCGGATTGCCGTCCGGGTGGCTGATCACCACGGGGATGCCGTGGTCGCCGCCTTGGCGGATGGCCGGATCGAGCGGGACTTCGCCCAGTAGGATCGAATCCAAGGCCGTGGCGACCTTCAGGCCGCCCCCTTGGCCGAAGAGATGCTGGCGGGAGCCGTCCGCGGCTTCCAGGAAGCTCATGTTCTCCGCCACGCCGAGGATGGGCACGCCGACCTTGGCGAACATCGCCGCGCCGCGGAGCGCCACGGAGACCGCCGCGGTCTGCGGGGTCGTCACGATGATCGCGCCGCTCAGGGCCATCGATTGGGCGATGGAGAGCTGGGCGTCGCCGGTGCCCGGGGGGAGGTCGATCAGCAGCACGTCCAGTTCGCCCCAGCGGACGTTCGTGGCGAACTGCGAGATGGTCTTCATGATCATCGGTCCGCGCCAGACCACGGGGGCGTCGGCGTCGATGAGGAGGCCCATCGACATGATCTTCACGCCGAAGTTCTCCAGGGGGATGAGGGTGTCGCCGTCGAGGAGGGGGCGGGCGTTGACCCCGATCATCAGGGGGACCGAAGGGCCGTAGATGTCGCAGTCCATGAGGCCGACCCGGCCCGGGCGGCCTTTTTCAGCGAGATCACGGGCCAGGGCGCAGGCCAGGTTGACCGCGAAGGTGGACTTGCCGACCCCGCCTTTGCCGCTGGCGACGGCGATGATGTGCTTCACCTGACCCACGCCGGCGTCGGCGGGTAGTTTCGTGGGGGCGGCGGGGGCGGCGGCCGCGGGCGACCCCTTCGGGACGGTGACCGTGATGGCAATCTCAGGCTGGCGGGCGCCCAGCGCCTTTAATGCGGCCTCGATCTCGGCGTAGAGCTTCTTCGGGACCTCCGGGTCCGCGCTGGTCACGGCCAGGCCGACGCTCACCTTGCCGTCGAGGGTCACCTCGATGCCTTTGACCAGGCCGAACGAGATGATGTCCCGGCTATACCCAGGGTAGCGGATCTGACCGAGGGCCTTCTGGACGGATTCCTTATCGAGCGACATCAGCGGGATTGAACTCCCCGCCCAACCTAGGTCAAACTGCTAACCTTCTAATCCTCTTCCTCGATGCGCTTCCTCGCCCTGCTGGCCGTCTTCCTCTCCGCTCCGCTCTTCAGTCAGGATAAAGTCGTCGTCGACAAAGATATCACGGCGCTGATGGCCAAGGGCATCGTCTCCGTCGCCGTGGTGTCCGACGACCCCGCGCTCGGCAGCCTCGTCCAGTTCGCGCTCTCCACGCACGGCGCGATCCAGGTGTCGCCGTCCTCTTCCGTCAAGCTCCGCATCGGCCGCTCCGCGAACACCGCGGTCGTCGCCTGCGACAACGCTTTGTATACGTTCACGACTAATGTCGAGGCGCGCGATGAAGACCAGCTCGCGCTCAAGGTCGCCGACGCCGCGATCGTCGGCCTCGGCCGCAAGTGGCAGCTGAAGCCGATGTTCGCCGACACGAAGGTCGCCTTCGTCTCGCGGTTCACCGGCCACGCCGAGATCTACGTCACCAACCTCGCCCGTTCCAAGACGATGCGCCTGACGAACTACCGCAATACCTCGATCGGACCGCGCTGGTCGGCCGACGGTTCGCGTGTCTTCTTCATCTCGTCCTTCCGTTCCAACTGGCCCGAGATCTTCTCGACCAACGGCATCGGCGAGGCCGCCAAGGTCATCACCAACGTGCGCGGCGCCCTCGGCGCGGCCAGCAGCGGCCCCGACGGACGCATCGCGTTCGCTTCCTCCAACAAGGAGACGATGGACATCTTCGTCGCCGGTCCGCAGGGCCAGTCGCCGGTGCGCGTCATCAAGGCGCCGAACAAGCAGTGGGTGAACACCGATCCGTCCTGGTCGCCCGACGGCGCGCGTTTCGCCCTCACCGGCGGTCCGACGGGACGCCCCGGCATCTATCTCGCGAGCACTTCCGGCGGCTCCCTGCGGGCCGTCGCCACGGGCTTCAGCTACAGCACCGAGCCGCGCTGGAATCCGGTCTTCCCCGACCAGCTCGTCTTCACTTATCAGTCGGGCAGCCTGCGTCTCGGCGTCATCGACCTCGCCGCGGGCAGCGTCCGTTCCATCGAGGCCGCCAGCCCGGTGGCCCTCGCACATGCTTCGTGGTGCGCCGACGGCCGCCACCTCGTGGCTGCGCAAGGCGATTGGCTGGCCGTCGTGGACAGCGTGACCGGCAAGGTCACGCGCCTCACGCCTTCCAACCTCGGCCGTTGTTCCGAGCCGGACTGCTGGACGCCGCGCGCCCGCTGAGCGGCGTCATTTGCCCGCCGGTCTGGGCGTGAAGCCGTTCTGCTGACGCTCACGTTCGATCAGGTAGGCGCGGTCACGCAGTGAGCTCCTTAGCACGGAGTAGTTCGCCTTCGCGTTCCCGTCCTGGTGCTGCAGCAGCGCCGCCGATCGTTCGATGCTCAGGCTGACCGGGTTGGCCGTCGCGCCGAGCACGACGCCGATCGTCAGCAGGACGAGGAAGGCGCCGATCTGGATGGTGCGGTGGACGATCCAATCGCCCCGCAGTTCCCGTTCTTTGCGGACGATCGCCATCACCGCCTGCGTCTGCGTGAATCCGTCGATGTTGACGGCATCGGCGAGCCCGTAGGTGAGGAGGCGTTTGCGCGTCTTCTCGTCGATCCGGTTCGACTCGCTGATCTGTTCGACCGCGCTGGCCGGCGCCTTCTTGGTCCGCACCTTGAGCCCCGAGCCGGCCGGAAAGAAATCGCCCACCGTCCGCCAGACGTCTTCTTCGGCCAGCCGGCAGGGGTGTTGCGGCGTCAGTTCGCCGGAAGCGAGCAGAGCGGCGACTTCGGCCTCGGAAAGGGCGGCGGGGGGTTCGGCGCCTGGGTGAAGATGAAAACTACGCATGGTGCCGTCCGTGAGGACCGACCACCGGAGCGTGGCGGCTTTCGCGGGGCTCGCAAGGCGATAGGGCCTTCAATACCCTTTGCCAAACGGCTCAGACCTCCCTTTCATAGACCTCGCTCGATGGGCAACCAAGGTATCAATCAATCGCAGAAGCAGGTCCAAGGCCTCGTCCTCACCCCGCAGCTTCGCCAGTCGCTCCGCATCCTCCAGGTGCCTGCGGCCGAGCTCCTGCGCGAGATTTCCTCGGAGCTGGCCGCCAACCCTTTGCTCGAAGAGGTCGAACCGGTCTCCAATGAGAGCCTGGATGGGCCGATGCCCTCCGAGGAACCCGAGGATGACGGTCCCCGGGAGCTTTCCCTCGGCGACGACGATTTCGACGCGCTGAAGCGCATGAAGGAGGACTGGGACGAGAGTTATTACGAAGAGATCCGTTCCCAGGGTTACACCCAGGAAGACGAAGAGCGCCGCCGGCACATGCTCGAATCGGCCACCGGCGAAGCCTCGCTTTCGGAGCATCTCGCCGACCAGGCCCGGACGGCCAGCGACGATCCCGCGGTGCAGGAAGCGCTGAAGCTCCTCATCGCCTCGCTGGATGAACGCGGGTTCGTCGAGGAAGACCTCTCGACCCTCGCGCTCCGTTCCGGTCAGCCCTACGAGGCCGTCATGACGGCCCACACGCTGCTGATGGCCTTCGATCCGGCCGGCATCGGCGCCCGCGATCTCCGCGAATGCTTCCTCGCCCAGCTTCGTCAGCGCGGGCGCGGCCTGTCCACCGCGGCCCGGCTCATCAGCGACTGCTGGGAGCCCATGATGGGCCGTCGACTCGAGGAATGCGCACGCGTGCTCGACGTCGAACTCGACGACATCCGCGAGGCCCTCACCGAACTCGCCAAACTCGAGACCGTCCCGGCCCGCCGTTTCGCGCGCGACGACAACCGCGTCGTCACGCCGGACGCCACCGTCGAGCCCGGTCCCGGCGGCAAATGGAAGGTCATCATGGACGACCGCCACGTCCCGAAACTCCGCCTCGCGCCCGCCTACAAGGACATGCTCGCCGGCCAGGCCCTCGGCGAGAAAGAGCGCACCTACATCCTCGAGCGTATGCGCCAGGGCAAATTCCTCATCGGCGCCATCGAGGAACGCCAGCGCACGATCGAGAAGCTCGCGCACATCATCCTCGAACGTCAGGCCGATTTCTTCGAACACGGCCCCTCGCGGCTGCGCCCGCTCACGATGACCGACGTCGCCAAGGAGATGGGCGTGCATGAGACGACCGTCGGCCGCGCCGCGGCCAACAAGTGGATGCTCACGCCCCACGGGCTGCGCGAATTCCGTTGGTTCTTCACGTCCGGTGTCTCGACTTCCGACGGCGGCACCGTCGCCCAGGAAGGCGTGCAGGAACTGATCGCCGATATCCTCGCCCGCGAGAATCCCGCCGAGCCGCTGGCCGACGAGGCCATCACCGCCGAACTGCGCAGGCGCGGCGTGCAGATCGCCCGCCGCACGGTCGCGAAGTATCGCGAGGCGCTGGGCCAGCCTTCGGCGCACATGCGCCGCAAGCGTCTCTGATCAGGCGAGCCGGCCGAGGACGGAGTCCCAGCCGAAGTTCGCCATGTCGGGGAAGAGGAACTGCACGCCGGCGGTCCGGCCAGCGGGCAGGCGCGCGGGCGCGGCCACGAGGGGCAGACCCGCGAGCGAGGCCGGCGCATTGAGCGCGAGCAGGCGTCGGCGGTGGGCATCGTCCGTACCGGCCTTGCTCACCGCTCCGCCGAACGTCGCCGGCAGGGCGATGAAATGATGGCGGCGGAAAATCGTGCGGAAGGCGTCGGCGATCCGGGCGCGCGCCGCTTCGGCCGCGCGGAGTTCATCGTAGGTGCGGCGCCGGCCGGCATCGAGGCGCGCCCAGACGACCGGATCGTATTCGGCGCGTCGGCGTTCGAGCCAGCCCGCATGGACGCGCGCGGCGGCGTGGCCGCCCAGGACCGGATAGACGTCGGCCGCGTCGGCGCAGGCGAGGCGTAGTAAGGTCGCGGCGGCCACGTCTTCCTGGGCGCCGGCCTTGAGCGCGACCGCGCGCATGGCGGCGAGATCGTCCGCGGGGATGCCCAAGCCGAGGTCGCCGGCCCAGAGGCCTGCGCCCGCGGGCGGGGCTTCGCCGAGCACGGCGGCCGAGACCTGACGGAGGTCGCCGGCCGAGCGGGCGATCCAGCCTTGGGTGTCGTAGCCGGGCGAAAGGGGGAAGATGTCGCCGACGGGCGCGACGTCGGGCGAGAGGCGCAGGCCCCACACGCCACAGTAGCCGCAAGGCACCCGGATCGAGCCGGCCGTATCGGTGGCGAGCGCGAACGGCACGAGCCCGCGCGCGACGGCGAAGGCCGAGCCGGAGCTGGAGCCGCCGGCGAGCAGTTCCGGGAGTTCCGGATGCGGGCAATCGCCGTAGTGCGGGTTCTCGCCGCTCAGCCCGAAGGCGAACTCATTGAGCTGCGTGCGTCCGCATTCGATGGCGCCGGCATCGGCTTCGAACGCCGCGGGGAGCGAGGACGTCGCGCGGGCGGCGCCGATCTCCTGCGGGAGGAACGTCGAGCCCGCGAAGGTCGGTTCGTGCTGCCGGAAATAAAGGTCCTTCATGAGGAAGGGCACGCCGCCGAGCGCCGACTCGCGGAGCGGCCAGGCCTCCTCGAAGCGCCGCGTCAGCGTGCGCGTGTCGGGCAGGCCGCACAGGGCCGCCCGTTGTTCCGCCGGGCCGATCTCGGCCAGTTTGAGCAGGAAAGCCTCTGCCGCCATACGCGGACCACGCGTGAGCGTGAACTCGCGCCAGTCTTCGACGGACTGCGGCAACAGGGTCACAGCGCGAGCGGGACGCCCGGTTCGGGGTCATGCACGCGGGTGCCGGGCAGGGCGGCCGCGAGGGTCTCCTTCATCCACGCGCGCGCGGGCGGATCGCCGTGCGTCAGGACGATGTCCTTCGGCGAGACGGATTTGGCGAAGTCGATGAGTTCCTCGCGGTCGGCATGGCCGCTGAGGTGGAAGCGTTCGACCTTGGCGCGTAGGGTCGCGGTGTGGTCAAGGGTCTTGAACTTGAATTCGCCGCCGGGGTTCATGCCGATGAGTTCGCCGCCCGGGGTCTCCGGATCGCAATAGCCGACGAAGAACACCGCGTTCTCCTCGTGGTCGAGCATGTTCGCGGCGACGCGCCAGGCGGGCGTCTTCTCGACGAGCATGCCGCTCGAGAGGAGGTAGATGCCGCGTTCGGGCATGTTCTTGCCCGGCTGCACATACTTGCGCGAGAGGGGCAGGATGCCGAGGTCGCGCAGGACCTGACGGCTGAACTTCACCTGCTTGGTCTTACGGCTCGCTTCGTCGAGGTAGTCGCAGAGGTCGAGACCGAGGCCTGAGCAGAAGATCGGCACGTCGGCCAGGTTGCCCGCGTCGGCGGCTTCCTGGAGCAGCAGGAGGATCTCCTGCATGCGGCCGAAGGCGAAGGCCGGGAGCAGCACCGAGCCGCCTTCGTCGCAGACTTCGTTGATCGCCTTGATGAGGCGCTGTTCTTCCTTGCCGCGGTTGAACGACGGCGCCGTGGCCGTGGCCCCCCGCGTGCATTCCATCACGAGGGTGTCGACCGGCGTACGCGGGAAGTTGGCGCCGGCGACCGTGCGCTGGGCCTGGAAATGGACGTCGCCGGTGAAGAAGTGCTTCTGCTTACGGTGTTCGACGAGGCAGCCGACCGCGCCGGCCACGTGGCCCGCGAGGTGGAAGGAGAGGGCGACTTCTTCGCCACCGCGGCCGATGATGCGCGGGTTGGCCAGAGGCACCGCCGCGAGGGCGTGCTCGACGCGTTCGACGTCGGTCTCGACGTAGAGCGGGTAGTCCTGGTTGCCGGTCTCCTCGCGCTGGCGCTTCATCACCTGGATGGAGTTGCTCAGCAGGCGGCGAACGAAGAGCGTCGTGGCGCCGGACGCGTAGACGCGGGCCGACGGGTGCTGCTTGAGCAGGAGCGGGAGCGAGCCGAGGTGATCGAGGTGGCAGTGCGTGAGGATCACGCCGTCGACCGAGCCTTGGATCTTGTCGATCTGCGGGAGCGCCTTGCGGCCGTCGAGCTTGGGATGGAGGCCGCAGTCGAACACCAGCCGCAGGCCGCCGAATTCGGCGAGCATGCAGTTGGCGCCGATTTCACGGCCGGAGTTGAGGTCGGTAAGTCGCATCAGGAAGGGTCGGGCGGGGGCGTCATCGCGAAGACCGGGATCCGCGTGAAGACGCGTTCGCCGGTCGAGGTCGTGCCATGGAAGGAGCCTTCGGCCGTCCGCGGGCCGCCGGCCAGGTGGTAGCTGTTGTAAGAGAACTGTTCGCCCGGGGGCAGGGTGGGGGTCTCGCCCACGATGCCGTCGCCCTCGAAGATCTCGATCTCGCCGTCCGGCGAGCGGATGATCCATTTCCGACCGAGCAGCTTGACCGTCTCCTGGGAGAGGTTGCTGATGGTCAGGAAGTAGACGAAGGCATGCGGGGTTTCCGGGGGGAAGTTCGCATCCCGGTGGTGGGACACCTTGTCGACGGTGACCCTGAGGCCTGGGAGTTCCTTTCCGGTAGCTTGCACGTGACCCAAGACAAGGGGGCTTGGCCGACTTACGGAAGCCATAAATGGGGCAATCGTCGGGCCTATCGACCTTCCCTTCTTGCCCCTTGGGGCGGACGACCTTTGATGAGGTTCGGATGTCCACCCTCGCCGATCGCAAGCGCAACCTCGGGCGCGTCCCGGTGAAGTGGATCGTGCTGGCCGCCTACATCTTGCTGGTCGTCGTCTCCCGCTGGGTCACCTCGGCGGATCGCCTGCCCAACCCGGAGCTGGCCCAACGGGTGGAATTCCGTCCGCTCGGCGACCCGCAGCCCCGCGCCGCCTTGCCGGTCATCGTCATTCCCCGTCTCCCGGACGGCGGAGCCGATTGGGATCAGGCCGCCGTCGACCTCGTGAAGACGAAGGGCGCTGACACCTTGGGCCTGGTCTACGCCGTCCGCTGGCCGACCGCCTACCATCGTTCACGTGCGTCGATGAGCGACGAGAGCATCGCCGCCGACATGCTGAAGTCGATGGAGCCGAAGCTCGGCAAGGGCCGCTTCCATCTCGTCGGCGAAGGCATGGGCGGGATGGTCGCCCTCGCGGTCGCGACGAAGTATCCGGACCGCGTGGCCTCGCTGACGCTGATCTCCGCGCCCGGCGCGCAGGAATACACGCTCCTCGGTAACGCCGTCGCCAACAAGTTCGTCTACTTCTTCCATCACATCCCGTTCTTCCTGTTCGACGTCGCCACGCCCCATTTCGGGCTGGCCGACCGCCTGCCTTATAACCGCGGTTACTCCGGCGTCTTCTTCGACAGCGATCTTTCCGACGCCAAGGCCGCATTACGCGCTTGGAACGGACCGGCGCTGCTCGTCCACGGCAAGAGCGACTGGGTCACGCCGGTCGACGCCGCCCGCTACTCGGCCAAGCTCATGCCCCAGGCCAAGCTGATCGAAGTCGAGGGCGGCCACGCCGCCGAAGCCTCCCCTGAGGTCATCGGTTTCATCGCGTCCGTCGAGTCGGGTCAGGCGGCGAAGCGCCCGGCGGCCGTGCCGGCGACCGAGCCTTATCCGCACCTGGTGGCCTCGGATGGCGCCCGCTTCTGGATTCTGATCCTGATCATCATCCTCTGCACCTTCGTGGCGGAGGATCCGACCTGCCTGGCCGCGGGCCTCCTCGCGGCCGAAGGCATCATCGGCTTCTGGTGGGCTGCGCTCGCCTGCACGGTGGGCATCTTCATCGGGGACATGGTGCTCTATTCGCTGGGCCGTTGGCTTGGGCGCGGAGCGCTCCGTCGCGCGCCGCTCAAGTGGATCGTCAAGGAGCACGAGATCGACCGCATGGCGGGCTGGTTCGGTTCGCCCCGCGGGATGCTCGTGATCGTCAGCTCGCGCTTCATCCCCGCCAGCCGCGTGCCGACCTTCGTGACCGCGGGGATCCTGCGTCTCGGGCTGCCGCGGCTTTCGATGCTGCTCTTCACCGCGGCGCTCGTGTGGACGCCCTTGCTGATGCTGCTCGGCAGCACGCTCGGGCCTCCCTTCATGGAGCAGTTCCCCCGCTACAAGCAGTATGCGGCTTGGATCGTGCTCGCGCTCTTCGCCCTCATCTGGATCGGCACCCACTGGGTCATCCCCGCCATGACTTGGCGCGGCCGTCGTGAAATCGTCATGAAGGTCCGCGGCCTGATGCAGCCTTCGCTCTGGCCGGGCTGGCTGCTCTACCTGCCGGTGCGCCTGGGCATCGTGCTCCTGAGCCTCCGCCACCGCCGCCTCACCGCGTTCGCTTCGGCTAATCCGGCCCTGGGACGGGTCGGTGGTTTCATCGGTGACGCGAAGTCCCTCCTGCTTCGCCCCTTCCAGCGTGATTCGCGCTGCTGTCCGACGCTCGCGCTTTCGCTGGAGGATGCCCAGGAAGAGCGGGTCAAGGAAGCCGCCGCGTTCGCGGCCTGCCACGGCTTCCCGGTCGTCTTCAAGCCCGAGGTCGCCGAGGACGGCGCGGGCCTGCGTTTCGTGCATACCCAGGAGCAGCTCGAACGCCTCGTCCGCGGGGCGCAGGAAGATTTCCTGCTTCAGAAGTTCATTCAAGGCTTCGAGTTCGAAGTGGTCTGGCGGCGTAATCCCGGCAAGGACGACGGGCGCATCATGGCCTTGGTGCACAAGCATGACGTCACCGTGCGCGGCGACGGCGAGCAGACGCTCGAGGAGCTGATCTGGCTCGACGAAGTCGCGGTCTCCCGGGCGAGCCTCTTCCTGCGCTGCCACGCGCGCGACCTCAATCGCGTGATCCCTGCGGGCCAGAAGGTGACCCTCAATCTCACCGGCAGCTACGGCCACGGCGCGCGCTGCCTTCATCGCGCCGACCTCACGACCGTCGAGCTCGACGCCGCCGTGACCCAGTTCGCCAAGCGTTTCCCCGGCCTGCATTTCGCTCGCTTCGACCTCCGTGCCACATCGATGGAAGACCTCAAGGCTGGCCGCTTCATCGTGACCGAGGTCGGGGGTTGCTGCCACGTCTCAAGCCTCCTGCGCGACGAGTCGCTCCGTTTCTCGCGGTCCTACGCCGCCGTCTGGGGTCAGCTCAAGGCTTGCCTCGAAGCCGGCGCTTATAACCTGCGCCAGAAGGTGCGACCGGTGCCGGTCGAAGAACTCATGGCCCGCTGGAGCCAGGCCCGCGGCCGCCACGACGAGTTCGCGGTCAGCGAAGAACTCTGAATCACCCGCGCGCGGTGAACGCGTGGCAAAGGGCCGCCGCCGCGGCGTCGGATTCGTCCAACGCCAGTTCCGCCGAGAGGCCGAGCACGGAGCGGACCATGCGGCCGACCTGTTCCTTCTTGGCGGAGCCGTGGCCGGCGACCGCCAGCTTGATGCGCGTAGGCGCGTATTCGCCGACCTTGACGCCTAGTCGCGCCAGCACGCTGAGGGCGGCGCCGCGGGAGGCGCCCATCGCCTGGGCGGTGCGGAAGTTCTGCACGTAGATCGTCTCTTCGATGGCCGCTTGCGTGACCTTGTGTTCGCGCGCCAAGGCTTCGACGGCGTCGGCGATGCGGCCGAGGCATTCGTAGGGGGCGAGCTTCGGCCCGAGCTTCACGGTGACGCTCGCGAGGAGGCGCATCGGTTCGACGCGCGCGTCGACGACCGCCAGGCCGGTGCCGCGCAAGGAAGGGTCGATGCCGAGGATCACGGCACGGCAGCCACGCGCGGCGGCGGCCGGCGCAGCCTTGCGGGCGCGGGGCGCCGGGGCGCCCGTCGGGGTCGACGCGACGCCCCGGAGCTTGTCCGTCCAGAGCGAGCGCGATGATTTCCGGGCCATGGCGAAACGATGCTCGGTCGTGACCTGATTTCGACAGCAAAAGCGGCGGCGATGGATTGCCAAGGCCGGCGCGCTCCCTAGCGTGGGCCGATGCGCACCTCGCTGCTCCTCGCCGGCCTCGTCTGGGCTGCGGTCGGCTCGTGCGCCGAGCCTGCGGTGCAGCGTCGCGAGACGGCGGAGGGGCCCGCGTTGGCCTTGCGCGCCAGCGGGAAACTGGACCCGAAGCTGGTCCCGGAATGTTCGGCGCTCTTCCCCAGCCGACGGCATCCCGGCGTCTTCTGGACCTTATCTGACTCCGGTGCCAAGCCGGTGCTCGTCCCGGTGCGGGCGGACGGCTCGAAGGTCTTCACCGCCAAAGGTTACGCCCAAGGCGTGGCGCTGGCCGGCGCCACGAACGTCGATTGGGAGGCCCTCGCCGGCGACGAAGAAGGCAATCTGATCGTCGGCGACGTCGGCAACAACGTCTCGCGGCGCAAGGAACTCGCCTTCTATCTCTGCGCTGAGCCGGCGCCGGAAGCGGCCTCGGTCCCGGCGCGCAAGGTCACCTTCGTCTGGCCCGACCAGACGGCCTTTCCCGACCCCGAGCTCGCCCATGACTGCGAAGCGATGTTCCTGCTGCGGGGTAAGCTCTACCTACTCACCAAGCACCGGCGCGACACCCTCACCGATCTCTGGCGCGCGGACATCCCGGTGAGCGGCGATCGCGCCACGCTGACCAAGCTCGCGCGCTTCGATATCGGCGGGATGGTCACCGATGCCTGCCTGTCGCCGGATCGCACCCGCCTGGCCGTGCTGACTTATCGTAACGTCTGGGTGTTCGACCTGCCGGCGAGCGGCGAGGACTTCTTCCGCGGTCGCGCGGTTCAGGCCACGCTTTCGCCGCCGGTGCTCTCCTTCCAGCTCGAAGGCTGCGCGTGGGCGGACCCGGCTAACTTGCTCTTGGGTTCGGAGCAGGGCGACCTGTTCCGCGTCCCGCTCGGCGAACTCCGCGAGGTCAAGTGACGCCGTAAAACAAGAAGACCGGCGGCCTTGCGGCGCCGGTCTTCGGGGCGAGGGTTATCGGGTCGCTCAGAGCGCCTTGGCGGCGGCGACGACGGCTTCCTTCGTGATGCCGAGTTCCTTCATGACCACGTCGCCCGGGGCGGAGAGGCCGAAGGTGTCGGTGCCGAGGGCCTTGCCGGCGGTGCCGACGTAGCGGCCCCACGAGAGGGTCACGCCCGCTTCGATGCTGACGCGCTTCGTGCAGGCCGCGGGGAGGACTTCTTCCTGATAGGCCTTCGGCTGACGCGCGAAGACTTCCATCGAAGGCATCGAGACCACGCGGACGCTGGCGCCGAGTTCTTCGCCGGCGGCGAGGGCGAGGGAGAGTTCGCTGCCCGTGCCGATGATGATGTGGGTGAGGGGAGCGGTCTCCTTACGGAGCACGTAGCCGCCCTTGAGCACGCCCTGGCGGCGCGTGGCGACCGGGACGGCGTCGAGGGAGGGGACGTTCTGGCGGGAGAGGATCAGGGCGACCGGACCGTCCTTGCGCGCGACGGCATGGGCGAAGGCCGCGGCGGTCTCTTCGGCGTCGCCCGGGCGGACCACGTCGAGGTTCGGGATGCAGCGCAGGGCGCTCACGGTCTCGACCGGCTGGTGGGTCGGGCCGTCTTCGCCGACGCCGACGGAGTCGTGCGTGAAGATGTAGAAGGCCTGCAGCTTCGCGAGGGCGGCCACGCGGATCGACGGGCGGAGGTAGTCGGAGAACGTCAGGAACGTCGCGCCGGAACCCTTGAAGATGCCGTGGTAGGCCATGCCGTTGAGGATGGCGCCCATCACGTGCTCACGGATGCCGAAGTAGAGGTTGCGACCGGCCGGGGTCGCGATGTCGAAGTCTCCGGCGTCCTTGATGTAGTTCTTGGTCGAGCCGTGGAGGTCGGCCGAACCGGAGAGCACGAGCGGCGAAGCCTTCGCGACGGCGTTGATGCAGCTTTCGCCGGAGACGCGGGTCGCGAGCGAGTTCTTGCCGAACTCCGGGATGGCGGCGAGGAGGGACTGGACGTCACCGTGGTCGCCCTTCTGCGCCTTGGCGAGGATGGCGGCCTTCTCGGGGTTGGCCTTGGACCAGGCGGCGAAGGTCTGCTGCCAGGCGGCGTGCGCGGCGGCCTGCTGGACCTTGCGGGCGGCGAAGAAGGCGCGGGTCTCGGGCGAGACGAAGAACTTCTCTTCCGGCAGGCCGAGGGCCTTGCGGGAGGCGTCGACGAACTTCACGCCGGCTTCGCCGTGGCCCTTGGAGGTGCCTTGGACTTCGGCGATGCCTTTGCCGATGACGGTCTTGCAGATGATCAGCTTCGGCTTGCCGTTCTTGCTCGCGCGGGCCTTGTCGAGGGCTTCGGCGATCGGGGCGAGCTCGTTGCCCTGGGCCACATTGAAGACTTCCCAGTTGGCGGCTTCGTAACGCTTGGCGGTGTCCTCGTTCTGCGTCTTCGAGGCCATGGCGTCGAGGGTGACGTCATTGGAGTCGTAGAGCATGATGAGGTTATCGAGGCCGAAGCGGCCGGCGAAGGAAGCGGCTTCCTGCGAGATGCCTTCCTGGAGGCAACCGTCGCCGGCGAGGCCGACCACCAGGTGGTCGAAGATCTTATGTTCGGCGGTGTTGAAGTGGGCGGCGGCCATCTTGGCGGCGACGGCCATGCCGACGATGTTGCCGGTACCCTGACCGAGCGGGCCGGTGGTGGCTTCGACGCCGACGGTCTCGCCGAACTCGGGGTGGCCCGGGGTCTTGGAGTGGAGTTTGCGGAAGTTCTTCACCTCCTGGAGCGGGAGGTCGAAGCCGGCGAGGTGGATCCAGGCGTAGACGAACATCGAGCCGTGGCCGGCGGACAGGACGAAGCGGTCGCGGTTGATCCAGGAGGGCGCGGCGGGGTCGTGGCGGAGGAAGTTGCCGTAGAGCACGGAGCCGATTTCGGCGGCGCCGAGGGGCAGGCCGAGGTGACCGGAATGGCAGGCGGCCACGGCGTCCATGGCGAGGCCGCGGGCTTCGGTGGCGGCGCGGGAAAGGTCGGCGGAATTATTGAGCGACATAGGCCTTATGCGTAAGGCATAAATAGGAGGGGTTTCCAGCCTTGAATGAGCCTTTGAACCTCTTCAAAACGGACACATGTCCGACAAAGAACTCGAAGAAGGCGGCGCCCTTCGGCTGGATTTCAAGAAACTGCGTAAAATCGCTTCCGGCGAGGCCGACGTCATCCCCGCCGTCGCCCAAGACGCCGTCACGGGCGAGGTGCTCATCCTTGGTTATGTCAACGAGCTGGCCCTGCAGACCGCCCTGCGTGAAAAGAAGGCCACGTTCTGGAGCACGTCGCGCAATGAACTTTGGATCAAGGGTCTGACCTCGGGCGATTTCCTCGAGCTCCTCGAGGTGCGCGTGAACTGCGAGCAGAACTCGATCCTCTACAAGGTCCGTCCCGCGGGCCAGGGCGCGTGCCACACGAAGGAGAACGGGAAGGCCCGTTCGGGTTGCTACTACCGCCGCCTCAAGACGGACGGCACGTTGGAGAAGGCCTGAGCCTCAACGCTGGCCCAAGGCCTGCCGGACGAGGTCCGTCTCGATGTCGAAACGGATCACGAGCAGTTTGGTCTGACGCGTCAGCCGATCAGCGCCGGGTCGCGCGGCGAAGCCGAGCGCCTCGAAGTCGCCTTGGCGTTCGGTCAGCCGCCTGAGCGCGGCTTCGGCTTCGTCGCCGGTGCGGTAAGCGAAGGCGACCGTCGCGACCAAGAAGGCTCCGTCGTCGCTTTCGCCGACGGCGATCGTGGCGCTCTCGGCCGAGACGCCGGTCTCGACGAGCGCGCGCCCGAGCCAGCGACGCCGTCCGGCGGTCTCAAGCAAGGCGCCGACCTCGGCGGTGTGCACGACGAGATAACCGTGCGACAGGGCTGCCAATTGCGCCCGGGCCAATCCGGGCAGGCTTTTGCCGCCTTCCAGCGGCTGACCTGATGGGAGGCGGGCTTCGGCCATGCCGGCGGGCACGAAACCTACTTCGATGCGCTCCGGAAGGGTCGCCCGTAGTTCATTGATGCGGGTGCGCAGACCTTCGCGTCGAGTCGGCTCGGACAGCTCCGCGAGCGCGCGCAGGACGCCGTCCGCGCAACGACGATCCGCCGCTTCCTGCGGGTAGATGACCGCGACCTCGCGGCTGCGCGGATCGACGGAGAGCCGGAGATCGCCGGGTCTTAGCCAGCGCCAGGCCAGGAGGCCGCCGACCGTCATGACGGCGAGCAACAGCAGGGCGGCGGGGCGGGGCATCTCGAGAGGATTAAACCTTCGGCGTCCGCTTGGGACAAGCGGATTGGCCGCTCGGATCCGGGCACAAAAAAGGGCGCCGAAAGGCGCCCTTGAGGAGGTTGTTAATCCGAGGATTAGTAGCCGCCGCGGTCGCCGCCGCCGAAGCCGCCGGAGCGACGTTCGCCGCCGCCGAAGCCGCCACGAGAGCCGCCGCCGCCGAAGCCGCCGCGAGAGCCGCCGCCGCCGAAGCCGCCGCGATCTCCACCGCCGAAGCCGCCGGAGCGGGGACGGTCGCCACCGAAGCCGCCGGAGCGGGGACGGTCACCACCGAAGGACGGACGTTCTTCGCGAGGGCGAGCGACATTGACCTTCAGGGGGCGACCCATGAAGTCGATGTTCTCGGTCTTAGCGATCGCATCCTGAGCGGCCTGAGCATTGGCCATGGTCACGAAGGCGAAGCCACGAGGACGACCCGTGAACTTGTCCATCATGACTTCCACGGAGACCACTTCGCCGCCTTGGGAGAAGTGAGCGCGGATGTCGGATTCGGTTGCGGCCCAGGGCAAGTTGCCCACGAACAGTTTGTTTTCCATATTATCTTTTGTTTTGCTTGGTTTACCTACACCGCATTGCCCGTTTCCGACCTTCGGATTTCGATTTGCCGTCTTAACGACCGTCAACTCACCGGATTATTGCGGGGCTTGTCTCTTACTTTGGTTATTTTCCGAGACAAACCTGACCGCTGATAAGGAACTTTTGCCCGGCTTCGGCAAGTTTATTCACAATGGGGGACATCCCTCAGCCCTGCGTTGACTCCTTTAATCGCCTGAAAGAGGCTATTTTCATGAGCGCCGCCCTCACTCCCGAACAGATCCAAGCGGCCTTGACCAGCTTGGCTGGCTGGCAGCTGGAAGGCTCTAAGTTGTTGAAGGCGTATAGGTTTAAGGATTTTAAGGCGGCCTTGGCCTTCATCAACCTGGCGGGGGCCATCGCTGAGCAGCAGGGCCACCACCCGGAAATCCATAATGTCTGGAATCAAGTGACTCTCCGCCTCTGCACCCATGATGCGGGAAATCAGATTACCGAGAAAGATTTGACCCTCGCCCGCGCCCTCCAATCCCTGTCCCTCCCGTGATCGACGATCCTGCAGAGGCTTTGGACATCCTTCTTGAAGAGCTCAAGCGCCAGAAGGCCGCCGGGGTCCGTCGCGTCAGCATCACGGCCGACTCCCTGACCGCCTTGAAGGCCCTGGCCGGCTCGCCGGCCGCCCCCGTCGCCCAGGCGACGCCGGCGCCCGTCAAGCCCGCCACGGCACCTGCGCCCGCTCCCGCCCGGCCCGTGGTCCCGGTGGCCGCCGCGCCCAAGCCGGCCGTCGGCGTGTCCGCCGCGCCGATTCCCGATGCGCCGATCTTCACCCTCGCCGCCGGCCCGAAGGCCGAGCGCATGCAGGCGTTGCGTCAGCTCATCGAGGCGTGCGCCGAGACGAAGAAGCATCTGATCGCCCCGCAGCGGCCGCTCCTCGGCCATGGCTCGCTCGACGCCAAGGTCGTGTTCGTCGGCGAGGCCCCCACGATCGTCGAGATGGAAGCCGGTCAGGCTTTCGCGGGCGAGTCCGGCGAACTGCTCCAGAAGATTCTCTCCGCCGCGGCGATCAATCCGGCCGACTGTTATTTCATGCCCGTCATGGTGTGGCGTCCGGAGCCCCCGACCCAATACGGCAAGCGTCCGCCGACCGCGCGCGAGCTCGCGTTCAACCTGCCTTATCTCCGCGCGCAGATCGACGTCGTCGCCCCGCGCGCGGTCGTCGCCCTGGGCGCGCAGGCCTTCGAAGCGCTGCACGGACGCACGCCGTCGATCACGCAGGCCCGCGGCCAGTGGTTCGACCTCAGCGGCGTGCCGCTCCTGCCTACGTTCCATCCCAATTATCTCCTGCACACGCCCAGCGCCACCGCCAAGCGGACCGTCTGGGAGGACTTCCTGCTCCTGATGGAGAAGCTCGGCCTGCCGATCAGCGAGAAGCAACGCGCCTTCTTCGCGACGAAGTGAGGCTCAGCGGACGGAGTCGCTCAGGCGGCTGAGCGTGAACGACAGCACCTGCGAATTACGGCCGCTCGCCTTGAGCGACTTGCGCCGTTCGGCCGGCAGGTCCGTCAGCGCGGCCGGCACGAAGCCGCAGGCCGACTGGAAGAAGCCCTGCGTCTGCGTGGTGAGCGCGATGAGTTTCTTGGCGCCGAGCTTCTTGGCCTGACGCTTGGCGAACTCGACGAGTTTGCTGCCCACGCCGCGGCCGTGGTAGAACGGCTGCACGTAGACCGCGCCGAGCTCCATCGCCTTGCCGCCCGGGTAAGGCCGGAGGGCGGCGCAACCGATGATGCTGTCGTCGATCTCGTAGACGTAGAAGTCGGCGAAGGACTGCTCGATCTGCTGGCGCGTGCGCGCCACGAGGGCGTCGGTCTTCGCGCCGTGCTTGGCGAGATTGTAGAGGGCCTGGGCATCCTTCTTCTTCGCCTGACGGATGCGGTCGTAATCGTTGGCGTGCACCATCGTGCCGAGGCCGACCTTGTCGAAGATCTCGGTGAGGAGGCAGCCGAAGACGCGGCCGTCGAGGATGTGGGCGCGCGGCACGTCGTTGTCCAATGCCTTGGCGGCCTGCACGGCCTTGCTGCGGATGCGCGGGTCGAGCTTGGCGTGCTTGTCCGCGAGCAGGCGCTTGAGGTCGTCCTCCGGCAGGTTGAGCTGCACGACGCCGTTCACCTGCAGGCCGCTGAAGGGCGTGAGGTAGATCAGCTTCGAGGCGCCGAGGGCGACCGCGAGCTCCATGGCGAGGTGGTCGCTGTTGACGCGCAGGGACTGGCCTTCGCGGTCGCACACGATCGGCGTGACGAGCGGGAGGATGTCCTGTGAGAGCATGGACTTCAGGATCGCGGCGTCGACCTTCTCGACCTTGCCGGTGTAGAGGTGGTCCACGCCCTTGAGGCGGCCGATCTTGGTCGAGCGGACGGCGTTGGTGATGGCGCAACGCAGGCCGGCCTGGGAGAGGTTCTCGAGGACGGACTGCGAGACGAGCGCCGAAGCCTCGCGCGCGAGCGACATGGTCGAGACGTCGGTGGGTCCTTCGCCCTGGATGTCGGAAAGCGCGATGTTGTGTTCGCCGGCGAGGCCGACGAGCTGCTGGCCGATGCCGTGCACGAGCACGACCTTGATGGAGAGGCTGCGGAGGACCGCGATGTCGGTGACGATGTTCGCGAAGTTCTCGTGGGACACGATCGAGCCGTCGACCGCGATGACGAACACGTGGTCGCGGAACATCGGGACATACCGGAGGATCCCCCGGAGGTCGGTCGGCTTCATGGCGCGCTCACGCTGGCTGGACATGCTCAATCCTTATGGACTCCCCGACGGGCGGGGCAATACTGATGACGCATGCCGAAGCCGCCCCGAGTCCGCCGTGAGACGGTGCCGCCCGACCTCCGGGAGCCGGTGGACGCCTTCCTGGCGCACCTCTCGCTCGAACGCGGAGCGGCGAAGCTCACGACCGAGGCCTATGAGTCCGATCTCGTCCGCTTCGCCGCCCACTGCGGCCGGGCCGGCCGGACGAACTGGACGGAGGTCTCGCTGGCCGACGTCGATTCCTGGACGCGCGCCCTCGACCGCAAGGGCCACGCCGCCGCTTCGCTCGCCCGCCGGCTCTCGGCGGTCCGCTCCTTCTCCGCCCACCTCGTCCGGAGCGGGCTCCGTCGCGACGACTTCACCGAGCTCGCCCGCGGGCCGAAGCTCCGCCGCAAACTGCCCGGCATGATCAGCGCGGAGGAGGCCGCCAAGGTCGTCTCGGCGCCCGACACGGCCACCCCGCAGGGTCTGCGCGACCGCGCGATGCTCGAGCTCATGTATGGCTCCGGCCTGCGCATCTCCGAACTCTGCGGCCTCGAAATCCAGGCCGTCGACGCCGAGTCTGCCTTGGTGCGTGTCACCGGCAAGGGCTCCAAGGACCGCGTCGTCCCCGTCGGCGAGACGGCGCTCCTCGCGCTTCAGGTCTACCTCAAGGCCGGCCGACCCAAGCTCGTGCGCCCCAAGACGGGC